>Ga0335397_10006288_pt1 | contig 15350 bp, 9 predicted proteins | sample MAT04_FD_205740 | JGI IMG/M metagenome (GOLD analysis project Ga0335397, IMG submission 205740) | Freshwater microbial communities from Lake Fryxell liftoff mats and glacier meltwater in Antarctica - MAT-04 (spades assembly) (version 2) ... | reverse complement strand
GAATTGTGCTTGTAAACCGTAACGACATTCCCGGTGTGCTGAATTGCAATAACATGGCCGGTTGCTGCCGTCCATTCCGAAAAAATCACTGTACCATCGTAGGCTGCTTTTATGGCCTCATTCCGGGCAGAGGCCACATCCACACCGAAATGCTGTTGCGAGGGGTTAAAGCGATTGGTGATCATGCCCTTGATCGGCGTAAAGAAATTCAGATTGCTCAGCGTCAACGCTTTGGCTGACGCTGATTTATCGCCAACCTTAATATTGTAGCGGTTTTGTGCTTCGTAATCGGCCCTGAGCAACGAATCGTCCTTGCTCCTGTTTATGGAAATATTAGCATACTTCACCCTTTCAGCAGAATCAGGAACCTGTGAAGTCTTGACAACTTCATCGGGATCTTCGCCTGACAAAACCCTTTTCATATTTGCGATAAACAAGTCCTTGCTTTTAACTGCTTCTTCTATCGAATCGGCTTTCAGTTGAAGTTCATACAGTTCTCCCTGGATATTGGTATCCTTATATCCGGGAATGTATTCGCGCAAAGGGGTAAAAGCGATGAGGTAGCTGGTGAGAAAAACCAGGATTATGGCCAGCATTCCGGTTACTACAAAAACATTGAGCCTCGACAAACGGAACGACAACTTCTCTTCGAAGGAATCTTCATCCAGGATAATCAACCGGTATTTGTCCCTGAGCTTATGGTACCAGCGTACTTTTTGTTCTTCTGCAGGATCTGATTTTGCTTTGCGGGTGGCCATGCTGGATTTAATGCAATTACTTTAGGGCTGCAAATATCGGAAAAAAAGCGTTTCGGGCGGGTTTTATGATTTATTGGCAGTCGGGAGGTCGGAGGTCGGAGGTCGGAGGTCGGAAGTCGGAAGTCGGAAGTCGGAAATCTGAAGTAGGAAGTAGGAAGTAAGAGGTAAGAAGTAAGAAGATGACTGAGTGACGAAGAGACTTAGAGGTTATGAGAGGGAGAGGGAGAGGGAGAGGGAGATGTGAAGAGAGAGAGAGAGTGCTTGAGAGAGTGCGTGAGAGGGTGAGTGCAAGATCCCAATAACCAGCACCGGGACCAACACCCGAATGAAATGATTTCTCCAGACAAATGACCGAAGACAATCGAATAATATGCTTATTGGCCACGCTTATCTATAAACATTATAAATTAGCCCTTGCGCAATTATTTAATATGATATTTACCTCAAGGGAAATTATTGTTGTTATATTTGAAAATCAATATTTTGATTGTCTTTCTGTACCAGAAAATGGGTGACACCGTACATAAGCTAGCTTTTCTTCAACCTGATAATACAAATACAGGGGGGGGTATTATGTTGTATATCAATGTGTTATATCAATATCCAATTACAAAATAAATTCTGCATGTCCTTTTTTTTGCAGATTCCCGGTAATTTCACATTCCGGATATCTTCAAAGATTCCCTCCTTAATACACAATAAAGCGACATCAGAAAGGTGGTTTAGCCGGGAAAACTAAATCATTTAACAACTTTCACAATCAATAATTGGTTGTGAGCAAAAACACAAAAAATGAAAATATCTAAAATAAATTTTTTTCGAACAATTTCAATATTATTGTTATTCTTCGTAATTCAGCAAATCAATGCACAAACGAGTTTTACTCTAGATGGACATACCTTTCTTTTGAAAAATCAGATTTATTTTGAACTCAAGGCAAGCGACACATTATTGGTTGATACCTTGAGCTTTACTATAAAGTTTACAGAAGGTGATGAAATAACTGGGATTAATAACTTAGTAAATACAAAGGGATTCAAAAAGTTGTACACTTATCCTAATAAAAAGTGTACTTTTAAATGTCCTGAAAATATGAGTTATACTCATGCATACAATTTGTTACTGGCATTAAATGAAATTGAGACCATCAGCATTGGTCATTTAATACCTGCAAATTATTTATCTGCGTTAACAGTACCAGATGATGAACACCAAGTGTTACCTTTATATTGGGAACTACAAAAAACCAGTGTTGCTTACTGGGAAGATTGGATGAGTGAACCACAGCCGTATGCATGGTCATTGTCTGTTGGACATCCTTCTGTATCCGTAGCTGTACTTGACGATGGATTAGCATGGTCCGACTCTGATTTTTCTCCTGATAATTTACTAGGATGGGATTATATCTCTAATGATGGAAATACTGAACCCCTCTCTGGCTATAGATCACACGGAACTGCAATGGCATCAATTATTGCCGCCCGGACATCAAACCAACACGGCTTATGTGGTATTGCTGGCGGTTTTGGAGAAACCTCACCTCCCATCACACTTATTATCCAAAAAGTAATTACAAACGACGGGTTGGGCCCATATGTTGAAACAGATGTCGTTCCTAGTGCTATTTATGATGCTATATACAAAGGAGCAAGAATCATTAATATGTCATGGGGGGGTCAAGGTTGGTTTGATGTAGATATTAATGACGCACTTAATTATGCCGCTTCAGAAGGCATAATACTTTTTGCAGCTGTTGGAAATGAAGACAATCCTACCGTTTCTTGGCCAGCAAGCCATCCTGATGTTATAGCAGTGTCTGGAACAACTAAGGATGATGAACGTTGGTCGGTAGTCCATGATGGTTCCAATACAGGGAATGAAACCGAAATTTCTTTTCCCGGACATGAAGTTGAAATTACCCAATTACCAGTGAGTACTATTACTAGTAATGGTTCAGGAACTTCTATCTCATGCGCCATGGCATCAGGTGTTGCTGCATTAATGCTATCAGTCAATCCTTGTTTGACAAATGAAGAAGTACGCAATATATTAAGAGAAAGTTGCGAGCAGGTAGGTGGATATGATTATCACAATTCCGACCCCACAAATCCAGGACACTCATTGCAATTAGGTTATGGTAGGGTTAATGCTTATACTGCTGTGTTATTGGCAAAGTCTCATAACGATATCACAATCAACGCAAATGAAGTTATTACCTGGAACCAGAATCAAACACTAACAGGGACAGTTACAATTAAAGGCAATGGAACTTTAAATATTGAACAATGTGAAATAACCGCTCACCCAAGTGTGAAAATCATCGTGGAACCAGGTGGAAAATTATACATTGACGAATCTGTTTTGAAAAATTACTGTGGAGCTCCCTGGCAAGGGATTCAGGTATGGGGTAATAGTACCATGCATCAATGGCTTACTAATGGTGTATATGCTCAAGGATACGTAGAAATAACTAATTCTACTATTGAAAATGCAATTTGCGCTTTAGATCTATGGAAACCGGGTGATTATACAAAGACTGGGGGGATTATTATTGCTAATAATTCTACTTTCAGGAATAATACCAGATCCATACATGCCCTTGATTACAGGAATTTTAATCCCTCAATACCCAGTAGGGAAATGGACTACCAGGCTATTTTTAATACTTGCACTTTTGAAATCACTTCGGATTATATACCTGGTTATGAAGTATTCTACAAGCATATTGATTTGAGCAAAGTAAAAGGTGTCAAATTCAATGCCTGCGATTTCAATCTGTCACCCAATGTCAATGGAGTATCGGAATGGAATCAGGCCATTGCTGCATACAATGCAGGATTTAGTGTAAATGCTATTTGTAAATCACATTTATCACCCTGCGAGGATTACGACAATAGTACTTTTACTGGTTTTTATACCGGGATTAATGCCATACAAACAATGATTTCCAATTACAATACTTTTTATGTGAACCGTACTGTTTTCAACAATAATACGTATGGCATTAGAGTATTTGAAGTTGACAACGAAATCATCCTGAACTCAGTTTTCAACATCGCACCAAATGTCAGCAAGGATAAAGAAAATTGTGCAAGTGCTGCGGCATATGGTATTTATCTCGAAAATTCAACAGGGTTTGCAATTGAAGAAAATTCATTTGCCAAAGCAACAGGAGCCCCGATAGAAAATTATCATGGAATTCATGTGAAAAACACAAATTCAGTTGATGAAATCTATAAGAATAGTTTTACCGGACTAAGCTTTGCCAATTTTGCTACAGGGACTAATTGGGGTGAAGATCATTGGAAAGGTCTGGCATATTTCTGTAATAATAATACAGGAAATTATGCTGATTTTTATGTTGAGAAAGCTTTTGGTTCAGGTATTCAGTTAATGCAAGGGGACGACTTTCATCCTGCCAATAATACATTTTCACCGAGTGGAGCAACCTGGCATTTCTATAATGGTAGTGAATTTCAAATAGGATATTATTATTGCGCAACCTGCCCAGGTCATAATCCGGATGATGATAAAATTTATCATGTAACGGATAAGGCTGTTAGCGTATCAAGTCCTTGTGTTTCTCATTATGGCGATGAAACCAAAGAATCTGCCATTTTGGATAATCAGCAAAAACTCGTAACAGAGCAGGAATTTATAGCTTCGCTCGATAACTACAACGGTGTATTGTCTTTATACAATACTCTAAAAGATGGAGGTAGCACAGAATCAAAAATTAGTGATATTGCTTCTGCTAATCCTGATGACATGTGGGCACTGAGAGCTGGTTTATTAGGCGATTCTCCTCATTTATCAGAAGAAGTGTTGAAACTGGTTGCTGATAGAACAGACGTATTTACTGAAGCCGCCATTTTTGATATCCTTGCTGCCAATCCTGACGAGTTGAAAAATGAAGAATTGCTTTCGTATCTGGAGGAAAAAGACAACCCTTTACCTGCTTATATGATTGATATTCTTAGACAGGTTTCTACCGGAACCACCTATAAAACTGTTCTTCAACAGGAAATGGCAAGGTATAATCGTTCCAAATCAAGAGCAGCCAATGATATGATCAGAAGTTATCTGAATGATACTGAAACTGATCTTGTAATGTTACGTAATTGGTTGGATAATTTGGGCGGTATTGAATCGGACAAACAAATTATCTCTACTTTTATGAAGGAAGGTAACTATACCAATGCTTTCGCGTTGGCTAATTTATTACCTCAACTTTATAATCTGACTGGCGCTGAACTGGAAGAACATACTCGCTATATGTTTATGATGAATCTTGAACAAACCCTGAATACCGAAAGCAGAAAGCTGGATCAACTCTCTGCCACTGAACTTTACGAAGTTAATGCTTTAGCATTAATTAGTGATGGTACTTCAGGTACACAGGCTAGGGGGATATTGGAAGCTTTCTACGGAGGCCATTTCTGTAATTGTCCGAATGTAGATGGCGAAACTTCGCAAAAAAACACACTCGTTAATCCCAATGAGCTTGGTCAGGCCTATGGTTTAACCATTGCCGTAAGCCCCAATCCTGCGAAAGACTGGACAGCTTTTGACTATACCTTGCCAGTTAATGCTACTTCTGCTATATTGTTGATAACTGACAATATGGGAAGAAAAGTAGAAAATTTTGCACTTAGTGGAAAACAGGGGCAAAAGATATGGGATACCCGAAAACTAAAATCTGGTACCTATATCTATACTTTGAATTCAGCAGGATTTGTAAAATCCGGCAAAGTGTTAATCGTTAAATAGATCTAATCTCAAGGAGTTTTGCTTAATTAAGCAAAACTCCTTCTAATTTTTCATTTATGAAAAAACTATTGTATTTCCTATATCTGACAATTGCATTAAATTATACCATCATTGCACAACCATTCCAATTTAATTGGCAGAATTGCTTTGGGGGGCCATTGTACGACCTTGCCAATGACATTACTTATACAGAAGATGGATATGTTATTATTGGGTATTATAGTGTAGGTGGTGCTATTGAACAAGATGACTTGTGGCTTATAAAAACAAATTTTAATGGAAATATGGTATGGGAGAAAAAACTTGGAGGTTCAGACGGAGACCAGGGAATTAGAATATTTAATGCTGAAAATGGAAATGTATTCATTGTAGCAGGAAGTTTTTCTTCAGACGGGGATATTTCAAATGATCCATATTTTGAATCAGAAGATTTTTGGATTGTTAAAACTGATAACATGGGTAATATACTCTGGGAAAGAATTGTAGGGGGTAATTGGCTGGATCGGATTATTTCCGGGACGACAACATCCGATGGTGGTATCGTTGCTTTAGGTTTTACTGGTTCCAATGATGGTGATATTTCCAGTTATTTTGGCGCTTACGATATGTGGATGGTCAAACTAAACAGTCAGGGCGATAAGGTATGGGATTTCAGTATTGGTACTACAGGCTTCGATTACGGAGAAGCAATAGTCGAAACCAGCGATAAGGGTTTTCTGGTGGGTGGTACTTCCCGGATTGATCAAGGTGGAAATATTGATTGCGAACCATTCAGTTGGTGGGCCGAAGCTATTTTGTTTAAGCTGGATTCAAATGCCACTGTTGAGTGGCAACAGTGTTATGGCGGAAGTGGAGATGAGGGAGTTAAAGAATTAATAGAAACTGAAGATGGATACATAATGGCATGTTTTGCCAGCTCCGCAGATGGCGATCTAACAGGTTCTAATTACCATGTTGGCTTCGATCATTTAGGATATGAAACGCGCGATATCTGGATAGTCAAACTTGATTTCTCAGGCAACATTATCTGGCAAAAATGTTTTGGTGGAACAGATGAAGATTACCCGAACAGAATCTTCCAAACCGAAGATGGAGGTTACATGGTATTTGGTACAACTTTATCCAATGATGGCGATGTAGTTGGAAATCATTCCGTACAAAATGTGGATCATGATGTCTGGGTTTTCAAAATTGACCAATATGGTGAATTGTTATGGCAACAATGTATTGGTGGAGGAGCAGATGAAAGAATCAGATCAGGAATAATTAAACTTAATGAAACTGATTATGTAGTTGCTGCAAATCTGGAATTTGGACCGGATGGTGATATTACATGCGAACACCCATTTAACCACGGCATCTGGTTTTTTGAGCTTACCGATACCACAGTCGGGATCAGTGAAAATCCACTTGTCGAAAATGCTTTAAAAGTTTACCCCAACCCCGCCAATGAATACGTGGTATTTGAAAGCAAAACAATAAAAAGTGGTCTTATTTCGATTTCAGATATTTATGGTCGTACTGTCGCTCAGATACCTGTAACCGGAGAAAAAACAGTATGGGATGCAAGAGGCATTCAGCCAGGGGTGTATTTATACCACCTGAACAATAGCAAGTACATTGCATCAGGCAAACTAATGATTCGCAAATAATATAAAAAACAACAGCTATGAAAAATTCACTGATTATTCTTTTTCTGTTAATCTGCATCACTTCAGGCGCGCAGACTTTTGAAAAATATTATCCTTATTGGGAAGAAGCAGAAGGTGATGCCGTTATTGCTTATGACGACGGTTATGTTCTGATGGGTTTCGGAGTCAAAAGTTATCAGGAAAATTATCTGTTTGTTATCCGAACCGACATGAATGGTGATACACTCTGGACCAGACATTTTGATTTCGGAGATTTACCTAGTTTTCCTTACATAAGCTCCTACACCAAAGATGATGATGCGAATGTCTATCTTGGTGTTATATCCGGAGACGCAAGAAGCCTTATTAAAATGTCACCCGAATGGGATACCGTCTGGACAAAACAATATGATTCATTTTCTGTTGTAAACCAAATTGTATTCAGTAAGGATAAGCATTTATTGGTAAGTACCATAGAACAAAATTTCATCCATCGTATGTATAAACTGGATCTGGATGGGAATATTATCTGGCAGTCGGAACGATTAAACCATCCAAATGAATATGGCTGTAATTACAGTTATTCACCTTCAATTCTGGAAATGGATGATAACAGGATCGTGTTGATTTCTGTATTGAGTGGCTGGTTTGGTGAAATTAATTCCAGCGATATTTATACCTTTTCAGTGGCAGGTGACTCAATCTCCTACGCTTACTTTGGCAGTATATTATGTGATACCTATCTGTATGAGAATGCACTTTTCAGTCTTTATCACGCTACTGGTGCGTCTTTGCAATTTTTAAATTTCCTTATCAAGTTCCTTCCTGATGGGACTATTCTGTGGCAAAAGGAACTCGCTATGGACAAAACATGTTATACGTGCCGGTTTTTGCCGATTAATGGGGATAAATTGATTGCAGTTGGCAATATTGGTTATACTGACCCCCTGGATAAAATTAACGGTGATGAAATGAATGCGGTTGGTATAACCGGTCCTCACGAACCCGGGAATCAAATATTTTTACATGAAATGACCATCAATGGGGATAGTCTGTGGACTACTTATTTTGGAGGCTCAGAACAAATCTGGCCTTATGATATTAAGCAGTGCGCTGACAATGGATTTGTTATAACAGGTGTTTCTGAAATTTTAGGGAAGATCACTCCATTCCTGATAAAAACTGATTCAACGGGGGATATCAGTAATGTTGGAATAAACAATAATGCAACAACTGATAGGATCAGGGTTTACCCTAACCCTGCTAATGAACATGTGGTATTTGAAAGCACAAAAATAAAAAGTGGCCTTATTTCGGTTTCGGATATTTATGGGCGTGCCGTCGCTCAGATACCCTTAACAGGAGAGAAAACAGTGTGGGATGCAAGAGAAATGCAACCTGGAATTTATTTGTTTACGTTTGGAAATGAAAAATCAACAAATAGCGGGAAAATTGTAATCGCGAGATAGCTTGTAGAGAAGATACGTAATGTTGATTTTGACTCCTCATCTGAAAAATTGGGGAAGAAGGCTGAACTTCAAGGCTATCATTAACATTCGGTAGGTACACGACATGTCGTATCCTTACCGAATGTTAACCCTATTTGTGTACTCATAACATCTTTGCCAGCGCCCTTTCCAGACATCGCCAACAGCATTTCTGATAATATTGGAATACATATATTTAATTATAGTCAGCTCCGATTCAAAAAAATAAAATATTTTTGCAAATTATCAGTTATTTAGTGGAACTGTAAACCTGCATATCCTTGACTTCAAAATTCTTAAATCACCGTTCCGTCTTTCTTTGGTGTATAGCCGTTATCATGCTATCAGGGGCCTGTTCCACCAAAAAAAATACCTTTACCCGCCGGGCATACCATAACGTTACAGCACACTACAATGCATACTGGAATGGCAATGAGGGCCTGAAAGAAGGCATTGCCGATCTGCGGAAAAGCGCACGCGATAACTACACATCGGTATTGCCGGTGTACAATTACGGCACGCAAAGCAATTCGCAGGCGATCAACCCCAACATGGACAGGGCCATTGAGAAAGCTTCGAAGGTGATTCAGAAACATTCGATGTTTTTTGATAAAAAAGAGCACGTTAAATGGGTGATACAGAGCTATATGCTTATCGGGAAAGCCAATTTCTACAAGCAGGATTACAACGCCGCGCGTCGTGCTTTCGAATATGTGAGCAAACAATACAGCAACGATCCGGCAAAATACGAAGCCCAGCTCTGGACCGGACGCTGCTACAAACAGTTGAAACAATATGACAAGACCATTGTAATCTACGACGAGATACAAAATGAAAAGCCCGAGTTGCAGTTGCCCTGGATAGTCAGAAAAGACCTGCCACTGGCTTATGCCGATATGTATATTGCGCAGGGGAATTACAGTAAAGCAAGGGAACAACTCGAAAAGGCCATTCCATTGAACCGTAATGCAAAACTGCGCACCCGCATCAATTTTATCCTTGCACAGATTTATCAGCTTGAGAAAAAGGATGTTCGGGCACGTGAGTATTACACCAAAGTAATCAAAGGAACTGCTTCATTCGAGATGGCCTTTAATGCCCGTATAAACCTGGCCCGTGCATACAGTGCCAACAGTGGCGACAAAAAGATGATTGTGAAGGAACTTGAAAAGATGTTGAAAGACATAAAAAACAAGGACTTCCGCGACCAGATTTATTATGCCCTTGCCGATATTGCCTTTAAAAACAAGAATGACACCCTGGGTGTAAGATACCTCAGGAATTCGGTTGCCAGCAGCGTCAACAACGATTACCAGAAATCGATTTCTTCGCTGCGGTTAGCCGATATATATTTCAAAAGGCCGGACTATGGCCAGGCTCAGGCATACTATGACAGCACGATCATGTTCCTGCCAAAGGATTTTCCGGATTACGAGAAGATATATGCCAAAACGGATATCCTGACCCGGCTTGTGGGTTATCTTCAAACGGTGCATATTCAGGACAGCCTGCAAAGCCTGGCTAACATGTCGGAGGCTGACAGGAATAAAATCATCGATAAAGCCATTGCTGAATTTATACGGAAAGAGGAAGAGGCCAAAAGACGGAAGGAAGAAGAAGAATTGGCTATGATGGCCGGAGCCGGGTTACAGGGACGGCAGATTGTAGATCAGACCCAGGGAATGGCCTCCATCGGTGGCGGAGGATGGTATTTTTACAATCCATCGGCCATCAGTATGGGCTTCTCCGAATTTGTGCGCAAATGGGGAAGGCGCAGACTGGAAGACAACTGGAGGCTGAGCAACAAGCGCCAGATGGTGATGGAAGAGTTGACCGATGAAACGGGAGACATCCCTTCGGACTCAACCGGAGGAGATAAAAAAGGAGAAAAGGGAGGCGCTGATTTCAAAAGCCGCGATACCTATCTTAAAAATCTTCCGTTTACAACCGAAATGATCGAATCAAGCAATGTGTTGATTGCCGATGGCCTTTTTAATGCCGGGATGATCTTCCTTGAAGAGTTGTTCGACAAACCAAAAGCCATTGAGACTTTTACGATGCTTATTGACAGATTTCCGGGCGACACCAATGTGTTACAATCGGGTTACCATTTATACCGGGCTTACCGCGATCAGGGCGATTCGTCCAATATGGAGAAATACAAAAACAAAATCATCACCGGGTATCCTGAAAGTGATTATGCCAAAATACTGAAAGACCCTAATTATAAACTCGAGCTTGAAGCAGCCCGCAACCGGGTTACCACGCTATACGAAGAGACCTACCTCGCCTTTGAACGGCAACAATACCGTACGGCCATCATCTATTGCAAAGATGCGCTTGCCAATTATAACGATGAGAATCTCATGCCCCGCTTCGCTTACCTGAAAGCGGTCTCGAGGGGCAAAACCGAGAGCCTCGACACCATGAAAGTGGAGCTGACCAATCTCATTGCAAAATACCCGAAAAGCGATGTTGTGCCTATGGCCCGTAAACTACTTGGACAGGAAGCCCAGACTGCAGGCCTTCCGGAAACGGCGCAGAGCGACACAAGCAAGGCAGTTGAAAAGCCCATTGATTTCTCCATGTATAAGGTTAATCCGTCGGCTTCCCATTTCTATGCGCTGGTTGTGGATGGCACTGCCGTGAATGTTTATGGGACCAAGGTGCGAATTACCGACTTCAATACCAAGAACTACAGTGTCGAAAACATACAGGTTAACAGTGTCCTGCTCGACAATAACCGTCAGATGATAACCGTAAGCAGCTTTGCCGAAATTGATAAAGCACTCCGCTACTTCAACGGTATTAAAGAGGATACCTATGTTTTTTCGGGTATGCGGGAAGGCACTTTCGAGCAGTTTCTAATCTCTTCGGAAAACTATCCGGTGTTTTTTAAAGAGAAAAACACCAAAGCATACCTGGAGTTCTTTAAGAAGAATTACCTGCAAAACTGAATCCGGAACATTCCGAAAGAATAATCCTTAACTCAACATTATGGCCAAAAATACGATTCCTGAACCCCCTTCATCAGCCAACCTGATACAGTCGGGAACTTCTATTACCGGCGATATACAGTCGAACGGCAACATTCGGATCGACGGCACATTGAACGGTACCGTTAATGCAGGTGGCAAGGTAATTCTAGGATCCACCGGTTCGGTGGAAGGTGAGATCAAGTGCATCAATGCCGATATCGAAGGCAGGGTAAACGGAATTATTAAAGTAAAAGAATTGCTTTCCTTTAAAGCGACCGCAGTCGTGACCGGGGAAATCTACACTGGCAAGCTGGCAATTGAGCCCGGGGCAAAATTTACCGGGACCTGCCGCATGGACAATGTCACCGAAGAAACACCGGTATTATATGCCGAAGAACAAGCCTGATAGCCCAAACCGGAATCCCTTTGCATCTTATGGCAAGTATTCGGCGATGGCTTTCCAGATGGGACTTTTAATCGCTGCAGGGGTGTTTGGCGGCTATCAACTCGATCATTGGATAAAACTCCGTTTCCCGGTTTTTACCATAGTGCTTTCCCTTGCTGCGGTGGCAGGTGCGATGTGGCTGTTGATCAAAGAATTAAATAATTCAAAAAACGACGAGTGAACCAAAAACCAGGATTGTTTACGAAGCAACTGCTTATTTTAGCAACCATTACCGGATTGATTTTCATCGCTGTTGCGATGTTTTTGCCCCCGGAATTTATTAGCCCCGCCCTGCCATACCTGCTGGTTTTCTTTGTTGCTGCTACCCTGATATCGTTTTATTTTATCCAGAAGAAACTTGTTTCCTCTCCATCGGGATTTGTCACCGCTTTTATGGCCAACTCAATCATCAGGCTTTTGCTGTATCTGGCAGTGATTGTCGTATATGCGCTTACCCACAGATACGACGCGGTTAATTTTATCATCGGCTTTTTCATCCTCTATGTTATTTTTACATCGTTTGAAGTGGCCTTCTTTCTGAGAAAAAAACAATAATAATCCGAATTTATTAGGGCCTGGTGAAAAACTCAGTACTTTCTGTAGTTTTTTCATGTTGCGGTGCGCTGCACCTGTCTGCTTGACGCAGTCAGGCAGGCCATAAACGCATTTTAACGTTTCTACCAATGTTACGCCACTCTGTGGCTGACTATGTCAAAGTTATTGATTGTTGCACAAAATAGATGCATGGATTATTCGAGTAATTGGCTTTTTTTCTTGCATCCATTCTGTACTAATATTCTTTATATCAATGATATACAATTATATATTTGTTAACCGAAAGTCCTATATTCGTGTTGGATTCACACGTTGAACTTGCCCCGCCATCAACGTGGAATTTACACAAGCCATACCCAAAATCAGAATTTATTCATAATAATTTGAATATTCTAAAACCTTTCCAAGAATCTCTTGTTTAATGTTCTGTATTTTTTGTTAAACAAATAAAAAATATTCCAGAAGCAACCCCAATGGTATTATGAATTACTTTTGGTAATAATTTCTACAGATATGATTTACATTACCCGCAAGGAACATTTCAATGCTGCCCACAGGCTTTTCAGGCCGGATTACAATGATGCGAAAAACCTCGAAGTCTTTGGAAAGTGTTCAAATCCAAACTGGCACGGGCACAATTATGAGCTTTTTGTCACAGTGAAAGGGGAAGTGTATCCTGAAACGGGTTTTCTGATCAATCTGAAAGAGCTGAGCAGGATTATCAACGAGTTGGTAGTCAACAAACTCGATCATAAAAATATCAATCTTGAGGTTGACTTTATGGAGGGGAAACTGGCTTCATCAGAAAATCTGGCAATAGCCATCTGGGAACAGCTTGAAGAAACGATTTCGCAGGCAGGAGCAAGCCTTTACAGTGTAAAACTCTTTGAAACTGAAAGAAATTTTGTTGAATACTTCGGGAATATTAAACCTATTTAAAACCTGAATTATGAGCAGTGAAATAGTAAAAGACATGATCATTGAAAACATGATGGATGATTATGAAATAGCCGATGGATACCAGAAAAGAGATCTTTACAATGTAAGGACAATTAAAAAACTGGCCACCCATTATCGTGAAATCCTCAAACTTATTGGTGAAGATCCTGACCGGGAAGGCCTTGAAAAAACCCCGGAACGGGTTGCAAAAGCCATGCAGTTTCTTACCCACGGCTACGACCTGAAACCCGAAGACATCCTCCGTTCGGCTATGTTCAAGGAAGATTACAGGCAAATGGTGCTGGTGAAGGATATTGAAGTTTATTCGATGTGCGAACACCACATGATCCCCTTCTTTGGCAGGGCTCACGTGGCCTACATACCCAACGGGCACATTGTAGGTTTGAGTAAAATCCCCCGTGTGGTCGATGCCTTTGCACGTCGCCTGCAGGTTCAGGAAAGACTGACAACCCAGATAAAGGAAGCGATCCAGAATACATTGAAACCACTGGGTGTAGCTGTTGTTATTGAGGCCCAGCACATGTGCATGAGCATGCGGGGCATACAGAAACAAAACTCTGTAACAACCACTTCCGATTTTACCGGCGCATTCCTGGTTGATAAAACCAGGGCTGAATTTATCCACCTGATCGGTTCACGATTGCACGGATAAATCATAAATCCTAAAATTTTTAGGCAGAAATTTCTGTAAAAGCAGAAAGTTTCTGTCTTTTTTATTTAATCCCCTACATTTGCATTAGGACTACCTGCCAACAGGCCGGAGATCTGTATAAATCCGACAGTAAATATGCAAAAGTTACTTTTTATCCCATTTATCTTCTTTTCATCCTGCCTTTTTGCCCAAACGATGCTGACACCATCTGAGGAAAAAAAGTTTGCCAAAGTTACATCTTACGATGAATTAACCGGGTTCATCAATCAGCTTGATGAAGCCGGCAACTTACTGAATACGGAAATCATCGGACAATCAACTCAGGGTCGGAACATTTATGCCCTGAAGTTGTCAACGACCGTTTTCGGAAACGATCCATCTAAAATCAAGGTTTTAATCTTCGCCCAGCAGCACGGCAATGAGCAATCGGGCAAGGAAGGTGCGCTTTTACTTGCACGGGAACTTATAAAACCTGAAAACCGATATCTTTTCGATCGAATTGAGATTGCCATCATACCACAGGTAAATCCTGACGGATCGGAACTGAATAAAAGAAGAAATGCAAATCAGATTGATCTCAACCGCAACCACTTGATATTGACAGAACCTGAAACTACCGCCCTGCATACGTTCTTCGACAAGTACCTGTTTGAAGTATCCATGGACGTGCATGAATATTCTCCTTATAGCGAAGACTGGAAAAAAAACGGGATCAGGAAAAATTCGCAGGTAACACTTGGCACAACCACCAACCTTAATGTTTCGGAAAAGATAAGGGATTTCTCAGGCAAAAAGGCACTTCCCTATCTTCTGGAATACCTGAATAACAGAGACCTTACTTCATTTGTCTATTGTCCGGGCGATCCTCCCGGCAACGGGTACACCCGTCACAGCACTTTCGACATCAACGATGGCCGCCAGAGTTTTGGGATTCAAAACACCTTATCGTTTATACAGGAAGGCATGAATGGAACAGACAACTTTACTGAAAACCTGGAAACCCGCGCCATAAGCCAGATGACGGGTATGCGCGGTCTGCTGGAATTCGCCTATAATTATAAGAAAGCCATCGTTAATATAGTCAGCAGCGAACGGAAAAAACTATCTGAAGAAA
>Ga0335397_10006287_pt1 | contig 15352 bp, 12 predicted proteins | sample MAT04_FD_205740 | JGI IMG/M metagenome (GOLD analysis project Ga0335397, IMG submission 205740) | Freshwater microbial communities from Lake Fryxell liftoff mats and glacier meltwater in Antarctica - MAT-04 (spades assembly) (version 2) ... | reverse complement strand
ACTGGCACTTGCAGGCCCTGGACTGGCACTTGCAGGCCCTGGACTGGCACTTGCAGGCCGGGCTGCCAATGCGTCGCCGGTGGCTAAAAAAGTGGCCCAGGAACTGGGCGTAGACCTGACCTCCGTCAGCGGCAGCGGCCCGCGCGGCCAGGTGATGCGCCGGGATGTGGAACAACACGCAGCCACACCTGCCGCAGTCTCACTGAGCGATCCATTGGCAGGTCTCACCGGGCTGCGCAGTGTGATTGCCCAGCGCCTTTCTGCCAGTTGGGCCGAGCGGCCGCAGGTAACCCTCACCACCGAAGCGGATGCCACCTATTTGGTAGCCTTACGCCAGCAGATTCAGGCCGAATGGAACCTTAAAATCTCGTATAACGCTGTACTGGTCAAATGGGTCGCCCAGGCGCTGCGCGAGCAGCCTAATCTCAACGTGCAGCTCACCCCGGCGGGTTTGGTGCTACTGCCAGAGATCAACATAGGCGTGGCAGTCGATACGGAACGCGGATTGATGGTGCCGGTGCTGCGCCAGGCCAATACCCATTCCCTGTTTGAGATCCACGATTTGCTACAGGGGCTGGCAAAGCGCGCGCTGGAAGGGCGCAGCCTGCCAGATGAGTTGAGCGGCGGCAGCTTTACCATTACCAACCTGGGCATGTATGAGATCGATGCCTTCACCCCCATCCTCAACCCGCCGGAATGCGCTATCCTGGGCGTCGGGCGGATTGTCTCCAAACCGGTGGGCTTGAACGGACAGATCGTGCTGCGTGAAATGATGACGCTTAGCCTGTCCTTTGATCACCGCCTGGTCGATGGCGCGCCGGCGGCGCGCTTCCTCCAGCGCATTAAAACTTTAATCGAACGCGGCTGCCTAATAGGGCTTGAAAAATGAAAATGCAAGATTCGGTCATGCTCGTCACCGGCGGAGCCCACCGTGTGGGCAAAGCCATTGCCCTGGCCCTGGCAGGCGAAAAAGCGCATATCGCCTTTACCTACAGTGCTTCAGAGGCCACCGCGATCAACACCACCGCCGAACTGAAGGCGCTGGGGGTAGATGCGCTGGCCGTGCACTGCGATCAGACGGTCAATGCGCAAATTGAGCACACAATTGAGGCGGTTCTTAAACACTTTGGCCGTCTGGATGGGTTGGTCAACAGCGCTTCCATCATGCAAACCAAAAAATTCATGGATACCACCCCGGAAGATTGGGATGAAGCGCTCAACATTAACACCCGCGGCCCGTTTTTCTTCACCCAGGCGGCTGCCCGGGTGATGTTAGGGCAGAATGGGGGCGCGATCGTGAATATTCTGGACGAATCGGCGTTTGCGCCCACCCGCGGCTGCATCCAGCATGGTGTGTCCAAATCTGGCTTATGGATGCTCACACGTTCTTGTGCACTGGCGCTTGCCCCCCGCATTCGGGTGAACGCGGTTATGCCAGGGGCGGTATTAATCCCCCAGGGTTGGGATGAAGCACGCTGGCAGAATCTGGCGCATCAAATTCCACTGCAAAAGTTGGGCACCGCAGAAGATGTGGCCCGCGCTGTGGTTTATTTGATGAAAGAAGACTTCATTACTGGCCAAATGATTGGGGTTGACGGCGGAAGTTCATTGACGAGGAATTCTAATGGAAATTAAAGATTCGGTCGTACTGATCACCGGCGCAGCCCAACGGGTTGCCCACGATGTGGCCCTCTACCTGGCAGAACGCGGAGCGCGGATTGGCTTCAGTTACTATTTGCCAGAGGAACCCTGGCAAGAAACCCAAAGGGAAATCGAGAATATCTCCCTGCCCGCCCGCAAGGACCAGTCCACGGAAGGTGGCGCGCCGCTCGATATCCTGTTGGAAAACAAGGGAGCGTATACCCGGTCGCTGGCAGTGCAAACCGAAATACGCGATGCGGTTCAGGTAAAGCGCCTGGTAGATGAAACCATCAAGAAATTTGGACGGGTCGATGTGTTGATCAACAGCGCGTCGGTCTGGTTGAAGACCCCTTTTCTCGAAATCACCGAGCAGCAGTGGGATCTGGCCCTGGATGTGAACCTTAAGGGGCCGTTCATTGCATCTCAAATGGTCGCCCCCTACATGCTGGCGCAGAAAAATGGTGTGATCCTCAATATTACCGACCTCTCCGCTTTTCAGGTCTGGCCGTCTTATGCGCATCATGCCGCCAGTAAAGCCGGGCTGGTCTCATTGACCAAGTATATGGCGGTCGAGTTGGCTCCGCATATCCGAGTCAATGCTATTGCTCCCGGCACCGTCTTGTTACCCCCCAACCCCTCGCCAGAAAAAGTTCAATGGGCCACCGAGAATTCCGTGCTCAAACGGGTGGGCTCGCCGCAGGATGTGGCCCAGCTGGCAGAATTTCTCATTACCAACGATTTCGTCACCGGCAGTGTATATTTCGTCGACGGTGGGCGCAGCCTGGTTTAACCGCGGTCTGGCAGGAGTGTGTGAGATGAGAATTGGATTCGGCCTGAATGGCAAACAGATCGAGGTTGAAGTGGCTGCCGGGCAGACACTGCTGCAACTGCTGCGTGAACAGTTGGGGTTGACCGGCACAAAATGCGGCTGCGATACCGGCAATTGCGGCGTTTGTGGAGTGATTCTCGATGGAAAGCTAATCTATTCCTGCCTGATCCCGGTTGAGGAGCTGGTTGGGTGCCAGGTGCTCACGATTGAGGGTTTGCAGTCCGCCGATGGTACCCCAAGCGACCTGCAGCAGGCGTTCTTAAACCATGGAGCAGTGCAGTGCGGCTTCTGCATCCCGGCTATGATCCTGGCAGGCGAGGCCCTGCTACGCAACAACCCTGCTCCCACCCGCGCCGAAATCCGCACGGCCATTTCTCATGTTTTGTGCCGCTGCACCGGCTACCAGCAGATTGTGGATGCGATCGAAGAAACCGCGCAGCACAGGACTGCAAGTGCCAGTCCACGGGCTGCAAGTGCCAGTCCACGGGCTGCAAGTGCCAGTCCACGGGCTGCAAGTGCCAGTCCACGGGCTGCAAGTGCCATTCCACGGGCTGCAAGTGCCATTCCGCAGCAAGCCGCGCAGCATAACCAACCTGGAGGCTGATATGACTGAATTCAAATATATCGGCAAGCGCTCCCGCCCCGAAGATGGGTTAGAAAAGGTAACTGGTAAAGCGCGCTACGTGGGAGACTATTTCCTGCCCGATATGCTGGTGGTCAAAGTTCTGCGCAGCCCACTGGCGCATGCCCATATCTGCAAGTTGGATACCGCCCCGGCCCTCAAAGTACCCGGGGTAGTAGCCGCGATCAGCGCGGACGATTTTGTTAACCACGGCAACCTGGGCTGGCCGATCAAGGATGCTTATGTGCTGGCATGGAAAAAGGTGCGCTATATCGGTGACCCGATTGCCGCGGTGGCGGCAGAAAGCGAAGAAGCTGCGCTGGCAGGCATGCGCGCCATCCTGTTCGAACTGGAAGAAATTGCCCCAGTTTCCGACATTCACCATGCACTGGATGCGGATCAGCCAATCATTCCAGATACGGAGCAGCCCGGCACCGGCAATCTGACCAATACCCACCTGGTGCGCTTCGGTGATCCGGATCCAATCCTGGCCGGCTGTGATGTGTTGCAAACCGAGACCTATTTCTTCAAGCACCAGGAGCACGCTTATCTCGAAACGGAAGGCGCGCTGGCCATCCCCGAACCAGACGGCGGGCTGACGGTTTATGCCAACGACCAGTCGCCTTTTATCAACCGCGACAACCTGGTGATGCTGCTGGGTTTGCCGGTGGAGAAAGTGCGCGTGATTCAGGCGCATGTGGGCGGCTCATTCGGCGGCAAAGATGATATCGGCTATCAAACTGCCGCCCAGGTGGGCGCCCTGGCGCTCAAAACAAAACGCCCGGTGCGGTTGACCCTCACGCGCACCGAATCGTTCCTGGCATCCTACAAACGTGAGGCGATGGAATTTTGTATCACACTGGGCGCCAGCAATGCCGGCATCCTCAATGCCGCCAGGGTAGATCTGCTGGTCGACAGCGGTGGTTATGCCTCGATGACACCGCTGGCCTCGTGGCGGGCTTCGGTGCATGCCGCCGGCGCCTATCGCTACCAGGCCGTGCAGGTGGATACGACAGCGGTCTACACCAACAATGGCTATTCGGGCGCCATGCGCGGTTTTGGCAACACCGAAGCGGCGGGCGCGATTGAACAGGCGATTGATGAACTGGCCTACCGCTTCAAGCTGGACCCGATCGATTTCCGCGTCAAGAACTGCCTGCGCAGCGGTGATATCACCATGACCGGCGACCGGATCAAGCACGCGGTGCACCTGGACGAATGCTTGCAGGTGGTGCGCGAACGCTCGGGCTGGGACCGGAAACGCCAGGAATTTGCTCTCCAAACCGGCGATCTGCGCCGTGGCCTGGGCGTGGCCTGTTACTTTCATGGCAGCAGCCTGGGTGGTGAGGGCGCCGATTACGCCACCACCACCCTCAAGATCGAGGAGGATGGCAGCATCACCCTGACCTCTGGCCTGACCGATTATGGGCAGGGCAGCCGGACCGTGTTCAAGCTGGTGGCAGCCGAAGAACTGGCGATCGATGACCGCCGGATTCGGATTTTGCGCCCCGACACCCAGACAGCCATTGAATCGGGGCCAACGGTGGCCTCGCGCAGTTCGATGCTGGGCGGAAATGCCACCCGGGTGGCCGCGCAGCGCCTGAACCAACTGCTGCGCTGGGCGGCTGCCAATGCACTGCACTGCCAGCCGGTGCAAGTGCGGCGCCTTGTCGCCCCTGAAGGCGGGCCGCACCAGGACGAACTGTTCATTGGTCCCAACGAAGAGCCTTTGACCTTCGACCAGATTGTGCAGCATGCGCGCGAGATGGGGCTGTCGTTGTATGTGCAGGGCAAATGGCAAATGCCCCCGTTCGCATGGGACTTTACCAACGGCACTGGCGTGCCATACCACTGTTACACCTTTGGCGCACAGGTGGCGGAAGTGGAAACCAACCTGGCAAACGGGGCAACCCGCGTTTTGGGTGTGTGGGCAGCCCACGACGGTGGCCGTATTATTTACCCTCAGGGCGCCCTGGGGCAAATGTACGGCGGAATTGCGATGGGCATCGGCTATGCCCTGACCGAGCACACCAGCTACCACAACGGTCTGCCCCAGACCTTGAATTTCCACGATTATCATATTCCAACCGCGCTGGATATCCCACCCATAGACGGCACCTTTGTGCAGATTGATCACCCGGATGGCCCCTATGGTGCCCTGAATCTGGCAGAGCCGATGATGATCGCGATCGCCCCGGCGATTGCCAATGCCGTTTTTCATGCCACGGGCAAGCGCCCGCGCATTTTTCCGCTGACCCCCACCTGCCTGCTCACCGGCAGTGATAACCCGGCTGTGGATACCGCTGCCGCGTGCCGCCAGGGCCTGGGGCTGGAATGAATGAGGAGTCCATGCCAGATCTCTTGATCGAAAACGGTAGAATGTTGCTTGCGGATGGCTGGAGCCCACCGGGTTACTTGGCCATCTCGGGCGGAAAAATTACCGCGCTCGGAACCGGCCCGCTCCCGCGGGAGCTCCGCGAAATGGGCGGAGAGTGGATCAACGCCCATCACATGGCCGTCATGCCCGGCCTGACCAATGCGCACACCCACCTTTCTCAGACCTTTATGCGCGGGCTCTCCGGCGGGCGACCCCTGCTGCGCTGGCTAAAAGAGTTGATCTGGCCGCTGCAGGCGGCCATGACCTTACCCGAGTTGGAACTGGCGGCCTTATTGGGGATGGTCGAAAATCTGCGCTGCGGCGCCACCCATGTGGTCGATCACCAAAAGATCACCCGCACACCCGCATTCAGCCAGGCTGTTTGCGCCGCCGCCAGCCAGACCGGGTTGCACCTGACCCTGGCCCGCGCCTGGGCCGATAAAGGCGCCAATGCCGAGAGCCCCGAAGCCATCCTGGCAGAATTATCCGCTTTGTTCGAACAATATTCGGGGACCGGCACTTGCAGCCCTGGGGGTACGCGCATCCGCATTGCCAGCGGACCGCTCACTCCCTGGCGCGCGACGGCCGGCACGCTTCAAAAAACCCATACCCTGGCGCAGCACTGGGGCAGCGGCACCCACATTCATGTTTCAGAAACCAGGGATGAGGTCAAAATGACCCTGGAAGAGACCGGGATGCGCCCAGTAGCCTGGCTCGACCAGCTTGGTATCCTTGGCCCAAATTGTCAGGTGGTGCATGCCACCTGGTTGGAAGACCATGAAATTGAGCTGCTGCGCGAGCGCGACGCGCTGGTGGTGCACTGCCCGATCGCCAATGCCGTGCTTGGTTCCGGTATCGCGCGGGTGGAAGACCTGCGCCGTGAAGGGGTCCGCATTCACCTCGGCACCGATGGCCCCGCCAGCAACGATAACCAGGACTGCTTTGATAACATGAAAGCCGCCCTGATGGTCGCGCATTTACGAGAGAACGACCCTACTCAACTCTCGCCGGTTGATGTGGTGCGCATGGCCACGGCTGGTAAAACGCTGGCTGCCGGCGGCGAGGCCGATCTGATTCTGGTCAACTTCAACCATGTCAATGCCATGCCGCTTCACGATATCGACTCGGCGCTGACGCTCTCCTGTCACGGCAGCGATGTGGATACGGTGATTGTAGCGGGCCAGGTGCTGATGCGCGCGAAGCGCGTGTTAATCCTCGACGAAAACGCCCTGCTACAGGAATGCCAGCATGCGGTGATCGGCTTGCGCAAACGGGCCGGGCTGGATTAATCAAAAATTGGATGGTAATAAGAGAAAATATGCCAAAAATAGACAGTTTACGCAGTTATTTAGAGGTATTGGCCGCCGCAGGGCAGTTGGCGCGCATCCGAAAACCAGTAGCGCTGGTACATGAGCTGGCCAATGTGGCCGCCACCCTGGCCCGTCAGGGCGGCGGGGGCGTGCTATTCGAACAACCGCAAAGTGACCCATCCATGGGTGTGTGGCCCATTTTTACCAATGCGGTCGTCAACCAGCACCAGGCGGCATTGGCGCTAGGCTGCGCCGTGAGTGAAGTGAGTGACCGCATGGGACAGGCCCTGGAACCCAAAAACGGCCTTGCCCCGACCCGCTCCACGCAAGAAAAGGAAGCTCCCTGGAAACAAAATGTGATCCGCGGAGCAGACATCGATATTCGCAAACTGCCCATCCCCACTCACGGCGCCCACGACGGTGGCCCCTTCATCACCGGCGGAGTAACCATCACGCGCGACCCGCTCAGCGGTCGCGGCAACCTATCGTATAACCGCATGCAGGTGCTGGGGCCGCACACCTTTGGTTTCAATGTCAACGAATGGCGCCACGTCATGCAGTTCTACAAGGTCTATCAGGCGCGCAGCGAGCCGCTGCAAATTGCCATCGCTATTGGGTTGGATCCCGCAGTGATGATCGCCGCCGGATGCCGGTCGGATGACGATGAGTTAAAAATCGCGGGCGCCATCCGAGGTGAGCCGGTCTTGACCACCAAAGGCGTAACGGTAGACCTGGATATTCCAGTTCAGTCAGAGATCGTTATTGAAGGCTATTTACCGCCCCACACCCGCCAGGCAGAAGGCCCATTGGCCGAATTCCACGGGTACTATGGCGAACTTTGGGAAAGCCCAACCTTTGAAGTCAGCGCCATCTGCTTCCGCGACAACCCAATTTTCCAGACCATTATTCCAGGCTGGGCCGAGCATATTTACATTGGCAATGTGCTGCCGCGCGAACCCTTACTGCTCCAGTATGTTCGGCATGTCAGCCAGGGCGTCACTGGGCTGCACATCCCACCTTATGGAAATGGCTTCGCCGCCATCGTACAAATCAACAAGAGCAACCCCGGCGAACCCAAAAATGTGTGCATGGCAGCCTTTACCGCGCATGTCAATATCGCCAAGGTAATTGTGGTGGACGCGGACGTCAACATTTATGACCCGGCCGATGTGCTCTGGGCGCTGACCAACCGCGTCGATTGGTCAAAGGATGCCTTCTTCGTCCCCGGCGCCCAGGGCCACGAAATGGACCCCACCGCCGATGCGCGCGGCGTACAAACCAAGGTGGGCATCGATGCCACCTATAAACCCGAACGGCGCAATTACGGTGAACGTATCCGTTACGAAGAAGTCGACTTAACCAGGTATCTGTAAATGGGAGGGACCATGACACAGCGCATGGCATTATATATGCAGGACAAACACAAGATCTCGTATGAATTGGAGATCGCCCAATACGCCGAAGAGCGCGGCTTCAGTGAGATCTGGCAGGCCGATACGCGCCTGGCGCGGGATTGTGTCGTAATGATGAGCGCTTTTGCAGCGCGCACCAACCGCCTGCGCTTTGGATCGGCCGTCCTGCCGATTTGGACGCGCAACCCGGCCGTTATTGCAGCCACATGGAGCACGCTGTGGGAACTGGCCGGCAAGGTGGATGGTAAGGGGCGGGTCATGCTGGGCATCGGTGCCTGGTGGGAACCGATCGCGGCTCGGGTGGGGGTCAACCGGGTGAAACCACTCAAGGCCATGCGCGAGCATATTGAGGCCCTGCGCCAACTGTTCACCATGGAAGAAGTCACCTATCTAGGAGAATTCGTCCATCTCGACCGTATCCGCCTGGACGTGGCCTTCGGCGATAAAGGTCCTCGAGATATCCCTCTTTACATCGGCGCTACCGGCGACCAGATGCTGGAGATGTCTGGAGAAATCTGCGATGGAGTGGTGCTCAATTACGTGGTATCGGTCGAATATATCAAGCGAGCGGTAGCGCTGGTAGAAAAAGGAGCCAGGAAGGCCGGCAAGACTCTGGCCGACGTGGACCGGCCAGAGCTGCTGGTATGCTGCCTATCGGATAAAGACCCGGCGGCAGCCATGGCTGAGGGCAAAAAGCTGGTTTCCTATTACCTTGCCACCGAGCCGCATATCATGAAAGCCAGCGGGGTTAGCGAAGAACTGCTCCAGAAGGTGCAGTCCATGATGAGCTGGCCGGCCACCGAAGAAGACTACATCCGCACCAGCCAGATCATTCCGGATGAGGTGGTGCGCAACCTGATGGCGGTGGGTACCACCGAAGAATGCCGTGCCAAGGTCAAGGAATATATCGACGCGGGAGTCACCTGTCCGATCCTGTACCCGATGATGGATGATATCAAACCGGTAGTGGATGCCTTCGCGGATTGGGGCTAAAGAGATGAGCGCCACGCTTTTTCTCACGCACCGTGGTCATTTTCACCAGCAGCGCATTCTTGCTGCCGCGCCAGAAAATCTTGAGATCAGCCTGCGGCGCGACGCCAGCAAGGTAGAAATTCTGCGCTTGCTGCCCGAAATGGAATTTTTAATCACCGAGCGCGAGGATTTAATTGATGCCGATATGATCGCCGCCGGCCGCAAGCTGCGCCTGATCCAGCGCCTGGGATCGCAAACCTACGATATTGACCTGGCGGCGGCAAAAGCAGCGAGTATCCCAGTGTGCAATTGGCCCGACCCATCCACCATCTTCGTCGCCGAACACTGTATGATGCAGACCCTGGTTCTACTCAAGAAAGTGCGCGAGATGAGCTATGTGATGAACCAGGCCGCCTGGGAGCGCCCTGCGCTGCGCAGCGACGAAGATACCTTTGCGTATAACTGGAGCGGCCGGCTGGGCGTGCGCGGTCTCTGGGAGAAAACGGCCGGCATCCTGGGCTTTGGCGAGATCGGGCGCGAGCTGGCCGTGATGCTCAAAGGCTTCAATGTGCGGGTGCTCTACAATAAACGCCGCCAGATGTCTGCCCAGGCCGAAAAAGAATTGGCAATCAGCTTCACCTCAACCGATGAACTGGTGCGCCAATCCGATGTAGTCTATTGCCTGCTGCCGTTTATTGCGGAAACAGCCCAATCGATGAACGCCGAACTGTTCGCCAAAATGAAACCCGGTTCCTATTTCGTTTTTTGCGGGGGCAGCGGCATGGTCAACGAAGATGACCTGATCGCGGCCCTGCGCTCCGGCCACCTGGCTGGCGCCGCGCTGGATACCTACACCTACGAGCCGCTGCCCAAAGACAGCCCGCTCCTGGCCATGCATAGAGCAGCCGACTCGGTTAACCTGCTGCTAACCCCGCATGTCGCCGCAGGTACAGACGGCGGCAGCCGAAAAAGCGAATATACCAACTTGACGCGGCGGATGGCAGGCGAGCCTCTGCTGTACCAGGTCGCATAAGGACTGGCAATGGACTGGTACTTGCAGTCCAGTTTTTCAACCGCCCAAAGGACTGAGCTTTGCAGCCTGAGGCGCACATTCAAATCCCGATAGGAGATTCACCCATGCTTTCCAATTTGTTTGGCAAAAGTTTTATTACCACTGAAGATTGGTCTAATGACCAGATTGAATCACTGCTCGATATGGGCGCCGACCTCAAGCGCCGGTTTGCCATTGGCGAACCCCACGACCATATTCTGCGCAGCAAAAGCCTCTTCATGCTTTTCTTTGAAGAATCCACCCGCACCCGCAACTCCTTTGAAGCGGGCGTTACCCAGTTAGGCGGTCACGGCATCTACCTGACCCCCTCCGGCACCCAGGTGGGCCACGGCGAAAACGCCAAAGATACCAGCAGCGTGCTGGGCCGGTACGGGCACGCCATTTCTGTGCGCGACTGCCGCACCGGGATGGGCCAGGCCTACCAGTATGAATTAGCCAAATATGCCGGCATCCCGGTTATCTCGATGCAGGACGATGTCGATCACCCCTGCCAGGCCATGGCCGACCTGATGACCATTCGCGAAAAATTTGGCAATGATCTATGCGGACGCAAGTTTCTCATCTCATGGACCTACGCGCCCAAGTACGTGCGCCCATTGTCTGTGCCGCAGTCATTGATCATGCTGATGACTCGCTTTGGCATGGATGTCACCCTGGCGCATCCCAAGGGCTTTGAAATGATGCCCAAGTGCCTCGAGTCGGCTCAACAGCATGCCGCCGAAAACGGCACCAAATTTGAAGTCATCGACAATATGGATGAAGGCTTCAAGGATGCTGACATCTGCTATGCCAAATCCTGGGGGCCAATCACGGTCACCGAGGAACCCAAGGCAGTTCAGGCCATGTGCGACGAGCATAAAGACTGGATCTGCAATGAAGAACGCATGGCACTGGCGAAAAAGAAGGCTATCTATATGCACTGCATGCCTATTGACCGTGGTTACGAAGCCACTGATGCCGTGGTAGATGGTCCGCAGTCGGTTATTTACGATGAAGCCGAGAACCGCCTGCACATCCAGAAGGCAATCATGGCATTAACCATGGGTGGAAGACTTTAAATGGATAAACAGCACCTGATTTCCTTTACCCAAGACCTGATCCGTGAGCGCAGCATGAGCGGTGAAGAGCAGGCTGTGGTGGCTAAAATAACCGCGGAGATGACCGCACTGGGGTTTGATCGGGTGTGGGTGGATGATTTCGGCAGCGCCGTGGGCATCATCCACGGCGACCTGCCGGGCCCAACCCTGCTGCTGGATGGTCACTGTGACATCGTCGATGCCATCCCAGCCGATTGGAAACACCACCCCTTTGAGGCTGTGATTGAGGATGGCTACCTCTATGGGCGCGGCGTGGCGGATATGAAAGCCGCCCTGGCGGGCATGATCTATGCAGCCGCCAGCGTAGACCGGCACAGCCTGCGCGGCAGTGTGGCGGTCAGCGCCACGGTGCTGGAAGAGGTGATGGAAGGGGTAGCCTTGCAGCAGGTGATGGATGTGCTCCATCCGGCGGCGGTGATCATCGGCGAATCGACCAACTTCACCCTCAATCGGGCTGGGCGGGGGCGAGCAGAGATTGTGGCAGAGACCTTTGGCCGGTCGGCACACTCTTCATCTCCTCAGGCGGGCCTGTGCGCAGTACACGAGATGCTCCGGCTGATGCAGGCGGTCGAAAACGCGCCAATGCCGGCTCACCCGGTCATCGGTTCGGCGCAAATTACCCTGACGGATATCATTTCCGAGCCGTATCCCGGACATTCGGTTGTGCCCAACCGCTGCCGGGTATCGTACGATCGCCGTCTTGTTCCGGGTGAAACCCCCGAAGGCATCGTTGCGGCAATCCAGTCCCTACCCGTTCTGGAAAGTATCAAGTTTCGTTTCACCGTTTTGGACGGTGAGGAAAAAACCTATACCGGCAAGGTGCTGAAAGGGTTAAAATTCTTCCCGGCCTGGAGCTTCGAAGAAGACCACCCCGTGGTGCAAGCTGCGCTGCGGGGACTGCATGCGGTTGGGCTACCCACCCGGTTGGGATCGTTCGGTTTTTGTACCAATGGCGCATACAGCGCCGGGGTTGCCGGGATTCCCACGATTGGCTTTGGTCCCGGTATCGAACCGGATGCCCACACGGTGAATGAACGCATGAAGGTCGAAGATATTGAACGCGCAGCGGAAGGCTTCTTAGGGATGATCCAATCGATCTTGGCCTGAAAGTGCCAGTCATTAGCCGGGTCAGCCGAGAATTAAATTGTGGGCTCCGTCGGGGCGGGTTCCAAACCCGCCCTTCGTTTAGGACTGGCAAAGGACTGGCCCTTGCAATCCTTGCAGTCAAGGAACCATAAACGATGAGCAAACCCGGTGATTCGCCATCCCCCGCGGAGGATCTGAAGAGGGGCAGCGCGGTGATCTTGATTAAAGGCTGGCACTTGCCGGTCAAGAATTCTACGTCTCCAGCCAGTGGGCCGGAAAAATATGTGGTGCCCGCCGGTCAAACCATCCTGGCAGCGTTGCAGGCGCTGGGTTATACGCCAAAGCAGCCGCTGCTGGCCGTGGTAAACGGCACAACCGCCGATATGACCCACCTGCTGCAAGATGGAGACGTGGTACAGTGTTTCCCCCAAATCTCTGGCGGGTGTTGAATCCAGGACTGGCAATGGACTGGCACTTGCAGTCCTGGCAGTCTCCGTTGCAAATAAAATAATTTCTGAAAACGATTGAGGCAAAGCATGTCAAACCACAGCCAATCCATCCAGGTTGAATATTCTCCCGCTTTTCGCGCAGGAAAACGACCCTATACCGGAAAAATTTTACAAATCAACCTGACAAGCGGTGAAATGAGCGTAGATGAACCGCCAGAGACCTTTTACCGCAGCCTGATTGGCGGAAGAGGTTTCATCTTGCATTATCTGCTGGAACAAACCCCGCCGGGGCTGGATGCGCTTTCACCTGAAAACCTGCTGATTTTTGCCGCGGGAGCACTCACGGGCAGCGTCTTGCCCGGCAGCGGGCGGCACGCCGTCGGAGCCAAGTCGCCACTCACCGGAGCCCTGGCCAGCAGTGAGGCCGGGGGCTGGTGGGGTTCAGAACTCAAGCGGGCCGGCTTCGATGCCCTGGTGATCCGTGGTAAAGCCGAAAATCCGGTTTACCTGTGGATCGATGCCGGCAAGGTTGAACTCCGCGATGCCGGGCATGTGTGGGGTAAAACCACCGCCGAAACCCAGGATCTGATCTGCCAGGAACTGGGCGACCCGAAAATTCGCATTGCCCAAATTGGCCCGGCGGGGGAAAAGTTGGTCAGGTTCGCCAGCATTATCAATGACACCAACCGCGCCGCCGGCCGCTCGGGCCTGGGGGCGGTGATGGGCAGCAAGAATCTTAAGGCCATCGCGGTTCGCGGTAAAACTACCGTGGGGGTGGCCGATAAAGAACTGATGTCGGTGGTCACCAAGTGGATCTTCGGCAGTTACAAGGACTCGATGGGTTGGGCCATCTCGCGCGGCACCTCCGGTTCGGTAAAATTCAATCACGATTCTGGGGGAACTGCCATCCATAACTACCAGGACGGAATATTCGCGGGGATCGAAAATCTGGACGGCGACAGCCTATTCCAAACTCTGGTTAAAGACCGCGACACCTGCGAACACTGCCCGGTGCACTGCAAATTAGTGGTTGAGCACGGGGACTGGCACTCGCAGCCCAGCGGAGATACGTCGATCAATCCGCGTTACGGCGGACCGGAATATGAGACGATTGGGGCGCTTGGCCCGTTATGCATGATAAACGATGCGGTAGTGGTCGCAAAGGCGCACGAATTATGTTCGGCATATGGCCTGGATACCATCTCAACCGGCGGGACGATCGCCTTTGCGATGGAATGCGCCGAAAAAGGATTGCTGAGCGGCTTGGACTGGCACTCGCAGTCGTTTGACTTTATACCCCAGTTTGGCGACGGCCAATCTTTGCTGCACGCGATTGAAGCCATTGCCGCGCGCGAAGGCATCGGCGACTGGATGGCTGAGGGCAGCGCCCGCATGGCCCAAAGGCTGGGTGGCAGCGCGCCCGATTACTGCGTCACTGCCCGTGGACAGGAGCTACCCCTACACGATCCACGGCTGAAACACACGATGGCCATGGGGTATGCTCTTTCGGCTACGGGCGCAGATCACATGCACAACTTGAACGATACTTTCGCCAACTTTCCGGGTTCGGACGTGTGCGCCCGACTGAAGGAGATGGGGATCGAGGCGCCGCTGCCATTGTTTGGGATTGCGCCGGTGAAAATCGAGGCCTTTATCACCGAAACGGCCTTTAAAAACTTCCTTGACAGTGCCGTGATCTGCCATTTTTACCCCTATGAATACAAGCACATGGTGGACGCGATCAATGGGGCGGCCGGTTGGGACATTACACCCGATGAGATCAATCAGATTGGCGCACGGATTATCACCATGGCACGCCTGTACCTGCTGCGTGAGGGATTCACTTCAGCAGATGACCAATTGACACCGCGTGCATATCACAAGCTCGCAGATGGCCCGATTGCAGGCAAGGCCCTGGCACCGGCGGAACTGGCAGACGCGCTGCAGCGCTATTACCAATGCATGGACTGGGACAAAAACGGCGTCCCCAGCGAACAGGCCTTGAAATCCTTAAAAATTAATTTCAGACTTCCGGCCGCCAGATAACTTTATATTCGAGCAAGGTATCTGCTCAGACTGAGCAGATACCTTACATTAAGAGGAAAGAATGGACAGCAGTAAGTCTCTCATGGCGCTTGGACAGGCACTCGCAGCCCAATTGACATTGGAAGAAAAGGCAGCCCTTTGCTCCGGTCTGAATTTCTGGTATTTGAAAGGGATAGCACGGCTGGGAATCCCTGCTATCATGATCACCGATGGCCACACGGGTTGCGCAAACAAGCCGGAGCAGCGGATCATGTGGGACTCAACGATAGTATCCCGGCAACCTGCTTCCCAACCGCTTCCGCCCTCGCCGCGACCTGGAACCGGGACCTTATCCACCAGGTGGGTGTGGCATTGGGAGAAGAATGTCGCCAGGAAAAAGTCGGCGCGATTTTGGGACCGGCGGTTAATATCAAACGCTCGCCCTTGTGTGGCCGCAACT
>Ga0335397_10006283_pt1 | contig 15355 bp, 12 predicted proteins | sample MAT04_FD_205740 | JGI IMG/M metagenome (GOLD analysis project Ga0335397, IMG submission 205740) | Freshwater microbial communities from Lake Fryxell liftoff mats and glacier meltwater in Antarctica - MAT-04 (spades assembly) (version 2) ... | reverse complement strand
TGGTGGGGGGGCGAGTTCTTGCACGGCGACGACCATCGTGGCGCCGGCCGTCCCGCCGCCGATGTTCCGGGCCGGGCCGTCGGGCTCCGTCGGAGTGGCAGTGGCCGTCAACGTCACCGGTGGCGGTGGCGGTGGGCCCACCTCGGCGGTGGTGCGCTGCATCTTCACGACCGCTTCGGCGTTGCCCTGGGACGCGTCGTTGAAGAGGTCGGACCGACGCACGGGCCGCAGGGTGAGACCGGCTTCTCGTGCGGCGACGAGTGGATGCTGGGGGCTGTCCTCCGAATCGAACGCGTGGGTCACGTCGGCCAGATCGGTGAGGTCGACGCTCGCCGTCACCGGCGTTGGTTCGGCCTGCGTCCCCGAGCCGTCCCAGCTCTGCTCGATCGACCCCGCCACGAAAGCCTGGGCCGCCGCGGCGAACCCACCGGACGGCGCGCCGGCGGGGGTGCCCGAGGCGCCTTGTATGGCCGTCGGCATGCCGGCCCCTCCGCCCGCAGGCCCGCTGCCGGCCCCCGTGTCCCAGGGGGACGCCACATCGCCGAAAACGGCGAAGTCGGTGCCGGGCCATCCTTTGGCGACCTGGATCTCCCGCACCCGTTCGGCGAACGCCGACGCCGTTTGCGGTCGGCCACTTGGGTCCTTGCTCATGGCGTGGACGAGCAGATCGAACAAGGCCAGCGGAACGTTGGGTTGGCTGAACGGTGGCACCGGATCACGCATGGCGCGAAGCACGGCCACGGCGGAACCCTCGCCCGGTTGGGCGCCGAAGGCGGGCCGTCCCGCGAGCAGCTCGTAGAGGATGGAGGCGAGGGAGTAGACGTCGGCGGCGGGAGTGGGTTCAGTGCTCTCATCGAGCAGTTCGGGTGCGGCGTGCAGTGCAGCGAAGCCGCTGGGCTCCTCGCGCACACGTCCGAGTGGTTCCAGGTGGGCGAGCCCGAAGTCGGCCACCGCAGGCTCGCCGAATGGCGTGAAGCGCACGTGTTCCGGACATAAGCCGAGGTGGACCACCCCGAAGCGGTGGGCGGTCTCCACGGCACCGGAGATCTTGATCACGATGGGCAGCGCTGCTTCGATCGCCAGCGGTTCGGCGTTCACCAATGCTTGAGCAACCGATTGGGGGCACAGCTCCACCACCTGGAGGACCGCGCCGTCGGTAAGGGCGGTGGTGCGGTGGACGGTGACGGCATGCGGGTGCGAGGTGATTCCGCCGAGGCGGGCGGCCTGCTGCCAGAACGTGGCCTGGCGGTTCGGGCTCAGGTGGCCGAGCTCGATGTGGCGTAGGGCCACGGGCCGGCTCGAACTGGTCTCGATGGCGGAATAGACGGTGGAGTGCGATCCGCTGTGGATCGTCGCGACGTCGTGGAAGCCCGACAGGTCGGGTGCCCCCGTCCCCTCCGCTCTTCGCTTTCGTGCCACACGATCTCCCCGTCGGTCTGCTTCGGCCGCAGGGCGGAGTCTACTTGGCGACCTTCGGAGCGATGCCCGCCGGGCGGTGGCGGGCTATGGCGTCGGCGTCACCTTCGGTGCACGCCCGCTGGAGGAGTTCGACCGTGGTTTCGCGCCGGCGACCACCGCCGGGCTCGTCGTGGTCGACGGCGCGGTCGTCGTGGTCGACGATGAACGCACCACCGACCAGCGCTCGGCCGCCGAGGCCGTCGTGAACCATCCGCCCGCATAACAGCGCCCCGTTCGGGAGTGGGCCGTTTCCGAGCAGGGCGGAGAGGGTTGGCGACGGCCCCACCGCAAGGAGGTCGGAGCCGTCCATCGGTGCGGTCTCGATGCCGAGGTTGGCCCCGAGTGGCGGTCCATCACCCGTACGGGTTCGAAGCGTCAGCGATGGCCCCGAGGAGGGATCGACGGGCTCGCTCTTTTCGCGGTCCGCATCAATGGTGTTGGTGCATCCCGCCGTCACCACCTCGTAGATCGTTCGCTCGGACAAGGCCCACTCGGCGAGCAGGGCCGCCTCATGAGCAGGAAGCAAACCATGGCGCTCGTGGAGGAACGTCTCGAGCCATCCCCGTTCGAAGATGAGGAGCCCGAGCAACAACGGATCGTGGAGCACGGCGTCGCTCGGCGCCGATGGTGTTCCGGGGCCGTCTGGCTTGTCGTGGCCGCCGGGCTTGTCCTGATCGCCTGGCTTGTACGGACTGCCTGTTCTGTCCGGACGGTTTGTATCGTCCTGGCGGGTGAGCTTCCTTGGAGACGCCGGCTCGGCCTTCGCTGGATCGCCGATCGCAGCGAGCGTCGCCAGCGCGGCTTTGGCGCTCGGTCCTCGCATCAAGAACCATCCGAGAACCTTGCGTTCGAGCCATTCGATCTGGATCGAGGCTGCGAGCGGTTTGGGTTCCCCCAAGTGGCAGGCTTTGAACTTCCGTCCGCTCGCACACCAGCACAGCTCGTTGCGCCCAAGTTTCGGGGTGACCGCCGTGCGCACCGACTCCGCGAAATCGGTGTTGTGATGCGGGGGATCCAACAATCGCCAGAGACGGGAGGCGAGAGTGGGGTCGCCGCGATCGAAGGCATTGTGGGCGGCAACATCGATCAGTGGGGCGAAGGAGGGCAGGGCGTCGAGGCCGAGGTCCACTTCCGTGGCCGCGGCCAGGGAGTCGCCGAGCCGGCCCAGCGCCAGGGCGGCGAGCAGGCGGGCCGGGGCGGCATCTCGTGGGCGGTTGGCGGCGAGGATCAGCTCGTTGGCGAACCGCAACGTGCGTTCCGCCGCCGCGGTGCTGGCGCGCCCCGTGATCGGGCCGGCCCCCGCCGGTTCCACGCCGTCATCTTGCGACGGTTGCGTGACCTCACGGAGCTCGCTGACCTTGCCATCGTCGAGCAACTCGGTGCAGCACGCAACGAACACGGGTGGGTCGACAAGCGCAATCAGGGCGCGCCGAAGCGTGGTTTCATCGGAAGAGTGACCGGTCTCCGGTGTCGCGTCGGGAGAGCTCCGGGCGGCGTCCTCGGACGGACAAAGACGTTCGGCGACCTCGAGCACGTCGATGGCTTTGGCCGCCCGGTTGGGTCCCATCAAGATCTCCAGCCGTTTCGCCCTCGCCTCGTTCATGCCCCGAATCTACTGGGACGATCAACAACGGCACCGTCCGTGCTGTCCCGCGAGAGCGACACCGGGACGAAGGCCGGAAGCGCGCCTTCCATCACCCCGGCGCGGTGGTGGCGGGGACGGCGATCGAGGTGGAGGTGACCCCGTTGTTCGGTGTGTTGCCGGTGCCTGTGTCGGTCGAGGTGTTCGGTGTGGGCGTCGGAACGTTGGCAGCGCGAGCCTTCGTTCCGGTCGGCTGAGCAATCGTGGGACCCGTGGTGCTCGGTGCGGCGCCGCTTTGGCTACGCCTCAAACACTCGTCGAAGGCCTTGCCGAAGGCGTCCATGGTGGCCTTGTCCTGGGTGGCGAGTTTGCCCAGGGAGCCCGCAGGTAGAGCAGCGAGCACCTCGGGCATGCAGGCGTTGATGAGCTTGCGGTCGTCGTCGGTCATCGAGGTGAACCACGGGGTGTTTCCCATGATCTCGGCGATCGACTTTCCGAGCGTGGCATCGGCGACGCAGCCTTCGGCAGCCTTCGCCACGTCGGGTTCGGCCTGCACGCACGCCTTCTCCTGCTCGTTGAGCGCACCGATCACCTTGTCGTTCTGGGCGGTCAGCTCCGGTGAAGGGGCGCCTTCACCTGCCACCCCAACGGCGGTTCCTTCGGTGCCGGCCGAAACGTTGCTGGTCTGGCCGCAGCTCACGGCCCCGCCGATGAGGACGGCAAGCAGCAGCGCTCCGCCGGTGGCGTTCCTCACCAATGATCCGGCTCGCATGACCGTGCGCCGGCACGGGGCGGTAGGTCGCGGAGCAATGTTGCGGGGGTCGGAAGGCATCGCGAAACTGTACGACGCAATCGTTCCCACCGGCGGCCCCCTCCGGCGGCCCTCTCCGGCGGCCCTCTCCGGCGGCCCTCTCCGGCGGCCCTCTCCGGCGGCCCTCTCCGGCGGCCCCCTCCGGCGGCCTCGAGAATGCCCACGTGTGCCGGTGTCGGGATTGCGTCTACGAGCCGAGCACCAGGGTGCCGTTGGAGCAGAACCAACCGCCGGTGCCGCTCACGGCGGCGAGCTTGGCGTCGGGCACCTGGCGCTCCGCCGGGATGGGAACGCCGTCGTAGGTGGTGGCCTTGCCGTCGGCGAAGTCGCCCCGGAGTTGGCGTGTGGCCTCCACCAAGAGGAACAGGCCGCGCATCCCGGGATGGCACGCCGACAGGCCGCCGCCGTCGGGGTTCACCGGCAAGTCGCCGCCGAGTCGTATGCGACCGTTCTCCACGAACTCGCCGCCTTCACCTTTGGCGCAGAAGCCCAGGTCTTCGATGGTGCACATCTCCATGAACGTGAAGGCGTCGTAGAGGCAGGCGAGGTCGATCTCGTCGGGGCGGATGCCCGCCCGCTCGAAGGCCAGCTTGCCGCTGGTGGCGGCGGGTCCGGTGGTGAAGTCGGTCCACTCGCTCATCGTGGTGTGGCTCACGTGGTGCCCGTGGCCGAGCACCCAAACGGGTTTGGTGATGCAGTCGGGCACGCGGTCCTCGGCGGCGAGCACGATGGCGCACCCGCCGTCGCTGCGAATGCAGCACTGAAGCTTGGTGAACGGGTCGGCGATCATGCGGCCGCTGAGCACGTCGGCAGTGGTGATGGGTTCCTGGTAGTAGGCGTCGGGATTGAACTGGGCGTTGTACCGGGCGCTCACGGCAACTTCGGCGAGCTGCTCCATCGTGGTGCCGTATTCGTACATGTGACGACGGGTGCTCATGGCGTACTTGGCAATCAGCGTGTGGCCGTACGGAACCTCGAACTGGATCGGACCGCGGTTGCCGTAGCTGAGGTTGGCCCGGCGGACCCCCCGTTTGAGGTCGGCCCTCGTGGTGGAGCCGTAGACCAACACGATCACGTCGGCGTGACCCATGGCGATGGCGTCGGCGGCGTGGCAGGCCATCACTTCCCACGTTCCGCCGCCCACCTGCGTGGAGTTCACCCATGTGGGCTTGAGGCCGAGGTACTCCGCCACCTCGATGGGTTGCAGCGTGCCCAGCCCGTTGGAACCGAGCCCGTCGACGTCGGCCTTGGTGAGCCCGGCATCGGCCACCGCCCGCCGCACGGCCTGGGCGTGGAGGTAGTAGTTGGTGTGGTGATCGACGCGCCCGGTGTCCGAAAGGGCGGCGCCGACGATGGCCACTCGGCGAGGCTTCGTCATGCCGCTCAGACTATGACACTCGTGTCAGGTTTGCGGAAGCTTCGTTGCCGCATTCTTGTAGGGTCCCACGCCATGAGTGCCGAACCGCAGACTGTCTTCGATGGAATCGATGCCGTGCGCGCCGCCGTGGGCCGCCATCTCGGCTACTCCGAGTGGCTCGAGATCGATCAAGCTCGCATCGATCAGTTCGCCGAGGCCACCGGCGACCATCAGTGGATCCATGTGGATCCGGCGCGTGCCGCGGCGGGGCCGTTCGGCGCCACGATCGCCCACGGCTACCTCACCATGTCGCTTTCCAACCACTTCCTGCCGCAGGTGGTGGAGGTGCGGGGCGTTTCGATGGGCGTGAACTACGGCGTCAACAAGGTGCGGTTCCCGTCGCCGGTTCCCGTCGGCTCGCGGGTACGAGCAGGGGTCGATCTGTCTGCGGTCGACGAGGTCACAGGCGGCATCCAGACCACCATGACCATCACGATCGAGATCGACGGCCAAGCCAAACCGGCCTGTGTGATCGAGAGCCTCAGCCGCTTCTTGGCCTGACAACCTTTTGGCCGGACAACCTTTTGGCGGCCGGATCGAGCGAGACGGCCTGATCGAATGAAACGGTCAGGTGGTTGCGGCTGCCGGCCCGGCCGGCATCGGCGCGGCGCGCCGGCTCGGGACAGTCATCACCTGGTGGCGGAGGGTGTCTGCCATCGCGGTGTCGACGTCGAACAGATGTGGGGCCACGAGGGAACGGGCGACGTCGAGGTGCACGGTCTGCAGGCCGGCCGTCCGTTGGAACGGACTGGACGTGGTACGAGCGCTCTGGATCTTCGGGCGCGGGACGATGACGATCCGGTGGTGGAGCACGCCGTGGCCCAGTACGGCGACCGAAGGTGTGACCGCCGAACCGGCCCGGCGGTGAGCGGCGAGCCCCCACGGAATGCCGGCCAAAGCGAGCAGGAAGAGGGCGAGGCCGGCCGGCCGGAAGGTGATGGCGGGCAGGCTTACCGCGACGACGAGGGCCAGGACTCGCCGCCGGATTGCTCGCCCGCGGGCGGCCGGAGGGCGAGGGGTGAGGTCGGGGATGTGCCAGTGGGGATCACCGAGGAGCAAGGGCAGCACGATGGCGAGATCGGCCCGACGGAGCACGGGGATCTCGAACTTGGTCGACGCTTTCCCTTCGCCGGCGCCATTGGTGGACGCGGCCGAGTGCAGGTGCAGGTCGACCAGACCGAAGATGCGCCGCAGCGGGTTGTCGATCACTTCGACGTGTTGGATGCGGCGACGGGGGACCGTGAGATGGCGTTGGTCGGTGAGGCCGAAGCGCAGGTGGAGGTCGTCGCCCTGGTGGCTGAGCGCGAAGCCCCAATGGCGGATCACGGTGCCGATCAAGGTCTGCGCCACGATGAACAGCAGGAGCACGAACGTGATGAGCCCACCGGCCACCCACGCCCCGGAGTTGGCCGGGCGCCGGGAAGCGATGGCCATGAACGATCCCGTCCATACCGCCACGAGTATGCCGAGCGGGATGAGTGACACCATCGTGTTGTGGGTGAGCGCTCCAACGATGAGTTGTCTGGGGCTGAGCGTGACCAGCGTGCGCTCGGGCGGAAGGGGCAGGTGGGTCGGTGACGTGGGGGAAACTGGCGCGCCGGGATAGGCCGACCCGCCGGTGGCCGCGTTCGTGGCGGTGCCTGTCCCGGCCGCTTGGGCGTGGGCCCGGCGGAGATCGCGGTGGTAGAGGATGAAGCTACGCAGCGCGTCGGCGTCCTGCGGGGCGAGGAACCGGAGCTTGACCGACGTTTCGTTCCCGGAGCCGGCCGTGTCGATGCGTACCTCGGATAGGCCGAGCACCAGCGCCGTGAGCTTGCGATTGATGTCCACCTGTTGCACACGATCGAACGGGATCACCTGGTGATGGCGGGTGAGCACCCCTCGGTCGATCACGATTCGGTGCTGGTTCACCCGGAACGTGAAGTTGCGCCACCGGAGGTAGGCGATGCCGAAAAGCACCGTGGCCACGGGGAGCACGGCGGCGAACACCACCCAATGGGGTACCAGCGTCTGACCAGCACGGTTGGGCCGGTTGCCGTCGATCTCGAAGCGGAATGCGAGGTAGAGGGAGACGAGGATGGTGCCCGAGAGGTTGGCGAGGATGCTGCGCTTCGACGTGCGGCGGGGAACGTCGTCGAGGTCGGGGGTGACCGGGGCTCCCGGGGCTCCCGGCACGAAGGGCCGATTCGGGTCGGCCTTGGGGAACGTCTCGGGGATGTCGATCGGCTTCCACATGCCATAGAGCGGGGTTGGTTGGCTCGGTCCGCCGTGGGGGGACCCGTACGAGGGCGGGGTCGGGCCGGGTGATGAGGCGCCGGGCGGGATCGGTGGTGATGTGGCGCCGGGCGGGATCGGTGGGGCCGGCGGTGATGTGGCCGCCGGTGATGTGGGCGGGCCGAACCACATCGGTGTGGCGAGATTCAAGGGCGTCGGGCCGGGGCCGGGCTGGCTCGGCGGTCCTGTGGGGGCCCCGCCGGGGCCGGCCAGGGGGTTCGGGCCCACGGGCCAGGCGCTGCTCCCGTAGCGCGGTCGTTCGGCTGCACGCGAGTGGGGGCCCGGTTCCGGCCCGTCCTCTTCAGAATCGGGGCGGTCAGACGGCGTCATCGAGGTCATCGAGCCCTGCTCGGTGGAGGAACTCTTGGCGAAGGGCGTCGGCGTCGGCGGTGGCGACGCCGGGGAGTTCGGCGTCGGTGGAGGCGGCGGCGGTGCGGAGGATGAGGGTCGAGAGCCCGAGCATGCGTTGCACCGGTCGTTGGCGGAGGTCGATCTGCTGGATGCGGTGGTAGGGCACGGATGACGAACGCCGCGTGATCACACCGTGATGGAGGTCGAGTGATTCGGGGCCGGCTTGCCAGGTGAAGCGGCTCCAACGAAGGCCGGCCATGAGCACGCTGATGCCGCTGAGGACGAGGCCGACGAAGGCGGCGAAGGCGGCCGCCGTGGGTGCCTTGGCGATCAGCGCCGCCACGATGGCGACGACGGTGACGACGGCGAGGAAGGTGGCGCTGTCGGCCATGAAGTCGATTCGGGCTCGGCGGTCGAGTTGCCGGACCGATCCGTCGAGAATCGTGTAGCTCGGTGCCGCGGTCTGCATGGGGTTGATCGTACGGACAATCGTTGGGGGCAGGTGGCCGGTTGTGGGATCTTGACCTGATGGTGCGCTCTCCGGGTGCGGCCGTCGAACCGGTCAGCCCGCTCTTTCAGATCTGACGAGCCGTCAGGAAACGCGTAGGCTACCGGCATGGACCTGCGTTTCACCGCCGAGGAGGACACGTTCCGCGAGGAAGCGCGGGCCTACCTCGACGACTTGTTGCACGGCGACTTCGCCGCCATCCGTGGGCGGGGCGGCAGCGGCGACGAGCATTCGTTCTTCGACGAGCGCCTGGCGTGGGAGCGGCGTCTCGGTGTCGACGGTTGGACGTGTGTGGGCTGGCCGGCCGAACACGGCGGTCGCGATCTGCCGATCCACCTCCAAGTGATCTGGTACGAGGAGTACGCCCGAGCCGGTGGGCCGGGCCGGGTCGGCCATATCGGGGAGGGCCTCATCGGCCCCACGATCATCCACTTCGGTTCCCCCGAGCAGCAGGCCCGGTTTCTGCCCAAGATCCGGCTGGGGGAGGAGCTTTGGTGCCAGGGCTACAGCGAGCCCAACGCCGGATCTGATCTGGCCAACGTGGCTATGAAGGCGGAGCTCGACGGCGACCTCGACACCGGCGAGTGGGTGCTCAACGGACAGAAGGTCTGGACCTCCTTGGCGCAGTGGAGCGAGTGGTGTTTCGTGTTGGCCCGCACCAACCGCGACGCGCCGAAGCACAAGGGCATCTCCTTCCTGCTCATCCGGATGGACACGCCCGGCGTGGAGACTCGCCCGATCGTGCAGGTGACCGGGACGTCGGAGTTCAACGAGGTGTTCTTCTCCGATGCCCGCACACCCGCGGCGCTCACCGTCGGCGGGGTCGACAACGGCTGGCGGGTGGCGATGGGGCTTCTTGCCTTTGAACGGGGCGCATCCACGTTGGCGCAGCAGTTCGGGTTTCGACGGGAGTTCGACGACCTGGTTGCGGTCGCGGTGGCCAACGGCCGGTCGACCGACCCCGTGTGGCGGCAGCGGTTGGCCTCGCTCCATGCCCGGTTGGAGATCATGCGGTGGAACACCATGCGGATGCTCACCAAGGCCGGCGAGCCAGAGCTCAGTCGCGAGGGCTACATCGCCAAGCTCTACTGGGCCCGCCTCCACCGCGACCTCGGCGAAGCGTTCGTCGACGTGCTCGGTCAGGCGGGCCAGGTGTGCGACGACGGCTCGGATGCCCACGCCGTGGTCGCCAACTACAACCTCACGTTGGCGCAGCGCCTCTTCCTGTTCTCGCGGTCCGACACGATCTACGGCGGCGCCAACCAGATCCAGCGCAACATCATCGGCGAGCGAGCCCTCGGCCTCCCCCCCGAACCCCGCCCTACCCCCTGACCTTTTTGGGTTTTGGTCTCCCAAACGCCTCACTTCTGATGCGTTTGGGAGACCAAAACCCCCAAAAAAGGGGTTACTTGGGGGCGGGGCGGAGCTTGTTGATCTGGGCCTGGTACTCGCGTACCTCGGTGCGTTGGTTGGTGGCCATGCGTTGTGCGAGATCCCGGACCCGCGGGTTGGCGGCGTTGCGGGCGGCGTCCTCGCTCATGTGGGCCCCGCCTTCGTGATGCGCCTGCATCAACGTGAGGAACTGCAGGTCGGCGTCGATCCCCGTCGCTTGGCCGAGGGCCTTGATCTGTTCGGGCGTGGCCATGCCGGGCATGGATCGCAAGGGTGTGGACATCCCCATCCACGCCATAGTCGTGCGATCCGGGCTGCTGTCGGGCTGTTCCACCCCGATCTCTTCCTGATAGGCGGTCATCAGCCCGAGTTCGAACCGCTGGAAGATGATCACCTCACGGACGAAGCTCTGCGTGATGGGATCGGTCACGCGGTCGAGAGCGGTGAGGGAAAGTTCGACGGCTTGGTCGTGGTGGTCGCTCATGTCGGAGAGGAAGCCGATGTCGACGGCGTTCTTCGGTGGCCGCGACGAGCGCTCACCCACGAGGTAGCCACCCACCGCGAGCAGGATCGCGAACGCAACCGCCACGGATCCCCACTTGAGCTTGGCCATGCCGTCGGGCGACCCGACCCGTTCCGCCAACGTGGGCGCCGGTTCGTGGGACGTGGTCGCGGCGCGGTCACCGGCGGTCGTGTCGGTCATGGTGCCGGTGAGGATACGACTCGATGGTCGGGTTCCGGCATCACTGACCTGCAGCCGAGCGGCCGCAACCCTCGCAGATAGCCGCTGGCAGCGTGCAGGTCCATGGCCGGTGCGGTCCCGGCGGCGGTCAGTCGAGGTCTGCCGTGTTGCAACGGGCGCACCGCGTACTGTTCCGCGACAACGCCCCAATTGTCGTCGATGGTCCCATCGCCTCGCCTGTGGTGGTCGTCGACGGTTCGTATGGCCAGCGATGCGTCTGCCGCCCCCGCCACGGCCTTGTCGGAGTTTTCTGCGTGCGACGGCCCGCGGCCGCAGGGTAAGGAAGTGACGTTGCCGTTGGAGGGCGACGAGCTCTTCGTGGATGAGCAGCGGGTTGTTCGGGAAGGAACGCCCGACCCGCCCTCGGGCTCCGTTCCGACATCGCGGGCCCTGCTGCCTGCGCGCCCGGAGCGCTGACGGTTTGCCGAACCAGTTGGCGTGAACCGGCTGGCGTGGACTGATTGGCGTGGAAGAACTCGCGGCGTGGAAGGATCGGGGGTGTGCTACCGATCGTGACGCCCGAGGAGATGGCGGCGGTCGACGCGGCGGCGCCGGAGTCAGTCGAGGTGCTCATCGGCCGGGCCGGCGCCGCAGTTGCCAGGGAGGCGCTCCGCATGCTCGGGGGCTCCTACGGGCGACGGGTGGTGGTCGTGGCCGGCAAAGGCAACAACGGCGCGGACGGTCGGGCGGCCTCGGTGCTCCTTCGTGCCCGTGGGGTGCGGTGCACGGTGATCGACGCGGCGGCCATGACGGGTTCCGCGCCCCCACTTCCCCCATGCGATCTGCTCATCGACGCGGCCTACGGAACGGGCTTTCGCGGCACCTTCGATCCACCGCCTGTTCCCCAACGACTGCGCACGACCCGACGCAATGGCCGGTCTGGCGGTGCGTCCGCCACACGTCCGCTCGCGTTGGCGGTCGACATCCCCTCCGGCATCGACGGGCTGACCGGTGCCGTGGGCGGATCACCCTGGGCGGCCGATCGAACGATCACGTTCGCCGCCCTCAAGCCCGGCCTTCTGCTCGAACCCGGGGCCACGATCGCCGGTGACGTGGTCGTCGCCGACATCGGTCTCGACACCAGCTCCACGTCCGCCCATCTCGTCGATCTCGTCGATCTCCGCAACTGGCTTCCTGCCAAACCGGCCGACACCCACAAGTGGAAGAGCGCCGTGTGGGTGATCGGCGGAAGTGACGGCATGGAAGGAGCGGCGGCGCTCACTGCTCGGGCGGCGATGCGTTCCGGCGCTGGCTACGTGCGATGGAGTGCGCCAACAGGGCGGCCACCCCACGAGCACAAGCCCGTCGAGGTGGTCGCCGCCGCCTTGCCCACCGATGGCTGGGCCGCCGAGGTGCTCGCTGACGCGGCGCGATTCGGGGCCATCGTGGTGGGCAATGGCCTCGGTCTCGATCCTCGTCACGAAGCCGAACTGCGCCGACTGGTGGCCGACTGCCCGGTGCCGATCGTGTGCGACGCCGATGCCCTCACGCTGCTGAGCCGCACCGGGCCGATGGGGGAGCGGGCGGTGTTCCGACCCACCACGATCGTCACCCCGCACGAAGGGGAGTTCGCACGGCTCGCCGGAGCGGCACCCGGCCCGGATCGTTTCACCGCCACTCGTCAACTGGCCGCTGCCCTTGGTTGCACGGTATTGCTGAAGGGCCCGTGCACGATCGTGGCGTCGCCCGACGCACAGGTGCTGGCCGCCCGAGGAGCCGATCAACGACTGGCAACGCTGGGAACGGGGGACGTGCTGGCCGGCATCATCGGTGCGTTGGTGGCGCAGGGCATGACCCCGGCTCATGCCGCTGCCGGCGGGGCGGTGCTGCATGGTGCGGCAGCACGACGGGGACCGGCCCGTGGCCTCGTTGCCGGCGACCTTCCGGACCTGATCCCGGAGGTGCTGGCCGACTTTCCGGCTCGTCCGGTCGAGCCAGTGCTCGCTGAACGCAACCGCTGAGCGGGCGCCGCAGCCGTTTGGTCGCTTTCCGGATCGTTTGCCTACCGTGAAGGTGTACAGACGTCCCCCGAAGACCGGCGGACGAAGCGGCCAACACGAGCGGGCGATAGCGCCGAGCCGACGTCGCGGGGCATCGGCACCGGCCGGCAACGCAAGCGGGGTTTAGGCTGACGCACCCGTCCGATCGCCACCGTTTCCGAACTCTGAGGACCATCCCCCGAATGCCCCGAGATACTGCCGTCACCGAGATCATGACCACGGAGGTCCTCACCTTCCGAGCCACCGACGACATCCGATCGGCCATGAAACAACTCGTCGACCGTGATCTCGATGCCGGCCCCGTCGTCGACGGCGCGGGTCAGGTGATGGGGATGCTTTCCACCGCCGACCTCGTGGTACGCGACGCCCGATTCCACCTTCCCACGGTGATCAACCTGCTCGGGGTGAACGTGGAGCTTCCCCACAAGTCGTTGGATGAGGAGGTGGCGAAGGCGCTTGGCTCCACCGTCGGCGAGGTGATGAACGACAAGCCCATCACCATCAGCAACCAGGCCACGGTGGAAGACGCCGCCACGATCATGCACAACAAGGATGTATCCCGTCTGGCCGTGACCGACGCCGCCGGCATCCTTGTGGGCATCGTGGCGAGAGGCGACATCGTTCGTCTGCTGGTGCGCGAGGAATAGATCGGTGCTGTGGGTGGAACGCCGACCTTGCACCGTCGCTGAGTCGCACTGATGCGGGCGGCTCGTGCCGACGTCGACCTCGACGCCATCGCGCACAACGTGGCGGCGCTCAAGGCGGCCACCGCGCCGGCGTTGTTGTGTGCGGTGGTGAAAGCCGACGGCTACGGCCACGGCGCCATCGCGGTCGCCCAAGAAGCGGTGAAGGCCGGGGCCGACTGGTTGGCCGTTGCGTTGGTGGAGGAGGGCGCGGTGCTGCGCAAGGCCGGGATCATGGTTCCGATCCTCCTGCTGTCCGAGCCGCGGGCCGACGACTTCGGCGCGGCGATCCATTGGGACCTTCGCCTCGCGGTGTACACGCGGCAGGCGATCGAGATGGCCGCCGACGCCGCCGCCGAAGAGGGCCGGGTCGTGAAGCTCCACCTCAAGGTGAACACCGGCATGAACCGGGTGGGGGCGTCGCCGTCCGACATCGTCAGCCTGGCTTCAGCGATCAACCATCAACCGGGCGTGGAGCTCGAAGCGGTGTGGACCCATCTCGCCACCGCCGACGAGCCCGGAGCCGAGTTCACCGAGGTGCAACTCGATCGTTACGACGAGGTGCTGGCCGCCCTCGTCGGTGCCGGCGTCCACGTGCCCATGCGTCATGCGGCCAACTCGGCGGGGGCGATCGACCATGAGCGGTCCCGGCACGACATGGTGCGCTGCGGCATCGCCGTCTACGGGATCCCGCCCTCGCCCGACATGACCGGCGTCGCCCGTGAGCTCGGCCTCCGCCCTGCCCTGTCGCTCCGAGCTGAGGTGAGCTTCGTGAAGCGAGTGCCTGCAGGAGAGCGGATCTCGTATGGGTTGCGCCACACCTTTCCAGCGGACGCCGTGGTGGCTACGGTCCCGATCGGCTACGCCGACGGGGTGCCTCGCCGGTTGGCGATCCAGGGGGCTGAGGTGCTCATCGGCGGGAAACGGCGTCGGATCGTGGGTGTGGTCACCATGGATCAGCTCATGGTCGACTGTGGTGACGATCATGGTGTGGCGGTGGGTGACGAGGTTGTGCTCCTCGGGCGGCAGGACGAGCAGGAGATCACGGCCGACGAGTGGGCCGGCTACCTCGGCACCATCGCCTACGAGATCGTGTGCGGCATCGGCCCTCGCGTGCCCCGCCACTACGGCTGACGCTCGAGCGCATTGCTTACGCGATGTCGTAGCCGGCGTTGTCGATGGCCTGACGGACCGCGGCATCGAGGCCCGGCGCCGCCACGACGGTTACAAGCTTGGCATCGAGGTCGACCTGTACCGAGCTCACGCCGCTGATCTTGCCCACCTCCCCTTCGATGGCGGCCACGCAATGCCCGCACGACATTCCGGGCACGGCGTAGACGAGGTTGGATGGCAGATCAGACGTTTCGGTGGCACTCATGGCTGGGAACTCCTCGTGGTGGTTTCGGAGACCGGTACGGGTGAGTACGGATCGGTCGAGGTGGGCGGTGGCGGCGGGGCAGCATGAACACGGGCCATGCGTTCGGCCACGCCGCCACGCGCCGTGGTATCGGCGTCTGCTGTACGTCGCACCCCGTGGAATCGCCGGAGACGGAGCGAGTTGCTGACCACGAAGATCGAGGAGAAGGCCATGGCTCCGCCGGCGATCATCGGGTTCAGCACACCGAACGCGGCCAACGGAATGGCGGCCACGTTGTAGGCGAAAGCCCAGAACAGGTTGACCTTGATCGTGGCCAGCGTGCGGCGGGCGAGCAGGATGGCGTCGGCGACGGCACGCACATCGCCGCTGACGATGGTGAGGTCGCTGGCGGCGATCGCCACATCGGCTCCTGTCCCCATCGCGATGCCGAGATCGGCTTGGGCCAGCGCCGGCGCATCGTTGATGCCGTCACCCACCATGGCCACCCGCTTGCCGCCACCCTCCTGGAGCTCGCGCACGATCGCCGCCTTGCCCTCGGGGAGCACTTCGGCGATCACGCGGTCGACCCCCACCTCGCGGCCAACGGTCTCGGCCGTGCGTTGGTTGTCGCCGGTGAGCAACACCACCTCAGCGCCGAGATCATGGAGCGCGGCTACTGCGGCTGCCGACGTCGGCTTCACCCGATCCGCCACCACGATCACTGCCGCCGCCTCGCCGCCGCTCCCGGCGAGCACCGCGGTGTGGCCGGATTGTTCGGCG
>Ga0335397_10006279_pt1 | contig 15359 bp, 16 predicted proteins | sample MAT04_FD_205740 | JGI IMG/M metagenome (GOLD analysis project Ga0335397, IMG submission 205740) | Freshwater microbial communities from Lake Fryxell liftoff mats and glacier meltwater in Antarctica - MAT-04 (spades assembly) (version 2) ... | reverse complement strand
TACGTGCTGCTATTAAAAAAGGATTTATTGATTGGCTCGCCACAAACCCGGCAGATGTAATTTGCATACAGGAAACCAAAGCTGCTCATACGGATATTGATGTAAAAATGCTGGAAGATCTTGGCTTTCACCACCACTGGTTTAGTGCCCAAAAAAAAGGATACAGCGGTGTAGCAGTATTTACAAAAATTAAACCCGATGCAGTAAAAATTGGTTGTGGTTATAAAATGAGCGATTTTGAAGGACGGGTAATTGAACTTCAATTTGGAGATATAAAATTGATAAACGCCTATTTTCCATCGGGCACATCTGGCGATGAAAGACAAGAATACAAATATGTTTGGCTGAAAGAAATGCAGTCTTATTTAGATAAAATAAAAAAGATTAATCCCAAAATTATACTTTGTGGCGACTATAATATTGCTCACAACGAAATAGATATTCACGACCCAAAAGGAAACAAAAAAACTACTGGCTTTTTACCTGAAGAAAGAGAATGGATGACACAATTTTTAGGCACAGGATGGATTGATACGTTTAGAGAATTTAATAAAGAACCACATTATTACAGTTGGTGGAGCCAGCGCTTTCCAAGTGTGCGCTTAAACAACAAAGGCTGGCGTATAGATTATATAACCGTTACAGAGCCTTTGCGCAAGCACCTTGTAAGTGCGGCTATTTATCCAGATGTAAAACACAGTGACCATTGTCCCATTTTTTTAGAAATTAAAAATAAGTTAATAAGAGCGGTTTAAACTGCTATTGCGCAATTCCCTTTTATAATAAAAAGCAAAAGCTTAACTTTCTGTTTCTATCAACATCAAAAACTGCATGGAAGCATTAATTGTGCTCTTATTTATTGTTATAATTATTGTTATACTCAATCAAAACAATAAACTTTTTCAGCAACTCCAAAAAATTGAAAAAGAGCTTAAGCAGATACGAAACAGTTTTAATGATTTTTCTATTTCACCAAATACAGATGAGACTAAGCCGGGTTTTACAGAGCCTGTGAAACCAACGGGGCAAAAAACGCCATACGAAAGTATTTTTAGGGTAGATGAAAAAGAACAGCTATTTGTACAACCGGTTTCTGCAGAAATTATTAGGAAGGAAGAAGTACTTTTTACAGAAGGAACTGAACCTTTAAAAATCGAAGAAACAATTACGGAAAACAAAACTGATGCTTTTCCAACGCAAGCAATTACCCCAATAAAAAAACAGACTTTTTTTGAGCGGCATCCGGATATGGAAAAATTTATTGGCGAAAACCTTGTTAACAAAATAGGGATAGCCATACTAGTGCTTGCAATTGGTTTTTTTGTAAAATATGCTATAGATCAAAACTGGGTAGGCCCGGTCGGAAGAGTCGCCATTGGTATTTTATGTGGATCTATTTTAATTGGCATTGCTCATAAAATGCGCAACAGTTACACAAGTTTCAGCTCTGTACTTGCCGGCGGCGGGCTTGCTGTATATTATTTCACCATCACACTTGCGTATCACCAGTTTCAGCTTTTTAATCAAACAACAGCTTTTATAATAATGGTTATTATTACAGCATTTGCTGTAGCATTATCTATTTTATATGATAAGCAGGAACTTGCTGTTATAGCTTTGCTTGGGGGCTTTCTTGCACCGTTTTTAGTAAGCAATGGTTCAGGAAATTACCAAACCTTATTTATTTATCTTATTGTTTTAAACACCGGGCTTTTAACAATAGCCTATAACAAGGCATGGCGCTTACTCAATTTTTTAAGTTTCTTTTTTACTATTATTTTATTTGGCAGCTGGTTAATTTCATTAAGTCTTAATGAAGCGGATACAACTTATACCAACGCCTTTATCTTCGCTGGCATTTTCTATTTATTATTCTTTGCAATAAATGTTGCGCATAATATCAGAGAAAAAAAGAAATTTATTGCGTCTGATTTTGGTATTCTTTTAGCAAATACTGCCCTTTATTTTTGCGTAGGTATTTACTGTTTAATAAAAATGAATGCGGGTGAATTTAAAGGATTATTTAGTGCAGGCATGGGTGTATTTAATTTGGTAGCCACTTACTTTTTGTTTCGAAAGCAAAAAGTGGATACCAATATACTGTACCTACTTATGGGTATTACGCTTACATTTATTTCAATAACAGCGCCGCTTCAACTTAGCGGAAATAACATTACTATGTTTTGGGCAAGCGAAGCCGTTTTACTTTATTGGTTATTTACAAAATCTAATTTACGCATCATTCAGTATTCATCTGTCATCATTTGGGCATTAATGATTATAAGCTTGCTGATGGACTGGATGCAGGTTTATACAAACTACAACAGCGCTTTAAAAATAATTATAAACAAAGGTTATATTACTACGCTGTTTGCGGCTATTGCAACTTATGTTTTGTACATCATTCGTACAAAAGAGAAAACAGAAAATACGAATGTAAATTTAGTACCGGGCAAATTATTTTTTAGGGTAAGCGCTTTACTATTACTGTTTGCTGCCGGCGCTTTGGAAATAAATCACCAGTTTGAATACTACTATCCCTACAGCAATATAAACTTGATCTATCTTTTGCTGTACACTTTTGCTTACTTCCTCGTCTTAGTTACAGTTTCAGAAAAAATTAAATCGGTACAAATAAAACAGTTTTATTTAATAGCTATGTTGATCGGTTGCATATTGTTTTATTTATTTTCAATAGGAAAAACATTTAATACACAAGCCGGTATTCTAACTGAAAATAAAAATCATATTCACTTTTTAGCCCATTGGTTTAGCTCCTTTTTATTTTTATTAATAATACATAAATTGATAAAAATATTCAGCAGCCATATTAAAGTGAAGAATAATAATTTTATTGCTTGGATTATCTGTATTGTTATAATAATATTTTTTAGTGTAGAAGTTCACCTTATTACAAACAGCATTTTTTATAGTGGTAAAAATGACTTGTACGAAATTCACCGAGTTTATATAAAAACCGGTTTGCCTATTTTATGGGGATTATGTTCCTTTGCATTTATGTGGCTCGGTATGCGCTATAAGTACCGGCCGTTAAGAATTATATCGCTTAGCCTTTTTACCCTCACCCTGCTAAAACTTTTTGTATTCGACATTAGAAACATACCTGCCGGTGGAAAAATTGCGGCATTCTTTTGTCTTGGTATCATTTTACTGATAGTTTCTTTTATGTACCAGCGATTAAAAAAAATAATTATTGATAATGAAAAAAAAGTTGATTAATATTTTACTGTTTGCTGTGTTATCTTTTTCTGCAACGGCACAAACCGAAGGTTACCATTTCTATTCTACTTTAGATACGGTGTACACTTCCGGCTTTTACAATATTGTTTTAGCACCACCAATAAATGCATATTTAAAAACAGATTACAGCGATGTAAGAATTATTGACGAGAAGAATAAATGGGTGCCACATATTTTTCATTCCCCCCTAAATGAAATGAGCAGAGAAATGGTAACAATGGATTTAAAATTTACAATTGCTGAAAGTAATAAACTCAATACGATTATAATAATAGGTGCTGCACAGCAACTAAACAACATTAATGTAGTTATTAAAAATACTACCGTACCAAAATTTGGCACACTCAGTGGCAGTAATGATAAACAAAATTGGTTTGTAATAAGTGATAGCATTTTATTAAATCCGCAGTCCGGTGAAAAGGTTACAGAAAGTATTTTGAATATAAATTTCCCGCAAATAAATTACAGTGATTTAAAACTGGTAATTAACAACCGAAATAAAGATCCTTTTAATATAGTGGCTGTGTCAGCAAAAGTAATAGCTACTGGATTTTTATTTTCAAATTTTTCTGACAGTGTATTGCAGAATCCTACGAACATTTTACTGCAAAAAGACAGTTCCAAAAAATCCTATATAAAAATAATTCAACAAAAAAAGTTTCACTTTAATCAAATCAATATTAAAACAGCGGGATTAAAATATTATAATAGAGTTGTAGATTTATACGTTGCTGAAAACAACAACAGCAGCTTTTCAAACCCTGGCAAATTTGTACAATCATTTGTGGTTGCTAATAATGGTACCCTACACTTTAATTTGCCTTTGTTAAATGCAGAAACATTTTATTTAATTATAGACAATGCCGATAACCCGGCTTTAAAAATAAACGACGTAATTACAGGTGTAAACTACCGCTACATTACAGCTTATTTAGAAAAGGGTAATTCATATAAGTTAATTGTGAACAACGCCGCGGCTGTGTTACCCAATTATGATATAACTAAAGATTATCCCACTTTAAAAGACAGTGTTACAATATTGCCAATCGGAAATGTAAAAGCTTTCGAAAACAAGCAGATTGTAGAAAAAAAATCAAAAAACAAACAATGGCTTGTTTGGACTGCGGTAATTGCAGCACTTGGTTTATTGTTATTTTTTACATTAAACATGTTGAAGGAGGTAAATAAAAAAAATACACATGATCATTTATAATGTAACAACAAAAGTACAGCAGAGCATTGCAAACGAATGGCTGCAATGGTTAAAGAAAGAACATGTAAAAGATATTTTGAGTACAGGTTGTTTTACAAATTACACCATAGTTAAATTGCTGGATGTAGATGAAGAGGAAGGACCAACTTATGCAGTACAGTATTTTGCAGAAAGCCAAGCGCTTTATAATTTGTATATAGGCAAATTCGCTCCGGTTATGCGCAGTAAGGCATTTGCTTTATGGGGAAATAAATTTTTATCTTTTAAATCGTTGATGCAGATTGTGGAGTAAATGTGTAAAACCTAAAAACGAAGATAGATTTAAAAAGCAGGTATAAAACCCTTGCAGTTATTGGTTCTAAAGACATCAATATGGCTGAAAATCAACCCTGTAAAGGCCTTACGATTTTGCCGCAATAATTGATACCAAAAAAATTTTACAAGTAATTGCCTGTAATACATACGCACCCTGCGTTGCAGCAAATTACCCAACGAAAAAAAAACGTGTAAAAAAGTTGTTTCATTCAAAAACCGTCTATATTTGTTGTACTATAAATTTTCAAAAAACTCATTATGAACAAAGCAGAATTAATTGCAAAAATTGCAGAAGATGCAGGTATTACAAAAACACAAGCTAACTTAACTGTTGATGCTTTTGTAGATGCTGTAACAAAAACTTTAAAGAAAGGAGACAAAGTTACTTTAGTGGGCTTTGGTACTTTCTCTGTTTCTAAAAGAGCTGCTCGTAACGGTCGCAATCCTCAAACAGGAGCTGTTATTAAAATCAAAGCAAAAAAAGTTGCAAAATTTAAAGCAGGCAAAGAATTATCGTCTAAAATCTAAGTTCACAAAAAACATTTTAAAAGCAAGATGCAACGGTGTCTTGCTTTTTTTATAACTTTAATAAATAATAAAAATACAAATTATGGGACGTGGTGATATTAAAACCAAAAAAGGTAAAACTAAAGCAGGATCATTTGGAAAATCGAGACCTGCAAAAGTTGCAACAAAAGTAGCAGCGCCAAAAGTAGCTACTGAAGAAAAACCTGCTACAAAAAAAGCTAAATAATTTTAAGGGCCGCATTTAAAAGTGCGGCCCTTTTTCTCTTTTTTTTAAGGCGCCAATCTTCTCTTTATCCATTCATTATTATTTTCCACATATTCAATTCTATCGTGCAGTCTGCTGGATCTTCCTTGCCAAAATTCAAATAATTGTGGTTTTACAATATAGCCCCCCCAAAAAACAGGTCTTGTTACTTCTGTGTTTTCAAATTTCTTTTTATTTGCTTCCACATTTGCTTCTAACAATTCCCTTGAGGTTATGATGCTGCTCTGTGGAGATGACCATGCACCAATTCTGCTTTCTATTGGACGGCTCATAAAATATTCATCGCTTATTGCCGCAGTTGCTTTTGTTACAGTTCCTTCAATCCGTATTTGCCGCTCCAGTTCTTTCCAAAAGAAGACTAAGGCAACTTTATTATTGGCAGACATTTCCTTAGATTTATGACTTTCATAATTTGTATAAAACTCAAAACCCTTTTCGCTTATTCCCTTTAGCAAAACTATTCTTGCAGATGGTTTGCCTTGCTCATCTGCAGTTGCAAGTGTCATTGCATTTACTTCATCTATCTTGCTTGCTACGGCTTCGTTAAACCAATTGGTAAATTGCAAGTATGGGTCTTGCGCAGCATCTGTTTCAGAAAAAAAACGAAGTTTGTAATCTTTTCTAATATCAGCTATTGAGTTCATTTAAAATAATTTTTAAAATTAAAAAAGCATCTTTTTGCAAAGATGCTTTTAAAAATTGTATTTAGAAAAATGATTACCGAAGCATAGAATTACCAAGCCCGGCAGTTCCTCCTAAAATACCCAATAATATAACTCCTAATATAGCAGCTATTATAAAATAAATTGCCATCATTATTACAAATGCAACAATCATATAAATAATTTTTTTATCCTCGGGCGTTTTTTTCATTGTGCCAATCCCTAAATACATTAAATATATACCGTAAGCCCAAGCCACTAAAGATACTAACCAGCCTATAATTGGTATAAAGGAAAGCAAACCGCCTATGTAAGATGGGGTGCCGGAGTAAGCTATCAATTGTGCAGATTTATTTAAATCTTTTTCTGACCCAAAACTTGGTGCTAGCATATCAACAATAATAGCAGTTAAATAGAAAGAAAGAATAGCTGCAACAAAACCCACCAATGCTGTTCCAATAACAAAGTTTAACCCGTAAGTAAAACCGCCCGCAAATATAAAATATTTTAATACCGTTCCTATGCTAGCAACTATAGCAAGTGGTAATACGTAGGCTGTTAATAATGATATAGGAGTAGCTGTTTCTTCATTAATAACTTCCCACTCCGTTTTCGGTGTTACAAGAATGTTTTTAACTCTTTCAATTAGGTTCATATTTTATAGTTTTAGAAATCTAATGTATAACAATTAAAAATACTATTTAAAATTATTTAAAGACTATTAGAGTTTTTAAGTTTCATAATATTTACAAGTTCTTTTAATTCTCCTATCTCAAATTTTAAATTTTCATTCTCCGTTTCTTTCATACTTGATATGCTTTGTGCTTCGGCTAGCGCTCTTGTTAACGTTTGTACTTTTTTGTACAATCCTGCAGCTTCATTTAACTCTTCCGAAATTATTTCCATATTCGTTTTTACAGAAATCATTTCTTGTAAAGATGCCTGGTCTTTTTGCCTTCCTTTAATTTCTTTAAATAAACTCATTTCTAACTCTTCATTCAACCTTTCTATACCTAGCGATTTTTGAGATGCTTGTTGGCTGTTGTATGTTAACTGGTCTATTTCTATTAAGTTACTTTCAATTTTGATGCGCAATGCAGCTATGCTTTCTGTAACATCTCCTAATAAATTTATTTCTTTATCCCGCTTTTTTATTTCATTGTTAAGGTCTTCCATTTGCAATTGCAAAAACTCATTTTCAGAAACAAGTATTCGTATTTTTTTTTCGTAAACCATAAAATAAAAATTTAAGCTGGTACTTCTTATTTTCAATTAATGTATAAAACTAATATAAATTGTATATTTATTAAGGGGCAACAATTTAGCCCTTCAAGGTATCTATTTTAGAAACGAAGCTTATCAACCCAAAAATATTGACAGATATTGAATTAATAAGAGGTTGCATAAAGGATGATGCGCTTTATCAAAAAAGCTTGTTCAACCGTTATGCATGCTCTCTTTTGGGTGTATGCCAGCGTTATGCCCGAAATAGAGAAGATGCGGAAGATATTCTGCAAGATTCATTTATAAAAATATTTAAAAAAATTGATCAATTTAAAGGAGAAGGTTCCTTTGAAGGTTGGATGAGACGAATTGTGGTAAATACGGCCCTAAAAAAATATAGCGTAAGTAGATATACAAAGGAATTTTCTGTAGATGAAGTGAAGGATCCATCATTGGCAGATATGAATGATATACCTGCTTTTAATCATCTTACAGAAAAAGATTTGCTATTGCTGGTTAATAATTTGCCCGATGGTTACCGAATTGTTTTTAACCTGTATGTAATAGAAGGTTACCAACACGATGAAATAGCAGATATGCTGGGAATAAAACCAGGCACAAGTAGAAGCCAATTGGTAAAAGCAAGGCAATTGTTACAGAGAGAAATTATACAATTACAAAAAGTAGCAGTATGAAAAATAACTTATTTGATAAATACATAAAAGAGCATTTGGAGGACTCACGCCCCGATGTGCCTGCACATATATGGGAAAATATTATAGCAAAAAAAGACAGGAAAAAACCTGTTGGATATTTTACAAACAACATCACTAAAATTGCTGCTGTCATATTGTTTATATTGACAAGTGCGGGTGGGGCAATATATTTATTATCGCATAAAAACATTTCTAAAAACAAACAAAATACTATTGCTGAAGTAAATTCAAATAAAACTGAAAATACAGTTATAAATAAAAATAATAATACTCTAGTAAAAGATGCTGAAGACGAAATAAAAGAATCTGCACCCATAAACAATGGGAAGAAAGAGGGTCAGGATTTTACCTATGATTATCTTTTGCAGAGCAGCAAATCAAAAACAACTTTTTTAATTAATGTTGGGGATGTTTATGATAAAAATGAAATGGTAGAAGTTACTAGCGGTAATGAACAAATATTAAGTAGTAAATTTTTGTTCAATGATTTAATTAGGCAAAAACATTATTTTGATCCAACAATACAGGTTAATAAATTAACTGGCACACAATCAATCCCGTGCCCTGAAGCGGAAAAAAATACAGCAGGTAATAAAAAATATATTGAATTGTATGCCGGACCTGACTATGTATTTAGAAGTCTTACAGATGATACAGCAAATTCTGTTTATTTACAACAAAGAAAAGGAAGCACAAAATACCTTTTTGCCTACAGCGTGGGTATGAGATATACTAAGGTATTTGGCAGCGGCATGAGTGTGCGAACCGGCATAAATTATAGCCAGATAAATGAACAGTTTAAATCGGAAAAAGGAAGAATTACGCAAAATGTTTACATTATAAATAACAACGGCGATACTACCGGAAGTTATGTACAGAGCGGTACACAATATAAAACCAGTACAAATAAATATAAAAGTATAGATATTCCTATTTCAGTAGGATATGAAATGGGAAACGGGAGGCTGCATACCAATATAAATGCAGGGGCTATGATAAACATCAGCAGTTCGCAAAAAGGATTTATGCTTGACTACAACGGTAATACAGTTGATATTTCATCAGGCAAATCATCATCTGTTTATCAATATAAAACCAAAGCTGGTGTAAGTTTTATAGGAGCTACATCTATATATTATAAACTCACAGAAAGCATACATGTAATGGCAGAGCCTTATATTAAATTGAGTTTATCTCCTATGACAAAACCGGAGATTTCATTAAAAGAAAAATTTCATACTACAGGTATAAGGCTAGGTGTAAGGATGGATTTATAAAGCAGGCAACATTTTATACAATCAACGTATCTAAATATTATATAGCGATAATTTAATACTATGAGAATTTTTTACACAATCTTTTTTTTTGTTTCACTGCTGCTAGGTTTAAGCGCATGCCAAAAAAATATTGATCTTTTTATTGCTGATCCTGTACAGCTATTTGCAGATACTGTTTGGCAAAATAATCTTTCCTCAAATGCACCTGTTGTTGGTTTAAAAAATGACCTTAAAGTACAAAAGCTAACAGATAGTTTCTCTTATTCAAGCGCTGGTATTGTTTTTTCATCCGGCAATATTTCACTTACAATACCGGCAAATGGTTTAATAAAAAATAACGGTTCGGTGCCGGTGGGTATTGTAAAAAGAGAGTCTTTACTTTTACAGAAAAAGGGAGATTTCATTGCTTCAAATATGCCTACTACCATTACCGGAAGATTGTTGGTAACCGGTGGGGTTTTTTTTATGGGATTAAAGAATAACAACGATGATATAATGGTTTCTTCAGGCAATAAACTTACTGTGCGTTTTAATAATACTACACCAATACAAAACAACAAAATTTACAATGCAGTATTAGATAGTGCAACAGGTTTTTTTGTGAGATGGGAACTAAATAATGATACTGTTTTGAACAAATCTCTTGTAGCAGCAAATGGTTACGAAGTGCAAACAAATAGATTACAATATGTGCAAACAGCACATTTGCTCGATACTGCAGGTATTATACAAACAGCTATTTCCTTAAAACTTCCTGCCAACTATACCAATACAAATACACTTGCCTACATTTCATTTAACAGCATTGAAACTGTAGCAGGCTTTACCGCAAATGTGGCAACAAGAAAATTTGTATCTCCGTTATTACCTGTAAATAAGTCTGTGACGATTGTAGTAATTTCCAAGCAGGGCTCAGATTATTATTTAGGTTCTTTACAAACTGTTACTTCTTTTTCTATAACAAGCACACCGTTGCAAGAAATAAATATTGTACCCATTAAAAGATCTCTAGGCGATATAAAATCTTTTCTAAATAATTTATAAGACCAAAAACTGTTTTACAAAAAAAGCCGGCTTTTTTGAAGCTGGCTTTTTCATGTATAAAAAATATTTATCAACTTACCAGTGTGCCTGTTTTATCTCCTACCACAACGCTCATTAAATTTCCTGTTTTGTTCATATCAAAAACAACTATAGGTAAATCATTTTCCATACACAAAGTAAAAGCTGTCATATCCATTACTTTCAAATTTTTTGATATACAATCTGCAAAAGATATTCTACCAAATTTTGTTGCAGTTGGGTCTTTTTCCGGATCGGCAGAATAAATACCATCAACCCTTGTACCTTTTAAAATAATATCTGCCTTTATTTCCACAGCCCTTAGCGACCCCGCGGTATCTGTAGTAAAATATGGATTACCCGTGCCGGCACCAAAAATAACGACACGTCCTTTTTCTAAATGTCGCATCGCTCGTCGGCGAATGTAGGGTTCCGCAATTTGTTCCATTTTAATAGCACTTTGTAGCCTTGTTAATACACCCACTTTATCAAGCGCACTTTGCAAAGCCATTCCGTTTATTACGGTTGCAAGCATTCCCATATAATCTCCCTGCGCTCTTTCAATACCTGTTTCTGCCTCATTCATACCACGGTAAATATTACCACCGCCAATTACTATTGCTACCTGCACACCCATTTCTGTAATCTGCTTTATTTCTTGTGCATAACGTGCAAGTACTTCAGGGTCCAGCCCAAAAGATTTGTCGCCCATTAGTGATTCGCCCGAAAGTTTTAATAGTATTCGCTTGTACTTTGGTAACATGGTTTGAAAATTTTTTGCGAAGATAAAAGTTTGGTTGTAGAATTTAGATTTATTTGAAGGTATGGGAAGATTAAAAACAAAAGATACTTCCTGTTGTTCACTCCCTAAATACTTATACCCATTCACGATTCGTATAGCAAAAGCAGATTTTTGTTTTATTACATTATCTGTTTATACTTACTTAAGGTTTGTTTCGCAATTTCTAATTCGTATTTTTTTTAAAACTTCGTCTCCAAATACAACGGCAACATGGCTCTCCAGGTAGGCCAGTCATGTGTCCACTCCGTTCCCCAAATAGATGCGTCGTGGTCAATACCTTTTGCATAAAGAATTTCAGAAATTTTTGAGGTACCAGATGGGTCTTCATAAGCACCGCTGCCGGTAAGAATATGTATATGCTTGCTTTTGCGGATGTTGTTTAAATACCATTCATCTGTAAGGTTGGGTATATAATGTGCCGGAGAGTTTAAATATACCTGCTCATCCCAATAACCATCGGTATATTCTGTAAGATCATAAACACCACTCATGGCTATTACACCATCAATTAAATCAGGGCGTTTTAAAAATAAATTTAAACTGTGCAGCCCACCAAAAGATGCGCCTGCAACAATAATGGGTGTTTCCTGCGATGTGTTGGTTTTAATAAATGGAATTACCTCATCAAAAATATAATTGTTAAACTGGTTATGGCGAATGGCCTTATGGGCACCTTCCATTTCTTTGTTAAGCCAGCTTTCGCTGTTGATACTGTTTACAGAAAAAATACGCAGTTTCCCACTGTTTATAAATGGGGCAAGGGTATCCATTAATTGAAAACGTTCATATTCCAGATAATCTGCTGCGGCTGTGGGAACTAATAATAGTGCAAAGCCATAATCGCCATACGCCACAATGGGCATTTCTTTTTGTAAAGCCGGGCTAAACCAGCTGGCTGTTTCTTTTTTCATAAAACTTTTTATACGTTAGAAATTCGGTGTTTTGTAAATATAGAAACAATATTTTATCTGAAATGGAGTTATAGTAAAGCAAGTACTATCATTGCTAATGGCAAGGTATTGCTTATCCAATATTTAAAATAAAACTTTATGAGATCAAGCCTTTTTCTTATGGTTGCATTTGTAGCCATAACATTATCATCTTGCCAAAAAGACACAAGTGAGGAAACCGGGCAACTACCAGGTGGTGCAACTACAATAATTACTCCTGGTGGCACAGTAAATAATGCAGGCTGTAAAGATTGCATCTATTATCCAATTTGCTCGCCATCAGTATATAAATATTCAGATACAGGGTTAGGGTCGCCTACAGGTACTGTAAATACTTACACACTTACCTATGTAAAAGACACTACATTAGAAAGCAAAACGTACAAAAAATTTTCTGTTACAGGGCAGGGTAATACTTATTTTAATTGTAGTGCGGGTGTGAGTACTTCTATTGTTTTAAATGGAACAACGCTAAGCGGTACTACTATCTCCTACGCAAAAGTGACTGTTTTAAAAGAAAATGCTCCCGTAAATACTTCGTGGGTAGATACGCTTACAGCTAGTGGCCAAACTGCATTATATACTTACAACATTGTGTCGAAAGGAATACCAAGAACGGTAGCTGGCATTAATTATACAGATGTGATACATGTGCATGAGCAAACTACGGTAAATGTGGCAGGAACAACCATACCGGCGGGGCAAAGTGACTATTATTATGCTAAAGGAATTGGGCTTATTGAGAGTATAAGTTTTGATGATTTTACAGGCACGCAGATTTTACGCCATGTACTTATCAGTGCGACCATTCCTTAAAAATTATTCTAAAACCCCCTCCGTTATTTCCGTCCATAATTCTCTGTAGCAACGGGCAGCATCGCCACTGCGGGCAAATTCTTCAATGGGTTGTTTGTGTATACCCATTTTTTCTACATCAGATAAATAAGGAATATAATTACCGAAAAAGCGTTTGTCTTTAAACAGCAGTTCCATTATTTCGTGGTGCATGTTTTTACGCAGATCCGTCATGGTAAAAAAGCACATCAGCTTTGCCATGTCGATATCCTTCTCTTTAAAATAATCTTTTACCATATTGTACGTGCGCACACTTAAGGTAGTAGGTATTACTGGCATCAGCACAATATCAGCAGCGCTGAAAATGTTTTCGCTAAGGGCGCTAAAACCTGGAGGACAATCAATAAAAACAAAATCGTACTCCCCGTTAAATTGCTTTAAAACAGATTTAAGTTTGTTTTTACTGCCTTTCATTTCTTCTACCATTACGTCAAAGCTTTTGGTTGAATTGTCTGCAGGAATTATATCTAAATTTTCGTACCCGGTTTCCATTAATACTGCATCCATGTCTGCATCTTTACTTATTAGCTTTTTTATACCCGGATGTGTTTTAGGCTTTGCCTGAAAGTAAAAAGAGGTTGCGCCTTGCGGATCAATATCCCACAACAACGTTTTGTAACCTTCTTTTGCTGCCAAGTAAGAAAAATTTACACAGCTTGCCGTTTTGCCCACTCCTCCTTTAAGATTGTACAACGCTATCACTATCATAATAAAATAATTTTTAGAATATGTATGAATATGAAAGTTAATACATAATTATAAAAATAATACCCTTGCTCTTAAAAAAATAAAACACTCGTTTTATAAAAAATGTGGGGAATTAATTTTCGCAACATCGCTGACACAAAAAAAGCAGCCCAAGATAAATGAACTGCCTCTAAAATAAAAGTAGAAAATATATTAATTCGGATTGGAAGCAGCGGCTTCTTTTTGTGCCTTTTGAGTAGCTTTAAAAACCTTGTATTTAGCATCACCCATAATACCCTTTAAACTTTCATTACGGTCCTTGTAAATAACATCCATTTTTGCTTTTTTATCATCATCACTTAAAGATGCATCTGCTTTAATTGGTTTTGTTTGTTCATTGCTTTCATCTAGTGCAGCTTTGGACTTCACTTGTTCATCGGCAGTTAATCCGGCTTTATTAAAAGCATCCTGTAGGTCTGCTTCTTTTTTAGCTTTCGCAACAACTTTTTCTTCTTTGGTCATTGTTTTGGCAGCAGGCGCTATAGCAGTCTGCGCACTTACTGTATTAAAAACAGCAGTGGCAAAAAAAGTGGCAATCAAAAAATATTTCATTGTGTAATTGTTTTAATATGCTTGAAAATACTTCTTTTTTGTGTGAATGGAATATTTTTAGCGATTGCTTTAATTTATCCAAATAGATTTTGTGTTTACAAATTCCTTTATACCGTAACCGGAAAGTTCCCTGCCATAACCACTATTTTTAATACCGCCAAAAGGAAGCCGAGGGTCAGATGCTACGAGTTTGTTTACAAAACTGTTGCCTGCTTCTAACTGCAGCGCTACTTTTTCGCCCCGTTCTTTGTTGCGTGTAATTACACCTGAGCCTAAACCAAATTGTGAATGGTTGGCAAGTTCAATAGCTTCCTGTTCATTTTTTGCTCTTATAACCGAAGCTACCGGACCAAAAAGTTCTTCATCAAAACCTACCATACCCGGCTGTAGATCTGCTAAAATAGTTGCGGGATAAAAGGAACCGTCGCCTTCGGGTATTTCGCCACCGAGTATTAATCTGCCGCCTTGCTTTATTGTTTGCTGCACCTGCTCGTGCAGTTCATCCCGTAAATCAACTCTTGCCATCGGACCATAATAAGTAGCTGCATCCATTGGGTCGCCCATTTTTGCAGCCTTCATTTTTGTAGTAAATGCTTCTAAAAAAGCATCGTACACCGCATCCAGCACAACAAAGCGTTTTGCAGCAATACAGGTTTGTCCGTTGTTTTGCAACCTTCCAAGTGTAGCCATTTCCGAAGCCATGTCAATATCGGCATCGTCTAAAATAATATAGGCATCACTACCGCCCAATTCCATCACCGTTTTTTTAAGGTTTTGCCCCGCCACAGATGCAACTGCACGGCCTGCAGGGTCGCTGCCTGTGAGTGTGATGGCAACAATATTTTTATCTTCAATAATATCTTTTATACCATCTGAAGCAATATTTAAATTAGTAAACACGCCGCCCGGGAAACCTGCTTTAGCAAATGC
>Ga0335397_10006278_pt1 | contig 15360 bp, 13 predicted proteins | sample MAT04_FD_205740 | JGI IMG/M metagenome (GOLD analysis project Ga0335397, IMG submission 205740) | Freshwater microbial communities from Lake Fryxell liftoff mats and glacier meltwater in Antarctica - MAT-04 (spades assembly) (version 2) ... | reverse complement strand
GGCTGGCAAGCCCGGATAACACGCACAATATCCACAATATGGTCGGGATGGTAAGTGAAAAGTCCGTCCGGCACATCCAGAGTCTGCCGGAAGGTGGCACCCAACAGTTGAGCAGAAGCGATTGCTTCCTGTTCGCGGATTTCGGGTGTGCCGCGGGTGCCGAGTTCGCCCCGGCTGAGATCGAGCAAGCCAAACGTGTGGCCTTGTGCTGCGTGCCGGAGCAGGGTGCCGGAGGCGCTTAATTCTACATCGTCGGGATGGATGCCGATGGCGAGTATGTCAACTTTCATTGTGATTGTTCCGATGAGTGGTGCAAATTTGTGGCGCAAATAACGCGATTATGGAAATCAATCACCCCCCTGAAGGTATGCCCTCGCCCGAACAACAGATAGCCGTGCTCGAAAAAGCATTTGCCGATGCCCAACATCGTGCCCAGAAATACCAGCAGGAGCGCGACCGTTTGAACGATCAGCGTTGGGATTTGCAGCAGGAAAATCGCCGCCTGGAACAAGACTACGAATCCCTGCGGCTGCAAAAAGGTGGTTTTGGGTTCAAATCGCTGTTGGCTGTGGCTGTGGCGAGCGTGTTTTTCGGTGTAATATGTACCTGGCTCTTTTTTCGCCTAAAAAACGACCATGCCAAGGCTTTCGGACAATTCACGCGCGACCACCAGTTCCGGTTTGAGTATGCGCTCAGCCAGGGACGGTTTGAAGAAGTGGAAGCGGCCATCCGGTCGAATATAGACCGGCCGGAAGTACAGGCCATCCGCCCTGAGATCGAGTTTACTAAAAAAATCGTGGAAGCCGCCAAGCGGGGATGTGGGAAATGAATCACGCGACTTTACCAAACATCTCTTCCAGTTTTTTCCAGCGGAAATCAAAAATCTCCTGGATTTGTCGCCGCACAAAAAGCCAATTGGCAAAATCACCCAAAATGCCGAGTGGAACCTGATAATGTATAAGGTCGGTCATTTCCACGCCGCCGGGGATTGGTTTGAAATGGTGTTGATGGTGCCACATCGAATAAGGGCCGGTGCGCTGTTCATCTACAAAAAATTCGCCCGGCTGAACGTGTGTGATCTCTGTCATCCAGAACAACGGGATGCCCAGCAGCGGTTTCACGGTGTAGGTAATGATCTGTCCCGCATACATTTTCTTCAAAAAATCAGGTTCCGATTTCACTTGAAAATCCATGTAGGCAGGTGTGATCTTTGTTAAATTATTAGGGGAACCAAAAAAATCCCAGGCTTTTTCTATCGAAATAGGGAGTTGCTGAACACGCTTTAAGGTATGAATAGACATGGTGGGAAAGAATATGTGGTGGGAATTTGTAAGAAAATAACGGCGATCAAACCGCTGATTTTATGCGTTTTCCTATAACAGCGTCTACACGATTTCGGTTGTAGGAACGCGGACTGTTCCCTGATTCCGTCCGCGTTCCGTGGCAATTCCAATCCGCTTCCCTCTGCCAAGTTTTTTTTACTTTTGCGCCGATTCACAAGCGTCTCACTTTTCTCACCCTCTCACACTGCTTTCACAGCATGGAGCCTACTGTCGAAACCGCCAAAAGCCTCGGTCTTACCCCCGATGAATTTGAAAAAATCAAAGAAATTTTGGGGCGCGTCCCCAATTTCACCGAACTCAGCATTTACTCGGTGATGTGGAGCGAGCACTGTTCCTACAAGAACAGCATCCTGCAACTCAAAACACTCCCGCGCAGCGGCAAACGCCTGCTCGTCGAAGCGGGCGAGGAAAATGCAGGGTTGGTGGATATCGGAGGTGGACTTGGTTGTGTATTCAAAATCGAGAGTCATAACCACCCTTCCGCCATAGAGCCTTATCAGGGCGCAGCGACTGGCGTGGGGGGTATTCACCGCGATATTTTCACGATGGGTGCACGGCCCATTGCAGCCCTCAATTCGCTTCGGTTTGGGGTGCCCGACAACCCGCGCATGAAACGGCTCATCGCCGGAGTGGTCAAAGGCATCGGCGACTACGGCAATTGTTTCGGGGTACCCACAGTCGGCGGCGAGGTCTATTTTATGCCTTGCTACAACCACGATATTTTGGTCAACGCCATGTCAGCAGGGATCGTGCGGGCAGGTGAAACGGTGAGCGCGACCGCTGGCGGCCCGGGCAACCCGGTGTTCATCGTCGGTTCGGCGACGGGCAAAGACGGGATACATGGCGCCACATTCGCCTCCGCCGACCTTGGAGAAGATTCGCATGAAGACCTTCCAGCGGTACAGGTGGGCGATCCGTTCCAGGAAAAACTCCTGCTGGAAGCCAGCCTCGAAGCGATTGCAACGGGTGCAATGATCGGTATGCAGGACATGGGTGCGGCAGGCATCACTTGCTCGACCTCCGAAATGTCCGCCAAAGCAGGCTGCGGAATGCGCATTGACCTCTCGAAAGTGCCGACCCGCCAGGCCAATATGAAGGACTGGGAAATCCTGCTTTCCGAAAGCCAGGAACGCATGCTCATCGTGTGCAAACCGGGGCGGGAAGCGGAGATATTGGCCGTTTTTGAAAAATGGGACCTCGATTGCGCCGCCATCGGAGAGACGATCGCAGAAGACCGGCTTCAATATTTTTATGAAGGAAAATTAGTGGCCGACGTTCCGGCCGATGCGCTGGTGCTCGGCGGCGGTGCACCGGTCTATGTGCGCGAGCAACGAGCACCGGCTTACCTTTCGAAAATACAACAGTTTGATCTTCAGAAAATTGAGCAGCCGACCAATTTCCTGGAAGCAGCCAAAAAACTTTGGAACGCCCCCAACCTGGCTTCCAAAAACTGGATCACGCAGCAGTACGACTCCATGGTGCGCACCGGTACGATGACCACCAACCGCCCAAGTGATGCAGCCGTGGTCTATGTGAAAGGCACCAAAAAAGCCATCGCCCTGACGACCGATTGCAACTCGGCCTACGTGTACGCCGATCCACACAAAGGCACCATGATCGCCGTCGCTGAAGCGGCCCGCAACATCGTCTGTGCTGGCGGCGAACCGGTGGCCATCACCAATTGCCTCAACTTCGGCAATCCCTACAATCCGGAGGTGTATTACCAGTTCGCCGAATCCATTCGCGGCATGGGAGATGCCTGCCGCAAATTTGAAACGCCCGTAACAGGTGGCAACGTCAGTTTTTACAACCAGTACACCCGTGGCGGCGAAACGGTGCCGGTTTATCCCACCCCGACCATCGGGATGCTGGGGATTCTGGACGACTATGAGCAAATGATGACACTGGATTTTAAATCTGAAGGCGACCTGATTTACCTCATCGGAACGAGTTGCGACGATCTGGGCAGCAGCGAATATCTGCGCAGCGTTCTGGGTGTGGAACACAGCCCCTGCCCGCGTTTTGAGCTGGACGAAGAGGTGCAAGTTCAGGGGATTATCAAAAAAGCAATTGAGGGTAATTTTGTGCAGTCGGTCCACGACGTGTCCGACGGCGGCATTCTGACGAACCTTTTAGAAAGCGCTATGCCGCGCGGATTGGGTTTTGAAGTGAACAGCAACGCCCAATATCGCAAAGATGCCTGGTTGTTCGGAGAAGCGCAAAGCCGCATAGTTGTCACGGTGCGGACAGAACAAAAGGAAGATTTTGAGCGTTTTTTGCAGGTTGAAAATGCTTCTTTCGAAGCGCTGGGTAAGGTAGCAGGCCAAAATGTGGTGGTAGATGTCGAAGATTGGGGTCCTGTGGACGCTTGGCAAAGGATATATTCAGGCGTACTTTCGGAGATTATGGCGTAATTTTGCGCGTCTCTTGTTAAAAAATGTATCATGCAACAGTTCACGATCATTCTGAAAGACGAAGTGATATAAACCCTATGCTTGAAAACATTGTGGTCATGGCCGACGCTAAGGAACGGGCAAATAATAACTTGTAAGTTTCAGATAGATTGGTTTTTGCTCAGATGGGCTATCTTTTTGAGCGAATAGTGTTGTCTGATGAAAAAATGGTTGACCTAAAATGACTAAGTTATTGGTGCCGCGTTCCTAACCAATTCGAGCCATATTCAATTCGAATCGTTTAAAATTATCAATATTTCATGAAAAAAATACAATCACTGCTGTTGATTCTGCTTCCTGCCATGGCGATTTTCACCGCCTGCAACGGCCAAGCCGGTTACGCCCTGAAAGGCAATATTGCAGGCGCGGCCAATCTCCAGGTCACCCTCGACCAGGCCCATTTTGACCGTTCCAATGTGTCGCTCGGCATGGCTACCAGCGACGCTAAAGGCAACTTCAACATCAAACAGGAGAAAGCCTTTGAAGAAGGACTGTACCGCCTGAGTATCGGCGCCAAGCGCATTTACTTTGTGCTGGGCGGCAAGGAAAAAACGATTGACCTGAAAGGGGACCTGAGCACACTTGACAAAATGGAGGTACAAGTGACCGGTTCGCCCACTTTTACCTGCTATGCTAAACTGATCCAGGACATTTTGAAAAATCAACTCAAAAGCCCGGAAGAAGCCAAGGCGAAAGTCCAGGAGGGTTGTACCCCGCTCATGCAAGCGTTCCTGACTTCCCAATTGCTGGGAACCAATGCAGGTCCGTTTGTAGGCGATTTTAAAATGGCGGCCAAAAAACTGGATGCGTCTATGCCTGGCACTAAATACGCTTCCGATTACAACAACATGATCGTCCAATTGGAGGCACAACTCGCCGGTCAACAGGGTGATGGTGGCGGCGGCGGTATCCAGATAGGTCAGGATGCTCCCGATATCAGTTTGCCCGATCCGTCCGGAAAAGTACGTTCGCTCTCGGCGTTGAAAGGTAAAGTGGTGTTGCTCGACTTTTGGGCATCGTGGTGCGGACCTTGCCGCAGGGAAAATCCGCACGTGGTAGAAACGTACAAAAAATACAAGGACAAAGGTTTCGAGGTATTCAGCGTTTCGCTCGACGGCCTTGATCCGCGCTCCAGCGGTAGCATGGGCGAAGAGCAGGTCAAAAAAGCGAAAGAAAGTGGCAAAGACCGCTGGAAAGCCGCTATTGTCCAGGATGGCCTGCTGTGGGACAATCACGTGAGCGACCTCCAGCATTGGGGCAGCGCACCCGCAGCGACGTATGGCGTGTCGTCTATTCCCAAGACGTTTTTGATCGGCCGGGATGGAAAAATCGTGGCCTTGAATCCGCGCAGCAATTTGGAAGAGGCGCTGCTTAAAGCGCTTTGATTGAGCGGTCTCCAATCCATCAGTAACTCAGAAAAAATCTCTCGCAAAGGCGCAAAGGGGCAAAGTTTTGATAGCGAGTACTTTGCGTCTTTTCGAGAAAATTTAAACTAATTTTTGCGAGCCACTTACATCAATAAATATAAACAATGGCAAAAAAACGAATCGCCATCAACGGCTTCGGCCGGATCGGCCGCCTCACCTTCCGCAACCTTGTGAAAGACCCGACCGTGGAAGTTGTGGCCATTAACGACCTCACCGACAACCACACCCTTGCCCACCTGCTGAAATACGATACCATGCACGGCAGATTTGACGGTACGATCGAGTCGGACGAAAACTCCATCACCGTCAACGGCCATAATATCGCCTGCCTTGCAGTGCGCAATCCCGCCGAACTGCCCTGGGCTTCGATGGGTATTGACGTGGTGCTGGAATGCACGGGTATTTTCCTCGATAAAGAAAAGGCAGGGCTGCACCTCCAGGCAGGCGCTAAGCGGGTCGTACTGTCCGCTCCGCCAAAAGCCGACGACGTGCCAACCTTCGTAATCGGCGCCAATGCCGACCAGATCAAAGACACCGACCTGATCCTCTCCAATGCCAGCTGCACGACCAACTGCCTGGTTCCGATGATCATGACTTTAGACAAAGCATTCGGCGTAGAGCAGTTTTTCATGAACACCATCCACGCTTATACGGCTGACCAAAACCTGCAGGATGCCCCGCACAAAGACCTGCGCCGTGCACGCGCCGCAGCGATGAATATCGTGCCGACCAGCACAGGTGCCGCCAAAGCAGTGGTACTCGTTGCCCCGCACTTGAAAGGCAAAATTGCTGCACACTCCATGCGCGTCCCGGTGGCTACGGGCTCTGTGACAGACTGTGTGTGTATGATCAAAAAAACGGCAACTGTAGAGGAAATCAATGCCGTATTCAAAACGGCTGCGGAGACGAACCTGAAAGGTATTCTCGAATACAACACCGACGAAATTGTATCGGGCGATATCGTGCGCAACACACACTCCTGCATTTTCGATGCTCCGCTGACACAGGTGAACGGCAACACTTGCCGCATCGTAGGCTGGTACGACAACGAGGCTGGTTATTCGGCTCGTTTGGCGCAGTTGACGGCGATGGTTTAAATCCTGGCCCAATATCCCGCCAACGTCAAAGGCGGCTGGATGGTTAGGAACGGGCAAATAATAACTTAGTCATTTGATGCCACCCTTTGTTCCATCATACGGCCGCTATTTTTCTTTAAATAGCCCCACTATTCGCAGAAAAATAGTGTTGTCTGATGAAAAAATGGTTGACCTAAAATGACTAAGTTATGGGTGCCGCGTTCCTTACAATTTTTGAGGATAAAAAATTTTTTTCAGCGGTTGGCAGCGTTTGCAAAGGGCGCTCCGTTTTTCTATTGTTCTTTTCGCCGCAAGGGTTGAATCGAACTTGCATAACGCAAAAAGCAGGTTTTTTAGTTGGTTTTGTTTGTTGCAAAGGGCACTCCCAACGGGGTGCCCTTTGTATTTTGTGCCCAAATTGCACCTATGTTCATTAATCTCTTATCTGATACTGTGACCAAGCCCACCCCGGGGATGCTCCAGGTCATGTGGGCTGCTGAAGTCGGGGACGATGTGTTTCGGGAAGATCCTACTGCAAATGCGCTGGAAGAAAAATGTGCCGCGCTGTTTGGTCACGAAGCCGCATTGTTCTGTCCGTCCGGGACAATGACCAATCAGATCGCACTGAAAGTCCATACTCGTCCTTTAGATGAAGTCATTTGTGATGAAATGAGCCACATTTTTCAGTACGAAGTGGGTGGCTATGCGTTTCATTCGGGGATCGGCGTGAATCTGCTAAGAGGCAAAAACGGCATTCTTACAGCCGACCTGGTCGCGGCTGCCGTAAAACCACGTCAGGACTGGCTTCCGGTGAGTCGCTTGGTGGTCATCGAAAACACCTGCAACAAAGGTGGAGGCAGCATTTATCCGATTGAAAACATCCGGGCGATTTGCAGCGTCTGCCGGGAGCGTGGAATGGCTTTGCACCTAGACGGTGCACGGATCTTCAATGCGCTGGTTGAGACGGGCGACACTCCGGCCGACATCGGGGCCGAAGTAGACAGCATCTCTATTTGTTTAAGCAAAGGACTGGGAGCACCGGTAGGATCCGTATTAACTGGAAGTCAGGCATTTATTGCAGAAGCACGGCGCGTTCGCAAAGTCATGGGTGGCGGAATGCGACAGTCCGGCTATCTCGCAGCGGCCGGTATCTATGCCCTCGACCATCATATAGAACGCCTCCGCGACGACCACCATCTTGCTCGTCAACTGGCTGCTGCGCTGGCTGAACTTCCCTGGGTCACGGACATTCGTCCGGTTCAAACCAACATCGTTATTTTCGATTTGGCGCCACCGCTCACGCCCGCAGTGCTGCTGGATTACCTGAAAAAAAACGGTGTAATCGCCTCGGCTTTCGGTCCTCAAACCATCCGCTTCGTGATGCACCTGGATGTGACAGCGCCCATGGTGGAGCGGGCTGTGGCAGTGCTTCGGGCCGTCGTGTGAATCAAAAATATCTTGCTATGCAAAAACTACTCTGGTCATGTCGGCTAACGATCGGCTTGATGCTCTTCCCCAGCCTGCTTTTTTCCCAAAAACTCAACAAGTATTGGGTCGAATTCACCGATAAAAACAACTCTCCTTATTGCACGTGTCGCCCGGCAGAATTTCTTTCCGCCCGATCGCTTGACCGCCGCGCACGCGCCGGCATTGCAGTAGTTGAAAACGACCTTCCGGTAACTACAGCCTATGTCAATGCCCTGAAAGCCAATGGCGTACAACTCCATACGACCTCCCGCTGGCTGAACACTGCAACTGTCATCGCTGATACCGGCGCCGTTGCCGGATTGAAAAAGTTGGCGTTCGTAAAAAAAATCACCTACATCGGGCCCCATTTGAGGTATCGGAATCCGCCCAACCGCCCTGTAAAAAAGCGGGTGTCCTTGGCAGCGATCCCTAAAGTCGAAGGGGCCGGATATTGGGGGTATGCCGCCTTGCAAAACAACCTGCTCGGCGTACCGCTCCTGCACCTGGCCGGGCATCGGGGCGACGGGATCTGGATCGCAGTCATGGATGGCGGGTTCACCCATGTAGATACGATCCCGCTGTTCGACAGCATCGCGCTGAACCACCGGTTATTTGTTGGACATGACTTCGTAGAACACGATGAGGCCTTGTACGAATCTGCCCAGCACGGTACTTCGGTGCTTTCTACGATGGCTTCCGATCTGCCCGGCTATTTCGTGGGCACTGCTCCCCACGCCACATATTTTTTATTAAAAACGGAAGACACCGGCGGCGAATACCCGGTGGAAGAAGCCAACTGGGTGGCGGGTGCGGAGTGGGCCGACAGCGCAGGCGTGGACATCATCAACGCTTCGCTCGGGTACACGCAGTTCAACGACACGACGCTCGGGCATCGCTATCGCGAACTTGATGGGCGCACCGCCATCGGCTCCCGTGGGGCTTCGATCGCTGCCACGAAGGGGATGATCATTTGCAACAGCGCGGGCAATGAAGGCGACGGGACCTGGCGGTATGTGGGCGCACCCGCAGATGCACCCGGACTCATCGCGGTGGGTGCAACGGATTATGAAGGAAAGCGGGCCTTGTTCAGTTCGTTCGGCCCCACTTCGGATGGGCGGATCAAGCCGGATCTCATGGCGCCTGGCCAAGAGATTGTGACTGCCGGCAATGTCGGTGTCCAGTTGGGCACGTCGAGCGGCACGTCCGTTGCCTCCCCGATGCTCGCCGGCGCATTGGCATCGCTCTGGAGTGCCTATCCCGATAAGACAGCAGAAGAACTGTTGCAAGCGGTGTTTGAATCGGCGGATCAATGGCTCGAACCCGACAATGCAAGGGGCTATGGATTGCCGAACATGACGGAAGCCTGGCTGCGGCTGGGCGATTTTGGTCCGGGAGGGGTTGCCTCTGACCCCGTCGGCGGCACCTTGACATTTCTGGTGACCGGAAAAGACATTCCACACGATCCGGTATTCGAATTGCGCGATATTTTTGGCAAAAAAATAACAACTGCAAAGATCGTTCTTTTGCGAAACGAAATTTCCACCCTGACTTTCAGCGGGTTGTCCAATCTGCGCTCAGGGATTTACACGGCAGTTGCGCTTGGTAAAGAGGAAGTTGTACGATTGATGGGTACCGTGAAACAGTAAATTTCTATCCAATTGCTCAAAAAATCGTACTTCTGCCCAACTGATCCGCTTTAACCGACCACCCACAACTACAGATGGCAAAATATGACCTCCTCCAATCCATTCTGCCTTACCTGGAGGCGTATGAACGCAGCCACCCGAAGGTTCACAATCCGCAGCATTTCGCTGTGTGGTTAGCGCGCCAAACCACCGAAACGGATCAACTTGCCGGACATGAAACGAATCCGTCCGCCCGGGAGATGGAAGATGCTACCATCAGCAGGTTGTTCACATTCCTCACGCGATACCGTCGTATTTATGCGCGTAAAGCACTGGAAGGCTCGGTGCTTGGCACCATAGACGAGTTTGCCTACCTGGCTACCTTGCTCGAACAAGGCCAGATTACGAAGACCGACCTTATCCAGCGAAACCGGCATGAGAAGCCCACCGGCATGGAAATCATCCGCCGTTTGATGGTGCTTCATCTGGTTATACAGCGGGATGACCTGGATGACCGGCGCAGCAAACGTTTGACCATCACGCCGGAAGGCACGGCAGCGTTCAGCCAGGTGGCAGCGCGTATGGGCCAGGTTTCCAGGCTCCTGACAGGCAGCCTTAATACGGCCGAGAAAATGCTGCTCCTCCAATTGCTTGAAAAATTAGAGACCTTTCACCAGGTGGTGCTGGCAAAAGCCAAAAGCAGCGACTGGCTGTCGGTGGTCGGCGATAAATAATTGGTTATCAAAGGTCTCGTTGCAACTTGACATGTTTTGCTACCGCTTCGCCCCGATCGTTTTTCCCGATCTGGAATTGTACCGTGTCGCCTTCGCGCAGGTCGTTGAAATCCGTATCTTCCAGAAAAGAAAAGTGGAAAAACAGGTTGTTCGTCTGCGGATAACTAATAAACCCATAGCCGTCTTTCAGGCTAAAAATTGTACTGGTTTTTACTTCGCCATCTTCTTCTATGGCAGTTGGGACAACAGGTGGTATTGGGGCGTCGGTATTGCCCAGGTTGCGCCGGCGTTCCACAAATAACCGGTTGACCGGGAAAACGCCCGTTTCGTCGTTGTCTTCAATAAACTCGTGCATAGCGACCGGATATGTCACTTCTTCCATCAGGTACTGTGAAGTCATGGTGGTCCGGCGGCGGCCTTCCTCATCAAAAAACTCATAGTCCCAACTGAGCATCATGACCCGGGCGCCGAGCGTGTGGAGCTTGCGGACGAGGGGGACAAAATCGCTGTCGGAAGCGATGATCACCAGCACATCGAACTTTTTATGCAAGGCCAGCTCAAAGGCTTCAAGCGCCATCCAGACATCTATGCCGCGTTCCTGACGGTAGCCCGCAATGGTCCGCACCGGCAGATAGTGCGTGGTCACACCTTCCATCATCAGGATGTCGTCAAACAAGCGGTCGTAATAAAGGCGATTGCCTTCCGCACTGGCTTCCTGAGCGGTGAGGCGACCCCGAAAATAATGTGCATCCACAATTTGACATAAATGTGTCTGCTTGCCCTCCTCCTCTGCGACTTTATGGCGGACGAACTCGTGCAACCCGGCAATGCTCAGGCGGCTGCGGCGTTCATGGTGGTAAGCATAATAATTGCTGACGTGAAGGAAATAATTGCCATCGTAAAAGACCCCGATTCGAGTCAGTGTTTGCTGAATATCAGACATATAAACTAGTTTGTAAAAAAAAATAATACTACTTGGCTACTGGTTGTCGGTTATCAAGTAATGCGCTATTCGAGTAAAGGTGATTGCGTTGAACAAGATTACTTTAGTACATTTTATAAAAAAGTGTCGCAAATGACTTCTTTTTCTGCGAATTTTCAGAAACAATTTTAAAAGATTGCATCTTGAAAAATAATTTGCACCCTATCGTGGCCGGTCCCATCGGCATATTCGACTCTGGTTACGGCGGCTTGACCGTCTTTCGCGACATCCTGCGCGAATTGCCTCAATACGACTACATCTACCTCGGGGACAATGCGCGGGCACCTTACGGCCCGCGTTCCTTTGAAACGATCTACCATTACACGCTTGAGTGTGTCCAACACTTGTTTAACATGGGCTGTCAACTGGTCATTTTGGCCTGCAACACCGCCTCTGCCAAGGCCCTGCGCACTATTCAACAAGAAGACTTGCATCGCATTGCCCCTGCACGGCGGGTATTGGGTGTCATCCGTCCCACGACAGAAATGATTGGATACTTAACGCAGACTAAACAGGTAGGTATATTAGCGACACGTGGAACAGTTGCTTCAGGCTCTTATGTGATTGAAATTAACAAATTTTTCCCCGAAATCAGCGTATTTCAAGAAGATTGCCCGATGTGGGTGCCGCTCATTGAAAACAATGAACACGAATCGCCGGGAGCAGATTATTTTGTCAAAAAGCACCTCGATCACCTGCTGGCCCAATCCCCTGACATTGATACCATTATTCTCGGTTGTACCCATTACCCGTTATTGCTGCCCAAAATACGTCAATTCCTGCCTGAAGGCATACGATTGGTCGTGCAAGGAGAGATCGTAGCAAAGAGCCTCGCCAATTATCTTGTGCGCCATCCAGAAACAGATGCAATATGCAGCAAAAGTGGTCAAGTTCAATTTTTTACTACTGAATCGGCGGATGATTTTGACCAGAAGGCGACTATTTTCTGGGGCAGCCCGGTTGTCTCCCGTCACCTCGCGCTGTAGTTTTGATCGAACAAAAACCCTTGTCTGTCTATCAGGCTCCCGGAGGCGTGACCCAAAAATGGTTTCCAATGTTTAGCCATCTCACTTCGCTCCTTCCCACATTTTTACGTCCGCTCGTACAATGCTCACTGTCACCGACCTCACCAAACAATACCGTTCTGCCAACGGTCAATCCCTCACCGTATTGGACCACGTTTCGTTCGAGCTTGCTGCAGGCGATACTTTCTCTATCGTAGGTCCGTCAGGCTCCGGAAAAACCACCCTGCTCGGCCTCTGCGCAGGACTGGACCGTGCCACAAGTGGCTCAGTGTCATTGAACAACGTTGCTCTGGACAACCTTTCTGAAGACCAGCGTGCAGAGGTTCGCAACCGCTATGTGGGGTTTGTGTTCCAAAATTTCCAACTGATTCCCACCCTCACGGCCCTCGAGAATGTGATGGTGCCCCTTGAATTGCGGGGCGACTCCAGCGCTCAAGCCGTCGCTACCCAATTGCTCTCCAAGGTTGGCCTGGCCGAACGCCTGGATCACTATCCTTCCCAACTTTCCGGCGGCGAACAACAACGCGTGTGCATCGCCCGCGCCTTCTCGAACAGCCCCAAAATCCTTTTTGCCGACGAGCCTACCGGCAACCTGGATGCAGACAACGCCGCAGGCATCGTAGACTTGATTTTTGACCTCAATCGAACGGCCGGGACCACGCTTGTGCTGGTTACCCACGACATGGAACTGGCACGTCGCACCAGCCGGGTGTTGCGCCTGAAAGGAGGAAAAGCTGTGGACAGTGAGCAGGGAGCAATTCGGAGTGAGCAGTGAGTGGAGAATGGTTTTGTGGAAGCGCGTACCTTGTGCCGCTCACGGGTTGTTGTAGCGCGATCTCTGCTTTTGCAAAACCGCCACGGGCAACCAAGAACTGACAACCGCCGACTGTTTTGAACCGAGAGTTTCTACTCAACATCCTGTTTCTGCTGTTTATCAACCTGCTGATCAAACCAGCCTTTATTTTCGGTGTGGATCTGGCGGTGCAAAACCGTACGGGTGCGGATTATGGGCTCTATTTTGCGTTGCTCAACCTGACCTACATTTTTCAGATTCTCAACGACTTCGGCTTGCAGGGCTTCAACAACCGGCACATCAGCCGACACCCCCACCTGCTGCCCAAATATTTTCCCAATTTACTGGCGATCAAAATACTGCTGAGCCTGCTGTATGTTGGCTTATCGGCAGCGGCGGCTTTCGGGATGGGATATGGAAGACGGGCTTTGTTGCTGTTGCTCGTTCTGCTGGTCAATCAGGTGCTGGTACAACTCATCTTTTTTCTGCGCTCCAACGTTTCTGGTCTTGGCTATTACCGGACGGACAGTGTGCTGTCGTCGCTCGACAAATTTCTGATGCTCGGCACCTGCGGGGTGCTGTTGTGGGTCAATCCGCTGCATATTCCGTTCAGCATCGAGGCATTTGCGTTGGCGCAAACACTTGCGCTGGCACTGACAGCCCTGATCGCATACACCGTTTTACGCAGCAAAACTTCCTTTTCTGTACGGCCTACGTGGGCCTCTAACTGGCGATCCGGTTATCCGACCCTGGTGGTATTGTTCCGAAAGAGTTTGCCCTACGCGCTGGTGGTGTTTCTGATGTACGCTTATACCCGGCTCGACGGGGTGTTGCTGGAGCGCATGGTCGGGGCCGCTCATGCGGAAGTATATGCGGGTGCCTATCGCTTGCTTGATGCCTGTAACATGTTTGGCTACCTGTTCGCTTCGCTGTTGCTGCCGATGTTTGCGCGGATGGACAAAGAACGGGAACCGGTGCGTCCGCTGGTGTCCATGAGTTTCAAAATGATCTGGGCGGGAAGTGTGACACTGGCGGCTGCGATCTTTTTTGCCCGGGCCGATCTGGTACATTTGATGATGCCAGGACGGGTGTCCGTGTATCGCTGGGATACCCTGGGGATGCTGATCTGGGCATTTGTACCTGTGTGTATCATTCACATTTTCAGCACTTTGCTCACCGCGCATGAGCATCTGCGGCCCATGAATCGCTTTTTTGTAGCCGGTATTCTGCTGGATGTAGCACTCAATCTGCTGCTGATCCCGCGTTGGCATGCCTTTGGGTCGGCCGTAGCGGCCGTTGCGACGCAGACTTTTGTAGCCGTTTCTTTGGTTTGGCTGAGCCTGCAGACTTTTGGCTTTCGGCCCAGCGTCAAAGGTGTACTGCGGGTGCTTGGTTTTGCGCTGTTTGTCATAACAGCAGACCTTGTATTGTTCAATTTAATTGATTGGGTGTGGTGGGTGCAATTTGGCGCTGGACTCGGCGCCGGGTTGGTCGGGCTGTTTTTATTTAAAATGTTCGATTTCAAGCAGATAAGAAATTTAAGGACCTGAAATTACCCAAAAAATTACCCCCCTGAAAATTACTTCTTCAAAAAATTACCCTTCAAAAAAATTACTTCTTCAAAAAATTACCCTTCAGCAAAATGCCACTCATCACACCACTTCCGCCCGACCACAACTCCGAAGTAGCCGAACTCGCGCAGTTTTTCAACGAAACGCTCGGATTTTGCCCCAACAGCGTACTGACCATGCAACGCCGCCCCGCCATCGCCAAAGCGTTCATCGGCTTGAACAAGGCCGTGATGGACAATCAGGGCCGGGTTACCAGCGACCTCAAACGCCTCATCGGCTATCTGGCTTCGCTGACTGCCGGATGCCAGTATTGCCAGGCCCATACCATCCGCGCTGCCGAGCGCTACGGGGCTGCTGCCGACCAACTCGAACACATCTGGGACTATCGCACCCACCCTGCTTTTTCGGAAGCCGAACGCGCTGCGCTGGATTTTGCCGTGGCGGCTTCGTCGGTTCCAAACGGCGTGGATACAGCGATCTCCGATAACCTGCGCCTCCACTGGGATGACGGAGAAATTGTTGAAATACTGGGAGTTATCGCATTGTTCGGCTACCTAAACCGCTGGAACGACAGCATGGGAACCACACTCGAAGGACCCGCGCAGGAAAGTGGCAATGCCTTTCTGGGCACCCATGGATGGGTCGGCGGAAAGCACATTTGAGAGCCGATCAAAAGCCAACGGTCAAAAGTCAACGGTTGATAAAGGTTTATGAGGGTTGATAAAGGTTTATAAAGTCAACGGTCAAAAGTCAACGGTTGATAAAGGTTTATGAGGGTTGATAAAGGTTTATAAAGTCAACGGTCAAAAGTCAACGGTTGATAAAGGTTTATGAGGGTTGATAAAGGTTTATAAAGTCAACGGT
>Ga0335397_10006275_pt1 | contig 15363 bp, 19 predicted proteins | sample MAT04_FD_205740 | JGI IMG/M metagenome (GOLD analysis project Ga0335397, IMG submission 205740) | Freshwater microbial communities from Lake Fryxell liftoff mats and glacier meltwater in Antarctica - MAT-04 (spades assembly) (version 2) ... | reverse complement strand
CCGGCGACACCATGACCACGGACCACGCGGTGGGAGCCTCCTCAGCCTCACCGTCAGTGACGCTCAGGCTCTCACCGTCGCCACCCTGTGCGACGCCATCGTCCTCAACTGACGCGTCCGTCAACAAGCGCCACGGTCGACCGGAACGTGACCGGGGGAGTGCGCCCCATGCATGAGCGACCTGGGATATGTCAGTAGGGCCCACTGCTGCCGCAACACCGGGCGCCCAGTGTCGCGGCCGGTCTGCCGGTGCTACAGCCGTGTAGGTCTCTGGAGAGCCTTCGAGCTGGACCTGGGCGGTGCGTCACTACGCCCACTTGGGGCTACTCCGGGTGCTGCGGGGTTCACGGACATGCCGATGTGCGAGCGTCCTCGTGAGTGGTCAGTGGGACGGCAGAGAGCCGGTGAGGCGACCGTACCGCTCGGCACTGGCGTCGTTCAGGCCGACGATCTCGACGGTCTTGCCCTTGCGTTGGTACTTGGTGGTGATGGCGTCGAGTGAGGCGACAGTAGAGGCGTCCCAGATGTGTGAGCGGGTCAGGTCGATGACGACAATCTCGGGGTCGTCGGCGTACTCGAACTGGGTGTAGAGGTCGTTGCCGGAGACGAAATAGAGCTCGCCGGTGACCGTGTACCGCTTCTCCGTCAAGAGCCCCTGTCCTTAACGGGGGTGAGGCGAGAGGATGCGGCATGAGCAAGGACGAGAAGAAGCCCCTTCCTGCCGAGCAGGATCCGGACGACGCCCTGACTGTCGACCCGCCCGAGGCGTCACCCGCCCCTCCTGACGAAGAGCCGCCGCCGCGGCCCGACGGCTACGGGAGTGGGGTCTGAGGTACCGCGCCGGCGCCACCCCCGGATCGCAGGCGCCCAGCAACGCGTAAAGCGCGGTGCATGAACGTCCGGACATGCACCGATCGCTGAAGGGCGGACATCCGAGCTCTAAGGCCTAGGCTCAGATCTCCGGAAGTAGTTGCCTGACAGCCCTGTGAGCAGGGCATTCCCTTTGTGTTGTAGCGTCGGAAATCAGATAAGGAACGCAACTCAACAAGGTACGGACGAAACCACGGATAGCGCCGGGAATGAACGTCGACGCCGTATGCGCGCGGATTCTGACGTCGTCCGACCCGCGCACCACCCGACGCTATGAGTGCAGCCGGCACCACCTCGACCGCTCCCCGAACTACCTCCTCGCCACCGCGCTCACTCAGAGCTGATCCTTCCGGCCGGCTCACCCGCCGACTACCAGGGTCTTTGGCTTCTGCTGCCGGCCGCGCCCACCGGTCCACGAGCAGGGCCCGTGCGACAGGTTCGAGGGGTCGTCAGTGGAGGATGTGAATCGTGCTGTGCCCGTCGAGCCACGTGCTTGTTTGCTCCGTCACCTGACCAGGCTGTGGCATCTGAAGCTCGAACCAAATCGTCCAACCCGGCGTCGATGCCGTAGTCGGCGAGGTTGTAGACGGGGGCACCTGTCCCGTCGCGCTTGTCGACGTTGATGCTCTGATGCTGACCGGGCCGCCACCCAGGTTCCACGGAAATCGGGACGTCCTCCCTCCGCGCGGGAAGTTCTGCATCGCGCAGAGCCCTCGAAGGGTCAGGGACATTGCGGCGTATCACGGCGGCTCTGACCGTCTCCTTGTTTTTGGAGTGCATAGCCGGCCACCTCGGCGCACCCAGTGGCCGTTAGCGAAAGGGGTTCACGAGAGTCGGGCGATTCGCCCGGCCACGCACTCATTGTCGATAGCCACGACTTCGTCGTGCCGAATGCAGGAGAAGACACACATGCATATTTCGAACAAGAAGGCCCTGCCCATTTTCGCCATGGCCGTGGCCATGGCTGGCCTTGTGGCCGTGGGTGGACCCGCGCAGGCGCAACCCGGGGACCCCAAAGGCAAGGAGAAGGTGGTGCGGACGCAGCCCGCTCCGCACGCCAGCCGTCCCGACCATGCTGGACGCAACGCCGGCACCGACACCTCCCGCGCGGCCCTGGCCAAGATCGAGGCGCAGGTCCGCCGCTACGTGGCCAAGCAGGGTGGCCGGTACACCTTCGGCACCTACCTGGACGCCACCACGGGGCAGATCGTGATCGACACCAACGCACCGGCTGATGTCGTCCAGACGCTCACCGCCAGCGCCAAGGGCACACCGTCGACACGTGCAGCGGGCGCCAAGGTGAAGGTGAACAAGACGCGCACGAGCGATCAGTGGAACCGGCGCGACGACATACCGGCGTACTACGGCGGCGGCGGCCTGCGCGCGTCGGGCGCCCTGTGTTCGGCGGGCTACACCGTGACCAACTCCACCGGAAACCGTTGGGTGGTCAGCGCCGGGCACTGCTACGCCATCGGCACGCGCGTGAACACGGAGTCGAACCTGCGGTACTTCGGCACGGTCACCAACCGCGCGCTGGCCTCTCTGGGTCAAGCGGGACTCGACATGGAGCTGCTCAGCGGCTCGTCCTACGCCGGCCGGATCTTCACCGGCGGAGTCACCAGTACCACCAGCATCCCCGTCGTCGCCGCGGGATCCGCCTCGGTTGGCTACACCAACTACTGCCACAGCGGCAGGACCACCGGTGAGAACTGCGGCCACACCGCGGTCAGCACCACCGCTCAGGTCTGCACCCAGACCGGGTGCAAGTCGCCGGTGATCGCCTTCACCGGTGGGGTCCTCTCCCAGGGAGGTGACTCGGGCTCGCCCTTCTACGCGAAGGACTCCCGGGGTGCCTGGATCCGGGGCCACGTGATCGCCGGGAACGGCTCCACCTCCTACGCCGAGACGTGGAACAAGGTCACCGCTCGCTATGGCGTCAGCATCGTGACCGGCTGACCGAGACCACAGGTCTCCCGCACCAAGGTGACGCCCAGGGCCGCAACCGGCCCTGGGCGTCACCTTGTCAGCCCACCTCCAACGGCCAAGGACCGCCCAGCGAATCGGCCCTGGTGCCGTCCTGTCGGTTCACAACCACCCGTACGTAAAGGTCGTATTGACCTGGGGGCAGGCTCGCCCCTCCGGCGCACGGGGTGAGGTCCGCCATCGCCGGCATCTGCTCGACCCTGCCGTCGGACAGGTCCAACACCCGGCCAACAGCGTCCTGAGGCACCGGAAGCGTGACGATGCGACCCTCCCGGACCAAGAATGCCTCAGCCTGCGGTGTCACCACCCCACGAGCCCCGCTCCCGGTCCCTGCGATGTCCACGCTCCCGTTCAGCAGCTGTTGGCGGGCGGGAACGGCGGCCGGGAAGCGACCCGTCACCTTCAGATCGCCGCCGGCCTCCCCCTCAAACAGCGCACCGCAATCGAGCCCACGCGAGCCCCGAGACGTTGGCAGGTCGGTGGCCATGGATTCCTCCGGTCTCGGCGTCGGCTGCGCTCCCACCACTGTGCCGCCGCCGCACCCGGCGCACAGCAGTACCACCGCGACAGACACCGAGACCCTACCCCTGCGGGCTCCAGACAGCAGCCAGTCACCCATTGGTGCACCTCCTCAGGTGCCACGTCGCAGGGTCAACGTAGTGCAACGACAGGCGAATTGCGACCCCCTGGTGGCATCGGAGCCGTGACGCGGTTGCCCGCACACCTGACCTGCAGCGGTGATCCCTGCAACAAGGAGCCCGCCATGCCTGCACCAGCACCCGCGGGTTGCATGATGGCAGCGACTCGCCTTGGTCGCTGGGCCGTCCTCGCGCGCTTGCATGGACCGTGACGTTGCCAGGTGCGGCTTGGACGCGTGCGAGGATCGTTTGCGTGGCAGGGATGTCGGTCGGCGAGGTGGCGGGGCGCCTTGGCGTCTCTGCTTCAACGGTGCGCATGTGGGGTCGTCGATACGGCCTGACCGCCTCTGATCGCAGCACCGGGGGCCACCGCCGCTTCTCGGACGAGGACTTCGCCCGGCTGCTGCGAATGCAGGAGCTCGTGACCGCCGGAACCGATCCTGCCGTGGCGGCTGCCGGTGTCCTGTCGCCGGGAGCCGCGGCGAAACCTTCCGGCGGGCGGGGAGGCCCGGGGGGTGCCGTGCTGGCGGTGCCGGGGGCGGACCCCAGGGTGCGGGGGCTCGCTCGGGCGGCGGGCCGCCTTCAGGAGGGCGCCGTCACCGCGGCCGTGGTGGACTCGCTAGCCGAGCACGGGGTGCTGCCGACCTGGAACGACCTCGTACTTCCCGTCCTGGTGGCAGCAGGTGAGCACTGGCACGGCAGCGGTGCCGGGATCGAGATCGAGCACCTGCTGACCCAGGCGGTGGTGACAGCGTTCACGTCGCACACCCTCAACGGGTTCGAAGTTGCACAAAAAGCATCTGTCGTCGTGGCCTGCGGTCCTGGCGAGGATCACGTCCTCACCCTGCACGCGCTGCGTGCGGCGCTGTCGGAACGCGGAATCGCGGTGCGCTTTCTGGGCGCCCGGACTCCGCTGGTCGCGCTGTCCAGCACTGTTCGGCTCACCAGGGCACCGGCCGTGTTCATCTGGGCGACCATGCCCGCGCGCCTGAACTCCGCCGACCTGGCGACACTGCGCGGCGCTCGTCGTGGACTCACCGTGGCCGTCGGCGGCCCCGGCTGGTCGGGGCTCGCCACGGCGCCGGCAACCCGGTGCGAGTCCCTGGAAGAGGCAGCGGCCGTGCTGGAGGCAAGCTGGCGCCGATAATCTCACACCGCCTCTGACATCTGAAAGTTGCACAACTATTGACGTTGAGGCCGAGGGTCACGTACACCTGAAGTACCTCCCCGAAACGCGGGGAGCGCCGCCGGGGCTTGACCGGCGCCTTCAGATCAGGAGTCGTGATGGGTTCTGACCAGTCCGCCGTCAACATCGCCTCGCTCACTGCGGGGCAGCACGACATCATCTACAACCTGCTGTCGCTGACGATCGCCTCGATGCTGTTCACGGCCATCTACCTGCTGGCCTCGCAAGGACGTGTGGCTCCCCGGTACCGCAACGCCGTCGTCATCTCCGCCGTCGTCTGCGGGATCGCGGCCTACCACTACTTCCGCATCTTCGAGAACTTCCAGGAGAGCTACCCGCCCGGCGACACGGCCACCGCCGACCATGCGCTGTCCAACGTCGTGTTCAACGAGGCCTACCGGTACGTCGACTGGCTGCTCACCGTGCCGCTGCTCCTGGTGGAGACGGTGGCCGTCATGGCCCTGGCCCGAGCCGCTTCGCGCTCGTTGCTGGTCAAGCTCATCCCTGCCGCGATCGCGATGATCGTGCTCGGCTACCCGGGTGAGGTCGCCACCACCAACACCGCGCGCCTGTTCTGGGGCTTCCTGGCGACGCTGCCGTTCATCTACATCGTCTACGTGCTCTTCACCGAGCTGTCGCGGTCGTTGGACCGCCAGCCCCCGCAGGTGCGTCGCCTCGCCCGGCTGCTGCCCGTATCGCTGGTGGCCCTGTGGTGCGTGTACCCGATCGCCTACCTCTTCCCGGTCTTCGGCGGCGACTTCTTCGGCGGCGCCGACGGCTTCGTCCTGCGCCAAGCCGGTTACAGCATCGCCGACATCCTCGCCAAGGCCGCCTTCGGCCTGCTGGTCTTCGCCGTCGCCCGGGCACAGAGCCGTCTGGAGGACCCTGCATACGCCGACGACCACGGCGCCGAAGCCGGCGGTGAGCACCGCGGTGACGCCCTCGCCCCTGAGGTCGCCAACGGCGAGCGCCACGGCGCGCGGCGGTCGGTCGGCACCGGACCCAGGAGCGCGGCGTGACCACCACCGTGGCAGCCGGGGAGGCGCGCGCCACGCTGGAGGCCAAGCCGCTCTACGAGCTGACCGTCTCGCTCCTCGGCTGCGTCCGCGACCACGACTTCACCACGCTGGCGACGCTGTGTGACGACGACTTCGGCATCGTCGACATCACCACCACGGGTGGGTCCCTCGTCATCCGCGACCGTGCCGGCTGGGAGGAATGGTTCACCGGGCTCTTCACCCAGCTGGACGCCGCAAAGGCGAGCACCTGGTCACAGATCACCGGCTACGACGTACGAATGGGCCAGGACATGGCGTACAGCGTGGTCGACTTCGACCAGATGTTCGTCACCGACCAGGAGTCCCTGCGCTTCACGGTCATCGCCACGATCATCTGGAAGCGCGAGGACGGCGCCTGGAAGGAGTCGCGCTACCACAGCTCGCTCATCGGGGTCACGCCTGCCTGACACCACCGAGCCGCCGGTGCCGGGACTCCCCCCACGTGAGAACCGGCACCGGCGATCGGTCGGCGACGCAGCGGCGCTGAGGAGCCGGGGACTTCGCCCGCCGCCGCCACCGGTGCTGGGTAGCCGTCTGTCCGGAGCTACTCCAGCACGTGGGCAGCAACCCGCACGCTCGCTGATCACCGCACCCTGGGGAACGCCGGCTCAACGTGCGTCTCTTCGCCGCGAGGCGGCCTGCCTGGTTCGGGTCGGCTGGGTGGACGACCATGGTCCAGGTGACTCCCAGATCCGAGGCAGGCCTGCTGGCCGCTGAACGCGCTCTCCAGACGGCTCAGCTCGCTGGCGACGTCGCCGCGCTCGACCGCTTGCTTCACGACCGCTTGGTCGCGATCGGACCCGATGGGGCCCGACACACCAAGAATCAGGACCTGGCCGCTTACCGTTCTGGCTCCTCGGTCATCACAGACGTGGTCGAAGAAGATGTCGAGGTGCTCGTTGCCGGCTCCACGGGGGTCACGTTCTTCACGGGAACCATCGGCGGGACATTCGGTGGACAGCCCATGTCGGCCCGGTTGCGCTACACGCGGACGTGGGTGCACGACGACGAAGCAGGATGGCGGATCCTCGCCGCTCACATCGCCGTGCAGCCACCGCTGCCCTGATCACGCCCTTGCGTCACTGAACCGCTTGCTAGGCATGCCAGCGATGTCCGCCGGGACAGAGCAGGATGCGGCGTATGAGCACACAGCCGCGTTTGGAGCGTTGGGAACGACGGTCTGAATGGCCTTTGACCGCGGCCGCCTTGGTCTTCCTGGTTGCGTACGCCTGGCCGATCCTGAACCCGGGTCTGGACGGGGACATCGCCGACACGTCGCGCCTGGTCACCTGGACCGCGTGGGCCTTGTTCGTCGTGGACTACGCGGTGCGCCTTGCCCTGGCCACCAATCGCGGCCAGTTCGTCATCCACAACATCTTCGACTTGCTCGTGGTCGCGCTGCCGCTGTTGCGTCCGCTCAGACTGCTGCGCCTGCTCACTTTGCTACACGTGCTGAACCGGCACGTGGCCGGTTCGCTGCGCGGCAGGGTGGTCACCTACGTCGTAGGGGCGACATCGCTGGTGCTGTTCGTGGCGAGTCTGGCCATCCTCGAGGCCGAGCGCGGTAAGCCCGGGGCCAACATCGATACCTTCGGCGACGCGCTGTGGTGGTCGGCGACTACGGTGACCACTGTCGGCTACGGCGACCAGTTCCCGGTGACCGCCTCTGGGCGTCTGGTCGCAACCACCCTCATGCTGTGCGGCATCGCGCTCATCGGTGTCGTCACGGCCACATTCGCCTCCTGGCTGCTCGACAAGGTCAAAGAGGTCGAGGAATCCTCCCAGGCGGCCACGCGACGCGACATCCGGGAACTGACCCGTGAAGTAGCCGAACTTCGGGCCGCGCTGACGACCGCACTGCCTGCCCCACCCGGTCAGTAGGCCTCGTGAGTGCGTCAACGGAGGCATCCGAGCGGCGTGGAGTCACACCGTCGCGAGGCGTAGCGGGGCACCGTCCGACTGCGACGCCTGGCCATCTGCCGCGAGCATCAAACGTGCGTCACTGCGCCGCCTGCTGGCCCTAGCGAGAAGGTGGGCTCGGGCTTACCGTCGGATGGTTCGAGTGCCTGGCCGCGGTGGCGGCGGGCGTGGTTGAGGCCTCTGAGTGGGTCGCCGCGCGAGGTGATCCCATGTCCACTCCAACTGCACTGTTGCCGTTCCAGCCGGCTACGTTGTCGACCGCCCAGCTGGCGGCGGTCTCCTTTCTGGCTCGCTACTCCGCCCGGACTCACCACCTGTACGCCTTCCGATTGCGGGAGTGGTTCGTCTGGTGCGAGCGCAACGGGTTGGACCCGTTGGTGGGGGTCCAGCGCGCCCATGTCGAGCTGTACATCCGCAGTTTGGGCGAGCGCGGCCTGATGGACTCCAGCGTGGTGTCGATGATGAGCGGGGTCCGCGGCTTCTTCCGGTTCGCGCACGTCGACGGCCTCATCACGGCCGACCCGGCCGTGTACGCCCGGCTGCCGAAAGTCCAGCGCGACGAGTCCCGCACCCAAGGCCTGGACCGGCTCGAGCTGATCCGCTTCCAGCAGGTCGCCCAGACCATCACCGTCCACCCCGGCGCTTCTTAACTGTCCCTGGCCCGGTCGCGTCGCGCGGGCGAGCAGTGATCAGTCGCCTTGTTCGTTGATAGCAGGTGCGCGTCAGGACGCTGGGATCCGTGTTGGAGTGTCGGTGGGGGAGTTCAGGCCCAGGAAGCGAGCCAGGAACTTGGCGCGCTCGGCGGCCCGGTCGTGCTCTGGGCTGAGGTGGTCCAGCCGTGCCGCGATCACCGTCGGGTCCACCAGGCCGGCGGCCAGCAGGGACGCTACGAAGTTCGCGTCCTTCTCGCGCAGTGCGACCAGCTTCGCGACGCACAGGTCGTGCGGCTCCAGGCGCCATCCGGTGAACCGTGGTGTGCCACCGATCGCTGCCGTGTTGTCGTTCTGTACCTTGACCAGGCGATCCCGCCACCCCGCTGGAAGGGCGGCTGTCGACAGGCTCACCCTGTCGATGCTGAACCCGTGCAGTTTCGCGAAGGGCGACCACTCGCCGGAGACACCTTCGATCCGGTCGGCGAGCTCGACGGTGCTCGGCTCGTCCGGCGCGATGGGCAGGATGTCGACCTCCAGCGACATCGTCGCCTCGGGAGGGAGAGACCTTCGTCCACCGAGCCGAGGATGGCCTGCGAACCGACGACGATGACCGCGTCGGCGCCGATGATCTGGCAGGCGGTGCGGATGGCGTGCTCGAGCTGGTCGCGACGCATCAGTGGCCCGCCAGCACCTGCTGGCGCTCTTCCTGGCTCAGCAGACCGCCCATCGGCGACACCTCACGCATCTCGATGCTGTCGCGGTCGAGGCCGGTGAGGACACGACGCAGCCCCGAAACGTCCCCGCTGCCGACTAGCCGGCCCCAGCGCTCGACGTTGCGGGTGTGGGGCTGGCCCGTCACCCGCGAGCCGAGCTGGCTGAGCCGTTCCTCGATCTGCGGGCGCCACTCCCTAAAGGACTGCTGCGTCAGGTGGGTCGACAGCTGCCGGTGCAGCCGCCAGGAGCGCTGCTCGGACCGAGTCAGCACCGGCTCGACCGGGCGACGGATGACCTCGAGCCGGTAGCCCATGCAGTCCAGCAGCCGCTCGAGCATCGCGTCGCTGAGCTCGGTGCGACCGGTGAGGAACTGGCTGATGCTTGGCTGGTGGACACCGCTCCACCGGGACAACAGGGTCTGGGTGGTGCCGGTCTCCGACATCACCCTGTTCAGAACCTGCCCACGCTCACCCATGTTGTGAGTATAGCAAGGAGTGCTATGTCAGGACGGAGGCCGGGAGTTCGTCCTGGCGCGCATGATTCGTATCGCACGACACAGGTCACCAGGAGTGCACTTATGTAGCGCACGGGGGTCGCACGAGGCCTCGCGAACGGCGCCGCGAAGCGTGTTTGTGCAGGTCAGGTGCCTACGGGGACGAACCCGGCGAGTCCTTGTAACAGGGGGTTGAGGGTTCGAGTCCCTTCGCCAGCTCGAAATCGCCGGCCGTGCGCAGCAGCAGGCCGCCCTCGCCGAGCAGCCCGTGACCGCAGGTGCTCCTACGGACGGGCAAACGCACCCGATGGACCGCTGGCCGAGCGTGGCTGCGCCCGTTGCAGAGCCCATTGCCCGTCTGTACGTGCACCTCCCGTGAGGCCGGGCGAGGGCGGGGAGGGTGCCCGTCACCGCAACGGGCCGCGTCACCCGACGGCCGAGCCCGGGCTCAGGCGTCGACGATGACGGGGATGATGAGCGGGCTGCGGCGGTGGGTGCGGTGGGCCCAGTTGGACGCGGCGCGGCGGACGAGGTCTTCGATCTGTTCGAGGTCCTCGATGCCGTCGCGGGCCGCCTTGGTCAGTGCGGCCTGGATGGCGGGGGTGGCCGCCGTGAAGTCGAGGAGCTCGGGTGGGAAGCCGTGGGCGAGGTAGTCGGGGTCCTCGGTGAGCTTTCCGGTCTCGGGGTCGATGATGCACACGATGGTGACCACGCCCTCCTCGGCCAGGGTGCGGCGCACGTGCAGGGTCTCCTCGGTGGCGCCGCCCACGGTCATCGCGTCGACGTAGACCAGCCCCGCCGGCACGGTGCCGGTGATGGTGGCGCGGCCCTCGACCAGGTCGATGACCGAGCCGTCCTGCGCGATGAGCACCCGGTCGGCAGCCACGCCGGTACGGATGGCGATGTCGGCGTTGGCGCGCAGGTGGCGCCACTCGCCGTGCACGGGGAGCACGTTGGTGGGCCGCAGGATGTTGAAGCAGTAGGCGAGCTCGCCGGCGCTGGCGTGGCCGGAGACGTGCACCTTGGCGTTGCCCTTGTGCACCACGTTCGCGCCCCAGCGGGTGAGCTCGTTGATGACGCGGTAGATGGCGTTCTCGTTGCCCGGGATCAGCGAGCTGGCCATGAGCACCGTGTCACCGGCGGTGATGCTCACGGGGTGGTCGCGGTTGGCCATCCTGGCCAGCGCGGCCATCGGCTCACCTTGGGACCCGGTGGCGATGATCGTCATCTCGTCCGGGCGCAACCGCTCCAGGGCCTTGAGGTCCTTGACCACGAGGCCGTCGGGGACGGTGAGGTAGCCCAGGTCCTGGGCGATCCCCATGTTGCGCACCATCGAGCGCCCCACGAAGGCGACCTTGCGCTTGTGCCGCTGAGCGGCATCCAGCACCTGTTGGATGCGGTGCACGTGGCTGGCGAAGCTGGAGACGATGACCCGGCCCGTGGTGGTGCGGAAGACGGTGTCGATGGCCGGCGCCAGCTCACCTTCGGAGATCGTGAAACCGGGCACCTCGGCGTTGGTGGAGTCGACCAGGAACAGGTCGACCCCCTCCTCGCCCAGGCGGGCGAAGGCACGCAGGTCGGTGACCCGCCCGTCGAGCGGGAACTGGTCCATCTTGAAGTCACCGGTGTGCAACACCAGCCCAGCCTTGGTGCGGATGGCGACCGCCAGCCCATCGGGGATGGAGTGGTTGACGGCCACGAACTCGCAGTCGAACGGACCGAACCGGCTACGGTCGCCCTCGGCCACCTCGACCGTGCGCGGTGTAATGCGGTGCTCGACGAGCTTGGCCTCGATCAGGGCCAGGGTCAGCCGCGAACCGACCAGCGGGATGTCGGGACGCTGGCGCAGCAGGTAGGGCACGCCACCGATGTGGTCCTCGTGGCCGTGCGTGAGCACGATCGCGTCGATCTTGTCCAGGCGCTCGGCCAGCCAGGTGAAGTCGGGGATGATCACGTCGACACCGGGCTGGTGCTCGTCCGGGAACAGCACCCCGCAGTCCACCACGAGCAGGCGGCCGGCGTGCTCGAAGACGGTCATGTTGCGACCGATCTCGCCCAGTCCACCCAGCGGCACCACCCGCAGCCCGTTCGCCGGCAACGCCGGCAGGCTGTCGCTGCTCCTGCGACGTGGTGTCCGGCGGCTCATCGAGGAACCCTCGTGCCGGGCAGTGTGCAGGTTGTGGATGCCGGGTGGGCCGGTGTCGAGTGGTTCATGAGCTCTCCGATGATGGGATGAAGACAGAGCGGATGGTCCGGCTGGCCGGCTCGATCGCCGCATGGGTCAGCGCGCGCGGCGCGCGCGGCGGCGACGCCAGTGCGAGCTCCATCCTGTCGTAAGCGTAGACATGCTCCTCCACGTCAGGGCGTGGGGCGGCCCGCCGAACAGGTGATGGTCCGAAGGTCCCGCCGGCGCCGAGGGTCCGGACCCCGAGCCCGGTGCCGTTCGCGCCACGCACGAACTCGGCGAGCCGGCGCGCCGAGCACCCGTCCGCGAAGGCCAGGCTCCCCAGGCCGAGTCCACTACTCGTGAACCGCCATGCAGGGCTCTCTCGAGGGCTGCATCGAGCTCCGCACCCAAGCTCCGGACCCAAGCTCCGCACCCAAGCTCCGCACCCAAGCTCCGCGTCGAACTCCGCGAGTGAGGAGAAGTCGGTACGTCGGTTTCTCCGCCACGGCGATTCCCCAACGTCGACCCCCCCCGGCGGCCGGTGGACGGTGAGGGAGCCGCACCCCAGGAGCCGCGGCCGCCGCAAGAGCTGACTCGTCGGTCTCGGCCCCTGGGGCCCGACTTGATGGAACACTGCCGGGAACAGTCCGCGTGCGGTGTCACCCGAGGCCGCGGTTGTCCGCGAGGAACTGGGGGGTGCCGCAGGAGTGGGTACGACGCAGACCTTGGTGTTGCCGTCCGACCGGACGGCGGCCTTCCACGCGCGTCGACTCCTCGAGACCGCGTGCGCCGGGATGACCGCCGACCGGCTCGACGTCGCGTGCCTGCTCGCCACTGAGCTCGTGTCCAACGCCGTGCTCCACGCGGGCGGCACCATCTCGCTCTCCGTCGCGCGCGACGGAGAGAACCTGCGGGTCGAGGTCTTCGACGAGAGCCCCGCCCTGCCCGTGGTGATGGACGGCCAGCCGTTGCGGGAGCACGGGGCAGGCCTGCGGCTCGTCGACGCCCTGGCGAGCAGTTGGGGGACCACCGGGCGCGAGGACTCCCGGCCCGGAAAGCGCGTCTGGTTCGCCCTGGACTGACCGTCGACGACCGGAGCGGGGAGAACGTGGGGGCGGACATCGGAGCTCGGCGCCTGGGCGTCGCGGTGCGGGCGAGCCTGGCCTGGTACGAGGACGTGTTCCGGGTGAACGGCATCCCGACCCGCGTGGAGGACGGGGTGTGGAGCGCGCTGGGCGACCGACCGCGCTGGCACTGCGCTGCGAAGACGCTCCGCCCGGACGTGCGGGCCGGCCGCGTGGTGCGCGCCGTCGACGACTTCGACCAGTGCAGCGTCGCGGACTCGTACGCGACGCTTGACCTCGGCCCAGCCGGCTTCCAACGGCTATGCCCTGGGTGACGAGCTCGACCACCTCACCGCGCTCGGTTTCCGGCCCGTCGGCCCCCACGTGGTGTGGGTACGAGGGGGGTGACTACGGTGTTCGGCCGGCAGCGTGCCGACGGGCCTGAGGCAGACGGAGTCAGCGCGATGGCAGGGTGCTCAGGCCCCCGGTGACCACGACCTCGTCGGCCAGGGCCCCGACCCGCTGGTTGGTGTCCATGCTGGCCCGACGCAACACCGCGAACGCGGCGGCCTCGTTGACGTTCTGGCTGGCCATGACGATGCCGATGGCCGCGCCGATGCGCCGCGAGGACCGCAGCGCCTCCTCGAGGTTCGCGGCGTGCGCCCGGCTCACGATGCCTTCGGCCACCAGCTCGGCCATCAGTTCGCGGTCGACGACGGCTTTGGCCTCGAGCTGCCCGATGCGCCTGCGCTCGTGCGCGGCGCCTGCTTCAGCGGCGCGGGCGCGCAGGTCGGCCTTGTCGGCTCGTTCGTGCAGCGCGGCGACCTCCGCCTCGGTGGCGGTCACGCGCGTGGACAGGTGTCCACCCGTCCGGGCCCCACTCTGGCTGCCCTCCCCGAACATGCCTCCAGTATTGCGAGACCGGGCCGGGTGCGGGCGTTTCGTGGTGCCGCAGTTCGCGGCTTCCGCCCAGCTCCCCCGAGCCCGGCAGCCGCGCCGGCGTCAGTCCGGCAACGGCCGGACGTGGACGACGCAGAGTCCGTGCTGGACCAGCCGCGCCCGCAGGCTGAGGACGTCCGCTTCGTCGCGCACCCGGCCGAACACCGAGGTGCCACCCGTCGGGTAGTCAGCGCAGGTCATGTCCGGCAGGTCGGCCGCGACGTCGGCTGGTACGGCGCCCTGGACGACGAACTCGTACCTCACGCCCTGCCCCCGTCTCGTGGTCCGGTGATGCTTGCCGTTCGACCATCCCACTGGCACGGCGCCGGCGGTCCTTTCGTGACCCCCGGCTGGGTCACCTCGGACCGCCTGCACTCAGGCGGCTCTGCGGCTGGGGCTGTCGGACCGTCGCTCGCTCCCGGGCGCCGTGGCGGTGCAGCGCCCATCCGCTGAGGATGAGCAGCACCGAGACCGCGAGGAAACCGATGTCCCACGACAGGGGCGCCCCGAGGTCGTCGCGGACGTGGTGGATGCCGAGCAACTGGTGGTCGATGAGCCCCTCGACCACGTTGAAGATGCCCCACCCGGCCACCGCCAGCCCCAGGTGGAAGGACCAGCTCGGCGCCAGACGGCCCTGCTGCCACGACCGGAGCGTCGCCACGAAGGCCGCGAGCACCAGGACCCACATCACGAGGTGGAAGAAGCCGTCGGCGAGGGTGTTCACCTCGAGCCCGGCGACCGTGGTGACGGGGTAGGCCTCGACGTGGCTCACCATGTGGTGCCACTGCAGGATCTGGTGCAGCACGATCCCGTCGACGAAACCGCCCAGGCCCAGGCCGAGCAGCAGGCCCGGCGCCCGGCTCGGCCTGGGAGGTGTGGTGGGCGCGCAGGATGACGTGGTCATGGCGCGGTCCTACCCGATTCCGTGGCCTACCAACGGGCAGGCGAGGATCACCGGGCGAGCAGCGCCGCTGGGTCTGCTCGTCGGTCGGCGCCAAGGGCGAGTCGGTCGATGGATGAAGCGATGGCGGACGGGTGCGTCAGGCTGACCATGTGCCCTGCTCCCGGGCACCGTCACCTGCTCGGTCGGTGCAGTGCTCGTCAGCCGTGCGCACCAGCTCGCCGAGGCGATGTGGTCGTGCTCGCCCCTGATGACGTGGGTCGGTACCGTCAGCGCCGAGAGCGCCACCCGGGTGCGGTAGCGGCGAACGCGGTTCATTCCGCGCACCATCGACCCGGGTCCTGTCGACCGGTACTGCGGGACGACAAGCGGTATCTGCCACGGCGGTTCGTGAGCTGCCGTGCGTAGCAACCGGGCGACCATCCGGGGCCACGACCGCGCCTGCGGGTCGGTGACCGGGCCGATGAGCACCAGGCCGACGACCCCCGGCACGCGCGCGGCCACGGCCACGACGACCGGGCAGCTGGCCGAGTGACCGACCAGGACCAGGTCTGCGACCTCGGGCAGGGCCGCGGCCAACCGGCGGCCCTGTTGTTCCACGTGCAGGTCGGTGCCGGCTGGGGCGGGGTGGCCCATCGACGGCAGCGTGACGACGAGGCTGGGGGATGTCAGTCGAGCACGCACCGCGGCTCAGGCCCGCGCGTCGAGCCCGAGACCGGGCACCAGCACCACGTGGGCACCGCTGGATTGGAGCAAGAGAACCTCGTGGTGTGGAAA
>Ga0335397_10006274_pt1 | contig 15363 bp, 9 predicted proteins | sample MAT04_FD_205740 | JGI IMG/M metagenome (GOLD analysis project Ga0335397, IMG submission 205740) | Freshwater microbial communities from Lake Fryxell liftoff mats and glacier meltwater in Antarctica - MAT-04 (spades assembly) (version 2) ... | reverse complement strand
TCGGCGCACATACCCCTTCAATGACTCGGCCGTCTCTTTCGCCAGCATTCGGGTCGCCTCGGTGAGCTTCATGAAGTCCATGGACCCATCAAGATCCTCTCGACCCTCTTCCGCAACCACTAAAGCAGCCCACCAAGGAATTGAGCCGCCGAGGCGTGTTGTTGAGCGGCGCGGAGTGGAAATGTGTGTTCCAACGATCGCTTGCGGTGCCGCGCTGGTCCGTCAGTAGCGCCCCAGAAATCCGGCCTCAGCGGGAACTTCGACTTTTTTTGGCGGGCTGTAATGGGGCCGCTGCTCACGTCTTCATGCGGATCCGCGTTCCATCTGCAGATCCCTTACGCGCCGACGCTGGCTCGGTATCTTCCGCTGAGGTGATCGGTCCCGCGTTGCCCGCTACGCGCACGCCGAAGGGGCGCGCAACCCAGCTCGCCAGGTCGATCGCCGCGCTCGAAGCGCGAGCGTGAGGAACAGGCACGGGGTGAGCCGAGCTGCAGGTTCCGGTTGCTCTCGCCGCGCCACGGCTTCGCCTGCTCTGCGAATTGACGGGACTTCACTCACGCATCTTTGCCGCCGGGCCTTGTCCGGTTTGACCAGAAGGTACAGGCTGCGGCGATGGACGTGCGGGCGCGCCTGACGACTCAGGATGGACGGGTACACGAGATGACCCCGGGCTGCATCATCGGTCGCTCACCGATGGCGGCGCTGCACATCCCCGATCCGCGCGTGTCCGAAGCGCATGCCTTGCTGAGCCTGCGCGAGGGTGGGCTGCGCTTGCTCGCGTTGCGGCGCAGGCTGACCTTGCATGACGCAGTGGTCGAGGAGGTCGTGCTCGAAGAGGGGCAGGTGATAGGTCTCGCACCTGGCGTCAGCATCGAGGTGCTCGAGCTGTTACTGCCCGCCGAAGTGCTGGCGCTCGAGGGTGACGGCCTGCCGCGCCAGTTTCTGCCGGAAGTTGCATCGTTCAATGCGGGTGACCCGCCCCGCTTGAAGACGGGTTATGCGCCGGATGCGGACCTGTTGTTCTGGCGCGTTGGCTCCGACGTGCTCGTGCGTGCGGCAGGCGTGCCGGATCGCTCGGCGCACAGTGGAGACAGTTGGAAGTTTCCGCTGCGCGGTCCGGGCGAGGGGCAGGCGGGGATGCTGCGCGAGATCCGCCTCGTGGACGTGCCGCTGGCCGCGCGGCACCTGGAGTCGACGCTGCCGAGTCCGGGCCGCAAGGACGCGCTGCGCATTGTCGCGCGCTGGGAGACCGTCCACGTCCAGCGAGGCGGCGCGACAGTTCTGGTGTTTGACGGGGTGCAGGCGCGCATCCTGAGCGAGCTCGCGCAGATGCGAGTACCGGTGCACTGGGCGACGCTCGCGGCCGAGGTGTGGCCCGAGCCGAACGAACTCGCGGCGCTGCGCGGACGGCTCGACGTCGCGCTGACACGACTTCGCAAGAAGCTGCGCGACGCCGGCCTGCCGCCGAGGTTGGTGCGCACGAACGGTTGTGGCCAGCTCGAGCTGATGTTGGCGCCCGACGACGTCGTCGTCGACGAGACATGACGCGCCGGGACGACGACGAGGGCGGCGAGTTTGCGGCCTTCGGCGACGCCTCCCGCGTGCCCGACGGGTCGACGTGCGGTGATGACGCGGGCCCACTGATCAATGCCATCCAGGACCCAGCGGATAGCGCCAATCGCTATGTCGATGGGCCCCTCCTCGGGCGTGGCGGTATGGGCATCGTGCGGCTCGTACATGACCGTCGCATCGGCCGCGATGTCGCGCTGAAGCGTCCGAGCCCGGGCGACCCGCAACGCGGCGCGCGTCTTTTGCGCGAGGCCACCATCGCCGCTACCCTCGAGCATCCCGGCATCGTGCCCGTGCACGATGTCGGCACGGCCGCCGACGGTACCCCCTACTACACGATGCGCATCGTGCGCGGCGAGACGCTCGCCGTGGCCGTCACCCGCGCTGCCAGCTCCAGCGCGCGGCGGCGGCTCTTGCGCCACGTGCTCGACGCCGCCCAGGCGGTCGCTTACGCGCACCATCGCGGCGTGTTGCATCGCGACCTGAAGCCGACCAACATCATCGTCGGCGAGTTCGGCGAGACACAGGTCGTCGACTGGGGCCTCGCCGACTTCGCGACCAGCGACGCGCGCGGCGGTGGCACCCCCCGCTACATGAGCCCCGAGCAACGTGACAGCACACCGGTCGACACGCGCACCGACGTCTGGGGTCTCGGCATGATCCTGGGCGAGGTCCTCACCGGCGCGGCCCCTGTCGCGCATCGCTTCACGGACCCGTCGCTTGCCGCCCTCCCGCCCGAGCTGCGCGCCATCCTCGCCCGGGCCACCGCCGCCCGCCCGGCCGATCGTTATCCACACGCGCGCGCCTTCGCCGACGACCTCGCCCGCTTCCTCGACGCACGCCCGGTTGCGGCCCATGCCTACTCGCTCATTGGACACCTGCGCCGCTTGTGGCGCGGCTGGCGCGGGGCGCTGGTGGTCGCGCTGGTCGCGCTCGCGGTCGTCGTCGCGCTGACACTGGTCGGTGTGTTCCGCATCGTGTCCGAGCGCGACCGCGCCATCGATGCCGAGGCCTCGGCCCTGGCCCAGACGCAGCTCGCCCGGCAGCACCTCGGCACGGCGCTCACCGCGCAGGCGCTCTTGCATGCGGCCGCCGACGCGCGGCCCGAGGCCGAGCTCACGGCCGCGCGCGCGCTCTCCTCGGCACGCGATGTCGAGGCGCTCGGCGTGCTGGCTGCCTATGCTGCGACCGACCGGCCGGTGCCGTTCGCGAGTGTGCCGACCCCGCCCTGCGGCCGCGTGCGCCTCGAGCGCGATGGTCTCCGTCTCCTGTGCATCGACCTCGGAGGCGTCTCCTTGTGGGAGCGCGCCAGCGACGGCGAGCTGTTCCTGCCCCGCTGGCGCCATGCCGAGCCGGTGGCGGACGCGACTTACGTGCCCGCTGCCGAGCTCGTGCTATTCACGAGGCCGGGCGACGCGCTCGGCTGGCTCGACGCGACGACCGGTGACCTGCTGCCAGCGACACCTCCCTGGCGCCATGCGCGTCGCCTCGCCACCACCATCTCAGGTGGCCGCGCCTACGGCTGGGAGAGCAACGAGGTGCACCTGCTCGATGCCGCGAGCGGCGTCGACGTGCGCGTGCCGGGATGCAACGGTCGCGAGAACCCGATTGTGGCGGTCGCCCTCGACGCCGCTGGCGAGCGACTCATCATGGCCTGCGAAGACGGCGGGCTCGAAGACGTCGCGAGCTTTTCAGGGGCGCGTACTTCCGCGCGCATGGTGTTTGGTCAGAGCCGCCCCGAAGCGAGCGCCATCGCGCTCTTATCGGATGGCACCCACATCGCCGTGGCGACCCGCGACGGTACGGTAGCCTTGGTCGCTATTGCGACGGGCGCCATCGTGCGCGAGGCCACCGTCGGGGGCCGGGTCACGAGCGTCGTCGCCGCACCATACGGTGGCGTATGGGTGCGCCCCGATGCGGGCCAGGCTCGTTTATGGGATCCCACGTCCGGCGCTTGGCGCGACGGACTGCCGGCTGCGTTCGCCCGCCATGAGCTCGTACCGGCCCAGGACGGCACGGTCTTCACCGTGGCCGATCGCATCCGGCGTTGGCAGGTGCCGGGAGAGGCACTCGGACACCAACAGAATGAAGGCGTCTCGGCGTTGGCACTCGCGCGCGACGGGCAGCGCATCGCCTGGGGCGACAAGCACGGCGTCAGCGTCGTCGCGCGGGACTCGGGCCGCATCGTCATGCGTCACGACGACGTCGGGCGCATGGTGAAGTCGCTCGCCTTCGCCCCGGCCGGTGGCGTCGCCGGCGGTGATGAGTCGCTGTTCGTGGCCACCGTCGGAGCCCCGTTCCTGGTCGAGCTGTCGAACCGACCAGAGGTGCCGGCGATGGCTCTGCCGATCGAAGGCGAATGTCGCCGCCTCGGTCTGCTCGCCGATCAGTGGCTCGTCGTCGTGCCCTACGAAGCGTCGCTAACATCTTTTGATCTGCGGACGCGTGCCGCGCATCGGCGCCCGCTCGCGCGTGAAATGCGCGATGCGTCGTTCCGTCGCGGTGCGCGCCACGCCGCGTTCATCGACGCAGGCGGCCAGGTCTTCACCATGCACGCCCCGCCTGGCCAGGCCCAGCAGCCGCCAGAACTCGAGCCACTCGGGCACCCGGCCAATCATGGAGAGCTGCCAACGCTGCTGGCGGCGACGGACGATCCGCGCATCGTGCTCGTCGCCGTTGGCAGCGATGGCGAGCTGCGTCAGCTCGACGGCGTCTCCGACCAGAAGCTGTGGACGGCCGCGACGCGCATCATCAGCCTCGCGCTCTCGGACGACGCCCGTTGGATTGCGGTCGGCGACATCGCCGGTCGCCTGACAATCCTCGATCGCCAAGGTGAGGTGCGTTTCACCTACCAGGCCCACGAGGACCGCATCGCCGCGCTCGCGTTCGAGCCGGCCTCCATCGCGAACGAGCTCGTCACCGCCGGTTGGGACGGTCGCATACGGCGCTTTGGCCTGGCCGTGCTCGATGCCGCGCCGACGCAATTGCGAGCCGCAATCGAAGCGAGTTGGGGCGAGCTCCGGTAGCGTCCGTCGACCTCGCGAGAGCCGCCCATGAAAGATCTGCGTAAGAGCGTTTCGAAACGCTCCGGCCGGCCCGCGGGCTAACCTCGCGTGAGGGTCATGCGGGTGGCCCGCTACCTCTGGCCGAGTTCCAATCGCCGTCACACGATGGAGCCGGCCGCAATCGACACCCCCTCGCGGAGACGTCATGACCCAGGGCGCCCAGCTCACGGCACGGGACCAGCAAACGGTCCAGAAGAAGGACGACCCGAAGACGACCTCACTCGCGAACCCGGCCATTAAAGGTCAGCTCCGCGGCATGACGTTCGCCGAAGGCGAGGCTGCGCTGTCACCGGGCGGCGATGATCCCGTGCAGCGCAAGTCGCCGGTTCAGAGGGATGAAAAGACCAAGCCCGCGCAGCCGCACGACATCGACATCAAGCAGGGCACGCTTGAAAAGCTCGGCCAGGTCGAGTCGTTCGAGCAGGCCAACACGGTCGTCGGCCAGGTCCTCGACGCGATGGCGCCCACCCCGAGCAGCGGCTTCATGGGCGCCTTCGAGATCAAGATCTGCCCGCCGGGTGCCATCGGCTTCTATATGAACCTCGGCCTCGAAGGCACGGTCAAGCGCACGGCCGCCGGCAAGCTCGAGGTCGAGGGCAAGCTGGCGCTGACGGTCGGGGTCGGCGGTGGAGGCGACGTCGACCTCGGCTGGTTCGGCGAGTACGGCGCCAAGTGGCACGTCGGCATTCGCGGCGCGCTCGGCGTGAAGGCCACCGGCAGCCACGGCGGCGAGTGCATGTCGCTCACCGGGTTGGCGATCAAGGACTGGGTCGACGCGGTACCGGGTGGCAGCTACGTGTCGCCGTACCTCTTCGGCGAGACGTTCGAGGCCGACGTGCTGAAGGGCATGGGGGTCGAGGGAACGGCTGACGAGGATTCGATCGAGTCGAGCATGGAAGGGGGCGTCGATGTCGGCGGCTCGCTCGAGATGGGTGAGCTCGCCAGCGGCGAAGCGCAGGGGTTCTACGGCGGGAAGTCGGTGACCAAGGTCGGCAAGGGCAAGGACGGCAAGAAGACGTCCCAGACCGAAGCCGGCTCCGCGGGCTTCGCCAAGTTCAACGCGAAAGTCGGCGAGCATTGGCATGGCGAGGGCGAGGTCCAATTCTTCAACCCGTCCGGTCCGAAGCAGCCGTCGATCGAGATCAAGGCCGAGGTGCTGACCCACGGCACGGTCGCCGCGGGCGTCGCGTTCGGCGCGAAGTCGGTCGCCGACCTCGTCTCGCCCGTCTGGGGTCTGCTCAAGGCAACCGGTGACCAGGACCTGCAGCAGGCCGCCAAGGACCTCGGTTCGTTGGTGCCCTGCGGAGCGATCTCGGGCGCTCTCGACGCGAGCCATCTCGTCAACTCGGGCTTCGAGATCATCCTCAAGTTCGAGGAGCTCAAGTTCAAGGAGTTCGCGCTCGAGTCGGTGCGCGGCATGGAGAAGGAGCTCCACCTCGGCGTCGTCGAGGGCTCGCTCAAGGGCAAGACCACGCGCGCGCTCGCCCATGGGCACGGTCACGAAGACGGCCCAAAGCAAACCCCAGGTCACTGACCGCCGACCTCATCCAGAGTCTGCTCATGAACTTCCTCGCTGCCAACAATTGCCTGTGGTGCACGTCTCCGCTCACCGGTCACGTCGAGCTGACATCCGAGCGCGGCACCACCGTCGCCAACGACTGCCCTGTCTGCGGCAAGTACTTGATGCCGCCCGAGATTCAGCCGCTGCTCGTCGATCTGGCGCCCGCCCGCTACTGGAACATTCGCGCCATGCTCGAATCGAATGCGCTGAACCCCGCGACCCCGTCGACGACGATCACAATCGCCCTCGTGCGCGGGCCAGGTGCCACTTCAGAGGGCACTGAAAGAGATCGGTAAGACCGAATGCCAACCTGCATTTGACCGCAGGGATATGCTCGCCCCGGGTCATGCGGTGACCCGTCCGTCCAACCACCAGTCCCGGCCCTCGGGCATTGCTTCCACCAGGTGGCACACGCGCGCCTTGCGTCACGAGCCCGCATCCTACGCGGCTCGTGGGACGTCATGGCGCTCCGGCGCCGCGTCCCGTCATGCCGTGCTCCCGTCTCTCACACTTTAGGAGGAACCCTTGTCGCCTCACGCTTGCCCTCGTCAATCGACCCCCTCCCGGGCGCTCCGGCGCCCTGCTGAACGCGCCCCGCGACTCGCCGGCACGGTGGCGGCACTGCTCCTCGTGCTCGGCGCGAGTCACGCCCACGCCCAGAGCCTCAGCTTTCCAAACGCACCGACGACGGTCCAGGTGCTCGACAACATGAACGCGCTGCCCGCGAAGGTCATCGTCAACTACACGTTCCCGATCTCACCCGGCGGTGCCGCCCGCACGCTGACGCTCGAGATCGAGTCGCCCGACGACGCCCTCGTGATCTCGGTCGGCACCGACCCGGGCTTCGCGTTCAATAGCTTCCTGTGCGGCCCAGCGACCGCGATCAATCCGTGGAAGAACACCTGCCGGGCGACGACCACGATCACCGGCAGCGCCAACACCGAGACGGTCGAGGCTCGCATCGCCTTTCGCGATGGCGCCTTCGCCTTCGGCGACTCCGCGACGCTAACGGTCCGCCTGAAGGACGGCGCAAACGTCATCGCGACCGGCACTCACACAATGAGCCTTGAGGCGACACCGTTCATCCACATGGACGACGCGCTCACGACCACCTCCAACCGACTCGGCACCCTCGGCGGCGTGCCCGGGCGGTTCGTCACCCGCTCGCTTGGCGTGCGTGAAGGCGCCTCCTCGAGCAGTGGCTGGTCGACTTTCAACGGCTCGTCGCTTCCGTCGCTGCCACCCTTCCCGGCTACCAACCTGCCCGGGGGCCAGACCACTTCCTACGCGAAGGGTGGGCGCGCCGAGGCGATCGTGATGCACGTCGACCTCAATCCCGGGGTCACCTATCTCGGCGAGACGCTCCCCCCCGGCTGGGCAGCCGGCACGCCGACCCTGCCTAGCGAGGACAAGCGCTTCGAGTACAACTCGAGCCGCGGCATCGGCGCCAACGCTCTGACGACCGGCAGCCCGGCCCTCTCCTTCCTGGCCCCGCTCAGCAACAACACCGACGCTGGCAGCATCACGCTCCGCTACTTCGTACCGTGTAGCGTCGAAGGCACCGCCGACAGCCCACTCGATCGCTCGTGGGTCTCGGCAACCGCGCCGCGCACCGCCGCATTGGGCGGCGACTTCGAGGTGCGAAGCCCGAACTACGGTCCCAGCCTCGCGTCGTTGTCGACAGCTTGCAATGGCGACTTCGTCAAGAGCGTCGGCCTCGCGTCCGGCGCGGCAGGCAATTTCGGGATCGGCTCCGCGATCGCCTACCGCCTGGAGTTGACTCCAGCCATCAACCCTGTGCCAATCCTGTCCGAGGGCCTGTTCGTCGACCGGATCCCGCCGGGCATCATCCCCACCTCGGCCACCCTGAGCTCACCGACGTTACCCTCGATCCCCACCCACCATATCTGGTGGTGCGTCGCGCCGAGCTACCTCACGCCCTTCGGCCGCACCGTCTTCGATGCCCTGCCGAAGAACCCGGGCGCCCCGAGCGGCGACTACTGCACCGATGGGCCTATTCCGGTCGCCACGACCCACCTCGCGGTCACGGTGCCGACCTGGCCGATACAGACGGGCTTGCTCGCGGACGGCACCACCCCATTCGAGATCCGCGAGCCAGTGACCGTCAAGCTCTTCGCCACGGTTGGGCCTCTCAGCGGCCTCGTCGCCGCGACCGCCGCTGGCGATTGCACCATCGACGCCGTTGCCAGCAGCTACATCTGCATCAACCGCGCGTGTGGCTCCTGGCTCGACAGCGGCGTCGATGCTGGCACTGAGCTGCCGACCGCCTCCATCGAGAGTCCGGACTTTTGTCACAACATCGCAACGACCATCGTGACGCCGCTCGTGACCACGATGATCACGGTCCACAACGCCAGCATGTCGCCGCAGCAGATATTCGCGCCCGGCGAGGAGGCCCGCTTCGTCGTGTCGTTCAGCAATCGGACCCCCCAGCCGGTCCAGATCTCCGGCGCCGTCGCGGAGGTCCTGCTGCCCGCGGGCTTTGTCTATGATGGCATCATCGACAGCAATGGCGTCACCATCACCAGCCTCCAGAACTGCTCGCCAAGCGTCGGAGCCCCGTTCACGTTCAGCGTCGGCACGACCTCGGTCGCGGGCTCGCCGGCGCCCCAGACCCAGCTCACGCTCACGCTCACCGGCGGCCCGCACTCGGTCGCCGCCTGCGGTAGCAACAACACGACCCACCACCTGCAGGCCGTTGGCGCGGCGTTCATCATCAAGGCCCACGCGGCCAGCGGCGTGCCCTACCTGGCGAACACCGACTACCCCGTGACGGCGGCCGCCATCACCGACGCCACCGACCTCGGCGACTCCGACGTCGTGCGGGTCGACGTGCCGCCCGGCCTTGGCTTCAGCCTGGACGCGCTGCCCTGCGCCGACGGCATCGTCGGCCTCAGCGCGGGCACCCGCAACAACGGCGGCACGGCGCTGGCTGGCGCCAACCTCACCGTGGCCATCCCGCCTGGTGCGACGTTCGTTTCGGCGTCCACGCCGACGTTCAGCGCCGGCGGTGCCAGCGTCCCGGGCTCCGGCACGCTGGTGATCGAGTACGCGACGTCGCTTGCCGGGCCCTGGTCAGCGACGCCGACCTCGCCCGTTGGCGCGGTGCGGCTCGTCGCATCCAACCTCGACCCGTACCTCACCGCCAGCTTCGAAGTGCGCGTGACGCCGGGCGGCTACACCGCTCCGATCACGTTCGCCGCGACGACGTTCGCGATTGGTCTGCAGCCGACCAACACCAACTTCGACGTCCGGACCGACAACTGCCCCGGCACGGTCACCGTCATCAAGACGTTTGGCGTCAATGGGCCTCCGATGCAGGACGTGTCGTTCTCGCTCGGCACTAGCAGCGCCACCACCAACGCTGCCGGCACACTGGTGTTCGGCGGGGTTGCCGCCGCCACGTACACCCTCACCGAGACGCTCCCCACCTCCGGCAACTGGACCTCGAGCATCGGCACTGGCCTTTCCGTCATCGTCGGCCCCAACCAGGCGGTCACCGTGACGGTCGTCAACACCTGCACGTGCGGACCGTGCGGTGGCACCTGCGCCATCAACGGCGTGTGCACGGGCAACGACTGCAACGACGACGACCTCTGTACGACCGACGCCTGCATCGATGACGCCTGCGTACATACGGCGATTGTCTGCCCAGTAGCCGGCCAATGCGCGACCAGCTCGTGCGATGCCGAACTGGGCTGCCAATACCAGAACGTTACGCTGGGCACCGCGTGCGAGAACGACGGCGACCTCTGCACGTTTGAGACTTGCCAGGCCGATGCGTTCACCAACAACCCCGCCTTCCTCTGCTTGCAGTCGGGCGAGACGAATGAGTGTGACCGAGATCTGGGGATCTGCAGCATCGAGACCTGCGACCCGAACAACGGCGAGTGCCGAGCCGGCGAGTTCGGCGCCAACAACCTCTGCGGCGACCTTGGCGGCACCGTGTTCGCGATTGCCGTAACGGCCCCCAACGGCGACGAGAACTTCGTCCTCTGCGCGATCGTCCCGGCCGGCTACGACGGCAACACCACCGGCGCGCCGAAATGGATATGCGTGGACAACGACGAAAACGGCGTGCCCGACACGCTCACCGCCGCCGAGACCAGCACCGTCTTTGGCACTGGCCTGTGCGTCGGCGCCAACGTCCCGGACCCCAAGTGAACAAGGAGCAGAACACCATGAAAAACCTCAAGTACAAGACCATCATCATGGGCGTGGCTGGGCTCCTCGGGACGCTCGGCTGCCAGGACACGACCAGGCCGGAAGCGCGTGGCCTGAAGATCGACGTCACCCCGTTGACGCTGCCGGGCATCACCGAAGCGACCTACACCCTGACCGTCAAGAACGGGCTTGGCCAGGTCGTCTGGAGTGAGGGCCCGCTGGCATCGACCCGGTTCGGCAACGGGAGCGGTGCGCTGACCTACATCGGGCCCTGCGACGCGCAGGAGAACCCGCACTCGGTCGAGCTGGTACTCAACTCGCTGACCAACAGCGAGGGCCCGATGACGTCGCCCGAAGACTACGTCAACCCGACCATCGACACGCTCGGCGTCGTGCACCCGATCATCCGCCAACCGATCACCTGCGTCGAGAACAGCGACGTGCTCGTCGCGTTCGACCTGACGATCATGCGCAGCGCCAAGCAGGGCTTCTTCGACTTCGCGATCAACTTCGAGGACATCTTCTGTTCGGCCAAGATCGACTGCTCGCCGGCACTCCTGCATGACGGCGACGGTGACCGCGGCCCGACCGCTGTCTTCGGCTTCGCTTGCACCGGCGGCGACGGCGACCCGACCCACCTCTACCTGTCGGAGCTCGAGCTGTCGTGCACCGGCGGCGTGGGCGGTTCGACCGTCACGACCATCCCGGTCAGCAGCGCCACGCCCGGCCAACAGGGACCGTTGTCGCCGGGGATCTTCCAGTGGGCGGTCTACCAGGGCCAGGAGTTCCTCGACGCCAACTTCGACAAGTGCTTCTGGAACCTCGCGATAGGCCTCGACACGGCCGCCCTCACGGGCCAGACCTGCACCCTGTCGGCGGTCGGCACGGCCAGCCAGGAGCCGCTGCCGACCAACATCGCGGGCGAGTTCCAGATCCCGACGACCGGTGCCTATCCGGTCATCAGGTGGGACGTGGACGTCCTCACCAACGGCACGCTGTGCCAGAACAACGGTCTTGATTTGGTCGGTAGCCACGTCAAGACCGACTACGTCTACCCCGACACGGTCCTCGCCGAGATAGCCCCCCTGGAAGGCGTCATGAACTGCGGTGAGAGGGCGGGCTGCACGGTCGAGACCGGCGTCGGCGCCGTCGTCAGCGCCGCGACGGCGGACGGGTTCACGCTGACCCTGTCCGACGGCAGCATCGCGCCGGGCACCTTCGCGCTGCCTGCCGGCTACACCCTCGCCGACAGCTGCTGCGCTCCGGCCTGCTGCCAGTAGTACGTCGTTCGTCTTCGGCGGCCGGGTCGATCCAAGCGCGCATGCCGCGTCTTGGAACGGCCCGGCTTGCTCGATCGGATAGCAATAAAACGCGATCGGTGGAGCTGTCAGCTTCCGCTCAGATGTATGTGCTCGAATCAATAGGGTGTAGATCCAGTTCTGACGTACAGCAGGATCAAGGTTCTCGGCTGGCGGATCGAGGCGGCATGGCTCCTACTCAGCGTCGTGAAAGTCATTCCTCGTCCTCGTCCACCGCTTCCGCGCCTGCGGGGCTTCTGTCGTTCATGAAAGAACGGCGGATCAACAAGGAGGTACCGAAGGACTTCGCGGCCTTCGAGCGGGCGCTTCATGCTCGTGTGATGGCGCTGGAACGGGAGGTCCTCGCTGAGGAACTCGCGCAAGCGGACGTGTCGACAGATGCGATAGAGGTTGGTGGCATCGTCTATCGCCGTGTGGTGCGTTGCTCGGACGAGTACGTCACTGCGGCTGGACCGGTCAGGGTGGAGGTCGTCGAAGATCAGCGCGAGGCCTTCGAGGCGGCGTTGCGCAAGGACGAGATAATCCCTGAAGGCACGGTCGTCGTTGCAGTTTCGCTGGACGGCGTGCTCGCGCCGATGAAGGACGGCGAGCGGATGGAGAAGCGCGCTGACGCTGCCGCGGCTGGGAGGCTCACCAATGGACCAGCGGGCCATCGCGAGGTGGCCTGCGGGACAATCAGCATGTACGACGCAGAGGGCGACCTGTCCGTGTCGTACGAATGGCGCGCATGCCCGAGGAGAAGAAGGCAACGCCCATCCTTGCGTCTCGTGAAGATCGCCGACGGCGCCAAGGACAAATTGGACGTTCCTCTCCCAAGCGCTGCCTCATGGCGACGAGATCCTGGACTTCTATCACGCTGCCGAGCACCTCTCGGCCGCCATTGGCGCGGCCTACGGCGAAGGCAGCATCGCAGCTCGATACCCATTCGATCTCAAGCGCCACGCGCTCAGACACGAAGCCAAGGGTGTCGAGGTGGTTATCCAGCATCTCCAATACTTCAGGAGCAATCGCGCTCGCATGCGATACGCCAAAGCCGCGTCCGAGAACCTCCCCATAGGGTCCGGCTTCGTAGAGGCCGCGTGCACGACACTTGTCACTCAGCGACTCAAGCTTAGCGGCATGCGCTGTTGCCGGTTCGGGCAACTTAATTCCCTCTGCGTCAGCGAGTCCTCCAGGCAGCGTTGAGTCGTATTTTGCCGAATACGACATAGAAGGGCCGCAATCCTGCGAAAAGTACCACTCCAATCCGGGTTTCCAAGTTTCTGGAGCTATGGACTACCGAGTCCCGGCTCTTGACGGCCGACACCAGGAACTCTGTGCACGCACATCCGCTGAACACCGCAGGACACTCGTCTATACGCGTTGCAACTAGATGACGATGCGCCCCTCGCACCCTCATCGTCCGCTTGCTCGAACCCGAACCCTGATTCCAGGACGCCTTCGCTGGCGCTCGCCGGCTATTCAACCGCGCATTTCGACGTGCCTACCGCGCATCTCGACGTGCCTACCGCGCATCTCGACACGCCCACCGCGCATCTCGACACGCCTACCGCGCATCTGGACACGCATACCTCGCATCTCGAGGTTCCTACCGCACATCTCGAGGCACCTACCGCGCATCTCGAGGCACCTACCGCACATCTCGAGGCACCTACCGCGCATCTCGAGGCACCTACCGCGCATCTCGACGCACCTACCGCGCATCTCGACGCACCTACCGCGCATCTCGACGCACCTACCGCGCATCTCGACGCACCTACCGCGCATTTTCGAGTGCCTACCGCACATCTCGAGGCACCTACCGCGCATAGGGGGGCGGCCGCCACGCATTTGAACGCGGCGGCCGCTCGTCTTTGATCAGGCCGGCTTCTTGACCGGCTTGCTCGGGTACAACCGACGCAGCTCGAAGGCGTCGGCGATGGCCGGGCTGGCGAGGTTGCTGGCGGCGTCGCGAGCGTTTGCGCGCCATTCGCGGCAGAGCTCGATGATGAGGCCGTCGACGATGTCGGCCTCTTCGTTGGCGGTTCCGCCGAAGCGAGCGTCGGTCCGGGTCGCGTCCGCGAGCGCCGTCGCCGCGCTCGTCAACGCGCCGTTCACCCGAGCGACCTGAGCCACGTCGAGCGCGGCGACGACAGCGGCGTCAGCGAACAGCTCGCTCAGCGAAGCGATCTGGGCCGCCAGCAGGACAGCGTCGTCGCCCGCCCGTCCATCCTTTCGCCGCACCGTGGCGATGCGATCGGCGACCGCCTCACTGGCGTCAGTCTCCTGGGCGCGAAGCTTGCGTTCGGCTTTGCGCAGGACGCTCCGGGCCGGCTTGCGCGCGCCCTTGCCCTGCACCATGGCGTGCTCGTAGCCCAGGTTCGATACCTTCTTGTCCGTCCTGGCCGAGCCGATGGCGGTGATCGACTCGACGACGGCAGCCCGCAGGTCGGTCATGCGCGCGATGTCCGCAGCGTCGATGCCGTACTCCTTGACCTGCGGGTGATCGGCGACCGCTTTCAGGTGGTCATCCGCCTGGTCGCGCACCGACTCCGAGCTGAACTGCCTCCCACTCGCGAGCGCACGTGCCCGCGCCTTCTTGCCAACGCCCTCGAGAACTCTCAACGCCATGGTGATCTCCAATTGTTTGGGTAGTGCATCGCTCGTTACGCTCTTGCGTGACCACCTCGACGCCTTCCTCGCAGCCGCCGACAGCGACGACCCGACCTGGCGTTTGCCAGGCTTCGTCGAACGTGAGCTCCGCGCCATCATCCCATGTGGCGATCTCAGCCATGGCTTCGTACGCCTCGAATGCACCAGCTGTCGCGGCCCGCGGGTGGTCCCGTTCTCCTGTAAGAGCCGGTTGTGCCCATCATGTGGGGGCCGGCGCATGAACGAGCAAGCGGCCCACCTGGTGGACCGCGTTCTCCCCAAGGCGCCTTACCGACAATTTGTGCTGACGCTGCCAGGAGAGCTCGCACGCGTGGTCGCCTTCGACACCGCGCTCGCGACCGCGGTGTTCGGGGTCTTCGCTGACGAGGTCGCGCGCTGGCAGTGCGCGGTGGCGAGTGCTGCCGGCATCGACCGGCCCGAGGCAGGCAGCGTCCTCGAGATCCAACGATTTGCGGACGGAGCAAGACTCTTTCCTCACGCTCATGCCCTCGTGCCCGAGGGCGTCTTCTATGAAACGACCGACCCGCCCTCCACGGACGCGCACGGTGAGGCGTCGCGCAGCTCGGTGCGCTTTCACCGCTTGCCACCTCCGACCGATGAAGACATCGAGGCCGTCGTCCTGGCGATCGAGCACCGCATGAAGCGCGTCCTCGACCGTTGGCGCGCCGCCGGCGCAGGCGCCAAGCTGGAGAGTCTCGCGCTTCTCGCCCAGTGCGCCACAGCCTCGCCGAGCGAGCTCACGCGCATCCAAGGCCCGCCGACTCCCGAGCCCGACCGCGCGAAGCGGCGCTACAAGCCCCTGTGCGCCCGGAGCCCAGGCGGCCTCGAGCTCCACGCTGACGTGTTCATCGCCGCCCACGATCGCGCCGCCCTGGAGCGCATCTGTCGTTAGGGACCGCCGCAAAATAAGGTGTTGACAACCACGGCGCGGAAGATCTCTGTCTCGTCATGAAGAATCGGGCAGAGGCAGAAGCGGCAGTGGCGGAGCGATTCGCGCGGATTCGCGACACTC
>Ga0335397_10006270_pt1 | contig 15368 bp, 10 predicted proteins | sample MAT04_FD_205740 | JGI IMG/M metagenome (GOLD analysis project Ga0335397, IMG submission 205740) | Freshwater microbial communities from Lake Fryxell liftoff mats and glacier meltwater in Antarctica - MAT-04 (spades assembly) (version 2) ... | reverse complement strand
CATTTCCGGCGGCGTCGAAGCTCGTCGCGTAGCCAAACCCCTGGAGTTGGCCCGCAATGTAATTTCGGGCCGCGTTCCGCCCGGCCACGCTGGTCCGATCGCCGGAGAGCGCAGTGACGTGATTCTGAAGGTTGGCCATGTTCACCTCGCCCGCGAGGTCGCCGATTGTAGCGGCCGGCGCAATGGCGACCGGAACGAGGCAGAGAGCAAGAAACGCCAGGATCTTAAATCGCATGAGAAGCCCAAGGGTTCGAATGGAGTTCAGAAACGCAGCACGCTCAAAGACGCAGCGCGAGATCTCTTTCGGAACTCCAGTGCCGAGGGGATCCCCCAGCTTCGATATGGCCCCCTACCATTGATAGGGACTGCCAGCACGAGGCCGGCGGATGACCGGCCTGTTCGCATCGAATGGAATTTCTCTGTTCCGGATTAAGACGCCCGCCGAACAACAAAAAAACGCCGCTCAACTGCAACCTCACATCGCAAAGGGGGCGATGGAAGGAAGGCAGTTGAACGGCGTTGCAGTGGCAAATTCTCGGGATTTAGGTCGATTACTGTCGGCGCAGAATAGCGATAAACCGAGCGAAGTCAAGAAAATGTTTGCAGATTTTGGTGAGATTTCTACATCTATTCTGCACGCAGCGCAGGGACCAACAGCTAGCAGTTGCACTCAACGTCGACTTCAACGACTTGCGTTGGAAAGCAACGGACAACGGATTGTGGACGTTCTGGCGTTGCGGCAACTTCGGCCAGTAGAATGCGCTATCCTCGCATCTGGAAGGAGCCCACAGTAATGTCCAAGAAGAAATCGAGTCGCAAGACGAGTCAGTCTGACAAGCCGCAGCCCAAGTCGGATGAGCCACGCGAAGCACCGCTGTTCGATCGGCGGGTGCTCGAAGGGGTGTTGCATCAACTCTCGCCAGTAATGAGCGGTCTTGATTCCAAGACGGATGCGGCACAGGAGATCATGTACCAGGCGTTCGAGGAAACAAGCCCGCTCCGGCAGGTGGACCTCGCTCGGCAGGCCCTTGAGATTTCTGACGACTGTGCGGACGCATACCTCTTATTGGCCCAGTATGCCAAGGCCCGTAAAGAGGAACTCGAACTATGCGAGCTGGCGGTCGCGGCCGGCAAGCGAGCCATCGGCAAGGAGTTTGCTGAGTACGAAGGCCATTTTTGGGGGGTGCTGGAAACCCGACCGTACATGCGCGCCTTGGAAAAACTGGCAAACTGCCTTTGGGAGGCCGGGCGGCGAGAGGAAGCGGTCGAAAACTGCTTGGAAATGCTGCGGCTCAATCCGGGTGACAACCAGGGCATTCGGTATCGATTGCTGCTGATGTTTTTCTACCTGGAACGTCACGCCGAGTTGGATCGGTTGCTCGAGGAATACGAGGAAGATAGCTCGGCCGAATGGGCCTATGCGCGCGCCTTGCTGGCGTATCGCCGGGAAGGAGATTCTCCCCGCGCGCGAAAGGCTTTGAGCGCCGCGAAAAAAGTCAATGCGTACGCGCCACTCTATCTGGGGCAAATCAAACCAATGCCGACGGTAGCGCCAGATTTCATTTCTCTCGGCGGTGAGGATGAGGCGATCAGCTACGCAGCCACCTTCCTGTCAGCCTGGAAGGAAACGTCTGGGGCCACGTCTTGGCTGCGAAAAACTCTCAAGCTGTCACCCGTCGCGGACCGCGCGCCGAAGGCCCCGCCGTGGACTCAGGTCCGCCAGGCTTTACTGCGTCTGCCGCAGGTAGACGATATATGGGAAATCGACCTGCGTGAAATTGCGTCGCCCGAGGAAAGCGAGGAGACAGTGCAATGGATGGTTGTCGTGCTCAATACCAACACAGAGCAAGCCGTGCACGTTGACATCATCGACAGCCGGCCCAAGGATGCGGACGTCTGGAAGTTCCTGGTCGTGGCCTTGCTCGAGCCGCGGGAAGAAGACGCTTGCCGTCCAGTCGTCCTTCGCGTTTCTCGCAAAACCTGGTTCCGTTCCTGGCAGAAGAAACTGGCAGACATCGGCGTGGAATGCCAGTTTGAGGAGTACCTGGAACCGATCGACCAATACTTTCAGGCGGCGCTTCCGCAAATCGAAAACGCACGCTTCGCCGACAACGCCCCAGTCCCAACCGCTGAGGATTGGTTGGAACTGGCCGCGCTTCCGCAACGGCCGGATGAAATTTGGCAAGCAGTTGTGGAGCAGCTTCCGGTTTGGTTGCCGAACGACGGCGAGCCGGAGCGACCCTGGGTCTGCCTTGTCACTGACCCAGTGGACGAGATCGTCCTGGCGACGGACATCAAACCGAAGGAGTCTCCCGAGGGCATGTTGCTGAAAGGCGTCTGGCAAGCGTTCCATGCGGAAGTCGCGGGCGAGGCCCACTGTCCCGGCGCAATTCACTTCGCCTCGGATCAAGCGCGAGATATTTTCGCGCCGCATTTGGAGCCGCTCGGCGTGCAGTGCGTCACCACGGCGGACATGCAGTTTGCCCGGCAGTTACTCAGCGAGTTGACAGCTCAGTTGAGCGGACCCCGGCGGCGCGGAGCGGTGATTCAATCGCCCGGCGTGACTTTGGCGCACGTCGGCGGCCTATTCCAAGCGGCCGCGGACTTTTACCGCGCGCGACCTTGGCGACAGATACCGGGCGACTGTGTGATCCGCGTGGCGTGCGAACGGATTTGCAGCGGGCCGTGGTACGCGGTCGTGATGGGCCAGTCCGGCATCGAACAGGGATTGGCGTTGTATGAGGACATTCAATTACTGCGGACGCTGATATCGGGAGAAATGACCGACGAGGAATCAGGACACCGCACGTCCGCGATCTCCCTGACGTACGGAGAGCAATACGACCTCGCTCCGGAAGATGTCGCCGCGGCCGTGGAGCACGGCTGGGCCGTCGCTGGACCAGAGGCCTATCCGTGCATCATGCGCGTCAACCCTGGCATGTCAATTCGCACGCCGCTCAAGTGGGAGTTGGAACTGTTGGAAGGCTGCTTACGCGCGTTCCCCGCTTTCCTGACGGGAGAGCTCGAAACAGCAGTCGTGCCAGTTCCTATTGCCGGCGACTCCTACAACTTGAGCTTGGAGCGGCTGGAAGACGAATGAGCGCGATTGCACTCGCCGCTGAACCATGCCATTTGCCGTGCGCTGGCGGACGCGCGGCGGGCGAGTTAGCATTGTCGCATCCGTTCAATAAGCTTCAAAAATGCTGAGGCGCCGTGGATTGTGAACCGCGCATCCGCGGGGCCTGCCAGGGAACAAACATCATGACGTTCATTCCATGTCGGTCGCTGCGAAGGGCAAGCCTGCTCTTGGCACTGCTGCTGTGCACCGCGACCACGGTCCGCGCAGCCGATCTGAAAACGCGCAACATCGTCCTGATTACGACGGACGGCCTGCGCTGGCAGGAGGTCTTCACCGGGGCGGAAAAGGCGTTGATCAGCAAACAAGACGGTGGCGTTGCGGACGTCAAGGCGCTCGAAGACAGGTTCTGGCGAGAGACACCGGAAGAACGCCGAGCAGCGCTGCTGCCATTCTTCTGGAAGAAGATCGCGGCCGAAGGGCAAATCTACGGCAACCTGCCGAAAGGGAGCTCATCGCAGATCACGAACACGATGAAGTTTTCCTACCCTGGGTACAATGAGATCTTAACCGGCTTCGCCGATCCGGCCATCGACAGCAACGCGAAGAAGCCGAATCAAAACGTCACGGTCCTCGAATGGCTGCACCGCAAGCCAGGGTTTGGCGGCAAGGTAGCCGCTTATAGCGCTTGGGACGTTATTCCGTTCATTATCAATCGCGAACGTAGCGGCTTTCCGGTGATGGGGGGCTGGGAGCCACTGCCCGAGGCAGATCCCAATCCCAGGCAGCAACTACTCAACGACTTGATCGCGGACACCACTCGGCCCAACGCCGCGGAAGTGATCGATTCGTTCCTCTATCAGGCGGCGCGCGAACATCTGCTGCGGCACAAGCCACGCGTCCTGTTCGTCGGGTTCCTGGAGACCGACGCCTGGGGCCACGCCGGCCGTTACGACAACTTGCTAACGTCGGCCAACGCAGTCGATCAATACATCCAACGCCTGTGGGAAACGATGCAGTCGATGGATCAGTATCGCGACAAGACCACGTTTATCATCTCCACGGATCACGGTCGCGGGTCGGGCCCGGCCGACTGGAAGAACCACGGCAAGAACGTCGAAGGCGCCGAGAACATGTGGATGGCGTTCCTCGGCCCAGACACGCCGCCGCTGGGCGAAAGGACGAACTGCGACCGCGTCACGCAAAGTCAAATCGCCGCAACGCTCGCCGCGCTACTCGGCGAAGACTACCACGCCGCCGAGCCACGTTCGGGGGCGCCGATCCAGCAAGTGTTGCCTGCCGCCAAATAGCGATTGTGAAAGGCAGCCTAGGAGCGCGATGCCGTGCTCACGGTTTCGGTCGGCGCCGCAAGCCGCTTGGGCCATGCAAACTTGCGCGTCAATCGAGCAACGCAATTTTCTGAATCGCGCCTCAATCGCACTTTCCACTTAAGCGGCTCTAGCTGCCTGGTGAAAAACGCCGTCGTGGCGTTTTTCAACCTCGCCCGGCGCAAAGCAAAGCTTCGCGAGGCTCGCAAAATAGCGACTTACGTCGCTATTTTGTCCTCACATCCATGTGAGGTCGCAGTCTGTCGAAAAAATCAACAGGCTGCTAGCGCCGTTCTTACACCAACAGCCCGCGGACCACTTCGCCCTTGACCAGCTCGCGCGGTTGGTTGAGGTGGTTGTAGACGATCGTTGCCGGGTCGATGCCCAGCGAGTGGTAGATCGTGGCCAGCAGGTCGCCAGGGTGGACTGGGTTTTCGAGCGGGCCACTTCCGGTGCCGTCCGATTTGCCGTACACGCTGCCGCGCTGGATGCCGGCGCCGGCGATGCACGCCGTGTAGCAGTATGGCCAGTGATCGCGACCGTCGTCGCTGTTGCTATTGCCCGATGTGCTGACGCCGCGCTTCGGGCTGCGGCCGAATTCGCCGATCGCCAGGACCAGCGTTTCGTCCAGCAGGCCGCGCTCGTCGAGATCGGCGATCAACCCGGAGAGTGCCGCGTCCAACATCGGCGCCGCCTGATCTTTCATGCGGGTCGACAGTCCGGTGTGAACGTCGAACGAATGGTTGTCGCTATTGGCGACCTTGGGCCAGTTGACTTCGACCACGCGCGTGCCGGCTTCGACCAATCGTCGCGCCAGCAGGCAGCTCTGACCGAACGTGTTCTTGCCGTAACGCTCGCGAGTGGCTTCCGTCTCTTTGCTGAGATCGAACGCGTCGCGAGCCCGGCCACTGATCACCAGGCTGAGAGCCTTGTCGTAATATTCATCCAGGCTGTAGCGCGCCGTGGCCTGCTCGATGGCGGGCATGCCGTCCGCGATCACGTCGCGCAGCTTGGCGCGGCGCTCCAGGCGCGTCGATGAGACTTCCGGCCGTAGTTGCAGGTCATCCACCTTGATCCGGGACATCTTGGCCATGTCCATGTCGTCGCCGGGCGGATAGAGATAGTACGGGTCGTAAGCGCGGCCCAAGAAGCCAGCCGTGCCGGCCTTGCCCACCACGTTGCTCTCTTGCAGCGGGCGGGGCATCATCACAAACGGCAGCATCGGCACCGTGGTTGGCTTCAGCCGGATGATGTTCGAGCCGAAGTTCGGAAAGTCCTTAGGGCTCGGAGGCTCCAACTGGCCCGACGCGCTCACGCGGTCGGTCGTGTAGCCGGTCAGCATCTGGTAGATGGCCGCAGTGTGATTGAACAAACCGTTGGGCGTGTAGCTCACGGAGCGAATCAACGTCAGCTTGTCCGTTACCTGCGCGAGCTTGGGCATCAGCTCCGTAACTTGCAGTCCGGGCGTCTTGGTGTCGATCGGCTTGAAGATGCTCTTCACGTTGTCCGGAACGTTCGTCTTGGGATCCCATAGATCCAGGTGGCTGGGTCCACCCTGCAAGAAGAGGAGGATCACGCTCTTGGCTTTGCCGCTGGTGGCGCCGCCGACGATCTTGGCCTCATTCGCGTTGGCGCGACCCTTCAGCAGGTCTGCGAGCGAAAGGCCGAGCATCGACGAACCACCCACGCGCAATAGCTCGCGACGCGTCACGCCATCGCATGTATCCTTGCCTGCACGTCCGGGGATCACCAGCATCGGATCGACTCCTCAGTAGGAAGCAATAGGTAGGCGCGGCGCGTCCCATCCGCGGGCTGAACATTATTGTTCAACAGTCGCGCAGGCGCGCCGCCAAATTAGGGCGAGACGCGCAGTATAGGCGGCCCAGCCGGCCAGTGTCAATAAAACGGCAGCGCAAAGCCAATGCCGGGAAACGACTTAGGTCCAATTACCGGCAGTTTGGAACGGGGAAGGTTCACGCTTCGATCCAGGCGAGAACCGGCTGGGCGTTCGTGAGACCTATTCCCCGGCCCGCTCTCCTACCACGTCTCCACCACCAGGGGGTGTTGCTTCATAAAATCCTGGGCTTCGGTTCGCGTGAAGACGCTTTCGGTGGCGCTGATCGAGCGTACGCAGCTTGCTCCCAGGGCGCTGGCCCAGGCGAGGCAGCCGCGCGGATCGGCCCCGGCCAGCAGTCCGGCGATATACCCAGCGTCAAAGGCGTCCCCCGCGCCGGTCCCGCCGACGTACCTGGTCGGATAGACGCCGGCGTGGAGCCGTTCTTTCTTGCTGGCGTACACGGTCCCCTTATCGCCGCAAGTGATCACAGCGGCGCCCACTCCGGCGGACAGAAATTTCTCGGCCTGTTGGCGCGGATCGGGCGAGCCCGTGATGGCGGCGGCTTCGTCATTGTTCGGCAGAAAGATGTCTGTCTCGGCCAGCACCGGCGCCATCTTACTCCAGTGGTCGCCTGGCCCCGGCAGCACGATGTCCAGGATGGTCGTCACGCCCCAGGCGCGCGCCTGGCGAAAAACTTCGGCCAGGCCGGCCGCCTCAAGCCCTGGCATCAACAGATATCCGCCGACATACAAAATCTTGGCCGTGCGCACGCGATCGAGCGGGATATCCGCTGCGGTCAGTCGGGCGTTGGCGCCAATGGTATGGATGAATCGGCGATCCTCGCCTGCGACGTTGACGACCAGCGTCGCCGAAGTCCCCACGCCCGGCAGCTCGCGAATGCTGTCCGTATCGACGTGTTCCGCACGCAGCGAATCCAAGACAAAGCGGCCGAGCACGTCCTGCCCCACGCAGCCGACGATCCCCACTTGGACGCCCACTCGTTTCAGATCCACGGCGGCGTTCGAGGCGCAGCCACCGATCGAGAGAGATAGATTATCCGCCAGGATCAACTGGCCGGCGGCCGGCACGCGCGGGATGGGCGCGCAGCCATGATCCGCCACCAGGATGCCCACACTCAAGCATTCAATACTCATCGAGGTTCCGCGTTGCTGACTAGATTCATCTGTTGTTGCGCCGTTCAGGGGAGCTCGTTCGGCAACCGTTGTGCGAGCGAGAACGTTCCAGCCCTGGAGTTTAAACCTCGGGCCCGGGCGTGCCTATCGGGGCCACTTGGATGCGTAAAACGTCGTGAAGCCTCATCGTCGTTGGTCTAGCCGCCGGTTGATTTTCTCGACAGGCTGCGACCTCACATGGATGTGAGGACAAAATAGCGACGTAAGTCGTTATTTTGCGAGCCTCGCGAAGCTTTGCTTTGCGCCGGGCGAGGTTGAAAAACGCCACGACGGCGTTTTTCAACAGGCAGCTAGCCGCCGCGAATCGGCATTGCCTTGGACTGCCGGCTTTTGTACTGTCCCTCGCCCGGGGTCGTGCTGCGCGGGTATTGAGCGCAGCCGGTAGAAGGCGAAGGGACTCGCAAACCCCAAATAGACGTCTGGTGGACCGGTGGGCGCCCCCCGAGGGCGGCCCAATCCGGCGCAGTCGAGAGTCTGCGCCGGCGACTTCAGACGGTTTGCCGAGCGTCGAAAGGCGCCACCATGGCATGGATGCTATCGCGCGCGGCGGACATGATTGTTGCGCTCGCTGTCTTCTTTCTGTTCGCGGCAGTCGCCGCGCAAGTCTGCGCTCAACCCGCGGCCGCGCCGCCAATCCGCGTTGCGCGCCTGGTGACCGAACTCGGCGCGGATTCGTTTGCCGTTCGCAAGCGCGCGAGCGACGAACTTTCCAAGATCGGCCCCGAGGCCAGGCAGGCGATCGAAGTCGCCACGCGCAGCGACGACGCCGAAGTCCGTCTGCGGGCCAAAGACCTGCTACGTCAAATCAAGATTCACGAACTGTGGGCGCCCAGCCGGTTTGTCCCGCCCGCGGCGCCGGAACCAGTCGCCACGGTGCTCAAAGCGCTGGGCGAGCAGACAGGCAACCATGTGATGTTCGACGCGCCGTACGGCGCGCTAAATAGCGCCGTGGTCACGCTCGACCCAACCATCCAGGAATATTGGCCGGCGCTCGATGAGGTCTGCCGGCAAAGCGTGAACCGGCCGCGACATCATTACGATAGCCGCGCCGCCGGCATGGTGGTGATCGCCGGCGCGCCGGGCCATCATCCGCTGGCCTACGCCGGGCCGATCCGGGGTCGGATCAGCAGCGCCCGGCGCACGTTCATTGAAGAATTGAGTTACGAAGAGGCACGCTCCAATACCACGCATTCGTTCCAGTTGAATTTGGAAATGACGTGGGAGGATCGCTTCAAGCTGGTGGCGTATCGCGCCACGCCCGAGGTGCTGGAGGCCGTGACAGACAGCGGTGCGTCGCTCGGCGCCGCGCAGCCAGCGGCCGGTAGCTGGAACGTCACCGGCGTCGGCTCTCGGCAATCGCTAATGAACATCCGCTTGCAACCTCCCCCGCGTCAGGCGCGCGAGCTGGAGACGCTGCGGCTGGCGTGGGAGTTGATTGCCGTCGGGGACTTTGCGCGGCTGGACGTCGAAGATCTGGCCAGGCGAGAGCCCCACTTTCAGGACGACGTGGAGCTGACGGTCGAAAGTTTTCAGCCCACCACGGGTGGCCGCTATGAAGTCCTGATCCGACTGCGCCGGAATCTGCTGGCGCCAGATCCGCCGGAGGTGATCTTTCAGGAGCATGAGTTGGAGTTGATCGATGGCGAGGATCGCTCGCTGCGCAAGCTCGGCCAAACCGGCGCGCTGACCGATCACGGCGCAACGCTCAAAGCGACCTTTCTGACCGTTAGCGAAGCCTCGCCCCCCAAGACCCTAAGGCTGGTCTACCCTCGGATTCGCAGCCAGCGCAATCTGGAGATCGTATTCCGTCACGTGCCGTTGCCGACGGAGATGCCAGATTGATGGGGCGAGCGGCTTACGCCCGCTGGGCAGCAAAAAGCCGCGGTTTCTCGGCGTATCACCGACGCTAGCAGCATTCGGTTGCTGCTTCTGCCATGCCCTGTTACCGCTGGACTGGGCGCCTGCGTGATGCCGCGGTTGAGCATTTTCGGGCTTTCCCTATACTTGGCGGTTCATATTTCTCGCATCGTGTCGCTTGTTTGTTGTTGTTTTCAAAAGAGGAAATTCTGCGATGGCTGATCTGATTGGCGTTCATGGTGGTCTCAAGGAGCCGGTCAACCGCACGGTCCCCGCCGACAAAGTAGCGGCATTCAAGGCCGAAGCGGAGAAGCTGACCAAGGTCCCGGTCTCGGACGCCGACCTATCGACCGTCTACCGCTTTGGCGATGGCGCGCTGAGCCCGCTGACCGGACCGATGGACTCCGCCACCTACAACCAAGTGCTGGACAAAGGCTTTATCGTTCACAATGGCGAGCGTTACGCTTGGACCATTCCACTGTCGCTGCCGGTCACGTCGGAACTGGCTGGTAAGCTGGCCAAGGGGCAGAAGGTCGCGCTGACCAACACCGCCGGTGAGGTTGTCGCCACGCTGGATATCAATGACGTCTTTGCCTGGGACAAGCCCCGGTACATCAAGAGCGTCTACCTGACCGAGCGCACGGATCATCCAGGCGCGGACATGGTCTTGAAGGGGGACGCCGACAAAACGCATCTGATCGGCGGCACGATCGACGTTTTGCCGCAGCCCAAGAACTCCAAGTTCGGCAAGTACGTTCTCTCGCCGCGCGAAGTTCGCGATCTGTTGGCCACCAAGGGCTGGAACCGCGTGGTTGCCTTCCAGACTCGCAATCCTTTGCACCGCGCGCATGAGTATGCGTTGGTCTACGGTTTGGAGACGTTGCTACGCGGCGGGCATAACGCGGGCGCGTGCCTCAATCCATTGATCGGCGAGACCAAGGGAGACGACGTCCAGGCAGACGTCCGCATGGAAACCTACGAAGCGCTGATCGACCAGCGCTCATTGGGCGAAGGCGATAGTGACAAGACCCTGTGGGGTCCGCGCAATGAGAGCGTGCCTGATCGCGTCATCCTGTTGGGCCTGGACATCAAGATGTTCTACGGCGGTCCGAAGGAAGCAGTCATGCATGGTATCTACCGCCAGAACTATGGCTTCACGGACATTGTGATCGGTCGCAAGCACGCGGACGCCCCCTACGCAGACGGCACGGCCATCTGGGGCGACTTCGACGCGCAAGAGATTTTCGACAAGCTCGGCGGCGATCTGAAGATCAAGCCGTTGAAGGTCGGATTTGCCGCGTACTACGACTCCGCCGGCCAGGTCGACCTGATGGAAAAGCACCCGGACGAGAAGCCGGTCTTCATCTCCGGCAAGGACGTTCGCAAGACGCTGCTGGAAGGCAAAACGGTCGACCCACGCATCATGCGCGAGAGCACGTCCAAGATTCTGGCGACCGCCATGGCCGGCAAGGCGTAAGTGCGTATCGCCGTTCGCGTCAGATGAATCGTGTTAGATTAAAAAGTCTTAGAATCCTCCGCCATCCTATTTCTGGATGGCGGAGGATTTTTTAATGCGCTATAAGTCCCAAGCCAGTCCGAAGCGCGCCGAACCGCAAACGATCGCGAGGCGCCTGGGGCGTGCGTTATAACAATCGTTGGATGCCATTCTGGCGTTACGCGACGCACATTCATTTCCATGGGGTCTTGTCATGAGTTGGTTGTTTTTGGTGATGGCCATCGTTTGCGAGGTAGGTGGGACGACTTGCATGAAGTTGTCTGAGGGCTTCACCAAGTGGGTTCCATCCGCCGGCATGTTCGCGCTCTACCTCGTCAGCTTGGGGTTGCTAACGCTCGCATTGCGCGGGATTCCGGTCAGCATTGCCTACGCCGCCTGGGCCGGGCTGGGGACAGGTCTGATTGCCGTGATCGCCGCCTTTTATTTTGATGAGCCGTTTACCGCCCCCAAGACCGTCTGCCTGGCGATGATCGTGCTGGGCGTGGCGGGGCTGAACTACTGGGGAGCCGGGCACTAACGACCTGCTCCTCGGGCGCCGTCCGGTGAACTTGGCTGCGCGGTACAATCGAGGTCGCCGGACGATTGCGTTTTCGGCGACTGCGTCTCGAACAATTCCGCCGAGGCGGCCTTTACTCTTCTCGACTTTCGCACTCATAAGCACTCGTAGCGCGCAGAATTTTCTGCCGACTGTTGATTCATGGGCGAACCGACTCCACCTGAACCGGCGCTGCGACTGATGGCGGCGTTCAGCCGACACGCGGACGCGCTCCAGTGGGCGCGCGAGACCGCGATTGCCGCCTGGGGGCCGATCGCGCTCGAAAGTCCCGTGTTCGATTTTGCCGAAACGGACTACTATCAAGCCACGATGGGGCCAGGGTTGGGCAAGACGTTTTTTGTCTTCGAACGACTCTTTGACCCGGCTGAGATGGTCGAGACGAAATTGCAAACCAATCACTGGGAGCAGCAATACTCCGCCGGCGCCGGTCAGCCGGAGCAACGGCCGTTGAACTTGGATCCTGGCTATATCACCAACGCCAAGCTGTTGCTGGCCTCGACCAAGGATTACGCGCATCGGATTTATTTGTCGCAAGGGATCTACGCGGAAGTGACGCTTTATTTTCAAGAACGGGGCTGGCGAGATCATCGCTGGACGTTTCCGGATTATCGCCGGGCCGACTATCAGGAATTCTTCACGCAGGCCCGCAACTACCTGCGGGCGCGTCAGAAGCAGGAGCGACGATGATTCCCTGGCTGGTGATCGGAGCGATTCTGCCCAGTCTGTTGATCGCCTGGGCCGCCGCTTGGGTTGTTCGCCGCGGCGCCGTGGGCTGGGGACTGGTCGACGAACCTGGCCATCGCAAAGTTCACACGCGCACAACGCCGCTCGGGGGCGGCATCGCCATTTGGTTGGGCGTGGTGATGACGTTTGCCATCGGGCAAGTCGCGCTCTGGGTCATGCCGACGGCGAACGGGGCGCAAGGCGCGGCGTGGTCGGCCGTCCCGGCCGCGATTCAACCCCATTTGTCCGGCCTGGCGGAACAGGCGCCCAATCTCTGGTTTTTGCTGGGATCCGCGACGGTCCTCATGCTGCTCGGCCTGGCGGACGATCGCTTCAAACTCCCCTGGCAACCTCGACTGGGAATCCAGTTTGCCGTGGCGGCGCTGGTGGTTTCGCAAGGCTGGAAGTTGACGCTGTTTGTGAACTGGCCTGCGCTGACGGCTGCGATCAGCGTGCTGTGGATCGTTGCGCTGATCAATTCCTTCAACATGCTCGATAACATGGATGGCCTGAGCGCCGGAGTGGCCGCGGTCGCGGCGTCGATCCTGGCAGCCGTGATGTTGCTCGCGCCCGATCCAGAGAACAACCAGCCGCAATTGTTTGTCGCCGGGTTTTTGCTGGTGCTGGTCGGATCGCTGCTGGGATTTTTGATTCACAATCGCCCACCGGCAAAATTGTTCATGGGGGACGCGGGGAGTTACTTCATTGGGTTTTGCGTGGCGCTGGCCACGATCATGGCGACATTCAGCGGCGGCGCGCTGCCACGGCATTCGATCCTGGCGCCGCTCTGCGTGCTAGCCGTCCCACTCTACGACATGACGACCGTGATCCTGATCCGCGTGCGCAACGGCCGCAGCCCATTTGAAGCAGATAAGAACCATTTTTCGCATCGCCTGGTGGAACTAGGCATGACCAAGGTCCAAGCCGTGTTGACCATCTACCTGATGACCGCCACCTGCGGCCTGAGCGCACTACTATTGCATCAGGTGAATACCGCCGGCGCCGTGATCATTGTGCTGGTTGTGATCTGCGTGTTGATGCTGGTGGGCGTGCTCGAAACCACCGTCCGCCGCAGCCAGCGTCCGAAACACTAACGGCCGCGGCCCGCTTGCCCTATCGTCTGATTCAAGAATTGCATGCCGAAAGTCGTTCCACCCGCCGCTCCTGCAAGACTATCGGACGATCCGTTTCGGCCCTGGTTGTTGGCGGCGGCGACGACGTTAACCGTTGCCAGGCCGCTATTGCCGAGCGATGGCGGCGGCGCGACGGGCGAAGGACCCTTGTTCGCCCTACTGTGGTTGGTGCTGGCCGCCCTGTGGGCGCTCCGCGCTGCGATGGGGCGCGACGCAATTGCGCGATTGGGCGCGATCGATCTTGCGCTGGTTGCGTTGGTCGGTTGGCATTCCGCGTCCGCCTGGCTTGCCACCGGCGACGGCGCGCCGCGACCGGCGATGACTTCGCTTTGGCAATGGGTCGGGCTGGCAACGGCGTTCTTTCTTTTTCGTCAATTGCTGCGAGGGCAGCGCGAACTGCGCGCGCTGGCCGCGGTAATGATCGCGCTGGCCGTGGTCGAAAGCGCGTACGGGCTGCATCAGTTTCTGGTCACCATGCCGGCGGACCGAGAACTCTTTGCGCGCGATCCGGAGGAAGCCTTGCGACTTGCCAGGGTGTACGCTCCGCCGGGATCGCGCGAGCGTTTTCTATTCGGTCAGCGCGTCAACAGCACTGAGCCGATGGGGACATTTGCGCTGGCCAATTCGCTCGCCGGATTCATGGCGCCCTGGCTGACATTTTCGCTGGGCATTGGCGCGACGGCGCTCGTGCTGCGTCGGCGCGACGCCCGGCTGTGGCTGCCGGCGCTCGCTTGTGCGGTGGCGATCGGCGCTTGCTTGCTACTGACCAAGAGCCGCGCAGCGGTGGCCGCGTCGGCCGGCGGCGCGCTGCTATTAACGGCGTGGGCAATTGCGCGCGGCGCGCGCTTCAATTTGCGGACCGGCGCGATTGCCGTGCTCGCGGCGCTGGGTGTCGTCGGCGGACTAGCGGCCGTGGCGACTTGGAGTGGTTCGCTCGATCGAGAAGTAATTACCGAGGCTGGCAAATCACTCGGATATCGACTGCAATATTGGCAAGCGACGTGTCAGATGATCGGCGAGCGACCGTGGTTCGGCTGCGGGCCGGGCCAATTTCAGACCACGTATGCACTGTACAAGCTGCCGGAAGCGAGCGAAGTCGTCTCGGACCCTCACAATTTTCTGCTCGAAGTGGCCGGGACAGCCGGAGTTCCGGCAGCGATTGCGCTGCTGCTGGTAATTGGCCTGGCGGCTTGGAACATTCTGCGGCCGCGCGACGCAATGGCGCCGAGCGTGGCGAAAAGCGACCGGACAATGCATCGCGACGGCGCGCTGCACATCTTGATTGGATGCGGCGTAGGCTTTTTATTCGCGCTGGCGATTGGTCCGATCTCGATCGTGCCGCTATCGGCCGCTTCGTTCGCCGCTGGGCTGTTGGTGGGATCGATCGTGATTGCCGGATTGTGGAACTGGATTACGCGCGGGGACCTGCCGGTGGCCGTGCCGGCGATCGCCGCCGTGGTGTTATTGGTGAATCTGCTGGCCGCGGGCGGGATTGGGTTTGCGGGCGTCGCCGGAACGCTCTGGCTGCTGGCGGCAATATCGCTGGTCGCGGTGGAGCCGCTGAAAAAGTTACCGGCCTGGGGCGCCGCGGCGTTTTTGGCGGCGTTTGTGATTCTCGGATTCGGTTGCTACGCGCAGGCGTATCGCCCGCCGCTGGCCTGCGCAAGCGCGCTCGGCGCGGCGGAACGAGATCCGGTGCGCGCAGAAAAGTATTTCCATGACGCCGCCGCCGCGGACCCACTCTCGGCCGAACCGTGGAGCCGGCTGGCAGGCATGGCCTGGGGGCAATGGCAAGAGGCGCCGGCCCCGGCGACACTCGATCGCGTGCTGCAAAATCTGGACGAGGCGCAACTGCGCGATCCGCGATCGGCGTCACTGTCCGAATTTCGCGGCGACGTTTGCTTTCGCGCGTATCAACAGACCAAGGTACCGGCGAAACTGGCCATGGCGGTCGCCGCTTTCGAGCGGAGCGCAACGCTCTATCCGACAAACATTCTGACGCGCGCCAAACTGGCGATCGCCCTGGCCGAGCAAGGCAAAACCGCCGAAGCGACCGAGCAAGCAACAGAATCCCTCCGCCTGGACGCCGCCACGCCCCACGCAGACCAAAAACTGCCAGAAAACGTTCGGACGCAAATCGAAGCGCTGG
>Ga0335397_10006269_pt1 | contig 15368 bp, 17 predicted proteins | sample MAT04_FD_205740 | JGI IMG/M metagenome (GOLD analysis project Ga0335397, IMG submission 205740) | Freshwater microbial communities from Lake Fryxell liftoff mats and glacier meltwater in Antarctica - MAT-04 (spades assembly) (version 2) ... | reverse complement strand
CCGCCTTTGAATGCGGGAATTTTCTTTTCAAGCCACGGCATGCCAAAGCGATGCCCGACGTAATACATGATCATGGCGCCGCCCACATTGCCAATCATGGTGGCCAGCCACACTCCGAACGCGCTGCTTTCACCACGCGCCGCGACGAACGCGCCGAGTGCGATGGCGGTGTCGGCGGGCAACGGCGGGAAAATGTTTTCGACGCAGGCGGCCGCGCCAATGGCCAGGTACAGCAGCACCACCGGCAAACTGCCAAGCCAGTCCAGGAGCTCCAGCATCAGCGGCGCGGGTGATGAGTGGGTGTGGCATGATGCGCCCACCCCCCGTACACCATCAGGGGGTCGAAGTGACGGTCGCAACCGCCATGACCGCCAACCCTTCCTGGCGGCCAACCCACCCCATGCCTTCGTTGGTCTTGCCCTTGACTGACACATGGTTGGCCGAAATACAGAGAGTGTCAGCCAACCTCGCACAAATGGCGACGCGATGCGGCCCAATTCCTGGGCGTTCCGCGATGACGGTGACGTCGATGTTGCTCACTCTGAATCCCGCCGCCTGCAGGCGCTCGCGTGCGGCCGCTAACATCACAATGGAATCCTTGCCTTTGTTGCTGGCGTCCGTGTCCGGAAACATCTCCCCGATGTCGCCAAGTCCCGCGGCACCGAGAATCGCGTCGGTGACCGCGTGACAAATGGCATCGCCGTCGGAGTGTCCCGCGCAGTGCACGTCGGACGGGATATCGATGCCCCCCAGGCGCATGGGACCACCGGGCGCAAACCGATGCGAATCGTACCCGATTCCGGAGCGATACACTCAGGCCGCCACGGTTGATGGTTCGACGGGAATGATCGAATAATCCTGGCGCCGCCGTGCCGGCGTGAACCCCGCATCGAGGATGAGGTGTTCGAGTTCGTCCGTCGTGGTGCGATGTGTGGTGTTGGCCGCGGACACCACGTTCTCTTCAATCATCAACGATCCGAAATCGTTGCAGCCAAAGCGCAGCGCCATCTGTCCCACCTTCATGCCCATGGTCACCCAGCTTGACTGCAGGTTGGGAACGTTATCCAGCACGATACGCGCCAGCGCCACCGTGCGCAGGTACGTCATCGCGTCGGTCTTGGGCATGTGCGACATGGTGGGCGTGTTTTCCGGTTGCAGCGGCCAGCAGATGAACGCGGTGAACCCGTTGGTGCGGGCCTGCAGCGCGCGCACGCGTTCGAGGTGCTCCACGCGTTCGGCCAACGTTTCGCCAATGCCATACATCATGGTGACGGACGTTTTCATGCCCTCGTTGTGCGCGAGTTCCATGATGTCGAGCCAGCGGTCGGCCCCGGCTTTCTTTGGCGCGACGATATCCCGGACCCGTTGCACCAGAATCTCGCCGCCACCGCCCGGAATGGAATCGAGTCCGGCCGCTTTCAATTCGCGAATGACATCGCGGGCCTCGAGGCGAAAACGCGACGCGAAGAAGTCAACTTCGCTGGGAGAGAACCCGTGAATATGAATGGGATGATTGCGCTTGATGTACCGCAGGAGCTCCAGATACCATTCGAACGGGATGTAGGGGTTGTGTCCGCCCTGCATGAGAATCTGCACGCCGCCCAGCGCTTTCGTTTCCTCAATTTTCTGACCAATCTGCTCGAACGAGAGCGTGTACCCTTCGCTGTCTTTGGGGCGCCGATAAAATGCGCAAAACCCGCAGTCGGCCACACACACGTTGGTGTAATTGATGTTGCGATCGACAATGTAGGTGACCATGCCGAGTGGATGCCGGGCCTCGCGAACGCGATCGGCCTCCTGGCCGAGTTCGATGAGGGGGGCGTTGGTGTAAAAATCCAGGATGTCACGCATTTCGGAGACTCACGCCGCAGGGAGAAACGCCAGGTTACTGTCGGGTACTCGACCCGCCGCCACCAGCTTTCGGAAAAACTCGGTCAGCCCCGCGAGATGCGGCGCCGACAGTCGGTAGTCCAGTCCAGACAAATACACCTGACACACGTCCAACGGCACGGCCGTGGTCGCCGCCGCCTGCACAGCGAGTTCAGGCAGATGCGCAAGCCCCCAGTCGCGGGAACTGAGCAGGGCTTCGTGTGCCCGCATGACGTCGTGCAACGGCGACGTGCGCTGGGCCACCCACACCGCAAATACAAACGGCAACCCCGTCCACCGCTTCCATTCTTCGCCCAAGTCCGTCCGGAAGGGGTACAGGGCGTGCATGCTGCCGCCCGGTGCAGTGGCGTCGAATAACTTGAGCGCCGCGTCCCCAATGACCAGGCGCGCGTCATGCGCTTCGCCGCCGAATTGCGCGATGTCGGCCAATTCCGCATCGCCCGGCACAAACTCGGGACGAACCTTCCAGACGTTGGCAAACAGCAGTTCCAGCAGCGCCACCGACGTCATGGAGCTTCGGCTCACCAACACGCGCTTTCCTGACAGTTCTGAGATGGGCATGCGCGAGAACATCATCACGCTCCGCACTGGACCGTCGCATGAAATGGCAAGGTCAGGCAACACGAGGTAGCGATTGGCATCGCGCGCGTATTCGACCGCCGACACCACGCTCACATCGAGCTTGCCTTCGGCCATCAGCCGGTTGAGATGTGTGGGAATTCCGTCCACGAGCCTGGCGTTCATCGCCACGTGACCGCGATCGATGGCCCCGTACACCGGATAACAGTTGATATAAGGAATGCGCCCGACGGCAAGCATGGAGTTACGCCGCCGCCGTGGTGGGAGCGTCGTCATGCGCAAACGTACGCAAGACGTTGTAGAACGAATCACGTTCGGCCGGCATTTTGCCCGCACCACGAATGAGCTGCAGCAACTGCGCCAGCGTCATACCTTGTGGGGTTGGTGCCCCGACCGCGTGATAGATTTTCTCACGCACCACCGTGCCTTCAATGTCATTCACGCCAAAATGCAGCGCAATTTGGGAAACCGCGCTGGTGACCATAATCCAGTGCGACTTGATGTGATCGAAATTGTCGAGGAACAAACGACCCACTGCCAGATTGCGAAGGTCATCGAAACCTGTACTGGCCGTGCCCTCGCGGTTGAGCCGTTTGCCAAGTTCGTTGTCATCCGGGTGGTACGACAGTGGAATGTACGCCAGAAACCCACCGGTTTCATCCTGCAGCGTGCGCAACATGTGCAGGTGCTCCATGCGGTCTTCAATGGTCTCCACGTGCCCGTACAACATGGTACAGTTGGAGCGGATACCCAGGTGGTGGGCCGCACGGTGCACATTGATGTAATCGGCGCCGCCCAGTTTCTTGCCGGCAATTTCATCGCGCACGGCTTCACTGAACGTTTCCGCGCCTCCGCCCGGCATGGTGTCGAGGCCTGCATCGCGCAAGGCGATCAGGACGTCGGTCCACGACATTTTCTCGATGCGCGCGATGTGCGCAATTTCCACGGCCGTCAGCGCCTTGATATGGACATGTGGCAGCCGCGCCTTGAGCGCGCGAAACATGGTCGTGTAGTACTCGAGGCCCGCCTGCATGTCGAGCCCGCCGACAATATGAAACTCGCGTGTGATTCCGTTGTCGGCCTGTTCGGCCTCGGCCATCACTTGTTCGAGCGAGTAGCGATAGGCTCCTGCTTCTTTCGGCAAGCGCGCATACCCGCAAAAGGCGCAGGTGGTGCGCAGGACGCAGATGTTCGTCGGATTGATGTGTTGATTGGCCGCAAACGTGACCACATCCCCATGACGCGCACGATTGGCTGCGTCGGCCATCGCGCCTACGCCCAATAAATCCGGCGAGCGAAACAACGTGGCGCCGTCGGCTGTGGTGAGGCGTTCGCCCGCGACAAGCTTCATTCCAATGGGAATGAGCGCGGGGTCGCGCAGTCGACCAACATCGAACGGAACGGGATTAGGCATCGCGGAAAGCCGCTCTCGGGCTGGCGCCGGCCCACGCGTACGTCACCCGGCGGGGAGCGCTAGGCGACGAATCGACGCAGGGCAAGCGTTACGTTGTGGCCACCAAACCCGGAGCTGTTGGAAATCGCTACATCGACCGAGCGTGCGCGTGGCACGTTGGGCGTGTAGTCGAGATCGCATTCGGGATCGGGAGTCTGGTAGTTAATCGTTGGCGGAATCTGCCCGTCACGAATGGCAAGGGCGCACGCAATAAACTCCGTCGAACCGGCCGCACCGAGCATGTGGCCGGTCGCCGACTTGGTGGAACTGACCGACAGTGTGTAGGCGTGTTCTCCAAAAACCGCTTTGATGGCTTGCGACTCGTTGGGATCGTTGAGCGGCGTGGACGTGCCGTGCGCGTTGACGTACTGCACATCGGTCGGTGCCAGATTGGCGTCTTTCAGTGCGCCCCGCATGGAGCGCTGCAGGCCTTCGTGCGCTTCGGGCTGCCCCGTCAGCGTGTGGGCATCGCCTGTGGCCGCGTACCCCACGACTTCGCCATAAATCTTCGCCCCGCGCGCAACCGCATGGTCGAGCTCTTCGAGCACCACAATGCCTGCCCCTTCGCCCAACACAAACCCGTTGCGTGTAAGGTCGAAGGGACGGGATGCGGTTTCGGGCGAGTCGTTGCGATTGGAAAGCGCGCCCATGTTCGCAAAACCACCGATGGCCATGGGCCCCACCGCCGCCTCGGAACCACCGGCAATCATGATGTCCGCGTCCCCGTATTGAATGGTGCGCATGGCGTCACCAATCGCGTGCGAACTGGTGGCGCAGGCCGACTGCACCGCATAGTTCGGCCCCTTGGCCTGAAAACGCATGGAGACGACACCGGCCGCGATGTCGCCGATGAACATCGGAATGAAGAACGGTGAGATGCGTCCCGGTCCGTTCTTGAAATACGTTTCGCACTGATCTTCAAACGTGCGAAGTCCGCCGATGCCACTGCCGATGATGACGCCGCACCGCTCGGGGTTGAAGGTACCTTCGCCCAGTCCGGCGTCGTTCATGGCCTGCACAGAAGCCGCGACGGCGTATTGCGTGTACAGGTCGGAGCGTTTGGCTTCCTTGCGCTCCATGTACTGCGTGACGTCAAATCCTTTCAGCTCGCAAGCGAATTTCACGTCGAACCGCGTGGTATCAAACCGGGTGATTGGTCCGCCACCCGACTTGCTGCCAAGCAGGCCTTGCCAGGTCGTCGCCACATCGTTTCCCACGGCGGTGAGCATACCAAGGCCCGTGACGACGACCCGTCGTTTCATCAAACGGCGACCTTTGAATTCAGGTACGCGATGGCGTCGCCCACCGTGCGAAGCTTTTCGGCGTCTTCGTCGGGGATGTCGATATTGAATTCCTTTTCGAACTCCATCACGAGCTCCACGATGTCGAGTGAGTCGGCGCCGAGGTCTTCGATAAAGCTTGCTTCGGGCACCAGCTTCTCGCGCTCGACACCAAGCTCTTTCTCAATGATGTCTTTGATCTTCGACTCGTGGTCCGCTGCCATGGGAACGATTCCTTTCGATGGGAAAAATGGGATACAACCAAAGTTAGCAGTCCGTCAGGCTTGCGGGGAGAGGCCAGCCGACGGTTTCAGCACCTGCGAAGTGCGTGCTGCGGCTGCCGATAGGAGTCGTGGCCGGCGCAGTTTCGGGCGTGCTACATCACCAACCCGCCGTCCACCACAATGACCTGCCCCGTGATGTACGAGGCCAGGTCGGACGATAGCACCACCACCATGCCGGCGATGTCCTGCGGGGTACCGAGGCGCTCGAGGGGAATGCCGCCGCTCAACGTCGCCTTTGCTTCCGGCGTCATGGCGGCGGTCATGTCTGTTTCGACAAAGCCCGGAGCGAGGACATTAGCGAGCACGTTGCGGGACGCCAACTCCCTGGCAATGGATTTGGTGAGACCGATGAGCCCGGCTTTGCTGGCGGCGTAGTTGCTCTGGCCCTTGTTCCCGGTGAGACCCACGACGCTCGCGATGTTGATAATGCGACCCCAGCGTCGCTTCATCATGCCCCGGCTTGCCGCCCGGCAGGTGACGAAAGCCCCGCGCAGGTTGGCATTGATAACCGCATCCCAATCTTCATCCTTGAGTCGCATGATGAGATTGTCGCGGGTGAGTCCGGCGTTGTTCACCAGGATGTCGAGTCGGCCCAGCTCCTTTTCGACGCGCTCCACGACGGCGGTCGCCGCTGCTGCGTCGCTGATGTCGACCCCCATGCCGACCACGGTGGCGTGCGTGGAGGCTGCGATTTCTGCCGCCACCTCCGCAGCGCGCGTCTCCTCGCGGCCTGTGACCACTACCGTCGCGCCCGATGCGGCCAGCGCCTCGGCGATGGCGCGTCCAATGCCACGTGTGGAGCCGGTAACGAGCGCCACCCGGCCAGAAAGGTTGATCTGCATATCAGGCCACCCGTTGCAACAGGGATTCAATCTCGGCGACGGTTCCGCACGAAATGGTCTTGACGTTGGGCGCAATTCGGCGCGCCAGCCCGGCGAGCACACTGCCCGTGCCCATCTCAACAAACAGCGCGTCCGGGAAATCGGCGGCCAGTTTCTGCATCACCAATGTCCATTGAACTGGCGACGTCAACTGTTTAACCAGCAACGCTCTGGCGGCGTTTGCCTCATATACGGCCTGAGCGTCGACGTTGGCATAAATCGGGATAGTGGCATCGTGCATGGCTACTTCGTTCAGCACCGCTGCGAGTCCGGCCGCGGCGGGTTCCATGAGCGGTGAATGAAACGCCCCGCTGACCGGCAATGGTAAACAACGTTTGGCGCCTGCTTCCTTCGCCAAAACCATGGCCCGTTCAACTCCCGCTACCTCGCCGGAAATCACGGTCTGTTCCTGGCCATTGTAGTTGGCCGGTACCACCACCCCTGCTTCAGCGCTTGCCGTCTGACAAATGTCGTCTATTGAAACCGTCAGGGTCCCCAAAATTGCGGCCATCGCGCCCGGCCGTTTGGTGCCTTGTTCGAACATCAGCAATCCACGTTGACGGACCACGTTCGCGGCATCAGGCGCGCTGAACGCTCCCGCGGCGTGATAGGCGGAGAATTCGCCGAGCGAGTGCCCGGCAGCGGCGCGCACATGCGGCGTCAGGAAATCTTTCACGACCGACCACACGGCTGCGCTATGCGCCAGTAAGGCGGGTTGCGCGTTGTGTGTGCGCGTCAATTCGTCGGCCGGCCCGTCAAACATCAGGGTCGACAGCGACGTGCCCACGGCCTGGTCAATGCAGGCGAGCGTTTCGTGCGCAACCGGAAACGCCTCGGCCACATCGCGGGCCATGCCAACTTTCTGCGAGCCCTGGCCCGGAAACAGGAGGACGAGATCCATGCGATCAGCGAGCTGTGGAGATGGGGCGCATGCTTAAAACCGCACGAGCAACGAGCCCCACGTAAAGCCCGCGCCGAACGCGACGAACATCACGGTCGTGCCTTCGGTGATCCGTCCCTTTACCATGGCATTGTCGAGAGCAATGGGAATCGACCCGGCGCTGGTGTTCGCATATTTCTCGACGTTGAGAAACACTTTGTCCATTGGAATGCCAGCCAATTTGGCCGTGGCTTCGATAATACGTACGTTGGCCTGGTGCGGAATGAGCAAGTCGATGTCATTGACCGTGAGTTTGGCGAGATCGAGGGCGCGTTGCGATGCGTCGGCCATGGAGCGGACCGCGTGCTTGAAGACGTCGCGCCCCTGCATGCGCACGAACTGCGTCCGCGCAGCGAGTACCGCTTCGGTAAACGGCGATGCCACACCCCCAGAGGGCCGCCACAACAATTCCTTGAGGCTCCCATCGCTTCGCGCGTAGGAGGACAAAATGCCTCGTTCGCGGGTTGGAGCAGATTTTGGAAGCGTCCGCGTGTGACGGAGAATGGTTGCGCCGGCTCCGTCCCCAAAGAGCACACAGGTGTTGCGATCGGTCCAGTCGACAATGCTGCTCAATATTTCACCACCAACCACCAGCACGGTTTCGGCCATGCCGGTGGCGATCAATCCTTCGGCCACCTGCATGCCGTACAACCATCCGCTGCAGGCGGCGCTGACGTCGAACGCCATGGCTCGTGATGCGCCCAGCGCCGACTGCACTTCGACCGCCGTTGCCGGCAGCAGGTGATCGGGAGTGGCCGTTCCAACAATCACCACGTCAATGTCGCCGGGCGTAATGTTGGCACGCTGCATCGCGATGCGCGCGGCCGCGGCGGACAGAACTGTCAGGGTTTCGCTCGCATCGGCGATGTAGCGCTGTCGAATGCCGGTGCGGTCGAAAATCCATGCGTCATCGGTATCCAGCCCCTGCGCCTGCAAATCGAGATTTGAGACGGCGCGTTTTGGAACCGAATGTCCGGTGCCCGCGATGTACGCGAAGGGGCGTTTCATGCGGTGTGCGACGCCGCGGCGCTGAGCCGCCGGCCGATTTCTTCGTTCATGCCTGATTCACTCGCGGTGACAGCCATTCGAATGGCGTTTTTCAGAGCGCGCGGGGAACTGGAGCCGTGTGAAATAATACTGACACCGCGAACGCCGAGCAGCGGGGCTCCGCCGTATTCGTCCACGTCGAGATGTTTGAGCGACCGCGTGACCGTGTCTGCGTCGAGGCCGGCGCTTCGGGCAACCATGCCGATTAGCATGGGCGCGACGCTTTCGTAGAACTTGAGCAGCACGTTGCCGACAAAGCCGTCGCAGACGATGACGTCCAGCGGACTTCCCTCACATTCGCCGTTCGGGATGTCGCGTCCTTCGATATTTCCGATGAAATTCAGATCGGCTTTGCGAAGGAGTTGGTGTGCTTCTTTCACGACGGCGTTGCCTTTTTCCGCTTCTTCGCCGATGGAGAGTAGCCCCACGGCCGGTGACGTGCGGCCCAGGAGATGCCGAGCGTACACGTCGCCGATACGCGCAAACTGCACGAGTTCCTCGGCCGAGCAGTCGACGTTGGCGCCGGCGTCGAGCATGAGGACGGGCTGCCTGGCGGTTGGGAAAATGGTGCCGATAGCAGGGCGCGTGAGGCCTGGATGCAGTTTGAGCAGGACCGTGGAGGCCGCCATTTGCGCACCGGTGTTGCCGGCGGAAATGAATCCGTCCGCGAGGCCCTCGACGACGCGACGTAAGCCGATCACCATGGAGCTCTGCTGTTTACCGCGCAGGGCCACCGTGGGTTTGTCGGTCATTTCGATGACGTCGGGCGCATCGACGATAGAGATGCGCGAGCGATGCGGCGCGTACGCGGCGAACTCGTCGCTCAAGAGCGCGTCCAATTCCGCCGTGACGGGAGCGGATCGGCCAATCAACTGAATGTGGTGTTGAGCGGGCAGCTCGGCGAGCGCGAGCAGAGCACCCGCAATGGGCGCCCGGGGGGCATGATCGCCCCCCATGGCATCCACAGCGATACGCGCCAAGCTTACGCTTCCTGCGCGGCTACTCGCTGCTCTCCCGCATAATATCCGCATTCCGCGCACACGTGATGTGGACGCTTCATGGCGCTGCACTGCGGGCACGTCTGGATGACAATGGCCGGGGCCGTCTTATGCGTGTTGCGAGCGCGTTTTTTGCGCTTGGAAGTTCGTCTTTTCGGTACCGCCATAAAACCCTGGACCTGATGAAGGACAAGAATGCCGTCAGGCGTTGCGATTTTCGCGCAGCGCGTCCCAACGGGGATCGATGGACGGTGCACAGGTACATGCACCGGTGTTACGGTCGGTTCCGCAGGTAATGCAGAGCCCGAGACAGTCTTCGCGGCACAGGGCGAACCCTGGTACTGCGAGCAACCACTCCTCGCGGATGGCTGGGCGCAAATCGACAACACGCGCGCCCGGTGGTAGCGGAACCACATCATCTTCTTCTGCCTCGTCCGTACCGGCTTCGGCAAACAACAGCTGCACTGCGTTTTGTACGGGCACGGATACGTCGGTCAGGCAACGTCGGCAGGTGGTGGCCGCGGACCCTTTCAAACTGCCGCTGAAGTAAAAGCGACCGTGTCCCGCAAGCGACAGCCGACCTGTCACGTATACACCAGCGCCTTCTGGACGCGGGTCGCTGGCTTCCCAAACGGGATCAGCGGCGTCCAGAACGCCATCAACGGTCTCAGCCCGAGCTTCCAGGCTTCGGATGTCAAAATACAACATAGCCACGAAAAGTAGCCGAACCGGCGCCCCCACACAAGTGTTGGCGCCGGCCCGAGGTGTGATGCCAAGTGCGCGCAGCCTTTCGAGTTAGGTCACCCGCGCGCGGGCGATTCAGACACCGGCCAGTTGGGAGCCGGCAAAGAAGAAGCCAGCCTCGACGACGGCGTTTTCGTCGGAATCGGAAGCATGAATCGCGTTCCGGCCCTTGGACTCCGCGTAGAGCTTGCGCACCGTGCCCTCGGCGGCTTCGGCTGGGTCGGTCGCGCCGATCACCTTGCGGAGTGTGGCCACCGCGTCGGCGCGCTCGAGCACGAGCGGCATGCAGGAACCGCTGGCCATGAAGTCGACCAGCTCGCCGTAGAATGGGCGACCTTTATGGACGGCGTAAAACTCGCCGGCCTGAGTGGTGGACATATGCAGGACGCGGGCGGCGCGGACCGTAAAGCCTTCTCTCTCCAACAGCGCCATGATGAGGCCGGCTTTTCCGGCTCCAAAGGCATCGGGCTTGATGATAGTCAGTGTGCGATTTCCAGCCATGGGGATTCCTGTTCTGTGTGCCGCCACGTGGTTACGTGCCGATCAGTTTACGGACTATGTCGCCGCGGGTGAGGAAGCCGACCAGCAGGCCATGTTTCACTACCGGTACGCGATCGACGTCTTTGTTGAGCATGAGCGATGCTACTTCGGCCAGCGGCTGTTCGGGCGCCACGCACAACACTTGTCGCGTCATGACATCGCGCACAGTTCGGCGCTGGGAGGCGGGCGGCGGAGACGGCGACTCGCTACCAGCTCGGGGAAGATAATGGCTTAACAGGTGCCGCAGCAGTTCCCGTTCGCTCAGCATGCCGACCACGCGGTTGGTCTCGTCCACCACCGGGAGCGCCCCAACCCCTGCCCTGACCATATCCAGCACGGCGGCGCGGACGGGCGTTTCCGGACTGATGGTGCGGGGATTGTGGGACATGAGGTCACGGACGGTGAGTTCGCTTCTGATGGCCCAGGAGGAGAGTTCGGGCAGCGCCGCGAGGGCAGCGGCATCTTTCGCGGCCACGATGGGAGCAACTCGGGCGGGACTGGCCAGAAATCGCGCCAGCGAGCCGACCACCTGCAGGTTGCGCGCGGCGGCTTTTCGTGGGGAGATGACCAGTGCGACAATCTGCGCAAGCTGGAACTCGTCGCTGTCGCCGAGATCGCGGCGAAGTGGTTTCGGCGCAACGCCGATGAACGCTGCCAGATCTTTCGCGGCGTCGGTCCGATAATGCAAGACGAACGCGCGATCGGCCAAGCCGATGATGTCTTCGGTGCGCGCGTCTTCGATGCGCTCAATAAGGCGGTCGTGGTTGGTGAGCAGCTCTTGCTCGTGCATCCGTGCGGCGAGTTCCAGCGCGGCGTCGAGCAGCGTGGGCGCCTCGAGGGGGACGAGGCAGCGAGACGGGGGGAAGAGTTGGGAGAGGAGCATGGGGAATCGTATTACGCGTCGGGCGGGGTTGGTAGCTGAATGAAATACAACACGTAGCCATTCAGGTCGCGAATGGCGAATTCGCGGGTGTCGTACTCGGTGTTGTTGATGTCGCGGACAAAACGGATTCGTTCGGCGTGGGGGCGTTTCCCTTGCAGTACTTCGTAGGCCAATTCCATTTGCCTTGCGGTGACCAACTCGTGTACCCGGTCAATTTGTGTGGTATAGAACCAGTGTTTGAGTTGCGGGTTGTGTGATTGCGCTTGGCGGCCTGCACCCAGCATGACGCGCGCGTTTCCGAATGTCATGGTGGCCCAGCGCAGTTCGTTGTGTTCCCAGTAGCGGCCGACTTCGGTGAAGCCGAGTGCGGTGTACCAGTTCAGCGTGCTGGGGATGTCCGACACGGCAATCATGGGCACGGCGCGGGAGACGGACGCGGTGAGGCCGTCTTCATTCGGCTCTTCGATATTCGCATCGTATTCGAGGAGGACTGCGACCTTGTCATAGTGCCGATAGTTTACCGCCCACGCCAAGGGTGACATTTAAAGGGTGGGGCTCCGCCGTTGGAGTGCGTTGGCGTTGTCCGGCAAGACCTCGCGCAGTTCATCAATGCTTCCTGCAGCGATGGCAGAAAAGACATGGTGTTTTGCGCCGTGCGCCCGGAGCCGATTGAGTATGGCCGTCGCATTGGCTTCTGCACGAGGCGGCGCGAATTGTGAGGCCCCGCCAATGGGTGCGAATTGATGCGAGTCGTTGACGTCGGCGCCGGTGGCAATCAGGGCCTCAGCGATATCGACGTGGCCGAGGTTGGAGTCGTGCGACATTACCTTCGGCAATCAACTGAAAGAACGGCTCGGCTTCGAGCGCGTCGCGCTGATCAAACTCGGCTTTGAGTTTACGCCAGCTTGGAAATCCGGCCTCGCGTGCGACAAGTAATTGCGCGTCGGCGAGTTTGGCATTGGGTTGCGTTTCGCGCAGCTCGGCCAGGCGTTTTTTGGCGAGTTTTTTGAGGAATTCGAGCGACGCGCAAACGGGTTGTTCGTCGTGGTCGGACATGGAAACCTTCCTTCCGTGTAGGCCCGGTGTCCGCAGGTTCCGGGCAGGAAGTGAAGGTCTCGCACGGGGGTGGAGATCTTGCAGCAGGTGGGTTGGACCCTTTACGCGGACCGTGGGCCGCCTGACGGCCAATTGAGAATTCTACCTGGGATGTCGTATTGTCAAAAGGTTTCGATGGAGGCCGGTTTGGTCCGTGGTGCGCTATTCGAACAGTGTTAGCTGCTGGCAAGTCGTGCTTGACACGCCCCCCCCGCCGCGAACGTGGGTACCAGGGTTAACACAGTAAATGATTTCGGAGGCGACATGCACTTCCTCCTGTCGAAACGATGTGCATTGCTTTGCTGTCGCTGTCTTTGGGACTGATGACGACCGAGGTGCTTGGGCAGGGCATGCAACTGGCGGGCGTCAATGCCACTGTTCCAGGCGGCCTAGCTACACGACAATCAGTCGCGGCTGAGATTCCTGAACCGCCATGCATCCGTTGGACGAACGCTGCATGATGGAACTGGACCACCGCGCCACCTATGCTCGTTGATGTCGTACATGCCTCTGGGTCCCCCCCGATTCCGACTGACTATGAATGGGGTAACGACCAATTCCGTCAGGGCGACGAGCACAGTTCGTGGATAGGGGGTTACGCATCGAGTGACCACGCCGCGTGCAGCGGTGGCAGTTGACTTGATCATGCAACCGTAGTTCTTGGCTTTTTGTCAAGCGGCGAATCACCTCATGGTGATTCGCCGCTTCCTCACCGACTTCGAATGCAAAGTTGGGTCCGAACTTTTCCACTGAAGAAATTCCCTGCTCAAACGGGTGCCATGCTCCGGGATCGAGATATTGCGGCGAAGGACATTCGTAGGCGGCTGGCAGCGAGCGTTTTGTCGGCCGTAATTTCATGCGCTGTGTTTGTCACACGGTCTCATGCGCAAGAGAAGGCCTGCGTGCCTGCAAGTGCTCAAGCCGTAGCTTCGAAGTCGCCAATCGTTCTGCGCAAGACTTCCGGGTTCCCCTGCGTGATCAAGAGGGTGAATCGCGGAGTTGAGTTGAAAGCCAATGCAGCCGGCGAACCGGAACACATCCAGAATGTGATTCTCGGGTCGAATGGACGCTACGGCGAGACGTGCCTTGGATACCACAGCCGGCGGATCAAACCCAGTATGCCGCCCGAGAGCCAGACATTTATGAGCTCAATCTGGACACTCGCGGTATGTTGTACGTGCAGGCATGCATCAAGACCCCAGCATACGCAACGCCAACGGTCGCAGACAAAAAAGAGCCGGGCGCTGCCGTCGACATGGCTTGCAACTGCTACCTTGAGGTGATTGACACAAAGAGCAACGTGGTGGTGGCTTCAACAGGACCGCTCGAGCCGTCACGCGCGCAGAAAGAATTTCCTTCTGGATACTTTCCTGGATCAGGAGGAGGATTCCAGTACGTCGAAGACGAATCTGGAGAGACGCGAGTACGAATCATTGATATAAAGCTCGTCGGAGCCAAATAATGCCTCATTATGAGGGTCCCTCATCAATTGCGTCCAATTTGTAGGTGAACGCTGGATCGGCCAAGTGCCAGTCAGGCACGGTGTGCCGAACCGAAATAATACTGCGGGTAAAAACGCGCCCGCCATCTCCAGGGAAATGGCGGGCGTGCTGTTTCAGTCAGCAGCGCTTTTAACGCAACCGCTCCTGAATCAACCCCACAAAGTCAACCGGACGCTGCGCGACCCCCATCCCCGCGTCCTTGAACGCCTCGATCTTTTCCGCTGCGGTACCAGCAGAACCCGAAATAATCGCGCCCGCGTGACCCATACGACGCCCTGGCGGCGCCGTCTGACCCGCGATGAAACCAACCACCGGTTTCGTCATGTGATCGCGTACGAACGCGGCGGCCTCCTGTTCATCCGTTCCGCCAATTTCGCCCATCATCGCGATGGCCTTGGTCTGCGGATCTTTCTCGAATGCATCAAGACAGTCGATGAAGTTCGTGCCGTTAATTGGGTCGCCACCGATACCGACGCACGTGCTCTGACCAATACCGTTGGTCGTGAGCTGATGCACGATTTCGTACGTGAGCGTACCCGAGCGGCTGACAACACCGACGTTTCCCGGCGTACAAATGCGGCCCGGAATAATGCCAACCTTTGATTGACCAGGCGTGATAAGCCCCGGGCAGTTAGGGCCAAGCAAACGCACACCCATGTCCTTCACAAACGGATACACGCGCGTCATGTCGAGCACGGGTACGCCTTCGGTGATACACACAATGAACTTCACGCCAGCGGCGGCCGCTTCCATAATGGCGTCGGCGGCAAACATTGGCGGCACGTAAATGACCGAAGTGTTCGCGCCAGTGGCCTGCACCGCATCGTACACGGTGTTGAAAATGGGCACCTTGTCCGCAAACGTCTGCCCGCCTTTGCCCGGTGTGACACCGGCGACAACGTCCGTGCCGTAGTCAATCATCTGCTGCGCATGAAACGAACCGTCGCGGCCCGTAATGCCCTGCACGATGAGCTTGGTGTTCTTGTCGATGAAGATACTCACGCGGCGGCTCCCTTGGTGGCGAGTTCAACCGCACGCTGCACGGCCGTATCCATGTCGGACGACGCCTGGAAGCCGTTGTCGGCCAGAATCTTCAACGCAATTTCCTCGTTCGTACCGGTGAGACGAATGACGATGGGCACCTTGAGTGGATTGGATTTCGTGGCCGTCACAATGCCGTTGGCCACATCGTCCGTGCGCGTAATGCCGCCGAAGATGTTGAACAAAATACACTTCACGTTCGGGTCGGCCG
>Ga0335397_10006260_pt1 | contig 15382 bp, 11 predicted proteins | sample MAT04_FD_205740 | JGI IMG/M metagenome (GOLD analysis project Ga0335397, IMG submission 205740) | Freshwater microbial communities from Lake Fryxell liftoff mats and glacier meltwater in Antarctica - MAT-04 (spades assembly) (version 2) ... | reverse complement strand
ACCCGAGGCGCAGGGACCCGAGGCGCAGGGACGCGAGGCCCGGCGCGGGGCCCTACTGCGCGAACAGGATCCGGCTGCAGGACTTGCACTGGATCAGGCGGCTGAAGTTCTGGACCGCGAAGATGTCGTTGCGCGTGAGGCGCTCCATGCACCCCGAGCAGTAGTCGATCTCGAGGGAGACGACTGCCGCGCCGCGCGCCTTCAGCACGCGCTCGTAGATCGAGAGCGCCTCGGGCGGCAGCCCGACGAGCATGGCGGGGCGCGCGCGCGCCTGGTCGGTGCGGCTCGCCTTGAGCCCCTCGATGGCGGCGTCCACCTTGGCGCGCTCGACGTCGAGTTTCTTCTGCTCCTTCGCGCGCTCCTCGCGGGCCGCGGCGATGAGTTTCTCCTGCACCTCGACGGCCTCCATGATCTTGAGGATCTCGTCCTCCTGCTTGGTCACGTCGAGCTTCGCGTTGGCGATCTCGCTGCGGATCGTCGTGAACTCGCGGTTCGTCTTGACCCCGCGTGCCTGTTCGTTGAGCCGGTCGACCTTGGCCTGGGCGGTCCTGGCCTCGTTCTCGCGAAGCTTCACCTGCGCGCGGAGGAGCTTGGTGCGCTCCTCGATCACGGCGCTCTTCGCATCGACGGCCGCGACGGCGCGAGTAAAGGAGGCGACCGCCTTCGGTCCGCCGTCGATCTCGCGATCGAGCGCAGCGAGCTTCTGATCGAGCTCCTGGACGTCCTTCAGCCGCTCGATCACCTCACGAGGCGTCATCGACATGGGAGCTCCGGAGCCTTCCCCCGGACGGGCGGGGGCCCCGTCGAGGGCAGCGGGGGATGGTAGCCCCGACTTCCCTTCCACCAAGACCGGACGCCACAGCCATCCCCTTCCCCCGCCCGGCCTCGCGTCCCGTCCCCCGTCCGCCCCTGCCTCCCTCTCCGGTTCCTTTCCCCTCTTGCCGCCCCGCGCAGCGCCGCCCCCCCACCGGCCGCGCGAACCGCGCGCCTGCCGCGCTCCTACCGCTCTCTTGCGGCCCTCTTCCGGCCCTCTTGCGGACTCGGAGGACCCCCTCGGGCGATCGGGCGCGATTCGCGACGGGTCGCGGGAACCGCGGCGAGGCGGCTGGATCCAGCCCCGCCGATACGCCGCCGAGCCGCCCGAGGGCGAGGAGCCGCAGCCGCAGCCGCGGCGACGAGGACGAAGGTGACGCGGGGCTCGGCGCGTTGCGCGCCGGGCCTCGCGTCACGGCGAACCCCAACCCGTCGCGAGCGCGCTCGCCCCCCCCGCGGCAGATCCCGCCCACCTAAACGTCGAGGAAGCCCTCGAGCTTGCGGGCGCGGACGGGGTGCTGGAGCTTGCGGACGGCCTTGGCCTCGATCTGGCGGACACGCTCGCGCGTGACCTTGAAGATCTTGCCGACCTCCTCGAGCGTGTACGTGTAGCCGTCGCCGATCCCGTACCGCAGCTTGATGATCTCGCGCTCGCGGAACGTGAGCGTCTGGAGGACCTGGTCGAGTTTGTCCTTCAGCATCTCGTGCGTGGCGGCGCTGACCGGGCTCTCGGCGTGCGGGTCCTCGATGAAGTCACCGAAGTACGAGTCGTCCGACTCGCCGATCGGGCGGTCGAGCGAGATCGGGTGCTTGCTGATCTTCATCACCCGCTTCGTCTCTTCGACGCTGATCCCGCTGGCCTGGGAGACCTCCTCGATCGTGGGCTCCCGGCCGATCTTCTGGACCAGTTTCTTGGTGACGTTGCGGATCTTGCTCATCGTCTCGATCATGTGGACCGGGATGCGGATGGTCCGCGCCTGGTCGGCGATCGAGCGCGTGATGGCTTGGCGGATCCACCACGTGGCGTACGTCGAGAACTTGTAGCCGCGGCGGTACTCGTATTTCTCCACCGCCTTCATCAGGCCGGTGTTCCCCTCCTGGATGAGGTCGAGGAACGTGAGCCCGCGATTGCGGTACTTCTTGGCGATGGAGACCACGAGGCGCAGGTTGCCGCTGGAGAGCTTGCGCTTCGCCTCCTCGTACTCGGCGAAGCGGTAGCGGATCTCGCGCGTGCGCCAGAGGAACTTCTCGAGCGACTCGAGGCCCTGCACCTCGATCTCGACCAGCCGTTCCTTGGCCTCCTCCACCTCGTCGTGGCTGCCCCCGCGGCGCTCGAGGTCGACCATGCGGCGGCGCGTGTCGTCGATCTCGGTGGCGAGCTCGTACATGTGCTCGTGCACGGCGCGCAACTTCTTCGTCTGGATCGCCACCTCCTCGAGGAGGTGGACGGCCTTCATCTTGCGGCTGCGGATGCGGGCCTCGAGGTCCTCGCGGCGCTCCTTGCCGGCCCGCTTGTCATGGACCAGCTCCTCCATGTCGGCGCGCAGCGTGGCATGCAGCTTCTCGAGGGTCTTGAGGTTGACCGGCATCCGCTTCTGCAGGTCGTCCTTGTTGACCGGGTCCGCGGTGCCGATCCGCAGCGTACGGTCGAACGCGAGGTCGCCGCGGGCCACGTCCTGGAGGATGCGGTTCGCCTCGGCCACCGCGACGCCGCAGTCGAGCGTGACGTGGCGGTAGCGCTTGCGCGTGATCTCGATCTTCTTCGCGAGCGAGATCTCCTGGTCGCGGGTGAGCAGCGGGATCTCGCCCATCTGCGTCAGGTACATCCGCACCGGGTCGTCGATCTTCTCGGTCGTGATCGGCATCTCGAGCGCGCTGGGCTTCTTGTCGCGCAGGCTCTCGCTGTCGACGGCCTCGCCGCGCGCCCGGCGCGCGTCCTTCTCCCGCACCGCGCCCACGCTCCCGTCCACGATCTCGATCCCGTTGAGGTCGAGGACCATGAGGATGCGGTCCATCATCTCGGGCGACGGCGCGAGCTCGGGTGCCGCCGTGTTGAGTTCCTCGTAGGTGAGGTACCCCTTCTGCTTCGCGAGGTCGAGCAGCGCGACGATGTCGCGCTCCCACGGATCGAGCGGGCTCGGGGGAACCAGGCCTACGACGTTCGCCATGAGCTGCGGAATTCCTAGGGCTGTTCGGTCCGACGGTCGGGGGGGCGATCTTGGACGGAGGTGTCAGGTCCCGCGAGCCATTGCAGGACCGCCTGTCGTCGGGCTTCCTCGGCACGCCGCCCCTGACGGTGGCGGAGCGCGTCGGGCACCCAGTCGTGGAACGGAAGGTCGGCGTCGAGGCCCGCGAGCGCCGCGGCGGCGGCCGGTTGGTCGGCGACCGCCCGGGCCACGGCCTCCGGACCGGGCACGAGGCCCTGTACGGAAAGCCCGAGGATCACTTCGTAAAGGGTCTTTAAGCCCTCATCCACGATATCGGCCGGTTCCAGGGCCTGCCGGATGGCGGCGAGATGTTCCGGGGCGTAGATGGCCCCCGCGATCAGGCGCTCGTGCTCCAGGAGCAGGTCCCGCGCACGCTGGGCGACCCGGGGGTCTGCCGGGGGGGTTGACGCCACCGGGGGGGAGGCCGAACCCCCGGGGGCCTCCGGTCCGCGACGCCGCCCCCCGGTAAGCCGCGCGGCCTCCGCCCGGAGGAGGGTCTCGTTCACCCCGAGCCGGTCCGCGACCCGCGAGAACAGCAGGTCGCGCTCCATGGGGCTCTTCACCCGGAGGAGCATCTCCGCCATCTTCGTCGCCGAGGCCGCCCGCCCGCGCTCCGTCGTCAGGTCGTGCACGGCGCCCAACTGGCTCACCTTGAAGTCGAACACGTCGAGGCCGGCGTCGAGGATCTCCGTCAGGCGGTCGGCGCCCTCCTCGAGGAGCACCTCGTCCACGTCGCGCCCCTCCGGCAGCATCGCGATGCGCAGGTCGAGGCCGTGCTCGAGGAGCAGGTCGAGCGACTTCTCGGCGGCCGTGCGGCCCGCCGCGTCGCCGTCGTACAGCAGGATCACCTTCGTCGCGTGGCGCGCGAGCAACTGCGCCTGCTCCGGCGTGAACGCGGTGCCCATGCCGGCCACGGCCGACGTGAAGCCGAAGAGGTGCGCCATCAGGACGTCGGTGTACCCCTCCATCAGGATCGCGTGGCCCGCCTTGCGGATCCCGTCCTTCGCGCGGTCGAGCGCGTAGAGCGTGCGGCCCTTCTTGAAGATCGCGGTCTCGGGGCCGTTCAGGTACTTCGGCTCGTCGCCCTCGCGCAGCGCCCGCGCCCCGTACGTGACGATGCGCCCCGACACGTCGGCGATGGGGAACATCAGCCGGCCGCGGAAGCGGTCGTACCAGCCGTCGCGACCCTCGCGCCGCACGACCAACCCCGCCTCCTCGAGCAGGTCCGGCGCGACCCCGGCCGCGCGCGCCGCCCCCAGCAGCCCGTCCCACCCCTCGGGCGAGAGCCCGAGCCCGAGCGCCCGGCTCGCCGGCGGCGGAAATCCGCGCTTCTCGAGGTAGGCGCGCGCGTGGTCGCCCGCGGGCCCCCACAGCGTGCGCACGAAGAGGTCCTGCGCCAGCGCGACGGCCTTCCGCAGGTCCTGCGTCCGCGACACGTCGGGCCCCGCGTCGTGGGCGCCGAGGTCCGGGACCGGGATCCCCTTCTCGGCGGCGAGCGCGCGCACGGCCTCGAAGAACTTGAGACCCTCGCGCTCCATCAGCCAACCGAAGAGGTTGCCGCCCTTGCCGCAGCCGAAGCACTTGAAGCTCTGGCGGTCCGGGTTCACCGTGAACGAGGGCGTCTTCTCCTCGTGGAACGGGCAGCAGGCCTTCCACGCGCGGCCCGTCTTCTTGAGCGGCAGCGAACGCCCCACGACCTCGACGATGTCGTGGGCGGCGAGCACGCGGTCGAGGACGTCCTGCGGGATGCGCGACATGGCGGGGACCGGTGCGGAGCCAGAGCGGGGTCGAGCGGGGGCAGCGCGGAGGCGCCGGTAGTGTGGCCCCCCACGGCGACACGGCAACTCGGGTCGCCCCGTCCCGCGCCCCGCGCACCGACGCGCCCTGCACGACGTCCTACGGCCGATGCGGACGCGGTGCTCTCGAGGCCTCGCGCCGGCCGCCGGAGCGGTCGGCGCCCGCCACGACCACGACCGACGTCGAGTTCAGCCCGTCGCTGCGCGGAACAGCGCGAGAAGGGCCTCGGGCGACGCCTCCTCGGGCCGCGACGACGACGCAAGGCCCGCCGCCGCGCAGGCCGCGACGGCCGCCTCGGCGGTCAGCCCGGGGCGGGCGGTCCGGAGCGCGGACGAGAGGATCTTGCGGCGCCGGCTGAACACGCCGACGAGGAACGTCGCGAAGGCTCGCTCGTCGGCCGCCGGCACCGTCCGCGTCCGCCGGGGGAGCAGGCGGAGCAGGGCCGATTGAACCGAGGGGGCGGGCCAGAACACCTGGGGCGGGAACCGCCGGAGGATCTTCCCGTCCGCCTCGAGGGCCCGGAGGATCGACGGCGGGCCGTAGTCGTCGCCGCCGCACGGGGCCAGGAACTTCTCGGCGACCTCGCGCTGGATCATCACGACGATCTCGTCCGGCGGCGTCGGGAGCGCGAGCAACCCGAGGAGGACGGGGGTCGCCGCGTTGTACGGGAGGTTGCTCACCACCTTCACGCGTCCGGGGGCCGTCGCGTGGGCGCGCGCGAGCACCGCGAGGAGGTCGGCGGAGAGCGCGTGTTTCCCGTCGAGGACGTCGCCGAGGTGGAAGCGGACGCGGTCGGGCCACGCCCGGAGGGCCCTCGCGAAGCCCTGGATGTCCCGGTCGATGTCGAACGTGTCCACCGCGGCGCCCGCCTCGACCAGCGCGTGGGTCAGGAGCCCCGTCCCGGTCCCCACCTCGACCACCGCGTCCCCGGCGGCGACGGCGGCGTCGCGGACGATCGCGTCGATCGCCTGCACGTCGGTGAGGAAACACTGCCCGTGCCGCTTGCGCGGCGCGACGCCGTGGGCCTCGAGCGCCTCGCGCAGCGCCTTGGCCGTCCGCGGGAACGGGGGGAACGGGGGGAACGCGGGGAACGGGGGGAACGGGGGGAACGGCGGGAGCCGGGGGACCTGCGGGCTCATGCCCGGGGCGCCGTCGACGTCGCTCATCGCCGGCCTCCCTTGCGGCGCGCCGCGAGCGCGTCGGCCCACGCGTCGGCGTCGCGGCCCAACGCGAGGCCCGTCTTGCGCCGGCACTCCGCGATGGCCGAGGCCCACACCTGCGGGTCGTTGCTCGCGAGCCCCGCGACGAGCATCGCGTCGGCCGCGGGGTCGTCGAGGCGCGACAGCGCGAGCGCGGCGCTCCAACGCACGGCCCGGTCGGGGTCGTCGGTCGCGAGGCCGCGCAGGCGGGGGGCCTCGTCGACGAGGCCCCCGTCGGCGACGGCGGCCGCGGCCGCGGCGCGCACGCCGGGCCGTACGTCGGACAGTCGCGTCACGACCTCGCCCGGGCGGCCGCAGCGGACGAACGCGACGGCGGCGGCGCTCGACACCCTCGCGTCCTCGTCGGCGATCAGGCGGTCGAGGACCGGCACCGGGTCGGCGTCGAGCGCGGCGACGACGGTGGCGAGCGCGGCGCGCGCGAACCAGCGGTGCGCGCCGCCCCCGTCCCGGTAGGCGACGAGGATCGTGCCGGCGTCGGCGCGCTCGCCGCAGCGCGCCAGCGCGAGGAGCACCGCGCCGCGCACCGCCCAGTCGGGGTCGTCCCCCGAGGCCGCGGCGGACGCGAGCAACGCGAGGAGACGCGCGCGGGCCGCCGCGCCGCCGAGGTCGCCGACCGCCGTCGCGGCCGCGGCGCGCAGGCGCGGCGACGGCGCGGCGAAGAACGGGACGAGCGTCGCCACGTCCGCCGCCGTCCCGAGCGCGCCGGCCGCCAGCAGCAACCCGGCGAGCACGGCCTCGTCGCGCTCCCGGGCGAAGCGGGCGCGGACGCCCGCGAGCGCGTCGGCATCCCGCGGGACGGCCTGCGAGAGCGCCCCGGCGGCGCGGAGGCGCAGGTCGGGGATCGGGTCGGCGAGCCCCGCGACGAGCGCCGCGACGACGAGCGCGCGGGGGGCCGTGCCGTCGCGCGCAGCGGCGGCCAGCGTGTCCACGGCGGCGGCGCGCCGCGCGGGGTCGCCGCCCGTGACGTCGGCGAGGGCCGCGACGGCGCGCTCGACCTCGCGGCTCGTGCGGGAGTCGCCCGCGCCCGCGAGGGCCCCGCCGACGACGAGCGCGAACGCGCTCAGGACGACGGTCGCGAGGGAGGCGGCGCGCACGGCGGCAGCAGCATACGTCGGGCGTCGTCCGGGCCTCGCGTCCCCGCGCGGGCGGTGCGGGCGGTCGCTCACTGCGGCGCGGGCCGCCGCTCCGCCGCCCAGGTGGTGACGAGTTCGTAGCGCCAGGGGAGGCCGTGGCGCGCGTGGAGTTCCTTCAGGCGGCGGTACCAGCGCTCGTGCACCTCGGCCGGGTCGCCGTTACGGTAGGAGCCGCAGTAGAAGGTGCGGCAGCCGAGGAATCGCGCCGCGCGCGCGTGGCAGAGCCGGTCGGGCCCCCACGCCGGGCAGGCCTTCGCGTCGGCGTTCGCCCGCTCCGGAAGCGAGCGGCGGAAGAAGTGCTCGGCCTCGAGGCTGCTCACGTAGAGGCGGCGTCCGAAGCGCTCGAAGTCGCAGCAGTCGCCGCTGCCCTGGCAGAGGAACTTGTAGCGCGGCAGCTCGGCGTCGAGCGCGTCGTAGAGCGCCTCGAGGTCGGCGAGCGCCGCGGCCCACGTCGCCTCCGGGACGGCCGCGACCGCCGCGCGGACGTCCGGCGCCGCGTCGCCGGCCGCCTGCGCGCGCGCCGCCGCCTGCCGCGCGAGCAGCGGCTCCGGCACGCCGCCCTGGAGCACGTCGATGTCGGCGACGTCGTAGACGTCGCCCGTGTCCATGCCCGGGCACTTCGCGGCGGTCTCGGCCCAGGTCTCCGGGCTCTCGAGGACGCCCTGCCAGAACGGGAACGTGGAGCACTGCGTCGGCTTCGCCGCGTACACCGTGCACTTCCCGTCCTCGAGCATCACGCAGTCGCCGCCGTGCCGCTCCTTCAGCGACAGGCGGTCCCCCACCTTGCGGACGAACCGCGCCGTGAACGCCTCGACGGTCGTTCCGCGCGCGGCCGCCATGCGGACGACGTCGTCGGGGCGCACCCACACGTAGCCGGGCTCGCCGGTGCAGCACTTGCCGCAGGCCGTGCAGCGGAACTTCAGCCCGTTCGCGTACCAGGGCCTCTCGGGGGGGAACAGCGGCATCCGCGGGATCCTACGCACCGTGCCCCGGCGACCCCACGACGGACGGGCCGTCGCGCCGGCCTACCAGTGCGAGCGGCGACGCGTGGGGCCCGGCGGACGCGGCTTCTTCGGCTCGGCGAGCGGCGGCGCGACGTCGTCGTCCGGCGACGTGGACTTCGGCGGGACCGGCGTCGGCCGAATCGGCGCGGGCGCGACCGGCCTCGGCGCGACCGGCCTCGCGGGCAGCGGGGCCGGGGGCACCGGTTTCGGCGCGACGGGCCTCGCGTCCCCGGGCCGGGCCGCGCTCGCGCCGTCGCCGGACCGGACGCGGGTCTCCCCCGAGATCGGGCGCCTCGTCGGGACGACCGGGCTCCGCGTGCCGAGGGGCATCCGAACCGGTGCGGGCGGTGCCGGAGGCGGCGGGAGCGCGATCGGCGGCGGCCCGCCGGGCGGGAGGAACCGCAGCAGGTCCTTCTCGACCTCGTGGCAGTCCGTGTAGCGGAACTCGCGCTCCTTCGACATCATCTTGGTGATGGCGTAGTGGACCTCGGGCGCGATGCGGCGGTTCTTCACCTTCGTCGCGTCGAGTCCGCTGAGGATGTGCTTTGCCATCACCTCGTAGCTGGTCTCGCCGTGGAACGGCACGTCGCCGACGACCATGTGGTAGAGCGTGACGCCGAGGCTGTAGATGTCGGTGCGGACGTCGAGGTCGCCGCGGCCGCGGGCCTGCTCCGGCGAGATGTACTCCACCGTGCCCACGGTGACGGTGTCGTCGGCGGCGGACGGCGCCGCGGCGGCGTCGAGGCGGCGGACGAGCCCGAGGTCGATCAGGCGGGCGCGGCCCGACGCGTCGATCATGACGTTGCCGGGCTTGATGTCGCGGTGCAGGAGCTGCTGGTCGTGCAGGTACGCGAGCGCGCGCGCCATCTGCATCGCGATCCACAGGGCGGTCGTGCCGTCGAGCACGCCGCCGCGCTCGATCAGCTCGAGCACCGTCGGGCCCGCGACCCAGTCCATGGAGAAGAAGTGGAACCCGCCCTCGTGGCCGAACTCGTACCCCGTCACGACGTTGGGATGGTCGAGGCGGACGAGCAGTTCGGCTTCTTGGTAGAAGCGCGCGAGCATGTCCGGCCGCAGCGACTGGACCGGATCGAACACCTTCACCGCGACCTGGGCGCCGTTGGGCAGGTACGTCCCGCCGTAGACGACGCTCGACCCGCCCTCTCCGAGGGCCTGCAGCAGGCGGTAGCGCGGGAACGGCTGCCGCTCGAGGGGGTCGCCCGCGGCCAGCGCGGCGAGCGCCGTCTTCGGCAGGGCCCCTTGGGCGACCAGGATTCGGTCCAGCGGGAACGACTTCCCCGCCTCCAGGAGCTCGGCCTGCGCGGCGAACGCCTCGCGGAGCTGGTCCTCCTTGAGGACCGACGCGGCGAGCAGCTTCTTGGCCAGCTCGAGGTCCGCGCGCGTCGCCATCGCCCTACCTTATCGTCGCTCTCCCCCGGTTCGCCGGAGGAGCCCCCGGAGTTCCCGAGGAAGTTCGGACGTCGAGGGCCGCCGCCGGGGGACACCCCGGCGCGCCCGCGGCCGTGCGCCGCAGCCTACAGACGTCGGAACGACGAGAGAAGCGCTTCGACGGCCGACGTCACGTCGCGCACCGCCGGCTCGGGGCACGCGACGAGCACCGTGACGCGCCCCGCCCCGCGGTCGGCGGAGAGGACCCACGTCCACAGGGTCTCCCGACGCACCGTGCCGACGACGCGCATCCGCCAGAGATCGGCCGCGCCGCCGACGGCCGTGCGCGGGGCCTCGACGCGGAGGTCGCGGGCCACGCGGCGGAGCCGCGCGAGCAGGTCCTTCTCGGCGGCGGCGGCGTCGCCCACCGCGCCCGCGGGGTCCCACTCGATGCGGACGTCGGTCGCGTCGATCCGGCTCGAGATCCGCGCGACCACCCGACGGCCCGCGTCGGCGCCCTGGGGCGGGATCGGGTCGGCCACCCAGCCGGGCCCCGGGAGCGTCAGCTCGATGCCGACGTCGGCGAGCGTCAGGACCTGCGGCCCCGCGTCCTTGGGCGCCTGCGGGTAGGGCGACGGCCGGGCGATCGAGCGCGGGTCCACGGCGACCGTGGGCGCGGGCAGCGCCGCGTCGGCCTGCGCGCGGGTCGCGGGCATCGCGACGACGCCCGGCGCGACGTCCTCGACGAGGCAGCGCGGCGGGTCGCCGGGCGACCACCGCGACTCGAGCCCGCGGTCGCCCTCCTCGAGGCGGAGGACGTCGACCCGCCCGCCGGCGCCGCCGGCGTCGAGCGTCGTGAACCCGGCGCGCACCGTGCGCAGCGCCTCGCGAGCGGGGTCGAGCAGCGGGACCTCGACGAGCCCCGCCGTGCGCGGCACCGCGCGGACGAGGGCCTCACGGAGCGCGAGGGGGCTGCGCACGCCGTCGGGCACCGCCACCTCGAGCCCACGGCTCCGCGCGCCCTCGCGGACGGCCGCGCGCCACACCCCATCGACGACGGGCCCCGCGCGGAAGACGTCGTAGCCCGGGGCGCCGCCGGCGCCCGCGCCCTCGCCACGCTCGCCGTAGTGCAGGTGGACCGGTCGGAAGTCGTCCGTCGTCTCCTCGATCCGCTCGACGCGGACCGCGGGGAGCCGGTCGGAGCCGAGGAAGACGAGGTGCTCCTCGAAGCGCCAGCCCTTCCGCTCGGGTCGGTCGCTCGGGAGCAGCAGGAGGTGCCGCACGCCGACGGTCCGCTCGGCGCTCTTGAGCAGGTACCACTCGTCGCGGACCGCCTGGCCGCGCGGCGCGTCGGCGGGCGCGTCTGGCAGCCCCCGCTCGACGGCGGCGATCTGCGCGCGTGCGATCGTCATCCGGGAGCGGCCGCCGGCCAACTCGAGCACCACGCCCGCGGGCGACTCCGCGAGCACGCGGCCCTCGAGACGGGTGCCGGAGACGAGGACGACGGCGTCGCCCGCGCGGGCCGCCGGGGCCGCGACCTGGGCGGCGATCCCGAGCGCCAGGGACGCGAGGCCCGCGGCGACGCGGCGCGGCCGCCGTGGGAGATACGAACGCGTGACGACGCCCGGACACATGGGGCGATGCTACCCCCGCTCGCACGGGGCCGTAGACTTCCCCCTTCGGTCCCCGGAGCCTCCTCGATGCGCTGTCCCCTCCTCGCCGCCGCCCTCGTCGCCCTCGCCGCCCTCGCGGCGCTGGCCCTCGCCGCCTGCGACGCCGGCACGCCGACCCCGACGACGAAGAAGCCGACGCCCGCGCCGGCCCCGACGACGAAGAAGCCGACGCCCGCGCCGGCCGCCGCCGGGGCGGAGTGGACGGTGACCCACATCCTGATCGCGACGAGCGACTCGCCGTCGCCGCAGCACCAGGGCAAGGTCGTACGGTCGAAGGCCGTCGGCAAGCAGGTCGCGCAGTCGCTGATCGCCGAGATCCAGGCGGGGCGCGCGTTCGAGGACCTCGTGACGAAGTTCACGGGCGACCTCGACAAGGACGGCAAGCCGAACACGAACAACGGCAAGCTGGGCTCGTACACGTTCGGCACGGGGATGATGGTCCCGGCGTTCGAGCAGGCCGCGAAGGACACGCCGGTCGGCAAGGTCGCGCCGGAGCCGATCGAGACCCCGTACGGCTACCACATCGTCCGCCGCGACAAGTGACGAGGCCTCGCCCGACGTGACCCGCCCGTCCCTCGCCGTCGCCGCCCTCCTCCTGCTCGCCGGCTGCGGCGACGGGCCGGGACCGACCCCGGCGGGCGCGCGCGGGGCGGCGCGCGGCCCCGCGGCCCGCAACGACGTCGCGACCTTCACGCAGATCATGTTCGTGTACCGCGGCGCGAACGGCGCGACGTTCAAGCGCACGCGTCCCGAGGCGCTCGCGCTCGCGAACGAGATGCTCCGCCGCATCGCGGCGGGCGAGCCCATGGCCATGCTCGTGCGCAACTACACGGACGACCTCGGCGTCGACGGGAAGCCGTTCAACAGCGGCTCCTACACGATCTACCGCACGCAGCCGCGGGTGATGCCCGCCGTCCGCGAGGCGGTGTTCCGTCTCGGGCGCGGCGAACTCCTCCCCGAGCCCCTCGACACGGGCCTCGCGTTCCTCGTGGTCCGCCGCGACGAGTGACGTGCCGCGGGTCTTGCGAAGAAATCGGCCTCGGGGAGGAATCGGCCTTGGGGAGAAATCGGCCTTGGGGAGGAATCGGCCTTGGGGAGGAATCGGCCTTGGGGAGAAATCGGCCTTGGGGAGAAATCGGCCTTGGGAACAAATCGCCCTCGCTCGGTTGCCGGCGGGCCCGCCCCCCGGAAACCGGCTCGGCGCGCAGCCCCTGCGGGCCCGCGCGGCGCGGCGGTAGCGGAAGCTCCGATGCCTTTCCCGGGGTTCAGGGCGTGGCGGCGAGCACGGTCCGCTTGTCGCCCGCGCGGCGCGTGAAGCCGCGGTCGTCCAGCGCCTCGAGGAGCGGGATGATGAACTTGCGCGTCGTGGCCAGGGTCTCGCGGGCCTCCGAGGCCGTGAAGCCGCCCTTGGCCTTGCCGAGCGCCGTCAGCGCGCGCTTGGCCTCCTCGACCCAGCCGGCGTGGAACCAGTAGACCTGGGCGCGGAGGACCTCCTTGCGGGTCTCGAGCACCGTCAGCACCTTGCGCATGACGGGCGCGGGCCAGCCGAGGATCCCGCAGAGCTCGCCCTCCTCGGGGGGCATCCCCTTCCCCTTCAGGAGTTCGGCGAGGACGCGGTCGGCGCGCTCGCGGTCGGCCGCGGGCATCTCGGCGGCGTGGCTCTTCCACGCCACCGCGCCCTCGGGGCTGCGGCGCAGGTCGCCGACCTTCACCAGCTCGTCGAGCACGGCCTCGAGGGCCGCGCCCTCGCACCGGCCGACGGCGGTCCGGACCGCGCTCAGCGGCAGGAACGGCACGCCGGGTTCCTTCTTGTGCAGCCCGACGACGGCGTCGACGACGCGCTTGCGCAGCGCCGCGAATCCGTCGCGCGCGAACAACCGGCCGCGGCCCGCGCGGACGACGGTGCCGCCGGCCACCAGGGCGTCGGCCACGGGGCCCAGGGCCTCGACACGCAGCGCGTTCGCCAGGGCGAGCGCCGGGAGGTCGGCGCCGCGCTCGCCGGCCGCCGCGAGCGTGGCCGCGACGAGCGCCGCGGGCTCGTGCAGGCGCTCGGCCCGCGCGAGGACGGCGGCGGCGATCCCCTCGCGTCGCCGCGGGAGCCGCTGCTCGAGCCGTTCCACGACGACGCCGCCGCCCAGGGTCTCCGTCGCGTTGTCGGCGCGCAGGACGAAGTGGTCGCCCGGCGCGACGAGGAACGGCTCGCGGCCCTCGAGTTCGACGGCCGCCACCGCGCCCGGCGCGACGCTCTCGCCGAGGAGGCAGTGGAGCCGCGCGGGCACCTGGTCGGCGCCGACGTGCACGCGCACCGGCATGCCGTGCTTGAGCGGGTGCCCGACGCGGCGCAGCACGCGCAGGCGCGCCGAGAACCGCGGGCAGGGCCCGAACGTGCCGGCCGCGGCGACGACCATCCCGCGCTGGAGGGCCTCCACCGCGACGTCGGCCAGGGCGAGCGCGGTGCGGTGGCCCGCACGCGCCTCCTTGGCGTCGCGGTGGTGGACCTGGATGCCGCGGACGCGGCTCGTGAGCCGCGCCGGGAACACCTCCACGGCGTCGCCGTCGGCGATCCGGCCCGCGAGCGGGATCCCGGTGACGACCGTGCCGCGGCCCGGCGCGAGGAACGCGCGCAGGATCGGCATGCGGAACACGCGCGCGTCCTCGGCGCGGTCGTCGAGCGGCGGGATCGCGTCGCTGATGGCCTGCTTGAGGGCGTCGACCCCCTCGCCGGTCACCGACGACACGCGCAACACGGGGGCGCCCTCGAGGGTCGTCCCCGCGAGCATGGCGCGGACCTCCTCCTCGACGAGGTCGGCGTGGGCCGGTTCGACGAGGTCGGTCTTCGTCATCACGACGATCGCGCGGCGGACGCCGAGCAGGTCGAGGATGTCGACGTGCTCGCGGGTCTGCAGCATGGGCCCGTCGTCGGCGGCGACGACGAGGAGCGCGAGGTCCATCGACGTGGCGCCCGCGACCATGGTGCGGACGAGGCGCTCGTGGCCCGGCACGTCGAGGAGGCCGACCTCGGTGCCGTCCTTCAGCTTGAACTCGGCGTACCCGACGTCGAGCGTCATGCCGCGCTCCTGCTCCTCGGGGAGCCGGTCGGTGCGGATGCCGGTCAGGCGTTCGACGAGGGTGGTCTTGCCGTGGTCGATGTGGCCGGCGGTGCCGACGATGACGCGACGGACGGCGGGGGCGACGGCGGGCACGCGGGGGGTCTCGGGGACGAGGGCGCGGGAGCGGAGGAGGGACGCGGAGGAGGGACGCGGGGGCGCGATTGTGACGGGGGAATTGGCGAACGGCCATGCGGCGCCGACGGGTGCCCCGGGACGCGAGGCCCGGCGGCCGGAGGGCGAGGCCTGCGCGAGGGCCTCGCGGTTCCGTGCACCGGCTGTGCACACGGCGCACTCGCCCCGCACGGCGTCGCGCACCTGCCGACGATCGATGGTAGTTCGGCGAACGATCGCGGGTCCGCAGGAGATCGCCCCTGCCCTCCGGGCCCCGTCCGCACTCCCGACGGCCGCCCCATCGCGTCCGATTCGGGAAACACGGCGCCGGCACCGGACGACCGGGGGGCCCGGAACTGGCGGTCCACGTCGCCGGTCGAGCCGCCACGACACCATCGGGCGAACCGCGTGGTCGGAGCACCCGGATCACCGGTCGGAACGCGAGCGAAGTCGGGGCCTGTCCGGCACGGGGAGCCGGCGGCCGACGTCGCCGCGACACGGACCGAGGTCGACGGGTCGAGTCACACCCTCGCGGTTGTCGCCCTCGGTCGGAGCCAACGGACCTCGGCAGCATGTGGCCGCTCGATCCCGGCTTGCCGCGCTCTTTGCGAAGGACCACATCAACGAACGCCTCCGTCGCGCCATCGACGACGTCGACCTCCGACTCGGCGGACCGCAACAGCGGATGGGACGCACGGAAGCGAGCCCTTCCGACCGGCAGCCACACGACGCGCGCGACGGGATCTTCACCCTCGCGGGCTCCCCCGCCCCCTACGTCCCACGGTTCGGTGGCGGCCGGGGGTGTCCCGGACGTCAGCGCGATCCGGAGCGAGTCCCCGAGAAGCGGTCGACGACTCGAGTCACGGACGGTGATCCGAACCGGCCCGCCCGTCACGGTGACCGGAACTGCAGCACCCGCGGCACC
>Ga0335397_10006259_pt1 | contig 15383 bp, 14 predicted proteins | sample MAT04_FD_205740 | JGI IMG/M metagenome (GOLD analysis project Ga0335397, IMG submission 205740) | Freshwater microbial communities from Lake Fryxell liftoff mats and glacier meltwater in Antarctica - MAT-04 (spades assembly) (version 2) ... | reverse complement strand
CTCGGGTCTGGCGATCTTCAAGCAGCCGCGGCTCGGCATCCCGGCGCTTCTACTGCAGACTTCCGCCTGGGGCATCCAGCTCGCCTCCTGCTGGGCTCTGATGTTCGCCCTGGGTCTCGATGCCCAAGCCGGCCTCGGTGCCTCGGCCGCTGTGCTTTTCGCGGTCAACGTCACCGCCGTCGTTCCGGCGACGCCGTCCAACGTGGGCATCTTCCAGCTGGCCGTGATCAGCGTGCTGACCACCGGATGGGGAATTTCGGCCTCCGATGCGCTGGCCTACGGCGTGATCCTCCAGGCGGTCGAAGTGGCGACCGCGATCGGGCTCGGCGTGCCGGCCCTCTTCCGGGAGGGCCTCACCTGGAGCGACCTCCGCCTGCAGGCGATCGCCACCGCCCCGGTCGAGCTGGGTTCAAAGGCGCCGCGCCGCGAAAAGCGTGATTCGCTGCCCGACGTGATTCGCTGAGCGGCATATCCCGGGCTGAACGGTGTTGTCGGTTGAACTCGGGCTTCGAAGGGCGATGCTCAATTGAAGCCCCGGTCGAGCATGGCACTCGGCTACGACCCGCACTGCCTGCGGCATGACAACGGCTCGATGCTCGTCGACGAGCAGGCGGCCGGCTGGATAAAGGTCGAGCATGCCGAGAACGCCAGGCGGATCGAGCGGGCCCATGCGGTCCTGGCGGCATCCGGGGTGCTGGACCAGCTCGAGACCCTCCCGACCCGGCCCGCCACGATCGACGAGCTTCTCCTGGTTCACACCGAGGCCCATGTCGAGCGGATCTCGCAGGCCTGCGAGAAGGCCGAGGCAGCTGCCGTGGCCGGGCACCCCGAAGTTCTTCTCGCGGGGCCGGAGGCCGGAGTCGGCCCAGGCTCCCTCCAGGCCGCCCTGATCGCCGCCGGAACCGCGATCAAGGCGGTAGACCACGTGTTCCCGCCCGACCCGCCGGATGCCGGTCCTGGATCCGGCCGGACCGGGTCCGCGACCCATGCCCGCGACCCTGCCGGCCCTCGCCGCGCCTATTCACTGACCCGGCCGCCCGGCCACCACGCCTCCGCCGGGCAGGCGATGGGCTTCTGTCTCTTCAACAACGCCGCGCTGGCGGTCCGGCACGCCCAGCGGACCCACGGAGTTCAGCGGGTCGCCGTGCTCGACTGGGATGTGCACCACGGCAACGGGACCCAGGCGATCTTCTACGACGACCCGGGCGTGCTCTTCATCTCGCTCCACCAGGACGGGCTCTACCCGGCTGACGAAGGCCGGGTCACCGAGCGCGGCGAGGGAGGCGGCGTCGGGGCCAATGTCAACATCCCTTTGCCTGCCGGCACCGGTGACGCCGGTTACCTCGCGGCCCTCGAAGAGGTGGCACTGCCGGCGATCGCCTCCTTCGGCCCGGAACTGATCGTGCTCGCGAGCGGACAGGACGCGGGCGCCTGCGATCCGCTCGGCCGGATGAGCGTCACCGCCGAAGGCTTCCGGGCGATGACGGCGGGCCTCGTCTCACTTGCCGAAGAGGAGTGTGGCGGCCGGATGGTCGCGATCCAGGAGGGCGGCTACAGCGTTGACCACATGCCGTTCTGCGTACTGGCAACGGTCGAGGCTCTCGCCGGCCTGGAACCCACATTGCTCGCCGACCCCGTCGAGATGGACGTTCCGACTCGCATCACCCTGGTGGAAACCGAAGCGATCCGCCTCGCGGCTCGAGCCGCCGGCATCACCTGAGCGGCACTGGCCTTGACCAGCGCCAGTCCCACCCCGGTCGAACAGCGGTCACCTTCTTCTGCGGAGCGGCGCTCCCGGCCGATCCGGGCAGATCACCGGCTCAGTTGTCGAAGTTGACCTGGCTCCAGTCGAGCCGCTCGCCGAAGCGGGGCAGGCCGTCATCCGGGACCGGGTACCACTCCGACGCGTAGTCCACGAACTGATGCCCGAGCGGCCTCACACCGGGATCCTGGTCCAGCGCTCCGAGCCTGACCGCCAGCAGGTCCGGGTTCTCGGGATTGGTGGTGTGGGTCTGGCTACCGCAGTTCGAGCAGAAACCCTTGTTCCACCCACCGTCGCCGGGCTCGTAGAGGTGGACCGTCTCCTCGCCTCCGGTGAACCGGAAGGATCCCGGCATCGTCAGGCCGGAAGCCGAAAAGCCGGTACCGGTCCGCCGCTGGCAGCGTTTGCAGTAGCAGCAGGCCGCACCGACCAGCGGCTGGTCGATCTCGAACTTCACCGCCCCGCACATGCAGTGCCCCGAAAGCGCCGTCGCGCCCCCGCTCTCCGATGATGCTTCTGAGTTCTCCATTGCCCGAGCTTAACGCCAGCAGACCTCCCGCCCGACTGCGCTGTCTGCTCCGTACACCTGCGGAAAGGCAATCCGCGCCCGCGGCAGGTACCGGCTCCGGCGGTGCGGCGAGCTGCTTCCGGGGCGAACGGTTGTCGGGTGGAGTGGCTCGTTCCGGGACAGGGGGCTACGCTCGGTCTGTGGACCGGCTTCGACTGATCGATGAGATTGCCCGCGAAGTGAGCGACGCCCGGGTGCTCGCGGCGGTGGCCGCCGTCCCAAGGCAACTGTTTGTCCCCGAAGACCTTCGCAGGCGTGCCTGGGAGAACGAGCCGCTACCGATCGGAGAAGGCCAGACCATCTCCCAGCCGCTGGTCGTCGCCCGCATGTGCGAGCTGCTGCGGCTGCGCGGGAACGAGACCGTTCTGGACGTCGGGACCGGATCGGGGTACCACGCGGCGGTGCTCTCGAAACTTGCCCGCCGGGTCATCTCGATCGAGCGGTTCGAAGACCTCAGTGAGGCCGCGGGTCGTTCCCTGAAGGAGACCGGAATCGGGAACGTGACGCTGGTTGTCGGAGACGGCAGTCTGGGCTGGCCAGAGGAGGCTCCTTACGAGGCGATCAATGTCGCCGCGGCGGCAGCGCACGGCGCGCCACCGGCCCTTGTCGCACAGCTGGCAGACGACGGCCGGATGGTGATCCCGGTCGACGGGGCCGATCAGCACCTGCTGGTGGTGACAAGACATGCCGATGAGGTTTCGGTTGAGGTCGAGGAGCGGGTCCGTTTCGTTCCGCTGGTGGAAGGTGACTGAGGAGGAGCCGGGTCGATCCCGCGGTAAACGTGGCAGTCCGGGATCAGGCCGGGCGCTCGCCGACCAGGATCGCCGTTGCCAGCCACTTCCAGTAGCAGTCGACGTTCACGAATCCGGCTTCGCTCAGCCAGCCGAGCTGAGGTTGAACCGGGGCAGGCTGATCCGAGGAGTCCTCTTCGTCGTCCATGGAGGCGAACACCTCGAGTGCGCGCCGCTGAAGCTCTTCGGTCGGCAACATGACCAGGTCCAGGTTGCAGAAGATACCGCCCGGTTGGACCAGCTCGAATACCTCCCGGTAGAGCGCGCGTTTGCGCGCGTCGGGAAGGTGGTGAACCACCCAGGAGGAGACGACAAGGTCAAAGCTGCCGATGTCCTGCGGCAGTGGATCCGACAGGTCGTGCTCGGCGAAGGTGACTCCGCTGTCAGAGCCGAAGCGTTCCCGGGCGGCGGCCAGAAGGGGCGGGGATAGATCGAGCCCGACCGCTTCGGCCGACGGCGCTACTGCCAGGATCTCGCCGATCAGAGCCCCGCCTCCGGTTCCGAGATCGAGAACTCTCGCCGGCCGCCTTTCGCCGATAACGTCATCGAGCAGAACCGAGGTCATCTCGTCCCACCTCGGCAGTCGGTTGCGGATCGACAGCCATCGCTCGGACCTGCTGCCCTCTTTCCACTCGTGGCCCGGCTTTTCCATCGTTCCAAACTACCGGTGAAGCGCCAGGAGTGATCCTGAAGCTACCGGTGAAGTGTCAGGCATCTAGGATCGTCGGATGCCCGGAGCGATCCCGAAGTTCAACCAGCACGCCGCCACCTACGACGCGGCCCGCCGCCGGATCATTCCGCCGTTCGACGGCTTCTACGGCGCGGCGGTCGAGGCGGTCGCCCTGGCCGGAGGCACGCCGAAGCGAATCCTCGACCTCGGCGCGGGCACCGGCATGCTGTCGGCCCTCATCCTCGACGTCTACCCGGAGTCGGAGGTGACTCTTCTCGACGGGGCCACTCTGATGCTGGATAAGGCCCGCGAATCGCTGGGCAGCGACCGGGTCGAGTTCGTCGAAGGCGATCTCTACGGCGATCTGCCCGAAGGGCCCTGGGACGCCGCCGTTTCCGCCCTGGCGATCCACCACCTGACCGACCAGGGCAAGCGCCACGTGTTTGCGGAGGTCCTGCGAGGCTTGCGGCCCGGCGGGATCTTCGTTAACTCCGAACATGTGCTCGGTCCGACCCCCTTCCTTGACGCCGAGTACCGCCGCTGGCACGAGTTCGAAGCCCGCAAGGCCGGTATCGACGACAAAGAATGGGCAGCCGCCGAAGACCGCATGACGGCGGACCACCTCAGCCCGCTGCCCGATCAGCTCGAGTGGCTGGCCGAAGCCGGCTTCGAAAACGTCGACTGTCTGTTCAAGGACCGCGGCTACGCAGTCATGTTCGGCCGCAAGCCGAGCACGTAAGCGCTGATCCGGGCGGTATCTTCGTCGGGTGAAGTCGTCCATGGCATCCGCGGATCCCTCGACCACGGTCGCAGTGGTCGGCCACTGCGAATGGGCCGAGTTCGTCCAGGTTGAGAACGTTCCTCAGGCCGGCCAGATCGTCCACGCCGAAACAGCCGGCCTCGAAGCCGCCGGAGGCGGCGCGGTCGCTGCCGTCCAGGCCTTGAGGCTGACCGGGGCCTGCCGCTTCTTCACTGCCCTCGGTGACGACGAATCCGCCGACCTCGCCGCCGCGCGGCTGGAGAGCAATGGGCTCGAACTTCACGCCGTCCGGCGAAGCTCGCCCCAGCGCCGGGCCTTCGTTTTCCTCGACGCTCGCGGCGAGCGTACGATCACGACGATCGGTGAACGGCTCGGGCCACACGGAGAGGACCCGCTTCCCTGGGAACTGCTCGAAGGAAGCGACGCTGTCTATTTCACGGCCGGCGACGCCGCCGCGTTGGAATCCGCCCGTGCCGCCCGCAGCCTGGTGGTGACGGTCCGCGCCCAAGCGGCCCTGGCTGAATCCGGGGTGCACGTGGACGTTCTCGTGGCGAGCGACAACGACGCCGGTGAGCAGTACCGCCGCGGGGACATAGAGCCGGTTCCGAACTGGGTGGTCAAGACCGACGGACCCGACGGCGGAACGCTCGAGTCCGCCGACGGAGAGCTGACGAACTGGTCGTCGAAGCCCCTGCCCGGACCGCGCGGCGACACCTACGGCGCCGGAGACTCCTTCGCCGCCGGCCTGACCTGCGGCCTCGGCATGGGCCTTGAGGTCCAGGAGGCGATCACCCTGGGTGCTTACTGCGGAGCATCGGCTGTGAGGGGATCCGGTCCGTACGGAGCCCAGGCCTCGGCGGTCGACCTCGCCGAGTGGCGCGAGCTCTACGGAATCCCGGGCTGAAGCCGGCCCACGCGGACCGGTCCCTCCGGCGGTCAGTCCGGCCGGTTGGCCCGATCGTCCGGCCAGCCGTCAGGACCGGGACTTCCGGCTGCGTAATGGTCGAGCGGGACTTCACCGGACTTCCACGCCTTCTGCACCGGCTCGATGATGCGCCAGCACTGCTCGGCGGTGTCGCCGCGCACCGAGAGCGTCGGGTTGTCCTGGAGCACGCCCCGGAGGACCTCGCCGTATTCGGGCAGTTCGCCGGCACCGAACTGTGCCTCGAGCGTGACCGCGTCGATCGTGCCGAGTTTTCCGGGGCCGTTGATGTTCAGGTCGAGCCTGAGGCGGTCGGCCCCGAAGCCGAGGCCGATCCTGAGCCGGTCCGGGAGGTCAACCCCGGTCAGCCCTTCCGGCAGGTGCGGTGTGGGCCGGAAGGTGATGACCGCCTCCTTGCGCGGATTGCCGAGTGCCTTGCCGGAGCGCAGCCGGAACGGAACCCCGCTCCAGCGCCAGTTCTCGACGCCGACGACGATCTCGGCCAGGGTCTCGGTTTCCAGCGCCGGGTCCACGCCGTCCTCGCCGGCATAGTCGGGCAGTTCTTGCCCCTCGACTTGGCCGGCGGTGTACCGGGCGCGACGACTGGCGGACGCCGGATCGTCCTTCCAGATCCGGGTGGCCCGCAGTGCCTGTGCTTTTTCGTCCCGGAATTCCCGTGCGTTGATCGCCGCCGGCGCCTCCATTGCGAGCAGTGAAAGCACCTGGAGAAGGTGACTCTGGATCATGTCGACCAGCGCTCCGGCGCGGTCGTAGTAGCGGGCTCGCCCTTCGAGCCCGAGGCTTTCGTCCCAGACGATTTCCACACTCTCGACGTGGTTCGAGTTCAGCACCGGTTCCAGCACCCGGTTGGCGAAGCGCAGGCCGACGATGTTGAGCACGGTGGAGAGGCCGAGGAAGTGGTCAACCCGGTGGATCCGCTCTTCCGGAACGAGTCCGGTCAGCAGGACGTTGAGCGCCTGCGCGCTCGCCAGGTCGGTACCGAACGGCTTTTCCATGACCAGCCGGGTCCGCTCCGGCAGTTTCACGCCGTCCAGAGCCTCACACGCGGCGACCGCAACGGCGGGGGGCAGGGCGAAGTACAGGACCGGGTCGCCATCGCAGGCCTCGATCAGAGCGCGCAGATCCGCCAACTCGGTGACATCGGCCGTCGTGTAGCGGGTCTGCTCGATGACCCGTTCGATCCCGGGGCCCTCCAGGCCGGCCTCTGCGAACGCTCCGGAAACCCGCGCTCGCCATTCCTGCTGGCTGAGGTCGTCGTTGCCGCTGCCGAGCAGGAGGATGGAGTCGGCGTGGCCCCCGGCTATCAGTGAGCCGAGGCCCGGCAGCAGCAACCTTCGTGTGAGGTCGCCGCTGGCCCCGAGGATCAGCAGGGTCTGGCTGTTGCCGCTCACGCCAGGAGGGCTCCCCAGCTGCCGGTGAACGACCCGCCTGGCTCCAGCCGGATCAGGCCGTCACCGCTGTTGAAGGCGTCGGGGGCACAGGTCATCGGCTCGGTGCCCAGCCCGCGCCGGGCGCGAGCCGGCGCGAGTGTATCCCCGGTATAGGTCTCGACGAACGGGTAGCTGCGATCAACCCAGATCGAGGCGCAGGCGCCATCGGTGCCGGTGAGCCGGGTCCAGGCAAGCCCGTCCCCGTCACGATCGAGGTCGGTGAAAGCGAAGTCGATCCCGGTGGTCCCCAGATTCCGCGGATCGAGGAAGTCGTACTCGCTGCCGGCAACCGGGTAGCGACCCTTCGGCAGCTGCCGCTTACTGTCGGTGCTGATCCGGGTGCGGCCGGCGAGCTGAAGCGAACAGTCGTCGATCAGGCCTTCGCCGGGGGAGAGGTACGGGTGCTGTCCGTGACCGAAGGGGCAGGCACTGTCGCCGGTGTTTTCGGCTGTAGTGGTCACCGTCAGTCCACTGCCCGAGAGCTCGTATGCGATCCGCAGTTCGAGGCGGAACGGATAGCCCTTCAGCGGGTGCAGCGCAGCCGCCATCACGACCCGCTCGGGCTCCTGTTCGACCGCCCGCCAGGGCCGCCACATGAGGAAGCCGTGGATCGCGTTGTCCTTCCCGGGCTCGGTCAGTGGAACCTGGTGCCGGACACGATCGAACGTGTACCGGCCGTCGGCCAGCCGGTTCGGCCAGGGGATCAGCGGCGCCCCGTGCGCCCCGTCGCACAGATCGGATTCGGGGTAGGGATCAAGAACGGCCCGTCCCTCGGCCTCGTACTTCCTGATCCCGCCACCGACCTCGACGATCGTCGCCCGCTGCCCGCCGAAAGAAATCTCGAACTGCTCACCTGACGGAATCATGGCCCCGATGTTATTCCCGGAAAGACCACCAAAAGAAACCGAATCGTGAACGCCAGGTGATCAGGGCCACGGCTCGCTACCGGCATCCGCTCCGAGGTTGAAATCCGGGCAGCTCAGTCGGTCAGGAAGAAGGGCAGGTTGCCCGCGACCTGCGGTCTGTCAAAGCTGGCCGAAGATTCGATCCTGGATGAGGTTGCGCCCGCCGAGGACTTGCCTGGGAATTCGCGGGACCAGCCGTATACAACCGCGTTGACAATCACCGAAAGGTTCCTGTTTACGAACCGCTGCCCCGGGTTCCTTGCGGAGCGGTCGAGATAAAGCTCGGATGGGAGGCAGCGCAGTGAGACAAGCTCAAACCATGTCACGACGATCCCGGAGGCATCGTCAGCCCATATGGGCTCGGTTGTCTTCGTTAGTGCCCGGATCCTGGCCAAATACGCGTGAAGGACACGATCAAGCTTGCGGTTGATTCTGGCCGTCTGTCGACGATTGTCCTTCCGCTCCGAGCTGAACAGACGCTTGTTCAGAATCCGGAAACGTTTCGCGAACGGCTTCATCACCTTCCGGATGAATGGCCGCACGAGCGACCTGAGCTTTGCGCTCTTCGGGCCCAGGAAGGCTTGGGCCTCGCCGAGTGATGCAATGCATTGTTCCGTATACGGCATCGGGCGCATATCTCGATACAGGGGCTTGGCATCAGAGACGCAGCCGGCAGCAGCAAAGCCTTCGAAAAGAGTCCTTTCCGCCAAAGCCTCCTGCTTGTTGGTGGGTTTGCCGATGATCGCCGCAACGGCGAACTGCTCAAACGACTCCTTAAGGGTTGCTTCGCAGGCGGGGGTCGGAGGAATCTCGGCTGCCTGTGCGGGCAAAACCACGCATAGCGTGAGGGCCAGCGCTACCAGTGAACTCCCCAGAACTCGTTTCATGACCCGACCCTACTTCAGCCGGCTGAGCCGGCTTCCACCGGGACTTCTTCGGGGTCTTCGTCCGGGGGGTTGGCGCTGCGGTCCGACAGGGCGATCACCTCGTCGGGAGAGGAGCCGTCCTTTGGGATGAACCCCGACCGCATGCCGAAGTAGACCGCCTGGGGGTGGTGGCTGATGATCGCCACGGTCGACTGCTCGGGCATGACCGCGAAGCCGTCGGAGAGGTACATGCCGATCCGGTTGAGGTCGAGCAGGTCCCAGACCTTGGTGTGCTCGGACTGCTCGGGGCAGGCCGGGTAGCCCCAGGAGTAGCGCCGTCCCTGGGCGGCGCCGATGCCGAGCTCCGAGCGGACATCCTGGTGGAGCCACTCGGCCAGACCCTCGGCCGATTGGACGCCGAGGCCGTGGGTGAACAGCTGCTCGGCGAACTCGCCGTCTTCTTCGAGCTTGTCCATCAGGTCGGTGACCTCGGAGCCGACCGTGACCCCCTGGAGGGCGACCACGTCGCGCACGCCGTCGTCACCGAGCGGACGGTAGAAGTCGGCCAGGCAGATCCGGTCGTGCTTCGGCTGTCGGGGGAAGACCAGCCGGCTGATCTCGCGGTCCGGGTCTTCGGGATCGAAGATCACCAGGTCGTTGCCGTCGGAGTTGCATGGGAAGTAGCCGAGCACCGCCTTCGGGCGGAGGTAGTCCTGCTCGGCCCACATCCGCTCCAGCCGCGGGCGGAAGTCCTCGCCGATCAGCTTCTCCCAGGCTTCACCCTTGACCCCGCGACCGCCCCAGTGGAGCTTGAACAGCACGTGGAGGTCGAGGTGGTTGAAGACGTCGCCGATCTCGATCGGGATCTCGCGCGCGCCCCAGAACGGCGGTACCGGAATCGCAGCGTCGGGATCCGCAGTCGAGCGGACCGAGGCATCGGTCACCGGCGGGCCGTCGTCCTTGACCACCGGTTTGTTGCGGAAGGTCTCAGCCTCGCCTCGAAGCTTCTCCAGCAGGGCCGAGCGTGCTTCGGGCTCGACCAGTGCGTCCATCGTGTCGAGCCCCTGGAAGGCGTCCTTGCAGTAGATGACGCCGGGTTTGTAAATCTCGTCGGATTCCTTGCCGAGCGGGTAAAGCACCCGGCGCCCGAAGTCACGGTTGATCGCGGCTCCACCGATCAGCACCGGGAACTCGTGCCCGCGTTCGTGGAGTTCGCGGATCGCGATCGGCATCTGCTTCGAGGTCGATACCAGCAGCGCGGAGAGGCCGATCGCGTCGGCTTCATGTTCGACCGCGGCGTCGATGATCGCGTCAACCGGGACCTGCTTGCCGAGGTCTATAACGGTGTAGCCGTTGTTGGTCAGGATCGTGTTGACCAGTGACTTGCCGATGTCGTGGACGTCGCCGAACACGGTCGCGATCACGACCTTGCCTTTGGTGTGGCCCTCGATCCGGTCGAGGTAGTTCTCCAGTCGGGAGACCGCCTTCTTCATCACTTCGGCCGACTGCAGTACGAACGGCAGGATCAGCTCGCCGGCGCCGAACTTGTCGCCGACCTCCTTCATCGCCGGCAGCAGGACCTCGTTGAGGGTCGGCACCGCACCGATCTTCTCCACCGAAGCATCGATCCAGTCTTCGACCCCTTCCTTGCGGCGGCGCAGGACGTGGAAGTGGAGGGCCTCCTCCGGCCCCATGTCGGCGGTCGGGTCCTCCTTCTCCTCCTCGGCCTCCTCACCCTTGGACTCGAAGTGCCCGATGAACATCTCCAGCGCGTCTTCGCGCCGGTTGAAGACGAGGTCGTCGGTCAGCTCGCGCTCGTTGTCGGCGATCTCGCCGTAAGGCTTGATGTGGTTCGGGTTGACCATCGCCAGGTCGAGCCCCGCTTCCACGCAGTGGTGGAGGAAGACCGAGTTCAGCACGGCGCGTGCGGGCTGCCCGACGCCGAAGGAAACGTTCGAGACCCCGAGCGAGGTCTTCACCCCGGGGATCTCGGCCTTGATCCGGCGGATGCCTTCGATCGTTTCGACCGCGGAGGGTCGCCACTCCTCGTCACCCGTAGTCAGGGTGAAGGTGAGCGCGTCGAAGATCAGGGCCTCGCGCTCGAGGCCGTGCTCGTCGCAGACCAGTTCGGTGATCCTCTGGGCGATCTCGACCTTGCGCTGGGCGGTCTTGGCCATGCCGACCTCGTCGATGGTCAGCGCGATCAGCGCGGCGCCGTGGGCCTTGGCAATCGGTACCACCGTGTCGAGCTTGTCCCGCCCGGCTTCGAGGTTGACCGAGTTGACGATCGCCCGTCCGGGGATCTGCTCGAGCGCCATCTGGATCACCTCCGGTTCGGTCGAGTCGACCTGGATCGGGGCCGGCTGGGTCAGCGAGATCCGCTTGACCACCTGGCGCATCTGCTCGTCCTCATCGGCCCGCTCGACCAGCGCCACGCAGACGTCGAGCAGGTGGGCGCCGCCCTCGACCTGGTCCTCGGCGACCTGGTTGAGCGTGTCGTAGTCGTCAGCCAGCAGCAGCTCCTTGGCCCGGCGTGAGCCCTGGGAGTTGACCCGCTCGCCGACCAGGGTCGGGCTCGGCTCCTGAACCAGCGCGGTCGCGGTCATCATCGAGGAAACCATGATCTCGCCCGGGGCGGGGCGGGGCGAAGGGGAGATGCCGCGAACCCGCTCGGCGATCGCCCGGATGTGCTCGGGCGTGGTGCCGCAGCAGCCGCCGACCACGCCGACTCCGTGCTTTTCGACGAACTCGCCGAGCGCTTCGGCCAGCGGTCCCGGCTCCTCGGGGAAGATCGTCTCGCCGTCAGGGCCCTGGAGCGGCAAGCCGGCGTTCGGGATGCAGTGGATCGGCACGGTCGAGTGCTCGCCGAGGTAGCGGATCGCGTCGCGCATGTCGTCGGGGCCGGTCGAGCAGTTGAGACCGATCACGTCCACACGCAGCGCTTCGAGTGTGGTCAGCACGGCCGAGATGTCGGTTCCGAGCAGCATCTTGCCGCCATTCGGAAGCAGCGATACCGAGACCTGGATCGGCACCGCGCGGCCGGTCCGCTCGAAGGCCGCCCGGGCGCCGAATACAGCCGCCTTGGCCTCGAGGATGTCCTGGACCGTCTCGATGATGATCAGGTCGGCTCCGCCGGTGACCAGCCCGGCCGCCTGCTCGGTGAAGACCTCGACCAGCTCGGGGAAGCGGATCTGGCCGAGGGTCGCGTCGTCGGAGGCCGGCAGGTAGCCGGTCGGTCCGATCGATCCTGCAACGAAGCGGTCGGGGCCGGCGGCCTCGCGGGCGATCTCGGCCGCCTTGACGTTGATCTCAACCGTGTGCTCGGCCAGGCCCCACTCTTCGAGCTTGATCCGTGAGGCCTGAAAGGTGTCGGTCTCGAGCACGTCGGCGCCGGCCTCGAGCATCGAGTCGTGGACACCGCGGATCACGTCGGGACGGTTGAGGATCAGCGCCTCGTGGCACTTGCCGGCCAGACCGCCGTAGTCCTCGGAGGTCAGCTCGAACTGCTCCAGCGTCGCGCCCATGCCGCCGTCAAAGACGACGATCCGGTCGGAGATCGCTTCCAGATAGTTACGTTCGGGCACCCGCCTAGGCTACCGGGGCGGGGAAGGCGACCCTTTTGCCGAAGTGGCGGCGATCAGCACGGCCATTTCGTGCCGATCGACTCCACTAAGCGCCTTGGCAACTGCCCTGGAGCCCTGGCAGCCACCTAGACTTGGGCGATGGCCTCGTACGTGGCACTTCTGAGGGCGGTTAACGCCGGCGGCAGCGGCAAGCTGCCGATGAGCGATCTGAAGCGACTCTGCCATGAAGCCGGCTTCGAGTCGATCCGGACCTACATCGCGAGCGGCAACGTCGTATTCAGCTCGAGCGACAGCCCGGATAAAGCGCGATCCGTGCTGGAAAAGCGGCTGGAGGACTGGGCTGGCGCCAGAATGGAAGTGCTGGTCCGCACCGCCCGTGAGATGGCCGACCTCGTAGCCGCCAACCCTTATCCGGATCAGCCGGGCAACCAGGTTGCGGTGCTTTTCCTCGAAAGGCAGCCACCCGGTGATCTGGCCGCCAGGATCAGCGGCGTCGGGAACGAGCGCTTCAGCCCGGCAGCGAAGGAGGTATTTGTCCACTACCCCGATGGCCTCGGCCAGTCGAAACTCAAGTTCGACCTCGGCATGGGCACAACGAGAAACATGAACACGGTGAGCAAGTTGGCCGCGATGGCCGCCGCGACCTGATCTGGCGCCCGGCCGCAGCCCGGCCAACTTCAGCGGTTCAGGGGGCAGCCGAAGCAGAGGCCTCCGCCGGCGACGCGGTAAGCCAGGCAACAGGTGGTGCGCAAGTGCTGTTCGTTGCCGCGGCTGTCGATCCCGGTCTCCAGTGGGATCAGCATCGGTCCGGGGCGACCGAGCAATTCGAGCGCAAGCTCGCCGGAGAGGTCCGGCTCGTCGAAGGCACCGCCGCACCAGACCAGCGACTGAGCCAGGCGGTCTGCGGCGGCCGACCACAGGGTTTTCTCCTGCCTCAGCCGGTGCCGGACCATCCACTCCACCATCGGCTCGACCAGCCCGGTGAACCCTTCCGCGAACTCCCGGGCCAGATCCTGCCACGCCTCGACCCGCGTGATGCCAGGGCCGTCGGCGACCGGGTCGGAGGCGGTCACGCTTATGCCCTCGCCGACGACGGCCGTCCCGGTGACGAGCCCGCCCGTCGATGTCATCAGCAGGTTCTCCCGGTTGAGGTCGGGCAGGCGGCGCTCGGCGAGGATGAACGAAACACCAAGGTCGGCGACGGCACGCGCATAGCTCTCGAACAGCCACTCCGCCCGGACGTGATCGGCCGGCACTTCGTACATGCCCCGGACCCGGCTGAGCAGGACGGCGGGCGCGCCGTCGGTGGCGAGCAGCTCTTCTACGGTGAACCAGCCTGCGCCCGGTCCGCTGCGCCGCCCGAGCGCGAGACCGAAGCCGTCTGGACGGACGCTGGTGATCCTCGCGAGGCTCGTGTCGATCGCGGCCGGACCGTTCACTGTGCCGGGTCCCGTTCGTCAGCGCGCATCTGTGAACCGTAGGGCCTCACGCCCTGCCGGGCAGAGCGGGGCGGGGCCGCCGGGGACGGGGGTTTAGACTCGAGAGCCGTTTTGGTAATCGAAGAATTCCTATTCTCAATTTCGGAGGCACTGCTCTGGCCGGTGCTGGTCGCGGCGATCCTCGGCCTGGCTTGGGCAATCGTCGAGGCCGGCATCCTCATGGCCGAGCTGTGGCGACGCCGCTGGCGCTCGATGGCGACCCTGGAGGCCTCGGTCGAGCGGGCCGCTGCCGACATCGCGGTGGGTGATGACTTCGGCGCCATGTCGAACCTCTCGCTGGTTTCCTGGAATCGCCCGATGCAGGAGACGATGGAGGCGATCGTCTCCCAGCGCCGACTCCCGGATGCCGAGAACCGCATCGCCAAACGCATGGCCGACTACGACTACCGCTCGCTCAAGCGGCTGGAGCGGACCCGGATCCTGGTACGCATGGGCCCGGCGCTCGGCCTGATGGGGACCCTGATCCCGCTCTCACCTGCGCTCGGCGGCCTGGCCGACGGCAATGTGACGGAGTTGACCGACAACCTGCGGGTGGCCTTCGGCGTGACCGTGGTCGGGCTACTCACCGGCGCGATCTCTTTCGCGGTTTCGCTGATCCGGGACAGGGTCTACGCCCAGGACTTTTCAGATGTCGAATTCGCCGCGGCGACCCTGACCCCGGACCGCCAGATCTCCGGCCTGACACCCTCGACGACCGAGCACGGTGGAAGCACGGTTGTCGCGATGGGCAACCCGTGAAGCCGCTCGGAGGCAAGGTCACCGCGAGGGCACGCAGCCGCGAGGATCGTGCGGGCGACCCGCTCGACGGTCTGGTCAACCTGTTTGACATCGGCATCGTGCTCTCGGTCGCCTTCCTGCTCGCTGCGCTCTCCTCGCTCGATCTGACTTCGGCACTGACCCAGCCGCTGGATCAGAAGGCCACCGTCCCGGAGAACTCGATCATCACCAACCCGCAGGACAGTGTGCGCACGATCGAGCTTCAGCCCGGCCAGGAAGTGGTCGGCCGCGGCGAGCCGGTCGGCACGCTGTACCGGCTCGAAGACGGCAGCACGGTGATCGTGCGACCCGGAGCAACCGGCACCACCGGCGCAACCTCGCCTTAGTCCCCGGCCTTCGACCAGCCCGACGCGGACCGGCGGTCGCTTGCCAAGGGCCATGGCCCTCAGGTCCTACCTCACCCTGATCGAAGCACTGCCTGTCTTCTTACTGACCCCGGTGGCGGTTGCTGTGAAGGTGAGCCTGGCCCTGCTGCCCTTCTTCGCACCCCTCTTCACCGTCGCCACGATCTTGACCGTCCTGGTCAGGCCCGCCGCCAGGCTGCCGGCCCTGGCGCACCTGGGGGGCTTGACCAGCTTCTTCGGTGCCCTGGCGCAGACCTTGAGGTTCCTGGCGATACCCAGACCGGTGTTTTTGACCCTGACCTTGAAAGTGACCTTGCTGCCGGGCTTTACCGCCTTGGACCTCGGTGTGATCTTCAAGTTGGCGAGCCTGGGCGTTCCGTCCGGTCCAGGTGGAGGTGGGTCGGCTGTGAACTCGGCGGTGACCGCGGTGGCTTCGAGCAAGGTCACTTCGCAGGTTCCGGTTCCTGAACAGCCTGCTCCTGAC
>Ga0335397_10006257_pt1 | contig 15385 bp, 13 predicted proteins | sample MAT04_FD_205740 | JGI IMG/M metagenome (GOLD analysis project Ga0335397, IMG submission 205740) | Freshwater microbial communities from Lake Fryxell liftoff mats and glacier meltwater in Antarctica - MAT-04 (spades assembly) (version 2) ... | reverse complement strand
GTAAACTGGGCAAAATACACAAAAGGAATTCCATATTTTGTGCGGCAGAACAGCGGTGATAATAACGCATTGGGTGTAATTAAATTCAACTTTAGTAATCCATATGCTGTTTACCTGCATGATACCAACCAGCGGTATCTTTTTAAGAATAAGAGCAGGAGCCTTAGCCATGGTTGTGTTCGGGTGCAGGATTGGCAAAAACTGGCATTTTACATTGTAAAAAACGACAGTGCACATTCCCAAAAACCAGATAGTTTAAAACTTAGAACCGATTCTATCACAAGCTGGATAGCACAAAAGGAAAAACACCATGTAGGAATTAATAAGCGATTGCCCCTGTTTATCCGATATTTTGGATGTGAGGGTGTAAATGGTATCATAAAATTTTATGAAGACGTATATAACAAAGACAAAGCATTGAGGGAAAAATACTTTGCTTTAAAATGATTGTTTATATTTATTGCGACCACATGATAAAATTTATACATATTAAAGCCAGTTCTATTTTATTTTTTTGCCTGTTGTTATTTCCGTTTGATGATATCAGCCAAACTGTAAATAAGACCACTTCATTTAAATCAGGAAATAAAAAAACGGTTACCCGTATTTTATATGGGCAGGCAAGTTATTATGCATCCAAGTTTGAAGGACGTAAAACTGCTACAGGTGAATCCTTTGGGCATGGCAATCTGACAGCAGCCTGCAATGTACTGCCACTGGGCACCTGGATAAAGGTAACCAACCTGCGAAATGGAAAATCAATAGTGGTAAGAACCAATGACCGGTTGCATCCTAAAACTAAAAGAATTGTAGACCTAAGCAGAACTGGTGCGCAAAAACTGGGTTATATAAAAAGTGGACTTACCAGGGTAAAAATTGAAGTGCTCACTCAAAAACCAAAATAATCAAGTGCCCGTCAATGCATTAACTTTTAGAAACATCCACAAATTATAACCATAATGTGCGTAATTTATTTTACCAATTAAAACTAAGCAGCTATTTTTGCTCCGTTTACACAAAACGACATATATGAAGAAAATTATGCTTTCACTGATAGCAATGATTGTTTGTACCATTGCATTAGCCCAAAATGATTATAAAAAAGGACCTTCTTTTGGGGTTCATTTTATTTTGAATGACTTTAAAACTGCTGCTGATTTAAGAGGTAGCAGTCTGTCCAAAGTTATAAGAGACAAGCAGTGGTCTAAAATAAGCCGGATGTCTCCGGGAATGGCCATTAGTTACTTACAAGGTTTTTCAGACCATATTGATTTTGCTGCAACTCTGAGTGGTTCATTTGTTAACTATCCGGTACCTAACAAAGTTTCTACAGGACAGGACAATTTACTGCTCGAAGCCGTGGCTACTGCCAATATAAAATTACTTCCAGACAATTTTTGGTTTAATCCATTTCTAACTGCTGGTGTAGGAGCCTCAAAGTACAAAGGCTATTATAGTGCTATTCTTCCGGTAGGAGTTGGTATACAGATAAAATTAGAACAGAATACTTTTATCCTGCTTAATTCTCAATACCGCATTCCGGGAACAGAAAATGCAGCTTATCATTTCTATCATAGTCTTGGTTTTGCACAGTCATTTGCTAAAAAGAAACCAGCACCGGTTCCGGAAGTAATTGTACCGGTTGTGGTAGATAGAGATGGTGATGGTGTATTAGACGTAGATGATAAATGCCCTGATGTAGCTGGCCTTGCCAATTTACAAGGCTGCCCCGACAGAGATGGCGATGGTATTGCTGATGGGGATGATAAATGCCCTGATGTAGCAGGAATTGCAAAATACCAGGGTTGTCCTATTCCGGATACTGATGGCGACGGAATTAATGATGAACAGGATAAATGCCCAACTGTAAAAGGTTTGGCACGTTACCAGGGTTGTCCCATTCCTGATACCGATGGTGATGGTGTAAACGACGAAGAAGACAAATGTCCTACACGTTCGGGTCCGGCAAGCAACATGGGTTGTCCTGAAATTGCAAAAGAAGTAATTGAAAAAGTGAGTATGGCTGCAAAGAATGTATTCTTTGCAACCGGCAGTTATAAATTACTGGCAAAATCATTTAAATCTTTAAATGATGTGGCTGAAATCATGAAAGCCGACGAATCTTTAATGCTGGATATTGATGGACATACTGACGAAGTTGGTAGCGACGAAAGCAACCAAACTCTATCTGAAAACCGTGCAGGTTCTGTTAGAGAATATTTAATCAGCAAAGCTGTAGCAGAAAGCCGTATGATTTCTACAGGTTATGGCGAAAGCAAACCAGTAGCTGATAACAAAACTGCAGCAGGCCGTGCAAAAAACAGGAGAACAGAAATGACTGTTAGAAATTATTAATACAAATTTTTATAAAATGAAAGCCCCTTGATTTTTTCAGGGGGCTTTTTTAGTGGGAGAAAATTTGGTGAAAGGTGAAAGGTGAAAAGTGAAAAGTGAAAAGTGAAAAGTGAAAGGTGAAAGGTCAAAAGTGAAAAGTGAAAAGTGGGACGGGGTGGTTTGTGAAAGGTCAAAGTCGGCCCTGCTGAACGCCGTTCGGATGGGGTGTGAAGCTGAAAGGTGGAAGGTCAAAAGTGAAAGTTTGCGATTATACTTTTTGGCCCGTTTGACGCCGCCTGCGCTGTTCCAATAATTACGGAAGGCTTCTGCCAGCAGTATATCGTGGCCTTTAAATTATTTTTTTATTTTTTAATTGCCATTATAATGGGTAAGCATTTCAAAAATTGTCAATGCCTTAATTGTAGAATTTTGCGGAAGAATAATAATATGCTTCCGGTAGATTTACTAATCCGGCAACAAAATTATTCTTTTCCCGTTACGCTCAGCCCATTACCGCTAACCGAAAAATTTCCTCCATTTTCAACCGTTATTTTGCCACATTGCAATGCACCCATTGCCGCAGTAACGGTTACGGTATGGGTAGCTTTTACAAGTACCTGGTCATCTCCTTGTGGTATGCAATTGCAAAGCCATGTTGCAGGGGCATTCCACGGACCTGAGTTGGCAGAAATTACCTGGCGTTTATTTATTACCACAGCATAATCCTCTACCTGGCCGGCACCTTCGGCTAATGTGCCACTAAGCTGGCAGGCAGTTGCATCTGGTAATGCAGGATTATCTGCCAAAATCCTCATGCGCAAAGGCACATCTGTAACCGCATTCGGCGGAATAATAATTTCGGACGTTGCAATATCCTGAACAACATTCAACAAGCTTTCGCCAGCATCATTAAAGCTGCCATTGTTATTGTAATCTATATAAGCTTTTATTCTGTGCGGATTTCCGTAACTGCCTGCAACAGTAAGGGTGTACGTTTGCCCCTTTACTACATTCGTTCGCTGGTTACATGTCCTGTCTGCGTAAAGTGTATTATCTGCCTCGCTGGTATTGCTATATACATGAAGCGAATTAAAATCTACTCTTTCTATTCCGTAGTAAGGCGATAATCCAAAGAGCGCAGCAGGAATGCATGCAGCCGCCGGCAGAAGGGCATTGGGCACACTCAATGCGCCAGAAGAAATTAACCCATTTCTAAAAGAAAATAAGGCAGATCTTATTCTTGTTTTTTGATTTGCTGTAAACATCCATTGGCAGTTTGTATAGCCCATATAATTATTCAACACGGTATAATTATTTGGCAGGTCTGTTATGATGTAGGGGTTTCCGCTACAGGAATTGATTACAGATGAGCAATTGTATTGAATAAGAAATGGCTCTGTATCGCAAATAAGATCTCCTTGTGTGGCGCAACTTGTATTGGCTGCGCAACTATTTTCTGCAGCCCCATCTGCAAATGCATGATACAAATAAAAGTAATGACCCATTTCGTGCACCACGGTTTTATTACTGCCATCAACCACAGATGCAAGTAATACGATACCGTCTGTGGCAGCACTATTGTATTCAGGAAAATAAGCATAGCCGCCGGGGGCGGTAGCGCTGCCATTTATTTTATTCACTATCCAGATATTGATGTAATCTGTATTGGGCCAGCGGCTCAGGCTTTTTACTGCAGTTTCCGGCGCACTGCCGGGGAAGTTATAATTGCTGATACCACCTGAAGTATAATTAGGAACACTGCTTCCATTTATGCGGTTGATGCCGTTGGTAACTCCGCAGGAAGCAGAACGGATTGCCAGTTGAAACTGTATTTTCAGATCTGCACCAGCAAAGGAAGGACCATTGCGCCTGAAAGCATTGTTCAGGTTTGTGATCATGGCATTAATAGCTGCATCAGAAGGATTGTCTGCACTGCCTATGGGCGAACCGGTATGTATTACATGAACCACCACGGGTAAGGTATACAGGCTGTCTGCATCTGTAATATCCAGCAGTCGTTCAAATTCCTGCCGGGCAAAAGAAAGTTGGCGATCAGATGTTTGCGTTGCAGTGCTTAACCAGGCACAGTTTGTTTGCTGGCATATTGCATTACCAAACATGGCTAATTGCAAAGCCACTAACAATATCCAACTAATGTACTTATCCATTTATGAATGTTAAGGATGAATTAGCTTGTTGAAGACGACTGTTAAAATAGAAAATATTTTTCTTTTTTTTTAGGAAATTTTATAACGTCTTTCATCAAAACCAACAGTTATGTAAATGTTTTATCTCATTTTTAGTTTCTATTTGTTATGATTACGCCAATGACAGCATGCAGCAGATTATATCTTTGGATAGAGTTTATATACAATAACTACCCATTTTTTCTGCCACTGTAAGTAAGCCTTCCACCCGCAAGTGATTGCCGCCGGCTGTTCCGATAATTTGGGAAGGCTTTGACCAGCGGGATATCGTGGCCTTCAAATTAATTCTCCAATAATTTAATTGCCATTATGATGAGTAAGCATTTCAAAAAATTGCTAATGCCTAACCCGTAAAATTTTGCGGAAGATTAATAATAAGCTTCCGGTAGATTTATTAAAGAGGTCTTAGGGAGGATTTGAAATGGTATGGTGGCAACCCTGCAAACAAGTGCAAGCCGAAATGCAGCTACAATTGAAAAGTGAACGATGTATGCTTATGCTTATTCCCTTCGGCTCTTTTGCGTATGGGCCAGGCCATATATCAACTTATCCAGGTTATGTTCTTTTATAAAACTGTTGGTTATTTGGGAGGCATAAGCAAGCAAATCATTCAATTTGCTTTTTTCTAATCCCAGTATGGCAAACGATTTTTCGTGAGCTTCTTCATGGCTTAAGCCTTCTGTTTGCTGCAGGGCTTCTGTAACGGCAAAAAATTGCAACCCTTCATCTTTTAGTTTTCCGGTTTCTGCAATCATCCAGCTAAGGGCATAATAATAATTTTTCTCCAGCATTAAAAACCAGGTATTGTTTCCTGCATCGGGCATCACATTGTATTTTGATTGTACAATTTCCGGCACAAGGTATTTTTGAGTATGCTTTTGAGATTCACCGCAGTCCGTTAATTGTACCATACCCTGTAATGCCTGCGGATAAATACTCAGCCATCTGATATCCCTTCTCAGCTCATGTACCTGCAGTTCCATTTCTGTAAAAATTCCATTGGTTTCTTTTACAAAATTTTTCACTTCATTAATTTCATCTTCATAAAACTGCTTTATAGCCTTCACTTCTTCTTTTGGCTGCTGCCAGTCTGCCTCCTTTAGTTTTTTGCGGATTTTTTTTAAACGGTTGTTATTTTCACCAATCCATTCATTATTTAAAAGCAGGTCATTTACATGCTGAATTTTTTCTCTTGTCTGTGCCTGCATATATTCTCTGATATGCACTGGTACAGCAGGATGTGCTAAAAATATTTTTGCATAACTATCGTAATAATCTATCGTGCCAAAACTATCTTCCAGCAGCTTAAAGTGTTCTTTTAAACCGGAGAATTTTTTCTTGTTGTGTATGCCTGCATATAACCTGCTCAATGCCTCCAGCATAAAGAAGGGCGTGCGGGCATCATTGGTATACAGCCACAGGGCGGGGTTGTGTTCTTTGGCTGCCTGCTGCATCAATGATTCAATCTTTTGCAGGTAAAATTCAAAACGGGCTATTCCATTTTTCATAAAAAGAATTTGTATGGTTAAAATTTTTCAAAAAAAGAAACGGTACCGCCTACCCAGGTTTTATCCTTGTTGTAGCGGGTGCCTATCATTTTACCTTTGCTAAGCCGGGAAAGGTTATGCACTGCGATGGGTCTTTTTTCACCCGTTTTCCAAAAATAAAACAAACGAATTTCTGCTTTGGCAGGTTCATCCATGGTTTCAATTATAGCGGCATACTTTACCTTGCGTTGCAATATCCAGTTTTCCGGGTCTTTTATGGCATCAACGTCAGCCTGGGTTACATCTATCACTACGCCCATGCCGGCAAAAGAAAAAAGTGGTTTTAATACATATTCTGCAAGTGGTAATGGCAGGGTAACTTCATTAAGGAAAAAAGTTTCCGGCACATAAGGATTTTCTATAAAAGGCAGGGTGAATTTACTGATTCTGTAAAACCAATTGGGATGCGGCATCCATTCTACTTTATAAGGTTTGGTAAGATCAATGATATCGCCCAATCCTTCCTGCTGTTGAAGATCATCAAAAATAAGCCGGTTATAAATGCGGTGAACAGGCGTTTTTATACCATCATTCATATAATACAACAAATCGCCTTCGGCAATCAATTTGGTAAGGCAAACGGTTTTAATACCCAGCAGTTGTTCAGTACAATAAAAGTCAATTCTTGTTTTTTGTTGCTCCGGAAAAATTTCCAGCAGTATCACATTTTCGGGTGCATGATTGCCCACAATAATTTCCTTTAAAAGCTGTACATAGGTTTCTTTGTTATATCCGTTAAGATAAGCAGAATAATTATCGGGCAGGTTGGCATAAGCTGCCGTAAGCTCACTGTGAAAAGCCTGAAAGGCAAACAGGGTAGGGAACCCCTGCATTTCTATCAACTGCGGTTCCAGCGTACCTTCTTTATTTTCGCAAATGCCAAAATCAAATACAAGGCATTGCGGATGATCATCTTCGCCGGGAACCTGCAAATTTTCAGGGATGCTTCTTTCGGTGAGTGATTTAAAATTATCGGCTGTTATAACATCTAAAATATCCTCACACGCATCCAGCATTTTTTTGGTAAAATCCCTGGGAATAAAAATGGGGGTTTCTGCATTCCTAAAGTCTAAAGCACCCGGATGAAGCGCTTCTACCTGCTGCATATACTGCTGGTATTTTTCTTCAGTAAAATTTTCATTGAATGATTTTCTTAATTCTTTTTGCATAAGAAAAATTTATAGATAGATCGCTAAAATAACGAAAAGAATGATTGCACACAATTACAATCAGCATAGCGTGCAGGCTGGCAGTTTAAAATCCTTTTAAAACAGGAATTTGTATTTGATTAAATAACTACCGGTGAGGCAACTTTGTTATAGATTAAAAAAAGGCTGCCAGCAAATTATAGCTCTACCGGTTGCATTTTGTTAACGGCATGTTGCAGAAAATTGGGTAACACCCTTGCATAGGTGTAAAGAATTTTATCAGGATCGTTCAATTGTTCAATCATAGATTTCCATTTGTCTTCTCCATGATTGTCTATCACTGTTTTTTTCTTTTCCTCGGTAAGCAGGTAAAGGGTCATACCCACGGCATCAGCTTCCGGGTGAAACTGCGTGCCAATCATGTTGTCATTAAAACGCATTGCCATAATAGCTCTTTCAAGCGCTACATGCGGCCTCATTTTTTCAATGGCCAGTATGGCACCGCCCATGTGTTTAATGGTATTGTGATTGGGTTCTATTACCTGGTAGTCCCTGCTGTCTACGGCATAAAAAGGGTCTTTTAATCCGTCAAAAACGGGTTCGCTTTCTGCATCTTCTAAATAATGAATAGGAAAAACACCAAACGAAGTACTCTTTCTTTTGGTAACTTCTGCAATGTTATAATGCCTGCACAGCAATTGAAAAGAATGACAGATAAAAAATACCTGTTTCTTAATCACATTGGCCTCATTGGCGTTAAATTTTTCTATTTTGCTGAGCCATTTAAAATAGGCGGCTTCCCATTGACTGCCTTCCGTTTCTAACGGGCTACCCGGACCGCCACTGGAGATATATACGTCGTAAGACATATCAGGTACAGCTTTTTGTACTCTTACGTCAAACTCATCTTTCTGTAAATCCAGTTGATTAAATTCTGCAAACTGGTTTAAAATTTCACGGATACATCGCATCCCCTGGTTCTCTGCACCCTCATATAAATCTAAAATAGCTACTCTTAATGTGGTTTTATCATTCCAATTCATGCGCCAAACATAACAATTTTTTAAAACATAGGATGTCGTACAAACTTGAATTTTTAATATTACTATATGTATATGGTCAAAATCAGGGATTGTTTTAACCGTTTAATGGCTTTTAAACCGGGTTTTAATCAGCCCATTCTTTATTACCTTTGCCGACATTATTATGAAGACAAAAAGTATAAAAAGAGATAAGGTTAACATTATTACATTAGGCTGCAGTAAAAATATGGTGGATAGCGAGATATTGAGTGGACAGTTACTGGCCAACGAAATTGATACTGTGCATGAGAGCACCAGGCGGGATCACAATATTGTGATCATTAATACCTGTGGGTTTATTGAAAAGGCAAAAGAAGAAAGCATCAATACGATTTTGGACCACGTAGAATTAAAGAAAAGAGGTAAGCTGGATAAGGTTTATGTAACGGGCTGCCTGAGCGAACGATATAAAAACAACCTGGAACTGGAAATACCGGAAGTGGATGCTTATTTTGGTACAATGGAACTGCCCCTTTTGCTTAAAAGGCTGGAAGCAGACTATAAAGGAGAACTGATTGGAGAAAGATTGCTGAGCACGCCGCAACATTATGCTTATATGAAAATAAGCGAAGGTTGCAACCGTACCTGTTCTTTCTGCGCCATTCCCCTGATGAGGGGAGCACATGTGAGCAGGTCCATAGAATCACTGGTGGATGAAGCCAAAAAATTGGTGCAGCGTGGCGTAAAAGAAGTGATGCTGATAGCACAGGAATTAACTTATTACGGCCTGGATATTTACAAAAAAAGAGAGCTGCCAAAATTAATGCATGCATTGGCAGATGTGCAGGGCCTGGAATGGATACGGATGCATTATGCCTATCCTTCTAAATTTCCGCTGGAGATTATAGATGTGATGAAAGAAAGAGACAATATCTGCAATTACCTGGATATGCCTTTGCAACACGCCAGCAACAATATGCTTAAAGCGATGAAGCGCCAGATAACCCGGGAAGAAATGGAAGACCTGGTAGGAGAGATACGGCAACGCATACCCGATATTTGTTTGCGCACTACCTTAATTGCAGGCTTCCCCGGCGAAACAAGGGATGATGTGGAGGAATTAAAAACTTTTTTACAAAAAATGCGGTTTGACAGGGTAGGTACATTTACTTATAGCCATGAAGAAGATACCAGTGCACACGACTTTGTGGATAATATAACTGCTGAGGAAAAAGAAGAAAGGGCACTGGAGATTATGGAAGTGCAGCAGGATATTTCGCTGGAAAAAAACCAGGAGAAAGTGGGTAAAACTTTAAAAGTGATGATTGATAAAAAAGAATCAGGGCGCTACCTGGGCCGCACCGAATTTGACAGTGTGGAAGTAGATAACGAAGTGATTGTAAACAGTCCTAAAAAATTAATCATCGGCGATTTTGTAAATGTGAAAATAACAAAGGCTTTTGATTTTGATATTGAAGGAGAGGTAGTATAAAAAATAACGGGTGAGATTTGTTTGTATCAACAGCATTATAATTTTGACCAATGATAAATATTTAATGATCAATGAAGCAAAGCGCTTGAATTATATGACAAGATTTTCAGCCCAGCATATTCCTTATACTCAAACAAAAGCTTTCTCTTCCATTGTTACAGATTATGTAGCCAATGCAACTGCGCTTCAACCATTTTATTTGCATCAACCAGATTTGGATGGTATTAAAAATGCCATCATCCAAAGAAAAAGTTTTTCAACCAACCGCTCTGTGTTGGTAAACCAACTCAAGGCTCAGTACGAGGCTGTGCAACAGAACGAAAAAATTGCGGGCAATATCAACAGTCTTTTGCAGGAAAATACTTTTACCATTACCACAGCTCATCAACCCAATATTTTTACTGGCCATTTATATTTTGTTTACAAAATATTACATGCCATTAAACTGGCAGAAACACTAACCGAACAAATACCGGATTGTAATTTTGTACCCGTTTATTATATGGGAAGCGAAGATGCCGACCTGGAAGAATTGGGAGAAGTAACGATTAACGGTAAAAAATATATTTGGGAAACCACGCAGGCAGGCGCAGTGGGGCGCATGAAAGTAGATAAAGCATTTATTGCATTGATGGATGCTATTGAAGGCCAGTTGCTCGCAGAGCCTTTTGGCAAACACATAATGGCCAAAGTGCGAAATGCATATACCATTAATAAAACAATAGAACAGGCAACATTTGAATTGGTGCATGATTTATTTGCAGCATATGGCCTGCTGATTTTGTTGCCGGATAATGCCGGCCTTAAACATGAATTTGCTCCCATTATTCGCAAAGAGTTGCAGGAGCAATTTTCTAACAAAGCAGTAACAGAAACCATGAGCAGCTTTCCTGCAGCATATAAAGTGCAGGCGGCCGGCAGGGAACTCAACCTGTTTTATTTAAATGAAGATAGCAGGGAGCGGATTGAAAAAGTGAATGGTCAATGGTTAATAGTCAATAGCACAGTTAGGTTTGATGACAGTGCTATTCTGGAAGAATTGAAAAATTATCCCGAACGGTTTAGTCCCAATGTAATTTTGCGGCCTGTTTATCAGGAATGGATATTGCCCAATATTGCATTTATTGGCGGAGGTGGCGAACTGGCTTACTGGCTGGAGTTAAAAAAAGTATTTGAAGCTTCCGGCGTTCCATACCCTGTGCTGGTACTGCGTAATTCTTTTATGCTGATAAATAAAAAAGTGGCGACAAAAATAAATTCGCTTCAAATAAATATCACTGAATTTTTTAAACCTGTGCATGTGTTGATGCTGCAGTTGGTGAAACAATCTTCTTCTTTAAAACTGGAACTGTCAGAAGAAAAACAACAACTGGAAGTATTGTACCAAAAAATAAAACAGGCTGCTGCTACAGTAGATATCACCCTGCAACAACATACGGAAGCATTGTTTACAGTAGCCAATAAAAAGCTGGAAAAACTGGAGAAAAAAATGTTGCTGGCAGAGAAGCATAAATTTGAAGCACAACAACGCCAGGTAGAAAAAATAAAAGCCAGTTTATTTCCGTGGGATAACCTGCAGGAAAGGGTAGATAATATAATGCCTTATTATGCTATTTACGGTCCTGAGTTTTTACAGGCGCTTTATGAAAACTCAAACGGACTGCAGCAGGATTTTTGCATCCTCACTGAAACTGATTAAACAACTGGCAGAGATTTTTTCAATCGCCTTCCGGCAAATAGCCCTTATTTTTTCAGGAGGTTTTATTTGTAGTTGGCTATTTCAATTAGTTTATTCACATCCAACACAATAATTTTTCTGCCTTTTGTTTGCAGTATCCCAAATTCTTTGAATTCAGTCAGCATCCTCACCACATTTTCTCTGGCGGTTCCTACAAGGCTTGCCAGGTCATCCCGGCCCATGTTAATTTCAACCGGCATACCAGGCTTAAAATTTACTTTATATTTTTCCCGCAGCACTATTAATTGAAGGGCTAATCTTTCTCTCACCGATTTTTGAGCAATCATAGTCAGACTGTTGGCCAGTACAGCAAATTCATGGCTCAGGGTTTTTAAAAGCCGCCTGTTTAAAACATCGGAGCGATTGAGTGTTTCCAGAAAATCTTCTTTTGCAATAAAGGCAATCCTGCTTTCCTCAATGGCTGCAGCCGAATCAGGAAAACGATCTTCGGCAAGAATGGCATGGTATCCCAATAGCTCACCAGTGTTGGCTACATAAATAATTTGTTCTCTTCCGTCTTTGTCTAAAGTGTATTTTTTTATTTTACCTTCTGTGATATAAAAGATACCGGTAGGATAGGATCCTTCCCTGAAAATGATGGCTCCTTTTTTATATACCTGTTCTGTTTTATGTGCAGTTAATAATTCCAGGTCGTCCAAAGGAAGATCTGCGAGGATAGATTCACTTTTGAAGTCCCATTTATCAATTGGAAAAATACCTTTTATACTCATCAGTATACAAATTTACCCTATTAAAAATTGATAAAACTCACTTTTTAGATTGATAAGTGTTACTGTAATTTATGCTATTACAAAATACCTTTGCGTAATGAATACAGAAAAACCGGTTGATAAGGATCTCTACTATACCCACGATCATGAGTGGATTGAGTTTCAGGGTTCTGTTGCCTACATAGGAATTTGTTCTTTTAAACTCACAGGATTTAAAGAAATACAGGAAATAAAATTTAAGGAAACCTCCGGCTTAAAAAAACAAGGCGAAGTGATTGCTACTATAAGGTATAATGACTATGAGATAGAAGTGCACATGCCTGTGGATGGTAGGTTGGTGGAAGTAAATGAAAAACTTATTAACGGCGATCAGAGTTATTTATTAAAGAACCCTGAAAATAGCGGATGGATTGCATTGATCGTACCTTCGCAGCCAGAGGAAAGGAAAGACTTACTGCTTACGGGGCAATACCTTGCAAATTTTAAAAGCAACTATGCTGAACAACCCGCTTAATAAAACAATTTATAGCAAATGGCATTGGTAAGAAAAAATAAAGCACTGGATCAATTATTTTCTTCCGATTTATCATTTGATCAACTATACCCAAAGTCTATCCAGGAGTTGGCATACAGGCATTGGACTCCTTTAGAAGTTGCTAAAAAAGCCGCAGAATACCTAGGTTCTGAAAGCAAATCAAAAATATTGGACATAGGCAGCGGCGTTGGAAAATTTTGCCTTGCTGCGGCTCACTACAGACCTAATGCAATGTATTATGGTATTGAACAAAGGAAAAATTTAATCAGCTATGCAGAAACTGCTAAAGAAAAACTGGGATTAAACAATGTATCCTTTATCCAGGGAAATTTTACTCAGATTGATTTTGCCCGTTACGACCATTTTTATTTTTATAATTCTTTTTATGAAAATCTTTTAGGCACTCCTAAAATAGACAACAGCCTGGAATACTCCGGTGAATTATTTAATTACTATAATTTTTATTTATACAGGCAATTGGGAAAAATGCCGGAAGGAACAAAGCTGGTTACTTTTCATATCGTGGAAGATGAAATGACTGAAGGTTATCATATAGTAGGTGAAGATTTGGAAAACCAGTTGAAGTATTGGGTAAAAATTTAAACCAATTTTATGGCCATCAATATTGATAAAGAATTAAATGAAATTATTGCCAACCTAAAGCCTGCAGAGGGATACCTGGATTGCGAAAAAGTGATTATAATAAATCTTAAAAAACATCTGGCCAATAAAATACCTGTTTCTGATATAGATATTTATTTAAAAAATTTAATGCAGCATTTCGAAAATCTTGTGGAAGAGAACGAAAATTTTGACGGTAATATAAACTACCGGTATGCCGCTCAGTTTTTAAATACATCAATATCTACCCCTTACTGGAAAAGCTGGATTCATGCAAACCCATCATAATACAAATGATCCAATCTTAAAAAAAGGATTTCATTTTTTGTAAATCGTTTTAAAGGTCTCTGTTATTCTTAAACAAAATAAAGCAGCTTTATTAAAAAAGTAAAATAAAAGAAAATGTCATTAGCATTAGACGAATTCCGGGCTATTCTTATTAGAAAAATTTTAAATGCTTCTTCGCAGGAAGAAGTAACCCGTTGCATTGAAAAAGCCATGGCGGATATTGAAAAGAAAAAAGTGAATGGGCATATTATAGTAAGATTTGTAGATAAAATAAACGGGCAGCTCGATTTGTTTAGCCCATTAAAAAAAGATGCACAGGAATGGAGTAATATCAATATGGCACGTATACTTTTTACCCGTATCAAAAACAAGTTGGTTACTACTGCTATATAAATTAATAACCAATGTTTAGACCAAAGTTATTTGAAACTTTAAAAAATTATGACCGTCAACAGTTTGGCAAAGATGTACTGGCCGGCCTGATTGTAGGTATTGTTGCATTGCCGCTGGCCATTGCATTTGCGATAGCCTCGGGTGTATCGCCGGAAAAAGGGCTCTATACTGCTGTTATTGCCGGGTTCATCGTTTCAGTATTGGGTGGAAGCAGGGTTCAGATTGGTGGCCCCACCGGGGCATTTATTGTAATAGTGTATGGTATTGTGCAGGTACATGGTGTGAATGGTTTAATCCTTGCTACCCTCATGGCCGGGGTCATGCTCATTATAATGGGTTTTGCCCGCCTGGGCTCTGTCATAAAATATATTCCGCATCCTTTAATCATAGGTTTTACAAGTGGTATTGCACTCATCATTTTTTCTTCTCAGGTAAAAGATTTTTTTGGATTAACGATGGGTGCTGTGCCTGCAGATTTTATAGAAAAATGGAAAAGCTATTTCATGAATGTGGCATCCATCAATATTTATGCAGCACTCATTGCTGTAGCCACTGTATTGATCATTTTATTGTGGCCAAAAATTACGCATAAAATTCCCGGTTCATTAATAGCCATTATTGTTACTACGGCTGCCATGCAATGGTTGCATCTTCCGGTAGAAACCATTGGGAGTAAATTTGGCAGTATACCTTCTTCTCTGCCCATGCCTTTTTTTCCGGACTTTGATTTTGCAACTATCAAAAGTTTAGTATCTCCGGCGTTTACAATTGCATTGCTTTGTGGTATTGAATCTTTATTATCTGCGGTGGTTTCGGATGGTATGATAGGAGGAAACCATAAATCAAATATGGAATTAATTGCACAGGGCACAGCCAATATATTTTCTGCGATGTTTGGCGGTATCCCTGCCACGGGCGCCATTGCAAGAACAGCTACCAATGTAAAAAACGGTGGACGTACTCCGGTGGCCGGCATTGTTCATGCTATTACCCTTTTACTGATCATGTTATTTGTAGGTAAATGGGCTTCATTAATACCCATGGCAACACTTGCAGGGATATTGGTTATTGTGGCATATAATATGAGTGAGTGGCATAGTTTTGTATCCGTGTTTAAAGGGCCAAGAAGTGATGTGGCTGTGATGGTTACTACCTTTTTATTAACGGTATTGGTAGATCTTACGGTAGCGATAGAAATTGGAATGGTACTGGCTGTATTCCTGTTTATGCGAAAAATGATTCAATTCAGTGATGTAAGTTTATTTAAAAATGGCCTTGATGGAAACGGTACTGAAAAAGATAAAGATTCTATCAGTAAATTTTTGATCC
>Ga0335397_10006253_pt1 | contig 15395 bp, 14 predicted proteins | sample MAT04_FD_205740 | JGI IMG/M metagenome (GOLD analysis project Ga0335397, IMG submission 205740) | Freshwater microbial communities from Lake Fryxell liftoff mats and glacier meltwater in Antarctica - MAT-04 (spades assembly) (version 2) ... | reverse complement strand
AAGTACAGCACCACAAACATCAGCACCAATGGCAGCAGGCTGAAGAGGGTGGACTCGGCGCCGCCAGTGGCGGCGGCGGGGGCGGTTTGGGCTTGGGCGGTGGAGATGAACACGGTGAGCGGTCCTGTACGAAGTGATCGATTACCCTGGGCGCAATGAACACCAGGGAACCCAATAGTTTAGCTTTGCTGCGTGGCGGCGAATACCGGCGCCTGCTTGTGCGCGGCGCCGCCTTCTGGCCCTGGGCGGGGCCGCTGCCAGCGGCCTTGCCAGTTGGGCGGGTGCTGACCTTGGGCCCTGGAGCCGAATTCACGGACCTTGCAGCCGCCGTCTCCGCAGCGCAAGACGGTGACCGCATTGACGTCCTGCCCGGCACCTACCGTGGCCAAGTGGCAGTGATTGCACGTCGCCTGCATCTGCGCGGTGTGGGCCCGGGCGCGACGTTCGCAGCTGCGGGTCGCCTTGCTGCGGACATGGGAATACTGGTGGTGCGGGGTGACGTGACCGTCGAAAACCTCGGATTCACAGGTGCCCGGCGGGCCCATGGCAACGGCGCAGGAATTCGCTTCGACCACGGCCGACTTGATGTGCGTCGCTGCACCTTCACCGACAACGAAATGGGGCTGCTGGGCTCAGACCACCCCAAGGCCGAGTTGAGCGTGGTTGACAGCGTCTTCGGCGCGGCCCCGCGTCACCACGGTCAGCTTCATCACCTGCTCTACGCCAGCACCATGGCGCGCCTTGAGGTTCAGGGCTGCCGCTTTGAAGGCGGCTGGCGCGGCCACTTGATCAAGAGCCGAGCCCGCATCAACGACATTCGGTACAACCTGTTTCGCGACGGGCCTTCCGGCCAAGCATCGTATGAACTGGAACTGGCCGAAGGCGGGCACAACCTGGTGCTGGGCAACATCATCGTGCAAGCCCCGAGCACGCAAAACCGGAGCATCGTGGCAGTCGGCTACAACGCCAACCCGAGCCAGGAGCACAGCCTCGTCTTTGCCTACAACACGCTGGTCAACCAGGGGTGGTGGCCGGCGCGTTTCTTGCGCATCTGGCCACAAAAAATGCCTGTCGCACAGACACTGGCGGTGGCGCACAACCTCTTCGTCGGCCGCGGCGATCTGGGCATACCCGAGGGCTACGGAAGGGCCGGCAATTTGCAGTTGGCCGTGGCGGACCTGGAGGACGCACTTGCCGACAAATTCAAACCCAGCTTGCCCTGCCGGGGTGTAGCGCCAGACACCCTGGCCTGGCCTGCCAAGTGGTTGCCGCGGCGGGAATTCAGTGCTCCCGTAGGCACCCGCCCCCGCAGCGACTGGGCGTGTTCAGGGGCTGTTACTCAGACTGCACGCTAAAGCCGTTGTCAGCCGCCTGACCGCGGTCGCCAACCCACGGCGCCCGCCAACGACAACGCCAGGCGCTTCATATGCCGTGGCACTCGCCACCAGGCAAGTCCCAGCGCCCGCACCCCGGTCCAACGATCACCCTGCTGCAGATGGTGGTAGCCAAACTCGGCCTGGTAGCGCGACACCGTCTCTGCAAAGTGCCCAGTGGCCATGGCCCGCCCATCCGCGCTGGCCAGCCCGTGGTTTGCCGCATATCGCAGCAGCAAGTCGGTGCGAAAGTCTATTTTGCGTACTGAGCGAGAGCCCTGCACCGGGTGCTGCCGGTACAGCACCGGCGGCCACTGCAACAACGCAAACGGGACCTTTTGCGACATGCGCAACCACAGGTCCCAGTCTTCGCTATACGACAGCGATGTGTCAAAGCCACCACACGCCAACACCGCCTCTTTCAGTATCAAGGTGCCGCTGGTGAGCGCCCAGCAGTCGCTCAGAAACTGGTGGTAAACCCAGCCCGTGAAGTCGGCGTCGACGACCAGGCCGGGGTCCGCCGGCCAGACATCGGCGGGCGCTGGGTACGTATCGCCGTCCATGTACCAGTGGTGATAGCGGCACACCACGGCCCCGCAGCCGGCATGCTGTGAAAACGCCGCGACCTGGCGCGCCAGTTGGCCCGGGTGCCAGATGTCGTCCTGGTCGAGGCAGATGACGTAGCGCCCTTGCGCTGCTCGCAGGCCGGCATTGCGAGCCGCACTGACCCCGGCGTTGCGCTGCGTGATCAATCGCGCCGCTGGCGCAACCTGGCCCACCAACTGACAGGTGCCGTCGGTGGAGCCGTCGTCAACCACGATGATTTCAACGGCCGGATGCATCTGCGCCAGCACACTACGCATTGTGTCGGCGACGAAAGCCTCGCCGTTGAAGGTGGGGATGACCACGGAGACGAGTGCATCGGCGGTCGGTTCATGCATGCACGACTCTCAATGTGTTTGTTGGCCTATCGCTTGCGCCCACATCCGCGCCGCAGCGTCCAGGCCCAGGCTTGAAAAGTGACAGTCGCGGTGCCGGTGCAGTCCCTGGAGCGTGTCGGTGTCGGGGCCCAGGCGCACATCGGCGTGAAGCGCGACGACTTGGCTGATCGCCGAGCGCACGGCGGCACCCTTGCTGCCTTGGCACATTGTCGAACGGGCGGCCAGGATGGGTGCCAACACGCCGGCCGCTCGCAAGTGCGCCCGTAGCCGATCGAGCCCCTCGGCATAGGCAGCTTCCGGGGTACCTGCCAGGGCATCGGCCTCGCCCTGTTGCCATAGCACCAAGTCTGGGTGCAGTTGCGCCAGCTTCAACTGCCCAATCAAATTATCCATGCGTGCCACCAAGGGGCCTGAAGCACCACTCCAATCCTTGATGCTGGTGGCATCCACTGCCAGCAAGGCCACCACCACTGGCCGGTCAAGGCCCAAGCGCTGCAGATACGACGGCAGGCGCGACCAGATGCTGCCATGCCCACCCGTACCCCCAGGCAGCGGATCGGCGGTGACCTGACAGCCATCGCCGACGAACACTTTGGCCTTGGGTGCGCCAAGCCTAGCCTCTGCGGGATTGTCGAGCCCGTGGTTGCCCGCATTGGACTGGCCCAGCACCAGCAGTACCAGCGGCGCAGGCTTGGCGTGGCCATCGATGCATGGCTGAACCGGCACTGGCGCAGGGCCCTGGACAGAAGCCACCCTGGCGGCCAGTTGTTGCTCTGCGCGCAGCTCGCTCCACATCGGCGCCCCGGCGACAGCGGTCACCCCAGCAGCCGCAGCAGCCACCACCAACCCCGCCGACCAACCAGGCCCTTTCATGCAGCCAACGCCGTCGGACGTCTGCGGTACCAGTCGCGCACCCACCGCATGGCCGGCTTTTCGACAGTGTAGGTCAACAGTGAGGCCAGCCCGATCGCAACCACCAACGCCGCACCAATGCTGGCGTCGAAAGGCCAACCCTGGGCGAGCACCGCGCGCTGAACCACCCACCCGATGTTCTCGTGCAGCAAGTACAGCGTGTACGAAATGGTGCCCAGAAAGCTCAACACGGGGTTGGCCAACCAGGGCAGGCGGCCGGCTGCGGCGCCCCACACAATGGCGGTTAGCGCAGCCGCCAGCGCGGCCAGCATCAAGCCGTCCACCAGCGCCAGGCAAACAAGCGCCAAAACGGCTGTCACACGCGCCGGCAGATCGCCCGCGCGGTGGCCGCCCACCGCGACCTGGTAAACAAAAATCCCCAGTCCGAACCACGGGATGTACTTCAAGATCGTCAGCCGGTACAGCATCCACGACAGGTCCACCCCGAAGGCCTGCGCCGCCACGTGATACACCAGCCGCAAGGCCAGCATCGCGCCAATCACCCAGTACACACGGTGCAACTGGCCGCGCATGTAGAGCGCCAGCATGCCGGCATAGAAGATCAACTCAACCTCGAGAGTCCAGTACACGCCGTCCACGTGCGGCACGCGAAACACGCCGTGCACCATGAAGAAGTTTGCCAACGCCTGCAGTGCCGTCACTTCCTTGCCCGGCAAGCCAAACTGGCTGGTGACGGCGTAGGTCATGGCAACAGCAACCCAGTACGCAGGAAACAGGCGCGAAAACCGCGACACCACAAAGTCCATGCTGCGCTGGGTGCGCGACAGCGTCATGAAAATGACGAAGCCACTGATGATGAAAAACAGGTTCACGCCGTAGTGCCCCAAAGGCACGGTGAAGCTGGGCGTGGCGGCGGGTGCATACAGCTCGGCAAAACGGGTGGTGTAGTGAAAAAGCACCACGGCCAGGGCCGCCACGCCCCGCAGCGCGTCGATCTCTGCCAGCCGCCGCGTGCAGTCAGCGCCGTGCGGCTGGCTCATGCGAACCTTCAAAGCGCCAGTTGGGCGCATGCCCGCGCAACCACTGTTCCAGCATCATCAGGATCCAGACCATCTCACCGTAGTAGCCCGGGTGTGCGGGAAGCAGTTCATCCAGCAACTGCTTGATGAATTCAGGCCGAACCACGCCGCGTGTGGCAAAACCGCGCACCGAGTCTTCTGCCAGCGCCTTGAGGGCTGGATGCTTCGTGGCCCACACACCAAAGGGCAGACCGAAACCCTTTTTCTGCTTGGTGATGATGGCAGCCGGCAAGAAGTCTCGCAGCGCTTCCTTGAAGAACCAGCGCAGCTTGAAGCCGCGCAGCTTGTAGTGGGTGGGCAGGCGCATGGAAAAGTCCACCAACGCATCGTTCAGCAACGGATACCCCACGTTGATGCCGGCGAGGCGCGTGGTGCCGCGCACCTTGGGCAGATCAGACTCGGCCAGGGTGTAGCGCCAGTCGTAAGCGAGCATGCGGTCGAGGTCATTGTCGGCATCGGCCTGGGCCCACACGTCGCGCTGCTGTTGCAACGGCAGATCGGGTTGCACCGCTGCCAGAAAGTCAGCGCTCAGCACTTCGGCAAAGCCGAGACGCCGCAGCAGGTTGTAGTGCCCCAGCCGGTCGGGCAACGGCACCTTGGCATCGCGCACGTAGTTGCGGCCCTTGCGCAGCACAGACACATGGTGGGCCCCAGGCAGCGCAAGCAGCGGCTCGATGAGCGCACCCCGCAGCATCCCCGGCAGCTGACCGTACAGGCCGTACAAGCGCTGCGTGGCGTAACGTGAATTGCCGCCAAAAAGTTCATCCCCACCGTCACCCGCCAGGATCTTGGTGACACCATCTTCGCGCGCCTTCAACGCGCAGTAGTACGCCGGCAATGCCGAAGAGTTGCCGAAGGGCTGGTCATACGAAATGGCCACATCAGCAATGCTGCGCACCAGATTGTCAGGCGTGACGTAGTACTCGTGGTGTTCGGCGCCGAAGTGGCGCGCGGCCAGGCGCGCGTACTCCATCTCGTCGTAACCCTCGGCGTCGAAACCGATCGAGTAGGTGTGCACACGCCCGGCAACCTGCTTGATGTGGCCAGCTACGGTGGAACTGTCGGTGCCACCGCTGAGGAAGCAAGCCGGCGTGCCGGCGTCGAGTTCAGCTTTCACAGCCCCAGTCATAAGGCTGCGGAACTCGGCCTTCAGGGCTTTGAACGACGGCTTGCGCGGCGACTGAAACTTGAGCCGCGCATAGGGGCGCACTTCAACGCGGCCCTTGTCAAACAGCGCGCAATGCCCTGCAGGCAAACGTTGCACGCCCTTGAAGATGGTTCGCGGAGCCGGCACAACGTGAAAGAACAGGTACTCAAAGACCGACTGTGGGTCAATCTCGCTGCAGCCCAGGCCGTCCGCACGTTCGCCAAAGCTGAACTGCCCGTTGTCAAAGCGCCAGCACATCGTCTGCTGGGCGAAGCGGTCGACAGCCAGAAAGGTGCCCCCGCCCGAAACCCGCAAACCTGCGGCGAAAGCGCCGCGAGCACTCGCGGCCGCCTGCGGGGCGCCCAGCCCCGCGATGGCAGCGGCCCATGTCTGCATGCCATCGGGCCATTGCGGCGCGCCCAGAAAGAGGTCACTCGTCTTGTCGGTCATCGTTGGCGCCACGGCTGAGCCGACGGGCTACCGCCGGCAAGGCAAAACCCGTAGTTTCACCCGGCCGCAGCCGGGCTCGCGGGGGGCGAGGCGCCGGGACGTGGCGGAATGCGCACCACCCGCTCGGCTGTGCCAGCAGCCGCCATTCGTCTATCCCCTGCTGCCCATTGCCTATTGCCCCAGCTTCGGCCCGATGTAGCTTGTGGCCAGCGCCACGCGGTCCAGCCTGTAGTGCATGGTGCTGGGCGCGAGCTCAACGCCGCCATGGTAAACATCGATCCACATGCCCTGCACGCCGAACTCGGCATGCCGACGCCAGCGATAGTTGGTGCGGCTGTAGGCCGGGTAGCCGTTGATCCAAACTTGGTAGACGCCGTCTGCGTTGGCCGTGGCGTAATTGCCCAGCGCGTCTTGGCTGCCGGCCATGGTGTTTTGCTTGACGCGAATGTCAATGCAATACCACTGCTCCTTGCGAATCGCGATCATCGGGAACGAAGCACCCGTAGGAAACGGCCCGCCTTGGTCGAGGTTGTAGTCGTAGATGCCGATGCCGAACCAGCCGATGTACGGGTCGTCATCCAAAGCGGTGGGACTCACACCCGTGAGGAAGCGCACGCTGTGGCCTTCGTACTGGAAGTTTGCGTTGCCGCCGGGGTCGACCTTCAGACCGGTGCCGCGGTAGCCGCCGTTGCCGGTGGTTTGCTGCCAGTAGCCCACCGGGTTCCAGTAGCCAAACTGCACGCCCATCGCGGGAATCTTGATGGCCGTGTCTGCCGTCGTGCCAAAGTCGTTTTCCAGGTACATGTGGTACTGGCCAAAGAGTTCTTCACGCACGACGTTGGGGGTGCCACGCATTCCTGTGCCTTGGCTGGCTTCGAGCCTGGAATTGGCACTGCCCAACTGCCCGACGGAAATTTCACCGCGTGCAAAGGTGGTGCCGGTAGCCGCGTTGAGCGTGCGCGTGGCCACGGGCGTAAAGCCGTTGTCGAAAGGCCCGCCAAGTTCAAAGTCGTCTGCCGCGATCAAGGCTGCGTTGCCGCTGCTCTTGAGGGCATTGAAGTTGGCATACCCGTTGGCCAAGCCGAGCACTGGTGCAGGCACATTTTCCGGGACGATGATGGTCGGCGGATCGCACTCGAACACGTCCACGATGTGGCCTGTGTGGCCGGTGTCAAAGGCCGCGACCTTGAAGCTGAGGGTGGCGCTGGTCACTGTGCCGGTCACTGAGCGCAAGTCGAAGCGCAAGACTGCAGGCTGGGAGTCTGCCACGAGGCGAAAACCGGCCGCACTTCCTACGCCGCGAAAACTTGTGTTGTTCCACGTTGCGTTGGCCGCCGCAGCAAGTGTAAAGGTTCCCGTGCTGGTAACCACCGTCAGCGTGGGTCGGTCAGCGGGGCTGGCACTTCTGCGACCGAATATGTCCAGCGGCCAAGCGCTGTTGCGTGGGTTGAGATAAAAACCGCGGTTGGCGTTGTTGGTCATCCAACGTGCCATCAGTGCGGTGACGCTTGCAGACAGAACTTGCCCTACGGTGCTTGCCGCCCCAGTGCTGGCGTATGGGGTCCTGCCCTCTTGTGTTTGATTCACGTCCAGCCAATTGCCGCGTCCCATCAGCGCGCCACTGGCGTAAATGCGGGCCCAGCGAAAATTCATGCGCTTGTGCCAGAAGTCGCGGGTTGGGGCGCTGAGATTCCCGGTGTCAGCGGCGGTGCCCCCATCACTCGTCAGGAACTGGACGATGTTGCCAGTGGGCGCAGGCGGGGGAGGTGGCGCGGGCGGTGTGGGCGCAACTGGTGGCGGCGCGGGCGGCGTTGGCGCAGGGGGAGCGGGTGGCGTTGGTGCGGGTGGAACTGGCGACGGTGGCGCGGGGGGATTCGGTACTGGTACCGGTGCTGGTGCCGGTCCCGCCACGGGCCCGGCCACTGCTGGGGATTCGCCTTCGGATCCACCACCGCCGCAAGCGGCCATCCAAGGACTCAGCCCCAGGGAAGCCAGCGCGCCGGCAATCATTCGTCGCCGGGTTCTGAGTACGGTGTTCGGTCCAGCTTCGCCAGTCAGCGAACAAGGCGCAGGGCAAGGTGTGGGCCTAAGAGTGTTCTTCATGGAAGTGGAGCAGTCAGAAAGTGAAACGAGCCGCTTGAGCAGCGAATCCCGCAAGAAAATAGAAATCAAACTGTGGCAATCAGCGAGAGTCAAATTCCAACTTCTGACTACGCTCCAGGCACCCACATTGAAACAGGGTGGCTCGTAAAACGCCCCATGAAGAACCAGTCCGATCGTGGAGTTTGTGGCGCTGCCAACGTGTCTGAAAGCAAGAACCGTTTGCAAGAGGTACCGAAGCAGCACCTCTCACACAACCAGCGAAAAAAGCGCTTCACTCTGCGGCATCTAGACTTGCATTGCGCCCGCAGAAAGATTCAAAACCTCGGAGCTTCGATCGGCTTTGCTCAACTGGGTTGCCCAGCGAAAGCGGCACCGGCAAGCCGGGGTTCGAAGCCCCGCGGCTGAAGAACGGGTGAGCGATTGATTGTCTCTCTCGACGAGTTCAGATGTCCTCTATTCAGCGTATCAACATGCAAGTGCTGCAGGGAGTGAGGTTTGGCTCACGTAGCGAGAAGCGCAGCTCACAGGCTCTCTGCAGGCGAGGAAGTTCGTGCGCAAGTGCCGCGAACCCGTTGTCAGCATCGCCGAGCGGATTCCTTTCAGACATGAGCTCGGATAATCGGTCCCCACTGCGTTCCCCCTTCAGCAAAGTGGCGCCAGTGCGGCCGCCCCTATCCTCCGCCTTCAAACGTCGATTTTCATCCCGCGCCACTGCGTGCGCTCTCTATCTGCCCACTGCTCAATGTCCGATCCAGAGCCGCATCCCGTCGCAGACTTGCACACTGTGATGTGGCCTCGACCAAACCTTCAAGCCAGAGCCTTGCTGGCCACCGCTGGGTTGGAGTTGAGCTTCAACGCGCGCGGCGCCTTGCTGACCGCCTTCAACGAATTGCGAGTCAGCGCCCGCACGCCGGGGGCGCCGACGATCCTCGTGCCCGCCTACCACTGTCCGTCTGCCATTACGCCCGCCATCATGGCTGGGCTCGAGCCGGTGTTCTACAGAATCCGGCTCGATCTCAGCATTGACTGGGACGATGTGGCAACCAAGACCACGGTCAGGACGACGGCCATGCTGGTCATCCACTTCTTCGGCGTGGCACCCGATTTGGCGCCAGCAGCTGCCGCACGCACCCAGGGGCTGCGCATCGTCGAAGACTGTTCACATGCGTTCGTGTCAGTCAACCCTCTGCGCTTGGCCGGCGACGGGCAAAGCGACTACCGCATCTTCAGCTTCTGGAAGCTGGCCCCAAGTGGCGTCGGCGGCGGACTAATTCGTGCTGCGTCCAGCGCCGCCCGACCCGTGAAGTCGCGCCCATTGGCGCCGCTGAAAGCCAGCCTTCGCAACTACAAACTTCTGATCGAAGAAGCCCTTCAAAAGGGCAGCGCGAGTAGATTGCGGTCGGGCTACGAAGCATTGGAAAGAGCCCGCCTAGCGCTTCGGCCGCGCGCGCTGCAGACGGTGGCCGCGCCGCCAAGCCTGGAACACGGCGAAACCTACTACCCGGTTCACCCAGCATTGGCTCGTGCCGCCATGCCAAGCCACGTGCGTCGCATCATCGAAGCGAGCGACATGGCCGCAATCGCATTGCGGCGCCGTGCCAACTTCGCGCGCTACCAGGACCGCCTCGGCCTCCTCGCCCCGATGACAGCTTTGATCCCGCAGTTGCCCGAAGACACCTGCCCATGGGTCTACCCGGTCCTGTTGCCCCGGCGCGACGACCTCGATCGCAAGCTGCGCGGAGCGGGCATGGCACTGCATACATTCGGAATCTACTTGCACTCCCGCCTATTCGAGACGGCTGACGCGGCCACTGTTGAAGATGCCCGGTTGCTGGCGCAGCAGACGCTATGCATAGCCATACACCAGGGCATCACACCTGACGATATCGACCGCGGCTGCGCAGCCGCGCAGCGAATCCTGCGTGCCTGCTGAACGCACCAAGCGCTGCCCAACTGCTATGCCCCTGCGCATCGATGTCCTGTCCGACCTGAGCCTGCTGCCCACACTCTGGACCGCATGGGAGTCGTTGACCGTGGAGAGCACCGCGCCACTGGTGGGCCTGGACGCCACCTCTGGCCCACTGTGGTTTGCCACGCTCATACAAGTCTTTGAGCGAGCCCGGGCAGCGCGCATCGTTGTCGCGCGCGAGGGCGAGCACATCGTTGGTCTGCTGCCGGTGTATCTCGAGCCAGGGCGTCACGCCTGCCAGCGGCTGGTTGCGGCGACCGAGCTCTATGGGGGCCGCAATGGTTTCTTGCTGAGCCGGCCCGACCCCGACTTGTTGGGCAGCCTGCTGCGGGGCGCGCGGCAAGCTTTCGGGAGTTGGCAGTCGCTGCGCACGATGCTGGTCGAGGGGAGCGCCAGTGCCCACTTGTTGGAGCAGCTGGTGAACTCATCTGGGTTCAGCTACGTTGCAGAAGCCGGCTGGGAGTCGCCTTACTTCCCACTTCTGGAGGATGCTGCTACCTTCAATGCAGGCATGTCCAAGGGCTTGCGCCAGACCATTCGCACCGCCACAAACAAACTGCGTCCGCTGGGCCATCTGAACTTTGTCGAAATCGGCGGCCCTGAGAACGCTCAGCAAGCCATCGAGGCCATCTTGGCGGTCGAGCGGTTGTCGTGGAAGCACATCGCCGGCAGCGCAATTAGCTGCGTTCCCGAACAAGAGGCTTTCTACCGCGCGTTGTTACCGCCGGCGCTGGCGGCGGGCCTGATCTACGGTCAGGTGCTCACACTCGAAGGCCAGGCAATTGCGTTCAACTTCGGCCTCATACGCGCGGGTGTCTATTCATGTCTGAAACACAGCAACACGCAGGAGCATCAAGCTTTGAGCCCGGCACAAGTCTTGAACGCGAACCTGGTGGATCGCTTGCGTGAGCGCGGCGTTCGGGTGTACGACTACATGGGAAGAGCCGAGCCGCACAAGCTGCGATGGTCGAATGAAACTGCCGCCTACGCCCGCCGCCCAGTGTGGATCTATGGTGACACGGCATGCGGTCGAGTTGGCCACGTCAGTCATCGATTCAAGCAGTTGCTGCGAACAAGGCTGGGCCGGGCAGCCTCAAGGCCGCCAACGCAGGAGTCAGATTGACCGCTTGAAAGCGGACTGGTGTTAAGGCGATGCGTGCAGGAGTTTGCACCTACTCGGCGGCAAAGAAGTACGGGTTGTGTCGAGTGCTAGGCACAAGGAAGAACCCCCGCAATTTGGACGAATACCCGAAGCGGCCGAAGAGCCCGCCATCGCTGCCCCCACCTGGCGGTAGCACGGTGTTGGAAGGGCTGACATTGAGCACGCCGCGAACCCAAGGGTGCGTACCGCCGCCAGTGGGCGTCAAGGTACTGATCTGCCCGCGATTGTTGGTGGGGTTTTCGTAGATGCAGAGCTGCCTGATTTCTGGCGCCCAACACGAACCGAACCCCGCCATATTTTCAATCTCCAGGCCCGCGCTGTAGCTTCCGCTCAGGGTCGGAGACAAACCCGTGAAGCTGTCCTGATCGATGTGCCATATCTTCAACGCACCACGATTGATACCTGCCAACACATCCATGCCAGGGATGTAGTGCATGGCATCGCAACTTGCTAAGTGATTGTCCGGAACCCCGCGAACCCGCGCCGTACCCGCCGCAAGATCGATGGCTATCAGCTTGGAAGTAGCGTGCCCGAGGCTCCAGAGCGTACCGCGCGCTCCGCGCGTGGGGTCGTAGGCACATACGCCGTCGTCGGTGCTAATTGCCGGATTGCTCGCGTTCTGGGCTGTGTAGTCACACAGGAGATGGGCCTCTCCAGCGGCGTCAATCCGGTAGGCCGCGCGTTTCGTTGAAGGGTGGCCAGAGTAATAGCAGCCCTGCAGTCGCGATATCACTGGGCCCAAGCCGGGTACGAAAGTCTGGTTGTTGTAGCTGTGCGCGGCGCGCAGCCGCCCGTCGAAGTAAACCCCACTCCTGTCGAGCCCGTCACGCGCAATGCCGATGTTGCCAATGGCACCGCTCGGGCTGCGGACCATCACCCAGGCGGGAGAGTCAACATCCAGCTTGATTCGGTATGGCTCGTTGCCGCCGTAGTCGGCATGCCCGCCTCCAAGCGGGATCCAGAAAGTGCCGGAATCGTCGTCCCAGACTCCGCCCGTCCAGGAAAGCAAACCGGCGGTCATGCCCCGTCCAAGGTAGTCCGCATTGGCGGGCGTGATGGCCGGGTTCCTGCCAGGATCGATGTCCGCGAGCGTGTTGCTTGCCGGGAGCATGGCCCAGGTGTGGGATGCCATGGCGCGCCGCCATACGGGCCAGGCACCTCTGTTGGCCGGTACTACAGCGGGCCACGTCGGGTCGCGTGAAACGGGCCCGCTCGGTGCTGGCGCTGGTGCCGGCGCTGGTGCTGGTGCTGGTGCCGGCGCTGGTGCAGGCGCTGGTGCAGGCGCTGGCGCAGGTGCCGGCGCGGCTGGGGGGGTTGGGGGGGTTGGCACAACCGCTGGTGCGCTTGAAGCCTTGGCTATGGTTTCGCCTTCATCGGTTTCGCCTCCGCAACCGCTCAGCCAAGTTGAGGTTGAGGCAAGAAGCGCTTGCAGTGCGTCGCGACGAGAAATTTGGTTCATGCCTAGGGGGTCTATGAGTTATCGGACAAAGGGTTTATCGGTGCCAGGACTCGAGGATGAAGCTCCGTCGAGTTGCCACCCAGTCGGGCTTGTTACCGGCTGTCCATGTTTCCACTCCGATCTGCATCTGAATGCGCCACAGACCATGACGCCGCCCAAAGGCGCCCTTCGCGTCATCGTGGTTGCCTTGCTTGATGGCGAGCGCTGCGTTGCTTAGCTAGGCAAGGCGCGGTTTGCTGACCCAGCCGCATGCAGCTTTTGATCAGTCAAATCTCGGACGAATGATGGGGCGGGCGCACAACCCAAACGCCCGGCAACCCAGAAAATTTGAGGACTATTGCCCGATTCTCCGCGGCATCAGTTGGAGCAAAAAATTCGCCTGCGAGCACACCGCAGTAACATCAGTTACGAGTTAGGTTCAGGAGCCCGCGTCACCGCGAAGAAGGTCAGCATTCATTGAGCGCGCCCTCTTCTACTGGACAACCGGCGGAGCAGCGACTTGGCTACCAGTTCGAGCTCGTGCCAAAACGGATGCTCAAAGCCACGCAATGCCAGTAGCCAGGCGACGATGCTGGCGCTGCCGCAGGCGAGGAGGACGAACAGATAGTTGTCATTGGACTGCGTAACCAGCAGGCTTGCCAATCCAGGCGGCAGAGCTGCAGCAAGCGTCACCATCAGACTCGGTTTGCAGGCCTCGCACAGATCGGCAAAGCGCAGGTCAATGATCTCCCGCAACGCGCGCTGCGCCAGCCATGCGCCCACCACCGCGGCCAGGCACAGGCCCAAGCCAGCGCCGATGAGTCCGAACGGGATCACTAAGAAGACGCCAAGCACTCGCAAGCACTGCACTTTGGCCTGCAGGGCATGACTCTTGTCAATGCGGCCAGCCGCAATCATGACTTCGGTGGCCAGCCAGTAAGGCAACTCCAGCACGGCAACGATGCACAGCACCTGCGCCAGTGGCACCGCCAGCATCCACTGGTCGCCATACAGCAGCCGGATGGCCGAGAACGCCAACAGCGCCGTGCATGCGAAGAACGGCCAGCCCACCCCAGTGAGCAATGTGGTTGCTTTCATGTATCCGCCGGCCGCCGTTTTGCCTTCTCGCTCCTCCTTGGCGAAGTAGGGAAGGCAGATATTGATGGCCGCCCGCAGGACACTGCGGTTAAACAATTCGACCAATCCGTTGGCGCGGCTGAAGTAGGCGACCGACGCCACGTCCAGCGCTCGGCCAATGATGGCTTCTGGGGCCCCTTTCCCCAGCTGCCCAAAAAAGTAGATGCCCATCGCGTGCTTGGAAAATGCCACGACCTCACCGATCCCGCGCAGGCCAGGCCAGCGCGGAAAGTGTTTTGGCCGGTAAGCCACCGAAACGGCGACCGTAATGGCCAAACTCAACAGCGATGACCAGGCCAATGCCATGTAGCTCAGGCCCATGAGAGAGCCGCCGACGCCAACAACGAAAGTGGTGCAGCTCGAGGCAATGCCTGCTACGAAGAGCGGACGGTACTCCATCTCGCGGCGGAAATAGGCCATGGTGATGCCGCCAAACGGCACCAGCAGGAAGCTCAGCGCTTGAACCCGCATGACCTGGCCAACCCCGGGTTGGCGGTAGAAGTCCGCAACCGACCAACTGGCACTCAGAAACAGCACGGCCATCGACCAAGACAGCAGCACGTTGACGCCGAAAGCCGCGCGAATCTTCTGGTCGCTGAGGTCTTTCTCCTGGATCAAGTATTCGGCCATGCCGAAGTCGCGAAACTGCATCGCCATAGCGCCAAGCACCGCCGCCACTGAGTAGATTCCGATCTCGTTGGGCGTGAGTAGCCTCGCAATAATCACCGTGGCCACGACCTGCAGCGCGATGCCGATGTAATTGTCGAGCAGCCCCCAAGCCAAGGAACGGCGCACCGATTTCAAGTTGGAGTCTCAGCGTCGCCGGTCAGGGGCGGCTGGGTGCCGCCGAGGCCGCGTCTACCGGCGCTGGGGCAACACTGGGTGCCGAAGCGGCCGCGGCAGAAGGCGCCAGAACTGCGGCGATTGGCTTGACCTTGGCAGGGTCGCCGCCCAGCTTGCGAAACATCTCTTGGAGCACCGTCGCCTGGGGCGCGTGCATGAGCCCTTCTTCGATGAGCTTGCGGGCATCGGCAGTCTTCTTGGCCTTAATCAAGACCTCAGCCCATCCAGAGTAAGCCGGCCAGTAGTCGGGTTTCATCTGGCGGGCCTTGAAGAACGCTTCATAGGCTTCGCCGTAGTTCTCCCGTAGCAGTTCCGCCTCACCCAGCCGCCAAAGCAGTTCGGGTCGCAGGATGAAGTCGGGCGGAGAATTGTTCAGGACGTAGTGATACTCCGAGACGATCTGATGAACCAAGAACTTCCGCGGCTCCCCGGTGAGCGGCGAAGCATGGAGGCGATCCAGAGAAACCAAGCCCCAACAGTAATGGTGCAGTGACCAGAAGCCATAGCCCATCAGCTGCTCCCAGCGCGCAGCTTTAGGTGACTGGCGAGGCGAGTTCTTGGGGCCTGCGAACCACTCGGTATCCAGGCAATAGCCAGGCAGGCGACTGATCTCCAGCGCCGTGGGGTTCTGGGGTGTGGCCGCCCGTGTCGATGCTGGAGTCACCAGAACCGCGGCCACCAGGACGGCAAGCAACGCGGCGCCAGACTGCGAGCGGAGCAGGGCTGGCTTCAGCGGCCGGCAAAAGGCGAGCAGCTTCACCGTGCGCGAGCATCGCAAGGGTCTGATGGCCAAGCCAGAGTCGCTCATGCAGAACTATCCACGCTGGTTATTTTTCATTGCACGGATGATAGGCGCGTTGGCAACAGCACCGCCCGAGCA
>Ga0335397_10006252_pt1 | contig 15395 bp, 16 predicted proteins | sample MAT04_FD_205740 | JGI IMG/M metagenome (GOLD analysis project Ga0335397, IMG submission 205740) | Freshwater microbial communities from Lake Fryxell liftoff mats and glacier meltwater in Antarctica - MAT-04 (spades assembly) (version 2) ... | reverse complement strand
CTACTCCGGGCCGCGCACCTTCGCCGCGCTCTCGCTGCTGTATCCAGGTCTCGACTTCTCGCAGACGTTCCATGAGGACCACGTCTTTCCCCGATCGCGATTCACGCGCGCGAAGCTCGCGGCAGCCGGCATCGACGCTTCGCAAGCGGAGCGGTATGCCGAGTACGTGGACCAGCTGCCGAACCTTCAATTGCTCCAGGACACGGCCAACATTGAGAAGCAGGCCACTCTCCCGGCCGAGTGGATTGAGCATCGCTACCCGGAAGCGGAAGCTCGCGCCCACTATCTGCACAGCAACGACCTCGCGGACCTCGAGCTCGACTTCGGCTCGTTCATCGACGTGTTCGAGACTAGGCGAAATCGGATGCGCGCTCGGCTGGCCACCGTACTTCGCACAGAAACGGGCCACCGCTCCCCCACCCTCGAGTAGCGCCAGCCGACGGCCGTCTGAGCCACCGTCTAGATAGAGCTCGCCCACGCGCGAGCTTCATTTGCCATTAGCTTTCTTGCAGCGGTCAGGCGAGGATCCTTCCGGGGGTTGTCACGAATGTTGATGGGCGGAGTCCATCGCTGAATCAACGCGACCTCGACTCGGGCCAGTTCGCGAAGAGTCAGGTCGGCGGGCATGGCCCACACGCTCAAATGGAGTTGCCGATGCATCCACGCCGTGAGGCGTTGATCCCCGTCGACATCAAGCTCGTAGTTGGTGAAGTCGGCCTCCGAGAAGGCGATCTTCCTCGCGTGACCGCGCGGTCTCCCAGAGAGTTGAAGGGGCATGTGAAGTAAAGACGCGAACGAGCGACGGACAGTTGAGTTCCCTGTGCGCGCCGGCTTCTCGGGATTGCTGGCGAAGTGCCCCTCGAGCTCGCGGGTAACCAGACTGCCCTCCGACTTTCCCACGTACAACGGCACTCCCGCCCGGATCGGCAATCCCAACTCTTCCCAGGTCACAGCAGCCGCATGAATCGCGTACAGGCCGGGCACGGAAGCTACGTGCTGCGGTGCCTCGCGGATGCCCCAGCCACGTTCAGATAGTGCTGCCGCCGCGTCTCCAACCACCTCTTCGCGGTCGGTCATTGATTGCCGCCGTCAGGGTTGAGCGTCGCGTTGGAAGGTGGCTTGGCCAGCTTCCAGATCCGGTCGAACTCGTCAGCAACCAGCGGCCAGACCAGGCGAAGACCGTCCTCAACTGTGTCGATTTCAGCGGCTAGCGGGCCAAAGACGACGAAGTCCTGCGGGATGACTCTGCCAGCACGGTCTTTTCGGTTCAATGGATCTGCGAAGCGCAGCGCGACCTTCTTGCCGACGTGGCGGCAGAACTCCGGCTCAGCCTCGAGGCCTGAGAAGACTTCGTCGTAAGCCGGTAGTGGATCTGCCTCTCCCCCGTCACGGAGAAATCGGAACCCCCAGGTCATCCCGCGGGTAAGCCAGATGAGCTTCATCGATCGCTCGTAAGGAGGATCTCTTCCGATTTGCCTTTCTCCAAGTCGGCCCGCAATTTGGCCAGGAGGGCCGTCAGGTTGTTCTGTTTGGTGAGCGCGTTGGAGTTGGCCTGTATCAGTTTGTTTTTCACCAGCTTCGCCACGTCCGGACCAAAACGGCTCACCAGGAGGCCCACCGCTGCAAGAGGCTTACTCTTAGTCCCGATCAATTTGGCGGCTATCAGTCCGACAGCTCCCACTGCGACGGCCAATTCCTCGACGACCACCATCAGCTCCACGGCCACTTTTCTAGGGACCTCCATAATCTCGGCCCAAGGGACTGCTGCACGGATAGGTGACATCCTGTCACCTATCCGTGCAGCAGTCCCAGGCACCATTCAATGTCGTCGGCGAGGCTGTAGCTGGGATCGTCCACCTCGATGCCGGGGTAGTAAAGGAATGCGAGCACGGCCACGTGCTCGAGGACGGCGTCGGCGCGCTCACGATTGCTCATGGCATGAAGGTGCACCGTGAGTGCCCACAATTCGTGGGGTGATGTCTGCGGCTCGTTCTAATCTCATCCGTGTCGGCCGGAGGAGGAACGTCATGGTCGACCGGCGCGGATGGCACCCGCTCCACGTAGCGCGGGAAGATCCGACGGGCACGTGGAGCTTGGTCGATGCGTTCGACCGCGTGTACGGAACAATCGAGCTCCGTCGAGTGAGCGCCGCTGAGGTCCGTTACCGAGTCAGCTTTCGCGGCGAGGTCATCGGCTGGTCAACGACCCTGCGCGTCGCGTGTGAGCGGGTGCACACGGAGTTCCTGCGCAACCATGGCCCGAACGGCGGACCGATCGCGAGTTGGGGTTCGAACAATCGAACCCGAGCGACCGAGTAGCTGCTACGCCGCTTCGATGTCTTCCTCATCGAGGAAGTTGAGCGTCGCATCATCGCCCGCCACATCATCGCCCACGAGCAGCGAGGTGTCGGGGTTCAAACGGCGCAGGGTCCGTTCAAGGATGCCCGCCGGCCCTCGATCCACGGTGCGATCTGGCTCGATGTAGTGCCCCTCCGTTATCGCGGTCGATCCGTGCCCAAGGAAGGTGGCGGCCGCATCGGCGCTCGCGCCGCGCGCGATCACCGTTGCTCCGGTCCGCCGATACCACCGCAGCGTGATCCCCTCCCCCGCGAGGTCGGCCAGCTCGAGGAACGCTCGGAAGGTGCGTCGCACATTGAACGGGCTCAGTGGCTTGCCCGCACGATTGGCAAAGACGGTTCGTTCCGGGTCGGTGGTCAGCATGTCGGCGAGCCGTGCTCGAATCACGTCCGCAGCAAAGTCCGGCACCGCGATTCGGCGGATGGAGTGCTCGGTCTTCGGGTGGTCTTGTCGGACAGCCCCGCTGCCGGTGCGCAACACGACCGTCCCCGTCACCGAGATCGTCATTCCGCTGGGACCGTCCTCGATATCGCACACACGGAGAGCCAGGCACTCCCCTATACGAAGCGCGGTTCCGAGGAGAACCTCGCTGATGTCGCGCACCTGACCGTCCGGCTTTGGTCCCTTTACGTCGGGTCCAGTCCGCCAACGACTCGCGGCGTCACGGATTGCGGTGATCTGGTCGAGCGTCAGCGCCTGCGGCTCGCCCTTCGGTCTGCGCAGCGGACTCGTACCGTGCACCGGATTCCGAGGAATGGCGTCGTGCCGGAGCGCGAAGCCGAACAGGAGATTGAGCATCGTCCGGGAGTGCTTTGCGCGGGAGTACGACACGGCAGCCTCGGAGCGTAGAAACCACTCGACTCGCCCCGTGGTGATCTCGCCTAGCGCGAAGTGCTCGAACTGCGGCAACACGTGGAGGCGCAGGTCGTCGCGGTAGTTCTCTTTTGTTCCATCGGACAGGTTCTGCAGATCAAGATCCTCGAGCCACAGGTCGGCGAGATCGCGAAAGGAACTGGTGAGATCGAGCACGCCCCCGCCGCCGAAACCAGGCCGATCGAGTAAGCGCTCCTTCAACCGGGCGCGGGCTGCCGAAACGCTAGGTGCCGCACCCGTAACTCTCCGCAGGCGTCCATCCGAGTCGCGAAATCGCGCCAGCGCCACGAACGAGGCGCCACGTCTGCTGACGCTGATGGTTCCGTACGAGCCGATCAGAGTGCGCGGCCGGCCGCCGTTCACGAAGCGCCGCCGTTGTGGCGCTGCTCGTCGGCGAGTTCCATTCGCTCGACCCACGCGTCAATCTCGCTCTCGCGAAACCGCAGTTGCGTGCCGACGCGGAACCCATGAGGACCACGCCCCTTGCTCCTCAGGTCGTAGACCGTCCTTCGCGTGACCGAAGATGACCGCATCGGAGTACCCATGGACATCGAACAGCCGTGTCAGTTCCCCGCACATCTCCCCGAGGCGCTGGACGGGAACCGCGATGTCTTCCAGAAGTGACGTCGTCCCCGACGGGCGCTCGCCGGCGACCGCGGTGAAGAGTCCTTTCCTGATGCGCCAGAGGCGCGCTCGCGTCGTCGGATCCGAGGTCAACTGCGGCGTGCTCGACAACGACAATGTAGCGAAGAGGGACGAGGTCGCGTCGAGCTGGTGCTCGAGCGCCTCGGGCGACTTCTCCTGGAACTCCACGAGGAGTGCCGCATGCTGCACGACGGACAGCGCGCGCAGATCGTGGGGGGCGTCCGCATCGCGTTGCGCAACACGAGGGCCGCAGCATCCATGAGTTCGATCGTCGCGAAACCCGTGTCAACGAGGGCCGGAAGCGCTGCCGTCGCTTCGTCGAGCGTCGCGAACACGAGCAGTCCCGTGGCGACGCTGGTCTTGAGGGGAACCGTGCGGAAGGTCGCCTCGGCGACGAGAGCGAGGGTTCCCTCGGACCCCACCACAACGTGCGCGAGGATGTCGACCGGCTCGTCGTAGTCGAGGAAAGCGTTCAGCCCGTAGCCCATCGTGTTCTTGATCGCGTGGAGACGCTCGAGGGTCGACACGGATGCCGCATCCCCACGGATGCGGTCGCGCAGCCTGATCAACCCCGAGTACAGGTGCGGCTCGTCGGCACTCAGCCGGTCGGAAGCGTCCTCCGCCGCCGTGTCGACGATGGTGCCGCAAGGCCTCCTGATGTGTGAAGCGGTTTCTTAGACAGCTCCACTTCACAACAGGAGGCCTTCGCGTGTCATCAGATCACACGCGATTCACGAAGCAACGTCCCTGGACATCACATCTAGACCCCCGACACTAGAGCGCGTAGCCAAGCCACGCTCGCCAGCGACGAGAGCTCGGGCTTCACTATCGTTAGATTCAGTGACCGGCGACGTCGTTCGGCGTCGCCGCCTTCTCTCGCGGATCCGTTGGAATACGCGCGAGCCCGCCGATGTCCGAGGTTCGGCGTCAGGTGACGGGTTCGAGTTTGACGAGCCGTCCGCCGATCATCCACTCGGCTAGATAGATCGCTCCATCGGCGCCGAACGCGATCGCGTGCGGGGTGTGCGGGCGGCCCTCCTCGAGCGGAGGACGAACCGGCAGACCGTCGGCACCCAGTGCGTTCGGCCACCCCGGACCCCTCTCGGCGAGAGAACCGATGTAGTCGATCGGTGCGTTGTCTCGGTCCAGCACGACGATCCGCTCGTCGAGTTCGGTCACGAACACCAAGTCGCCGAGCTGCGCGAAACCGCCCGGTGTGGAAAAGAAGTCCTCACCAAACGTGCGCAGATACTCACCATCGAGCGTGAACACCTGGATGCGACGGTTACGCCGATCAGCGACCCACAACTCCGGCCGGTCACCACGTCGATCAATGAACAACGAATGCGCGTGCGCGAACCGACCCGCCCCCTCCTCCCCACTCAGCGTCTGGACGTATCCGCCATCACTCGTAAAACGGTGAACGAGCGCCTGCCCATAGCAATCCGTCACCCAGATGTCGCCGCTCCCACCGAAACGCTCCTCGTCGACCACCACCTGCGCGGGACAGAAATCACCACCGTCCCGATACACGGGAAGAGCGGGCGCCCCAATCGTGCGCACGAGTTCACCCGCCAGCGTGTACACCCGAACCGCGCCACGCAGCGGGGCGGAGGGCTGCGGCGCGTACTCCCCCGATTCGACGCGACGATTCTTCGTGCCGATGTCGCTGATCCACAGCAAATCCCGACCATCCGCATCCTGTGTGAGTGCGAGTCCATGCCCCTCCACACCGTCGACACTCCAACGATCCAAAAGCGTCCCGTCCGACGACAGGATCAGAACCTCGGGTGACTCCTCACTGAACGTCACAACGCGATCATCCGCGGTCACGACGAGGCCGTGATGGGCCCAGCCGGTCGACGAACCGTCATGGTGCCCCTCCGCACCCCACCCCTCGTTCCAGAGATAGTCACGTCCCGCGACGGTAGTGGGCTTGGTCATCATTGTCCTCCGATAGGTCGTTCAGGGTCACGTTTGCCGAGCGCACAACAATCAGGGGGCCGACATCTCGTGCTCTGTCGACCCCTGACTGTCGGAGCTCACAACTCAGCTCTGGGGGGCGAAGAACCCGCCGTCGTACACGACCCGGCCGCCCAGAATGGTGCCCAGAACCTTCGTGTGCGGCAGTTCGTCAAGCTCGCAACTGATCGGGTTGCGGTCGACGATCACGGCGTCCGCGAACGATCCCGTCTCGAGCGATCCGATGCCCTGCCAGTGCAATACCTCTGCACCGCCGCGGGTCCACATGTCGAACGCCTCTTCACGGGTGACCTTCTGCGCGCGACCGAGGTTCGTCTTGCCACTGGGATACATCGTGTGAGTGAGAGCCATCCACATCTGACCGAAGGGGTCAGCGGGGCCCCAGTCGGTCGATGCGGCCACGGCCATGCCCGAATCGATGAAGTCGCGGAACGGGTTGAGCCATTCGACCGCGTCCTCACCGATCCGGTCGGCGATCATGTCCCCCTTGCCCGCGGTGAACCCAGCCGAGACGGTGATGTCGAAACCCAGGTCGGCGAACTTCCGCACCTGCTCGGGCTGCATCATGAGTCCGTGCTGCAGCATCCAGTCGACCTTGTCGATGCCGTGAACCCTCATCGATTCCGGCACCCACTCGAGGTATTCGTCGTGCTCGTCCGGGGCAGCCGTCATGATGTTCAACGCGAGCCCGTGCTTCAGACACCAGTCGATCGCGTAGCGCACCTTTTCTTCGTCGGTCTGACGCACGCCGTAGGCGGTTCCACCCCACGAATCCTTGTAGCCGCGCCTCCAGAGCTGACGTCCGCACCCGGCGGGACCATATCCACAGACCGTGATCGTGTCGACACGGAACCAGTCGTCGTCGACGGAGCGATCCGCGAGCGCGTGCTGGAGCGTGGCCTCGATGTCTTCCATCGTCTTGGTCGGTGCGGGCATCGAGGTGATCTCGAGCGTGTGCGAGACCATGACGCGGAGCCAGCCAGCCGTTCCGGTGCAGGAACTTGTACGCCTCGACCTGAGAGATGTCCATCTCATGCGCCTCGAAGATCGAGGTGATACCGAGCGCCTGATAGCGCGCCATTGCCGCCCCGTGTGCAGCGGGCAGGACGTCCTCCTGGATGAGCGGCGGCATCTTCGTCTGAAGTTCTTCGAAGTAGGGATCGCCGTTGTAGTAGGTCGTCACGCTGCCATTGAGGATGCCGGTCGGCCGTCCGCTGTCGTCCTTCTTAATCCAGACGTTCTCGACACGGTCGGGCGTGGACTCGTCGATTCCGAGGCGCTCGAGCGCGAGCGAGTTGAATGCCACGACGTTGGGCAGAACGGGCGCCCACGCCTGAATCATGACGGGGTGGTCGGGCGCCGCCTTGTCGAGCACGTCCCGATCGGGCAGAACGCCTTCTTCGAGATCGCGCCACGAGCGCCGCAAGAAGTAGTGCGCGTCGCCGACCGGAGTCGTCGAGATCCACTCACCCGCGGGCGTGACGGCCGCGCGCTCCCGGATGCGGTTGACGATGTCGGCGTGACTCGTCGCATCCGTGATGTCGAGCGTCGCACCGAAGAATGCGGAGAAGTGCATCAGGTGCGGGTGGGTGTCGATCAGACCCGGGATGACCGTGGCACCGGCGAGGTCATGGCGCGGGACGTCGGGACCCGCCGCGGCGAGGACATCCGCGTCGCTGCCGACGGCCGCGACCTTGCCCTCGTGCAGCCAGATCGCGGACGCACTCTGGCTGTGATCGCCCGTCAGAACCTCACCCCCCGTCAGGACGAGGTCGGTGACGGGCGGGGGCGGGGGCGGGGTTGTCGGGTTCATCGCCGATCCTTCGGTTCAGGGGGTTGAGGGGTGTGCAGCGCTCCGGCGAACTACGCCGGAAAGGACGAACGCGCGTGGTATCCGAAATCGGAGAGAAGCGACGCGCCGTTCACGGTGCGCGATCGCGGGCTCGAAAGACTCACCACGAGCCACGCGATGTCCTCCGGCGAGCACACCGGGAAGTCGGCGTCGGCGAAGGACTCCACGCCCATTCCGTCGCGCGACATGGGCGTGTCGACGATCGACGGGCAGACGCTGTTGACGCGGATGCCGAACGGCTCGTGGAGCTCGACCGACAGCGCTCGGGTCAGCTGCACAATCGCGCCCTTCGAGGCGTTGTAGGCCAGCATCCCGGGCGCCGCAACGAATCCAGAGTCGCTCCCGATGATCGTGATCGACGGATCCGCCCCCTGCTTGAGGAACGGAAGCGACGACTTTACGGCCAGATAGGTCCCGAGGACGTTGACCTGCTGCACCTCGAGAAAATCGGCGGCGGTCACCTCGTGGGGCGCAGCACCGAAGCTGCCGGCGACGCCGGCGCTGCTGACAAGACCGTCCAGACCGCCGAGGTCGTGAGCGATCTGCGCGACGGCGGCCGTGATCGAGTCCTCCGAGGCGACGTCACCGGCAGCGCCGACGATCCGCCCCTGCGGGAAGCCCACGCGGAGTTGCGCGAGAGCGTCAGCCAGTCGCTGGGGCGAGCGGCCGACGATACCGACCGCTGCCCCTTCTTCGAGCAGCGCCTCTGCGGCAGCCAGGCCGATGCCGGACGTTCCGCCCGTGATGACGAAGCGGCGATCTTTCAGACCAAGGTCAACCAATTTCTTCTCCTTCTTGCATAGGGTGTCGTGTGCGTCAGTCAGGCGTTCGGGACGAGGGAATCGGATGCCTCGTACACCAGCCGCCCCTGCAAGTAGGTGCGCGTAACGACAGTCGCGTGGATCTCTGACGGGGATACCTCGAACAGATTCCGGTCGAGCACGGCGAAGTCGGCCGCGAAGCCGGGCTTGATGCGTCCCGCCGTCCCCTCGAGCCCCATCGCAACGATCGGGTTCACCGTGAAGGCTTCGAGTGCCTCGGCGACGGTCAACGCCTGGTCTGCACCGAGCGTGCCCGGCACGCTGGGGTCGGGGTTCGCGCGCGTCACCATCGCCTGCAGGCCCGTCCAGGGGCTGGGGGACGGCAGCGCGCACGGCCAGTCGGACCCGGCCGCGACGAGCGCACCAGTGTCGACGAGGGTGCGGAAGGGACCGGTCGCTTCGACCACCCGATTTCCCACCTGGTGCGCCATGGAATCGTTCATGCCGCTCGGGTACCAAATGAACGGAGAAGCGTCCGCGACCACTCCCAGCGGTCCATAGCGCGGTGCGTCCTCGGGGTCAACGAAAAGCGTGTGCGCGATCTGGATCTTCGGTTCGCCCGACCACCCCTCGTCCCGCACCTTCTCGGTGGCGTTGAGAACCATCCGGATCGCCCGGTCCCCCGTCGCGTGGATCTTGCTTCCGAGACCCAGACGGATGCTCTTTCGCAGCTCCTCGACGAGGTCCTCCTCGGCCCAGTACGGCTCGCCCCGGAATTCGGGATCCTCGTTCGAGTGGTCGTGGCAGAGATAGGGCTCGAGCATCGCCGCGGTGCGCGTCATCGGCACGCCGTCCATGACGATCTTCACGAAGTCGGGGCGCAACCGCTCGCTCCGGTAGCGCCGCGTGACCTCGAGCAGCTCGTCGCCGACGATACCGTCCTCGAGGAACGGGCGCACCGGCATCGAGGCGACAACCTTGAGCGTCCAGTCCCCTTCGCGGTCGAGATCCGTCAATGCACCCCAGGCGTGTTCCATCGTGGCCGCTTCTTGCACGGAGGTGATGCCGAACGAGAGCAGGATCTGCTGAGCCGCGAGGAGAGCGCCCTTCATCCGCGCGCCCGGGTCGGCGACCGATGCCGCGAACGCACCCTCCGCCATTCCGCTCGCCATCTCGTAGGCGGCACCGGTCAGCTGACCGTCGGCGTCACGCACGAACTCGCCCCCCTCGGGGTTCGGGCTGTCCGTCGTGACGCCGAGAATCTCGAGCGCACGCGAGCTGAGCCAGCGGTTGTGCATGGTGTCGTCGCGCAGGAGCACCGGGCGACCGCCCGCCGCCTCGTCGAGATCGGCGAGGTGGCTGGCGGACTGGACGATCTGATCGATCACGGGTGTGCCGACGATGCCGCCGACGATCCACTCGTCCCGGCCGAGCCGACTGGCCCACGCCCGAACGCGCTCGTAGATCGTGGGCAGGTCGTCCCAGGGGGCGATGGGCAGTTCGTATGCAGCCTGCGACCCACCGATGGCGAGATGAACGTGGCCGTCGCTCAGACCGGGAACGACGAGCGCATCCTCCAGATCGTGGACTTCGGTGCCGTCTGCGCGGTACGCGAGGATGTCGGCATCTGTCCCGACGGCGATGATCTGGCCGTCGCGCACAGCGATGCTCTCGGCCCACGGGTTGTCGGCGTCCTGGGTCCACACACGTGCACCGGTGACGATGAGGTCAGCTACTGCATCTGCCATGTCCTCTCTCCTATTTGTCGTGCTTGTGGTTGGATCAGCGCGAAATGACCCTATTTGTCGTGCTCGTGGGTGGATCAGCGCGAAATGACCTTGGGCGCCGCGACCGCTTTTAGGCCGTGCACGCCGAACTCGAGCCCGTAGCCCGAGCTCTTGATGCCGCCGAACGGCACGACCGGGTTGGGCGCCGCGTGCTGGTTGATCCAGACGGTTCCCGCCTGCAGCCGCTGTGCGACGGCGAACGTCTCGTCCGAGTCGGAGCCCCAGACTGAAGCGCAGAGGCCCTGCTCGGACGCATTGGCGCGAGCGATCGCGTCATCCACCTCGCTGTACCGGATGATCGGCAACACGGGACCGAACTGCTCTTCGTCGACGAGCGGTGCGCCGTCCTCGATGTCGGCAACGATCGTCGATCGGTAGAACAGCGGTCCGATTTCGGCGGCCGGCTCTCCACCGACAACAACGCGCGCGCCGCGACCGCGTGCATCGTCGACCAGGCGCGAAACGATGTCGAACTGCTTCTCGTTCTGCAGCGGGCCGAGCACGTTGCCCTCGTCGAGACCGTTGCCCATCGGCATCTGCGACGCGATCGCCGCGAGGGCCGCGACGACGTCTTCGTACTGGGAGTCGTGAACGTACAGGCGCTTGAGCGCGGCGCACGTCTGACCGGTGTTCACAAACGCGCCCCAGAACAGTCCCTCGGCGATGGCCGACACATCCGAGCCGGGGAGCACGATGCCGGCGTCGTTGCCGCCCAGCTCGAGTGTCAGCCGCGCGAGATTGTTGGCGGACGAGGCCACGATTTGTCGACCCGTCGCGGTCGAGCCGGTGAACATGATCTTGTCGACGTCGGGGTGCGCGGCAAGAGCCGCTCCGACCTCGCGCTCGCCCGAGATCACGGTGAGCACGCCCGCGGGCAGGTGCCGGTTGAACACCTCGGCGAGCGCGAGCACCGACAGCGGGGTGTACTCGCTGGGCTTGGCGACAACGGCGTTACCCATCCGCAGTGCGGGCGCGATCTGCCACACCGAGATCATCATGGGCCAGTTCCAGGGGCTGATCGCACCCACGACACCCAGGGCTTCGTAGTGCAGCTCGCTGCGTGCGGGACCGTCCTCGAACAGGACCTCCGGCTCGAGGACGGTGTCAGCGGTGTTGCGCAGCCAGAGCGACGACGCTTGAACCTCGAAACGTGCGTTCGGGCCGTTGAGCGGCTTCCCCTGCTCGCGAGACAGGATGATGGCGAGGGCTTCGGCCGAGGCATCGATGTCGTCGGCGATCGCGTGCAGAATGCGGGACCGCTCAGCGTGACCGAGCGCGTTCCACTCGGGCTGCGCGCGGCGTGCGGCCCGAATCGCGTCGTCGAGGTCTGCCACGGTGTGCACCGGTGCGAAACCGAGGACCTCCCGCGTCGCCGCGTCTAGGATCGGACGTCCCGCTTGCTCGGATACCGTGATTGCGCTGAGAAGCGGCTCAGCCGTGGTCGTGGTCGTAGTCATGCTCATCCTCCTCGATGTACAGGTAGACCGATTCTGCGCCGCGACGACGCCGGGGTCATTGACAAACCGTGCAGGCTGGATGTCATTGCATGCCGACGACTCCCCAACGTCCTTCGCGCATGTCCGCCACGTCACTTGTGCCGAGCGCTGCTGGGCGAAATGCCGTAGCGGGCTTTGAAGACGCGGCTGAAGTGCGTCGGATCGGTGAACCCATTCGACAGCCCGATGGCGGCGGCGGTCTTGCTCGCGAATCGCGGGTCGCCCAGTTCTTCCAGACAGCGTTCCAGTCGACGCGAACGGATGAGCCCCGCAACGTTGACTCCCGTCCCCTCGAATGCGCAGTACAGCTGACGGATCGAGACGTAGTGTGCCGCGGCGACGCGGGAGGGGTCCAGATCCGGATCGGTCAGGTGCTCGTCGATGAAGTCGGCAACCTCGCGCCGCAATCGGCTGTACCGGTCGCCCTCACCGGATCCGAGCGGTTCGATCAGTTCTCCCACGAGCCCCACGGCCGAACGGAGCAGGCGTCGCCCGGCGGCGCCTTCCACGTCCTCAAGCTGAGCGGCCAGTGCCGAGACGAAGGGTCGCACGACCGAGCCGATCCCGCTCCTGCCCGAAATCCTCGTTCCCGTCATGCTTTGCACCAGAGCCGTCGGCACACGAAGCATGTCCTTCGGAAACATCAGAACGCTCACCCGAACGTCCCGCTCGAAAAGCAGCGTGTACGGAAGGTCGGTCGCGTAGATCGTCATGTCACCGTCGTTGAGCACGGCCTCACGGCCGTCCTGCACGAAGACGCCCGAGCCCCGCTCCATGACCGTGAACTTGTAGAACTTCTGCGGCGACCGCTCGATCATGACGGGCGTTCGACTCACCGACTGGCTGGTGCTCGCGATACGCAAGAGGTGCGCGTCCCCGTAGGAGTTGCCTGAAAGAGACCCCCGGAACTGCAATGGGTCGCTGCATTGCAGGTCGAGTTCAACGACCGACTGTGCCAACGCGCGCGAGAAGTCCCCATACCCGAGCGTTCCCGTCTCCCGAAGACTTTGCTGGACGAGCGGTTCGTTCGTGCGGACCTGATTCATCGGTTCACCACCCTTCTCCCCACGGTCGGGGTTCGTCAGATCCGTGCCCGCGCGGGAGAAAGCCCTCGGACCAGGGCTTCGGCCTGATCGACGATCATGGGCACCAGTTCTTCGGCGATGAAGGCTGCCGTGTCGGTTTCGGGACGCGTCGCGGCCCACCCGAGATAGGTCAAGCCCCGAATGAACATGAATGCGTCCATCAGTGCTTCGTCTTCCGGACGCAGCGACCGTACGCCCCGGTATCCGACGAGCAGGGCGTCCGCCATCTCCCGGTAGCGCGCATGCCTCTGATAGAAGAAGAGCGCGGTTGCGAGATCGAACAGGTACCAACCGTCGCCGAAATCGTCGAAGTCGATGAGGACGTAACCCTGGTCCCCGGTCAGGATGTTCTCCGGGGTGAAGTCAGCGTGGATCGCGCCGTACACCGATGGATCGGTGCCGTAATCCCGCAGCAGGTGATCGACCGCTGTGATCGAGGCGTCGATGATCGTCGTCTGCTCGGGCGACAGACCGGGAGCAAGCCGCGGGTCGCCCCACAGCGGCTTCGCACCGACGAGTCCCTCTCGGTCCCACGGAGCACGGGCGAATCGACGTGTACGTGACACCGTCTCTGACGCCTGGTGCAGCTGGGCGGCGAGTGCGCCCAGCGTCTCGAAGTCTGCGGCAGTCAACGACGCCGTCCCGCTCCACGCAGAATCCGTGTCACCCAATTGCCCGGCCGCCATCACCCAACGCTGTGCATCGACGACCACCTCCAGCCCGTCGACTTCGACGGTGACCGTGTGCTCGCCCGACGTTGTGCGGAGCAGATCAGCAACCGGTACGCCTTCGGCGCCCAGCGCCTCGATGAACTCCGATTCCGCCACGATCTCGTGGGGAGCGCGATAGCCGGGTCGGTGCAGGCGAAGCGCCACGGGCCCGTCGGCATCGAGGACACGGAAGACGCAGTTTTCGCGAATCTTGACGAACTCCAGCGGGGCATCCGCCGGGATTCCGAAATGCGGTAAAGCCAGCCGCGCGAGTGCCGGCGCGTTCTCTTCGTTGAGCACCGCGGTCAACTTTCTTCTCTCTTCATGTCGCTCGTGTCCAGCTTCCTTGGCTCGGGAACGGGATCACGCTACCCATCGGCAATTTCTGTCCGATTGCAAACATCTTGCCACCTTGTGAACAGCGTGTCCAGACTTTTACATCATGTACATTGTTCTCTACGACGGCACGCAGCGTCGACGGGCGACGGCACAGGGAGGAACGGCGTGACCACACAGCTCTCGCTGCGCGAACGGAATCGACTGCGCACGACGACCGAGATCCTCGACGCCGCGGCGGTCCTTCTCGGCGATCCGACGACCGCAACATTCACCCTCGAAGATCTCGCTCAAAAGGCCGGCGTCTCCCGCGGCACCGTCTACGCCTACTTCGATGGCGGGCGCGATCAGATCATCACCGAGGTGTACCTGCGCGCCGCCGCCCACGTGCGAGAGAGAGCGGAGCTGCTCCGCGGCGAGCAGACCGAGCCGGCCGACCGAATTGCGGCGCTGGCGCGAGGTTTTCTCGAAGTGGCCGCACAGCCGACAGGACGCTTCTACGGTGCCGTCCGTCCGGACGTCGCCGCTATCGTCGCCGACAACATGGGTTCGACATCCGTGCGACTGACCGAACTGATCCTGGAAGACCTGCGTGAGACCGAAATCGAGGGCGCGCTGACCTCGGGTCTCGACGCGGCACTCCTGGCCACGCTGGTTTCGGGCGCGATACGTGCGGCCGGCGAGCGCGCTGCCCGCAACCCCTCTGACGTGGACCGTCTCATCCGAACCATCCGCGAACTCGTCGTTCGCGTGACGACCGCCTGACCGAGAGGACATCTCATGACCGTTGCCCACGCCAGCGACGACCTGCTGGCGCGACGCCAGCGGACACTCGGGCGCCACTCCCCCTTGTTCTACGAAACCCCCCTCGAACTGGTGTCGGGGCGGGGCGTGTGGGTGAAGGCCGCGAACGGATCGCGGTACTTGGATGCGTACAACAACGTCCCGCACGTGGGCCACGCTCACCCGGCCGTAGCGAACGCCGTCTCGAAGCAGATGCGCAAGCTCGCCCTTCACACGCGCTACCTCAACCCGCGTGTCATCGAGTACGCCGAAGCTCTGCTCGGGTCCCTCGCTCCCGAACTGGACCGAGTGGCGTTCAGCAACAGCGGATCCGAGGCCAACGAACTGGCCATCCGCGTCGCACGTCTGCACAGTGGCTCGACAGGGCTGCTCATCTCCGACCACAGCTATCACGGAACCACGCTCACCCTGGCCCACGCGACGACGGCGCTAACCGTCAGCGAAGCCTTCGGCGACAACGTGCGCGCCCTGCGCATCCCGGATGCGACAGGCCTGGACACGACCGCCGAAGCTCGCTTGCTCGGAGAATCCCTGCGTGATGTTGACGAGGCGATCGCTTCTCTCGACGAAGCCGGACACGGCGTGGCCGCCGTCATGATCGACAGCCTGTTTTCGACCGAGGGTCTCGTACGTACGCCCGAGGGCTACATCGAAGGACTCGTCGAGCGTGTCCGAAAGGCCGGAGGCCTCTACATCAGCGATGAGG
>Ga0335397_10006248_pt1 | contig 15403 bp, 11 predicted proteins | sample MAT04_FD_205740 | JGI IMG/M metagenome (GOLD analysis project Ga0335397, IMG submission 205740) | Freshwater microbial communities from Lake Fryxell liftoff mats and glacier meltwater in Antarctica - MAT-04 (spades assembly) (version 2) ... | reverse complement strand
AAGTCCCGCGTCCCAGTCCACCAGTTCTTGTTCTTCAAATGCATTGTCAATCGACAGCATTGGCACACGATGGGTAAACGATTCAAACCCCGGAATTCGTCCTCCGCCAACTTTCTTACTTGGACTGTCACGTGAATAAAACTCCGGATGAGCGGCCTCCAGTGCGATTAGCTTGGCCATCAAGGCGTCGTATTCGCGGTCGGTGATTTCCGGTTTTGCATCGACGTAGTAAAGCCGGTTGTGGTGTTCCAGTTCTCGACGCAGCGATTCGATTTCTTCGTCCGGAAACAGATTGGCCATGAGTGATCTCTTGGGAAAGGACATGGATGGAGCTAAAGTGTAAAGTGCATCGCGGGACTGAACCAGCCATGCGTCATTACCGCAATCAAATCAGGAAATCACCATGAAATTTGTACAGATCGGTTTGTCGATCGTCGGCATGTCTCTCGCATTTTGTTTTCACGAAAACTGCCATGCTCAATCGCCACCCAACGTCGTTCTGATTCTCTCGGACGATCAGGCATGGACGGACTACAGTTTTATGGGGCATCCCGTCATTCAAACCCCGCATCTGGATCGGCTGGCATCGCGCAGTGCCACGTTTCGACGTGGCTATTCACCCGTGCCGCTGTGTCGACCCTCACTGATGACGATGATCACTGGTTTGTACCCGCATCAGCATGGCGTAACCGGCAACGATCCAAAGCCAGACAAAACATTGTCAAATGCCGAATATGCCGTGCTGCGAGAACAACTCATTACTTGTTTGGATCTGCTTCCAACCATTCCCAAACTGCTGGGAGAACGCGGTTACCTGTCGATGCAGTCTGGAAAATGGTGGGAAGGAAATTATTTACGCGGTGGCTTTACGCACGGTATGACTCGAGGTTTTCCGAAGCCCGGTGGTCGCCACGGAGACGACGGTCTTGAAATCGGACGCAAAGGGATGCAGCCGGTTTTCAATTTCATCGATGAATCGAAACAAGCGGACAAACCGTTTTTTCTCTGGTACGCACCGTTTCTGCCACACACACCGCATGATCCACCGGAACGACTTCTGGCAAAATATCGCAGCGATGATCGTCCTATTGAGTTGGCGAAGTACTACGCGATGTGCGAACTCTTTGATGATACGTGCGGTCAGTTGCTGGATTATCTGGATCAGCAGAAACTCAGCGACAACACACTGGTGATGTACGTTACGGACAACGGCTGGATTCAGGCTACGCCGAATATGAATCTTGGAAAGGAATGGAGCCACGGTTTTGCACCGCGTTCGAAACAGACACCTTATGAAGGCGGCGTTCGTACTCCGATTATGGTGTCATGGCCTGGCAAGATCGCACCAAAAGAGTACCCGGATTTGTGCAGCACGCTGGATATTACGCCGACGGTTCTGGCCGCGACTGGTCTTGATGCAGTGCCTGGTCTTCCGGGACGCAATCTGCTGCCCCTGATTGAGGAAGGTAAGCCGCTTGATCGTACGTATTTGTGTGGCGAAAGTTTTTCGCACGATGTGGCTGACCTGAAGAATCACGAGGTGTCATTGCAGTATCGATGGTGCATCGAGGGCAAGTGGAAACTCATTCTGAGCTACGATGCACCCGCCGATCGATATTCTTTCGTCCATGCTGGCAACGAACGGAATCCGCAACTGTTTGATGTTGAGTCCGATCCTTACGAAAAAGTGAACGTCGCGGCCGATCATCCGGAAGAGGTCCGTAAGCTCGCGGCGCATCTTCAGGATACGTGGCACGTGAAAAAAACCGCCATTGGTTTGCCGTAGGCGGGGCATCGCAGGGCGTTGCCACGAAGAGAAACAAATCTGTGCAAATTCCGTGGAGCTTGACGTGTCTGTCGAAAAATATGATGTCGTCGTGATGGGCTGCGGGGGCTTTGGAGCGGCGGCGATGTTTCATCTGGCCAGACGAGGCCTGAAGGTCATTGGCATTGATCGCTTCCATCCGCCGCATGATCGGGGAAGTTCGCACGGCGACACTCGAATCATTCGCAAAGCGTATTTCGAACATCCAAACTACGTTCCGTTGTTGCATCGGGCATGGGATCTGTGGGAAGAGCTGGCCGAAGAATCTCAACAGCTTCTGATCGAACGCCGTGATCTGCTGATGTCCGGATTGCCAGGTTCGGAGGTCATTAGTGGCGCCCGCTCGGCGGCTCGACTTCACAGACTTCCGCTCACCGATCTTTCAGCCGCTGAGGCGCGTAGTCGCTTCCCGATGTTCAACATACCGCCGGATCATTCGGTGACGGTGGAATCCACAGCCGGTATCCTGCACTGTGAACGCTGCGTCGGAACGCATCTCGAACTTGCAAAGGCGCATGGTGCGCAGGTGAAATTCGGGGAAACGGTGCATGAAGTGTCCGGCGGTCCTGGCAAATTATCAGTACGGACGGATCGAGGCTCCTATTCCGCCGCAGCGGGCGTGTTGACTTGTGGTGCCTGGAGTGGGCAGTTGCTTGAGGACTACTCCAGACTGATCACTGTGCGTCGCAAGATTTTGTTCTGGCATCCGATCAAATCCCCGATCTGGGCCGAACCCGCGAAAGCTCCGTTGTTTCTGATGGAATTGCCGGAAGGGCAATTCTACGGATTTCCGAGCATCGACGGGCAGACGATTAAAGTCGCCGAACATACGGGTGGCGAATCCATCCAGGATCTCTCAATGATAAAACGAGATCCAGTTACCAAAGAAGAACAGGCTGTCAGCCGCTTTGTCGCTGAACGACTGCTGGAAGCAGATGCGAAATCCTGTCGATTCGTGGTGTGTATGTATTCGATGAGCCCCGATGGTCATTTTCTCTTCGACAGACTCGATGATTTTCCGCTGGTCGTAGCTGCTGGATTTTCCGGTCATGGATTCAAATTTGCCAGCGTACTCGGGGAAGCGGCTGCAGACCTTGTTCAGCACGGACACAGCTCTCTTGATCTCGATTTTCTGTCAGCCAACCGATTTCAACGTGAATTGAACGCGGAGTATTGAAATCAAAGACTATCGAGTCCAGGTCAGCCATTTTCTGAACAGCGTTTTCACAAGCGGCGTGAGTCTGGTGCGGCTGTATTGATCACCGAGTCTGCGAATGGCTTCGGCCTGAGTCGGGTAGGGATGGATGGTGCTGCCGATTTTCGACAGACCGAGTCCATGTGTCATGGCGAGTGTGATTTCCGAGATCAGGTCACCGGCGCTGCGGGCCACGATGGTTGCACCCACAATCTGGTCTGTGCCTTTCTTGACGTGGACTTTTGCAAAGCCATCGTCTTCCCCTTCGAGAATCGCGCGATCCACGTCGCTGAAGTGCTGCACGTACGTGTCGATCTTGATGCCTTTGTCCTTCGCTTCATTTTCGTACAGTCCCACGTGAGCAATTTCGGGCGATGTGTAAGTACACCAGGGAATTGTGAGTGCGCTGGATTTTTTGCGGCCTTTGAACAAAGCATTCTGAATGACAATTCGCGCCATAAAGTCAGCGGCATGTGTAAACTGATATGTGGAACAGATGTCGCCAGCGGCGTAGATCATCGGATTCGTCGTTTGCATTTTTTCGTTGACCTTGACCCCTTTCCTGTAAAATTCGACTCCGACGCCTTCAAGGTTCAGGTTTTCCACATTGGGTGCCCGTCCAACGGCAATCAGCAATTTGTCGATTGGCTGGTCGTAATACGTCCCGTTACTCTGGCCAGTCAGTCTGATTGCATTGCCGCTCGTGACTTCCACCGCATGTCCAAGTGGCAGCATCTTCACGCCATCACGGATCATGGAGTTGCGAACGATTTCAGCAGCGTCTCGATCTTCACGTGGCAGGATTCCGCGATCCGTCTCGACGAGAAATACCTCGGAGCCAAGTTGCGCAAACGCTTGTGCCAACTCACAGCCAATCGGGCCAGCACCGATCACGCCAAATCGCCGAGGAAGTTCCGTCAGCGAAAAGACCGTCTCGTTGGTCAGATACTCCACGGCATCGAGGCCGACAATTGGCGGTGAAGCGGCGCGAGCGCCCGTGGCGATCACAGCACGTTTGAATTTGAGCTGCGTGCCATCGACGTCCACGGTATCGGAATTCAGGAATTTGGCCTGACCGAAATAGACGTCGATGCCCAGTTTGCGGAATCTTTCTGCCGAGTCGTTCGGGCTGATTCTTGCTCGCAGTCTTCGCATGCGTTGCATCGCTGTGGCGAAATCCACCTGCACTCCGTCGGGAACCGCCACGCCGAATTCACCGGCACGACGCACGCCAGCCGCGACACGTGCAGCGCTGATGATACCCTTTGACGGGACGCAACCGACGTTCAGACAGTCGCCGCCCATCAAGCTGCGCTCGATCAGGGCGACTTTCGCTCCAAGCCCGGCGGCACCGGCCGCCGTCACGAGACCTGCCGTTCCGGCTCCAATGACCACCAAATTGTAGCGTCCCTGTGGCTTCGGATTCGTCCAGTCCGGTGGATGGACATTGGACTCGAGCTGAAGATTGAATTCGTCACGCGGTTCAAGCTGTTCAAAATGTGTCATCGGGGATTTTCCATTGATAAGCGTTTCATCACTTTTCGAACCACCAGCGGGAACAAACCCAGCATCAAGAAAGCACCAAGAATCTGCGTCATCTGGCCGGGAGTAAAGATCGCATTGATTCCCTTGTCAGCCAGTGTCTGTAGATTCGGAACGCGGGATCCCGCATACACGTACACGGCGGTGCCCGGCAACATTCCGAGCTGGCTGACCCAAAAAAACGTTCTGGCCCGAATCGGTGTCAATCCCATCACGGCATTGATGACAAAGAAGGGAACGGCGGGAATCAGCCGCAGTGAAAACAGGTAGAAGGCACCCTCACGGTGGAGTGCTTCGTTGAAAGATTCCAGTCGTGATCCGAAGCGCCGATTGATTGACTGCTGCAGCAAGTATCGACTCAGCAGAAACGCGACTGTCGCACCGGTTGTCGAGCCAAAGCTCACCAGAACAAGACCGCGCCAGAAACCGAACAGCCAGCCAATCAGCAGTGTCATCGCAGTTGCTCCGGGGAGCGACATTCCCGTCACGGCGACATAAATCAGGAATGCAACCAGGTAAACAAGAATCGGGTGATCAACCTGATATTGCCTGAACGCAGATTCCTGAGCCGCCAGCTTGCTGAGCGATAACTGGTCGCCAAATGTCCACAGACCGAATGCCAAAGCGGAGAGAAACAGGACGCAGACAATGATTCGAGGGGCGGCAGACTTTTTCGGTGGCTGCTCGTGTTCAATCATGAGTGATTCAGCGGGTCGGGCATCGGTCATTTTGAATTCCCAGAATCGTAAAGGCGTGGCTGGGGTCTCTTCCGGAATTGTCCCGAAATAAGACCTGTCACCAGTAGGCCGATCTTGTCGACATATTTTTTTAGCAGCGAGTCATTGGATGAGTGATCGATCTTATCCATCGACACATACTGTCCGTTCGGCCACTGCCTCCCAAGTGGCTCTTTTGCGGACGCTTGCGTGTTCCACACCAATAGTCCGGCAATCGCGGCTGCAGCGGCAAAGAATCCACCCATTGATAATCCAATCATCATTCGTGGTGTGGCCTATTCGCGTGCCAAACTTTCTTCGACTTTCGGTACCGACCTGAGAAAACGGCATTTCCATGCCTCCGCCGCCACAAGCAACATCCAGGGCAAATGCTCGCACCAGACAACGACATCGTGAAAAAACGCCTCTCCTTCGTATCGAGTCTCTAAGACAGCCTCAGAACCCCACTGACAGGCAAACCAAAATCTCAAGTAGTAAAGCAGCACAAATGCCGAAACCAGAAACCAGCCGCGATTGCGTGCGAACATCACAAACGGCAGAGCCCAGTTCCAGTACCACGGATTGAGTGTCCGCGACAGCATCCAGAACCACGCCAATATTGAAAACACCAGCGACAGCCATTCTTTGGATGTCTGCATTGTCATGCCTTTGATGGCCCATCGTATGGCAAGCACAAAGAACAGCATCGAGAGGATTCCTCGGATCACCAGAAACGGAACCATTTCGACCTTCAGTCCGAACCTGATTGCCACGACGCCCCGGACCGCTTCTCGCCATGAATCAGGAACGATGACAAACCATTGATCTCGTGCATCGATCTGATTGCGCTGAGTCGTCAGATTTGTCTCCATGATCATGAACAGTAAGTCGTTCATCTTCCATGACGTCAGGAAGACCTTGAGACTGTTCCGTGGCGGCTGACTGACCACGTGAATCTGATGATCTGACGTTTCACTTCCTCCCGGGAGAGTTTCGAACTCCGGATCTGAAACAGGAGGTAGAATGTACTCGTTCACAACCGCATCTGTCGATTCCGGCCAGGAAGTGAGCCAATATTCCGGTCAGAATTGTAGCAGTCGCGTGGTTGCGGAGTGGAATTTGAGAGGGGGCAGTGAGAGTCTGACGAAGCGTTTGGGTGGGGCTTTGCTCTTTCAATCCACGGGATGGGGAGACCAGCGAATTGGCATAGAAGTTTTGTGGCGGGGTGAAGTGGCATGTGACTGGCCAGCGACCATAGTGTCAGTTGATCTCCACCTCGACGGCAGCCGAAGCAGTACCAGACATCTCGCGACAGGTCGGCAGCGAAGCAGGGTCGTGTTTGCCGCGTACTGCTCTCCGGTTTTGTACTGCTGCACAGGACACAGCGGCTGCGGAGAACCCTTTTCTATCCCGAAGTTGGCCAGAGCCGCTTTATAGAAAGTCACAGTGTTTTTCAGTGTTGTCGATGAAAAAACACGGCTGCGATTCAGCCACGGTAGTGGCGGCAGCATGTAGCCGTGGGTGAAACCCACGGTAACGATTATTTAAATCCGTCATAGCCCCGGCAGGCAACGCCTGTCAGGATCTTTTTCCTTTGTTTTCGGGCCAAAGGCCAATCAGTTCCGAAAGCCGGGGCAATCGGCCTTGTCATTACATACGAAACTGAGACCCCTGCACGCTTGTCGTGCAGGTGAATACGATTTGTCATTAGCCGTCGTAGTTCAGATTCTCCGTCCCCGGCTCGCTCGTCAAGCCAGAACGCAAGTTTAAAACTTTGGCTCATGCCGGACGAGCCGGCATGGAGCCCGGTTTTTCATTGAATGTCGCTGCTAATTTCAAATCTTCGCTACTGCCGGGCAAGCCGGCAGCGGGCGTAAAATTTCGTGGGTTCCGATCAGTCTGATAGATTTTCACACTTCAAAATCCTGATAGGCGTTGCCGGCCGGGACTTCGGGAGATGTGTAAACACTGACGGAAAAGGGCTGAGTTCTTTTCTTCAACTGGCGCTGGCCAATTACGGTTTCGAGCCTGAGCCGCCAGAGGACTCTTTGGTAGTCGATCCGTCCGCTGCGGGAGCGGACACCGAATCGGGCTTCGTATCGCCGGAAGAGTTCACACTTTCGGTACAGCCAACGGGCAAAAGGCAACCAAGTGAAAGCAAGACCGCTGGAACCAGCAACAATGATTCTAGAAACATTTCAACACTCCCCAATATCATGTCACCGTAAAACGCAATCGGATCAAAGGTTCCGCCATTTCGGTGATTGATAGCGAGGCGGAATCACTGACCGAACTGCTCTTTTAGCTCATGTCAGACTCCGCTTCTGTGATCTGGCGTACAATTCAGGGAGATTTCCCGAAGCCGCTGCCCTGCACATTATCGAGAGTTCCCGTCACGAATGGGCAATTCAATGCTCTCAGGATGAAACGCCCTCCAGTTTTGACTGCAGGCGGTGGTTCCGATCTCCTGTTCCAGGCGAGTACCCTTTAGAGGTCCTTCGATGGCTTCCCCGGTGTAGGCATCCCAGACAGACTGCGTCTGCCCATCCTTCATCAGCACGGAAGTCTGCGTTTCCGCTGCTACCAGTTCGAATGAAAGCTCCTCGCCATTGACCACAACGCCAGGTACCAACTGTGAGTCTGTGACTTCGCCTTGAACATTTTTGAATGCATCGAACTCTGCCTTCAACGAGACACTGAGTGCAGCGTTGCAGTCGCGAATCGGGGCGGTTGTAGACGATCTGCATATCGAAATCGCAGATGAGCAACTCGTTCTGTTCGGTTCAGTTGCCAGCTACTATCTGAAGCAAATGGTCCAGGTCGTGGTCGCCGAAATCTTCCGTGGCTCCATGCTGAATCGCACCGGTCGCGTTGTCATGTCAATAATGCATCAACGTGGGTGGCACTACTGAATCGCTCTAAACAATGAACTGCGACCTTTTTTGCTTCCGACCCCTTTTTGCTTCCTCAATACGTTTCAAAAATTGAAAGAGTCACGCATGATGATTGTGCCTTTCACATGAGCCCGGCAGCAGCACTCATGTACTCGAATTTCCGTGTGCGTATCCTTCAAGTCGATGCTCCTGTTAAATGTGTCATATTCAATGATTCGCTGAGCGATCATCGGCAAGGAAAGTTCTGCATTCAGTGGTGGAACCAGTTGTTGAATTGCTTTCCAGTAGTCGGCAGTCAGCACGACGCCATTGATCTGCCAGATTGCGTAGTCAAGGCAGAACGATTGACTCGTCTCCAAATTCAGGAAACTCGCGGCTTAGCTGGACAGCGCCAGTTCGCAGAAATTCGGATCGCGTGGTAAAACGCCGTCGTAAGTTGAACTATGCGGAAGATTTCTGCTCACCGCCGGAAACTGGGAGCTAGCGGTCTGGGGCTAATGTCTCGTTAATGACGGCTTGTAGAGGATAAATCTGATGGAAATAACTCATGGATCAGAACTGGTACACACAGGACCTTTCCGCGCAGCCGCCTACGCGTCGAAGCTACCGTTGGGTCTGGATTCTCGGCGGGTGTCTGTTTTTCTTCGGAATGTTTGCATCGGATGATGTGACGGCCGAAGAAGTCACAGCCATTGAATCATTCCTGAAACACCTGACCACGGTTCTGCAGAAAAATGACGACGAGACGTTTGCGGCAGAAAGGAGGCTGCTTGAATTCAAAGATCGGGTCCGGCTTGCAGCGTCGCTCAGCTTCACCGCACGCGGTCAGTGTCGTAAGCAGTTTGATGAGTGGTTTACGATGTACAGTCCGTATTCGAGTGCGGTCTCACGCATACAACTGGTATCCGTGAAACGCGGCTCGTCCGATCATTCGACGCTGATTGACTGGACGTGGGTATTCAATTCGGAATATCCAGATCGAGTTGCGTGGTATCTTCGTAGTAACGGGACCGAAATGCGTCTTGTTGACTTCGAGATGCCCTCGACGTTGACCATTAATCTCAGCAATTCTCCCCGTGTCCCGCCAAAGTTTCAGGGCGAACTTGCCGAAGCGTCCACGTTTACAGTTCTGGACTGGCGTGAAGAATGACAGGCCTACTCTGGACGACCAATTCCCATCGTGCCGGATGGCCGACGGATCGCGGAGCAATTCTGAAGGCGAATCATCCCACATGAGTTCTATCAAGTATCGGCCTGAGATTGACGGTCTGCGGGCGATTGCCGTTGTGCCGGTGATTCTGTTTCACATGGGAATGAAGTGGATTTCCGGCGGGTTTGTCGGGGTTGACGTTTTCTTTGTGATTTCGGGGTTTCTGATTACCTCGATCGTGATCATGGATTGGGAGGCCGGGACGTTTTCGTTTCGAAACTTCTGGGCCAGGCGCGTTCGACGAATTCTGCCAATGTCGATCGTCTTGATTGCCTGTTCACTTGGCTTCGCCTGGTGTTTCGCATTCAAAGGGGACGTGCCACCCATCGGAAAACAGTCGCTCATGGCGCTGTTTTCGGTCGCCAACATTTACTTCTGGCGAACGACAGGAGATTATTGGGGAACAAATGCTGACGAGACCCTGTTCATTCATACGTGGACGTTGTCACTGGAAGAGCAGTTTTACATCTTTCTGCCCATCGCGCTCTGGGTGGTGTTCCGCTGGCGAAAACACCCCCGTGACCTGATGATCATTGTCAGCTTCGTCAGCTTCTGTTTGTTTTTGTACGGACTCACGACGGATCCGACTGCGACTTTTTATCTGTTGCCGACTCGTGCCTGGGAACTAGGTGCCGGGTCGTACCTTGCGACAATTTCCAGTGCGGTGTCTCAGGCCGATCAGAAAAAATATGCCAATCTCGGAATGGTCGGACTGGGGATGGTTTGTGGCAGTTATTTTCTGGTCTCCGGCCTAAGTGTCGGAATTGCGGTTGCTGTCGTCGGAACGGTGCTGGTCCTTGCATTCGCACGAGACGGAATGTGCCACTCTGTTTTGTCGCACCCCTGGCTGGTCTATCTCGGGAAGATCTCGTTTTCGCTGTATCTGTGGCATTGGCCGGTGATCTGGTTTTCGAAGCAGCTTGATATTCTGTCCAACAGATTTGCGCAGACAGGACTGATCCTGCTGCTTTCGGTCGCGTCGTATCATCTGATTGAAGAGACAACTCGCCGCCGCAAGGGAATCATTCCCTGGATCGCTGGTGGATTTTTCTGTACGGCGACATGTTCTGGTCTGCTGATGTTGACTTCTGGCCTGTACGACACTTCGAAATTCGAACAACAGACCTGGTACATTTTGTACTATGACCTTCTGCTGCGTGATACGACGCCGGAGAACTTCGATCGGATCGCGGGCACGATGAACATCCCCGATCGAGTGGCACCGGTGGAAGCTTACCGTGAGGGAGGCTTGATCATTGGTGAAGGCGACCGCAGTCCGCAGATCGTTGTGCTGGGTGATTCTCATGCGCTTATGTGGTCGCACATGATCCGCACAGTCTCCGACAGGCTCGGCTTGAAATCCTCGTTCTATTCGATGCGTGGAGTTTCGCCGTTTGTGACTATTCCACTCAGTCGGAACCAGCAGGTTCGACATTTGTCACCTGTCGAAAAGTATGAATATGACGAATCCCGACTGCGGTACATTGAACAATGGCATCCGCAGATCGTGTTTGTCAGCGTGCGCTGGTCAACGTACGTCAATGAACCCATCGGCGATCTGTTCACATTTCTGGAACAGCACGCGGATCACGTCATTTTGATCGAACAACCTCCAGAGCTGGCGATCGGCAACAGGAACACTGAGCAGTATCTGTGCTATCGGCAAGTCGATCCCGAAGCGGGAGTGCGAAAATACCTTCCAATCGCAAACGAGGAACCTGGCGAAAAAGGTCGAGAGTTTCTCAGTTTGCTGTCTCGCACGTACAACAACTGCCTTTGCCTGCCCACGTATGACTTGTACTCAATGGATTCTCAGGCTTTGTGCCTGGAAGGAAAAAACGTCGTTTATGCGGACGATGACCACTTGAGTACCTATGGAACCATGCTGGCTGCGGATCGACTGGAAACGGTGTTAAAGGAGATTCTGGAATCGAATCGATTGGAAACAATTCACCTCGACAGAGACGACAGCGAAGTTCCATAGTGGACTCTTCGAATAAATGACAGATATACTGTGTGCGGTGGTAAGGTTCATTCGGAAAAGATCTGTCCGACATGCACTGATCGCCTTGCCGCCCACAAATTGATCGAGCGTTCCTGATTGAAATGATCGGTGATCGGTGATCAGTGGGTGGCCAACGCTGGGCCAACGCACAACGAAAAAGTTCGAGGTATGATTATGTCAACGGATAGTCGCGTCAGGATCCCCGGTATCGTCCGGAACGGTGTCGTTATGCCCCAAACCAAACATGGGCTGGCTGAAGGGACTCACGTTGAAAATGTTGTCGAGCAGGCAACCATCCCCGCAGAGCTGCAGGAAGAAATGAAAGCCTGGGATCACGCAAGCGACGAGGCATGGACGATGATCGAAAAGTGGGAGGCGGAAGAATTGTGAGCGTAGGAGATATCTGTTGGGTGGATTTTCCGCTCGCAAACGAACGCGAACAGCAGGGACGCCGTCCTGCGATCGTGATGCAGGACGACGAATATTCCGGACGTCTGCCAACGACGTTCGTGAATCCGTTAAGTTACGGCAAAAACAGGCGTCGAGATTTTCAGGAGCGACTCTGATTTTTCAAGCTGCAGAAAGCGGGCTAAAGCACGAGTCTGTCGCCTTAGTATTTCAGTTCCGTGCGATCGACCGTAGTCGCGTCAAAGGAAAGCTTGGCCGGCTTCGCGATGTCGAGCTCCGCGAAATATTTGCGGAATTGCGACTCTTAACTGGCCAAATACCGTGACTTGGAATTCGCTCTGTTTCTGATGGAACAGAGTTTGCGGGACTTAGCGATCGGTTTTTGTTTACTGCCGTAATGGCAGCAAGTAACTGTCGTGGCGATTCCCGATTAGTAGAGAATGCCATGACCGAGAGAATGGTATGGCCATGTTGATCGGGTGGATTGCAATCTGACGGAAAGTCAGGACCATTCTCATCTGGACATCATTCCGCACTACCGCTCTGCAGTTCAGGTTGCGGAGTTGAACACTATTTGCACGAGGAAGTCATTTGATGAGTTCGTCGCCGGGGACGTCGTCTGACGTTATGATTGAAGCTCGCGGTTTGAGCAAGTTTTACGGAGAATTTGCGGCAACGCGAGACGTCACGTTTACCGTACCTCGTGGTCAGATTTGTGCGTTTCTCGGCCCGAACGGGGCTGGCAAGAGCACGACCATGAAAATGCTGACGGGATTTCTGGCTCCCAGCAAGGGAGAAGCATTTCTCGCGGGAATCAACGTTGGCACCGATCGCATCAAAGCCAGTGAATCGCTGGGCTATCTGCCGGAAAATGGTCCGCTCTACGTCGAAATGACGCCGCAGAGTCTGCTCAAATATATGGGCGAAGTGCGCGGTCTTTCTGGTGACACATTGGCCCGCCGCATGGCGTGGGTGTCAGACAAGTGCTCGTTGTCAGAAGTCTGGCGAAAACCGATCTCAAAGCTTTCTCGCGGGTTTCGGCAGCGAGTTGGCATGGCGCACGCGATGCTGCATGATCCGAAAGTGTTGATCCTGGATGAACCCACGAGCGGGCTGGACCCGAATCAGGTTCATGGTGTTCGCGATTTGATCGTTGAACTGGCGAAGACGAAAACCATCCTGCTGTCCACTCATATTCTGCAGGAAGTGCGAGCCGTCTGTGATCGTGTTGTCATGGTCAACAATGGTCGCGTGGTCTTTGATGGGCCAACGGCAGATCTGGGATCCAACGAAGTCGATATGGAAAAACAATTCCGCAAGCTGACCAGCAGCGCGGCTTGAGAATTGCTGCAGTTGCTGGGCGTTCAAAATCAATTGTCGGGTATTTCAGACGCAGGTGGGTTCATGGTTCGATGTCATGTGGTTCTGGCGGTCGCCAAACGGAATTTTCGCAGCTATTTCTCAGGCATTCTGGGATATCTGTTCATAATCGTCTTCTGCGTCGCGTCGGCAGCGTTGGCATTTTCGTCCGCATTTTTTGCGGCCAACCAGGCAAACCTTGACCAGTTGACAATCTGGTATCCATGGCTGCTGCTGTTTGTGATTCCGGCAATCACGATGACGACATGGTCTGATGAACGCAAGTTAGGTACGGACGAACTGCTGTTCACGATGCCCGCCACGGACGTCGAGATTCTCGCAGGGAAATACCTCGCAGTTCTGTCGGTGTACACAGTGGCCCTGTTGTTTTCGATGATCAACATCTTTGTTCTGGCATGGCTTGGATCACCGGATGCAGGCGCGTTGATGAGTACCTATCTGGGGTATTGGCTGGCCGGTGCGGCTCTGTTGACAGCAGGAATGCTGGCGTCGTCGCTGACCAATAACGCGACAGTAGCGTTTGTGCTTGGTGTTGTCTTCTGCTGCGTACCTGTCTTGCTGTTCTACGTCACGGACATCATCGAATGGTTCTTCAGCGCTTTGCGAACAACGGTCAGTCTTTACGACCTGCGAAATGTCGTGACGTCGATCAGTCTGCAGCAACAGCTTCAGGACTTCAGCGTTGGCATTCTGCCGCTGTCGGGAATTGCGTGGTTTGTATTCTTCGCCAGTGTGATGCTGTACCTGAATCTGATTGTGATTTCAAAACGACGCTGGGCAGCCAGTCAACAACTGGGAATGGGATTTCAGTTCGTGATTCGCGCCGTGTGTCTGTTGATTACGTTCGGAAGCCTGCTGACAATTTTCTGGACGTATCCGGCACGAGCGGACTGGTCTGAGGAGAACCTGTTTACTTTGTCCGATGCGACGAAATCGACGATGCAGGCTCTGAAAAAGTCGCAGAAGATCACCATTCAGTCTTTCATCAGCCCGGATGTTCCCGGCGATTATGTCGAGATCCGCCGTCAACTGCGTGGGCTACTTCGGGAGTTTGAACTGCAGAGCGGTGGATCGATCGAATGGCGTGATGTCTCAGTCGAACCTTTCAGCGAATCTGCCGAGCAAGCCCGCGCACTGGGAATCGATCCCGTGCGATTGTCGTCCGATCGCGACGGCAAGCGTGAAGAAACCGACGTGTTTATGGGCGCGTTTCTGCAAAGTCCGAATGATGAACTCGTCATTCCATTCTTCGGCAAAGGTCTGCCGATTGAGTATGAACTGACGCGATCCCTGCGAACTGTATCGCAGGAACAGAGATTGACTGTCGGCGTTCTGCTGACGGATGCTCAGTCGATCGCCGACGGCGGCGGGCCGGGCAGCAAATGGGAAATCGTTCGAGAACTGGAGAAGCAATATAAAGTCATCGCAGTCAATCCGTCTCAGAGGATTCTCGTCGATGATGTGAAACCGAAGGAAGATGCAACTGGCGAAGAAGCAAAAGATTCGGCGGATGCTGAACCAAAGGCAGACTCCGCGAAGCAAAACTTTGACGTGTTGCTCGCCATCATGCCTTCGTCACTGACTGAGCCGCAAATGGTCAATTTTCTGGAATACGTTAAAGCCGGAAAGCCAGCGTTGATTTTTGATGACCCGTGCCCGTTTGTGTTTCAAAACCAGTCCGGACTGGCAATGGCACCGCGCTTGCCGAAACCCGGTGGTGGGAATCCGATGTTTGGAGGCAGTCCGCCTCCGGAGCAAAAGGCCGACGGCGGTGAATTGACTGCCCTGATGAAATTATTAAATATTTCGTGGCAGTACGACCAGATCGTGTACGATCGCAATAACCCGCATTCGGAATTTGCGACGCTGCCGCCGGAGTACGTTTTTGTCTCACGCTCCGGTTACAAAAAAGGTGCCGATGGACCATTTTCTCCAAACAGCAATATCTCGCAGAAACTTCAGGATCTGGTAATGTTGTATCCGGGCACGATCGTTGATCGAGCTGGGCGTTCCGAGCAGGAATTCATTCCGCTGTTGAAGACCAGTGAGGAATCCGGGCTGCTGGATTGGGATAAGTTTACGTCACAGGCCGGATTCAATCCGTTCTCACCCGGCGGTGCCCAGATCAATCCGAACCCAAAACGCCGGGATGATGGCAAGACGCACGTTCTGGCCGCTCAGATTCGGAACAAGACAATAGAAACTCCCTTAAACGTCGTATTCTGCTC
>Ga0335397_10006247_pt1 | contig 15404 bp, 15 predicted proteins | sample MAT04_FD_205740 | JGI IMG/M metagenome (GOLD analysis project Ga0335397, IMG submission 205740) | Freshwater microbial communities from Lake Fryxell liftoff mats and glacier meltwater in Antarctica - MAT-04 (spades assembly) (version 2) ... | reverse complement strand
ACCACCTCTTTAATCGTCTTCTCCCCAAGTGCATCATTCACTCTTTGCATGATGGTATCTCTTTGGTAGAGTAATTCATTTCTTAAAGGAGCTACGCTGGTGGTTATAAAAAGGGTAGTGCCAATGATCTGTATCTTATCAGTATATTTTGCCACCGTTTTTCCCATCATGGTTTCCCATACTTCCTCTATCTGGATAGCCTGGATATAAGTTTTGAACTTACTGTTTTTTAAAAACTGCTGCATGGCATCCTGTAAAGAAATTTCTCCCATTTAGTAAAGTTAGTTTTTATAATTCAATGATTTGACCGGCAACATTCAATTGTTCAAAAGCAACCTTTAGGCGTTCCTTATGTGTATCAGTAATAAATACCTGGCCCTGGTTTTCATTGCATACCCAATGCAGGAGGTTTTTCATCCTGCTTTCATCCAGTTTTTCAAAAACATCATCCAGCAGCAGCAAGGGGGCAAAGCCTTTGTTGGATTTTATAATTTCAAACTCTGCCAGTTTAACGGCAAAAAGCAAACTCTTTCTTTGCCCCTGTGATGCGATGCTTTTAAATGGTTGTCCATTTAATTCAAATGATAAATCGTCTTTATGCGGGCCTGCATTGGTGCGCTGCAGGTAACCATCTCTTTCCCTGTTTTTAATAAGCAGTTCCTCAAAACTATTTTGCAGCAATTTACTTTCGTAAACTATCCTTACAATTTCATCATTTTCTGCAATCTGCTTATAAAAATCCTGTACCAGCGGCACGAGTTCTAAAGTAAATTGTTTTCTTTTTTCAAAAACATAATTACCCGGGCCCGTAAGCTGCAGGTCCAATACCTGCAGGAGCGCTTCGTCCGTAGATCCTTTTTCTGCAAATTGTTTCAACAGGCTGTTTCGTTGCAACAACACTTTATTATAAATCATCAGTTGTTGCAGGTAGTTGGCATCCAACTGGCATAAAATAGTATCTATCAATTTTCTTCTGCCCTCACTGCCTCCGGTAATGATTTCAATATCATCGGGCGCAATCATCACCGTAGGTAATAAACCAATATGTTTAGATAATTTCTCATAAGGTACTTCATTGAGAAAAAATTCTTTTTTTGCAGTACCCCTGTTAATGCAAACAACCTTTTGTGCACCTGCAGCATTCTCAAACAATGCTTCCAGGCGGAAACCTTCTTTACCAAAACTGATATTTAACTGGTCAGTACCCGTAAAATAGCTTTTGGTAAAGCAGCAATAATAAATAGCATCCAACAGGTTGGTTTTTCCTTTTCCGTTGAGCCCGCAAATACCTATCACCCTTGATGTGAAATCAAATGCATTAAAATCGTAATTCTTAAAAAGGGTGAGTGATATTTTTGAAAGTTGGAGCATGAGGATGCAAGTTAAAACCTTTAATGGTTTATGAGGTTCCAAAGGTTTAAAAGGTTGGAGAGATTGGGACAAATAAATAAGGGTTTGCTAATAAGTACCTGTACTTTACGTTTAACCGCTTAAACTTACTATTGCTAATGAACCTTTTAATCATTTTAAACCTTTTAAACCTTTGCAACTTTTTTCTACCATTCTCCCTTATATTTGCAACCTAAAATTTAAAAGTCATTGGCTACAAAATTTTCGAAAGAAACCTACCTGTATTGGTACGAATTAATGTTGTTATTGCGCCGTTTTGAAGAAAAAACAGGCCAGCTATACGGAATGCAAAAGATCCGTGGATTTTGTCACCTTTACATCGGTCAGGAGGCAATAGCTGCAGGATGTATGACTGCCACCAACCCCGACGATAAATTTATTACCGCTTACCGGGATCATGCACTGGGTATTGCCAAAGGCATATCTGCCAAATCATGTATGGCCGAATTGTATGGCAAAGCCACCGGTTGCAGTAAAGGAAAAGGTGGAAGTATGCACTTCTTTGGTTTAAAAGAAAACTTTTTTGGCGGCCACGGTATTGTGGGAGCACAAATAGGAACAGGTGCAGGATTGGCTTTTGCAGAAAGATACAATGGTACCAAAAATGTGGTGCTTTGTTTTTTTGGCGATGGTGCTGCAAGGCAGGGTATGCTGCATGAAACATTCAACATGGCCATGCTGTGGGATTTGCCGGTGGTTTTTATTTGTGAAAATAATCATTATGCCATGGGTACTTCTGTATCACGTACCAGTAAAACGCTGGACATTTATAAACTGGCCGACGCTTATGAAATGCCGAGTGACAGTGTAGATGGAATGAGCCCGGAAGATGTGCACAACGCAGTTTTAAGATCGGTGAACAGGGCAAGGGAAAAAGGCGGACCAACATTACTTGAAATTAAAACCTACCGGTACAAAGGACATAGTATGAGTGATCCTCAAAAATACCGTACTAAAGAAGAACTGGAAGAATACAAAGAAAAAGATCCGATAGAACATGTTCTTAAAGTATTAAAAACGGATTTCGCAGTTTCGGATGCAGATATAGAAATTATTGTGGAAAGAGTGAAGGCAGAAGTAGAAGAATCTGTACAATTTGCAGAAGAAAGCCCATGGCCATCTGATGACGAATTGCTGAAAGATGTGTATGTACAAAAAGATTATCCTTTTATAATGGACTAATCTTATAATGTAAAGACAAAAACTAACAATAATAAACCAATCAATACAGTCATCAACCAACAAATATGTCAGAGAAGAAAGTAATAGAAGTAATTGAAACAAAAAGCGAACCTGTAGAAGCTTTTGACAGAGTAAAAGGATTCTGGGAAAAATTCAGCAGACCAATTATCTATGTTGGTTCTGCCATCATCCTGTTGATTGCAGGTTGGTTTGCCTACAATGAATTGGTAGTAGCCCCCAATGAACAAAAAGCAAGTGAATTAATATTTCCTGCAGAAAATCTGTTTGCTAAAATGGCATCTGGTGGATTTAACAAAGATTCTGTAAACATTGCATTAAACGGTGGCGAACTGGAAGGTAAAAAAGTGACCGGTCTTTTAAAAGTTATCAACCAGTATGGCAGTACAGATGCCGGCAATCGTGCAAAATATATGGTAGGTGCCAGTTATCTTCACATAGGAGAGTTTGAAAAAGCTATTAAATACCTGGGCGATTTTGATGGCAACGGCGCTTCGCAGATACAAAGCAAAGCGTATATTCTTTTAGGTCATGCGTATGCAGAACAGAAAAAAACTTCTGAAGCATTGAGCAATTATAAAAAAGCTGCCAGCGTAAATGATAAAGATGAATTTTTTGCAGCAGATGCTTTATTAATAGCTGCAGCTTATGCAGAATCAACTGGCAACAGTAAAGAAGCTATCAGTCTTTATGAAGAAGTAAAAACAAAATACCCGTCTAATGTTGCTGTTCAAAACGGCGAAATAGATAAAAATCTTGCAAGGTTGGGAGAGATTAAATAATAGACACAAAACAGTTTTAATTTGTATGGCAAAAAGTTCACCACAAGTATTTGATACATCAGGCATCCGGTTAAAAAAGGATGCCTGTGTTGTAATTGTGCGTACCGAATGGAACGCAACTGTTGTAGATAAACTGGAAGAAGGTTGTATTAAAATATTAAAGCAAAATAATATAGCCATTAAGCAGATTACGGTACCCGGTGCATTTGAAATACCATTTGCCATAAAAGATTACTGGGAAAAAACAAAATACAACGATTGTAAGCCTGATGCTTTTATTGCATTGGGCTGTGTGATAAAAGGCGATACTCCTCATTTTAAATATGTGTGCAATGCAGTCACAGATGGCGTTTTGCAACTCAATCTTCAACTGCCAATTCCAACCATCTTTGGCGTACTAACCGTAAATAATCAAGAACAGGCAGACGAAAGAACCGGGGGAAAACATGGTCAAAAAGGAGAAGAAGCTGCCGCTGTTGCACTCAAAATGATAGCATTGTCTCAATCTTTTTTAACACATCCTGCAAACTAAAAGGCGCTTTTAAAAAACTCGTTTTGTTGGAAGCGAAATTATTTTTATAGCTCTACATTATAATTATTCATTCATGAAAGTTCAGTTATTTATACCCTGTTTTGTAGATCAGCTTTACCCGGCTACTGCTTTTAATATGGTAAAAGTGTTGGAAAAGGCGGGCTGCGATGTGCAATACAATGCCAATCAAACCTGCTGCGGACAACCGGCATTTAATGCAGGTTTTACCAAAGAATGCAAAGTGGTAGCTTCTAAATATTTAAAAGATTTTGAGGGTACGGATTATATTGTATCTCCCAGCGCAAGCTGCACCGGTTTTGTAAGAAACTATCTTCCCCAATTATTTGATAACACCGCATCTCATAACCAGGTAAAGGATTTGGGCAATAGAAGTTTTGAATTTACCGAGTTCTTAATGGATGTATTAAAAATTGAAAATTTTAATGCAGCTCTAAACATAAAAGCTACTTACCACGATAGCTGTGCAGCACTCAGGGAATGTAAAATTAAAAAAGGCCCCCGCCGCTTATTGAGCCATGTAAAGGGACTTGAATTAATAGAAATGAACGACAATGAAACCTGTTGCGGATTTGGTGGAACATTCTCGGTAAAGTTTGACGCCATATCCACTGCCATGGCCGATCAAAAACTAACCAACGCAATGGCTACAGGTGCAACGCATATCATCTCTACCGATCTTAGCTGCCTGATGCAGTTGGATGGCGTAATTAAAAATAAAAATCTACCACTTCAAACCATTCATATTGCAGATGTTTTGGCAAGTGGCTGGGAGTAAGAAATTTTGCCTCACATCCAAAAGATGAAGAATTAATATCCATAAATAATTTAAAAACTGGATGCTCTACTTACGATGATTTGTTATCTTATAAATAATTTATAAAGCACCAAAAAAAGCTGCCGCAAAATTCCGGCAGCTTACTATAAAAATATGGATTGATTAAAAAGGAGAAGCCAGGTAGGGGAACGATGCTAAAAATGCTTTATCGTTCGCATTTACATTATCCTTTGTTAACTGCGGATTACTGCCACCATTTGGACCGCCAAATAACAATAATAATTCTACATCAATTACATCGTCTGCCAAATTCCTTCCGGTTAAAATATTGGTACCGTCAAAAAAAGTTGTAGGCGCTGTAGTAGAAACATTTAATACATCCGTTGCCAATAATCCGGTTAATTGAGCGGCCGTTTGGGTAAGTGCATTGGTTGTATAGCCTGCATTTAATGCCAGTAACCTTGACTGAAATTTTGCCTGAAAAGCTGCACCCATAGCAGACGGTGTTATTAAATTAAAAGCGTCTTTATCTGCTGAGGCAACAAAAACGGTGTTAATAGCCGGTCTTGCCATTTGATCTGCCTGTTGGTAATAAACGGTAGCTGCGGGAGGATCATTTTTATCGCAGGAAGCTAAAAAGAAAGTACCACCTATTAATAACGCAGAGAATATTTTTACATGATTTGTTTTCATTATTATAATTTTAAAGAGTTAATTAAATTTTCTTTTTAGATTCTACCCAAACATTTGCTTTGTTTCCCATTACGGTTCCCAATAAAATTTTTGGTAATTCTATTGCAATACTTAAAACATTAGTACCTGCAAAAGCATCTGTTCCCGGTGTGTTAAATCCTGTTGCGGTTCCTGCAATAATTGCCTTGTAACGGTTAAGGTCAAAAAAGAAAGGATCATCTCTGGGACCTGCAAATACTTTAATGCCGTTAGTGCCTGTACCTACAACTGGCGTTGCTGCACCATAGGGTGTTACGACCACTTCAGCGGTTACATTTCCTTCCAGTTTACTTCTTGTACCTTTTTCAGAAGCAGCTACAGGGCCATACACTTTCATCTTATTACTACCTGCATCATAAATGCATTGCAGTAAAAGATCTTCTATGTTATCATTGTTTACATCAATGTTAAACTCAATCAAAGTGTTTGTATCAAATTTAGCAGCGGCTGTATTAGCCGGTGATAATAAACCCTGTGTATTGGCTACAAAAACAAGATTGTTTACATCTTGTCCACGAAATACATACAAATCGGTGATGTCTGTGGATTGTCCTGTTACAGCAGGTGCATCAATATGATCAGCTGCATACAGAATTCCGCCGGTAACAACTGCCATAGCAATAATGCCCGTGAATAATAGTTTTTTACGTTTCATTTTTTTATTTTTTTTTTAAGTTAGAAAATGGTGCTTTATGATATAAAATAACCTGATATATTTCCACTTACGGTGAAAGGATGCAGTTAGATTTTTTAAACGAAAATAAATTTCCCTTTTTATTCACGTTATATTTGTACTTGTTTAAAAAATTTAGCTAATGGCATACTGGCTGGTAAAATCAGAACCCTTTAAATACAGTTGGGATCAATTTGTAAAAGACCAAATAACTTTCTGGGATGGCGTACGAAATTATGCTGCCCGCAATAATTTGAAAGCAATGCAAAAAGGTGATAAAGTGTTGTTCTATCACAGTAATGAAGGGGTTGAAATAGTAGGTATCGCCATAGTAGTAAAGGAATTTTACCAGGACCCTACCAGCATGGAGGAAGCTTGGGTTGTAGTAGATTTAAAACCGGTAAAGAAATTAAAAAAGCCAGTGACCCTGCAGGATGTAAAAAAAGATGCCCGGTTAGTCAGTATGGACCTGGTTCGACTGGGAAGGCTTTCTGTTCAAACCGTTAAAGCAGATGAGTGGAAAATAATAATGGAGCTGGCAGGTGAAAAAGTGTAAACTATTCTCCTGGTCTATTCGTATATACCTGCAAAACAACCAACATGAAACTATTATCTTCCATGCTTTTTTTGCTCATCTTTTTATTTTCATGTAGCAATAAAAAAGAACCTATTGTACAAACCACTTTTATAGATAGTATCATTCAACAATATCATTCATCATCATTGCTGGCAATGAATGCTGCCGACCTGCTCTTCTGGAAAAATAGAATGGATAGTTTGCCTGCCGGTTTTGTAAACGAACAAAAATATGCAGGGGCACTTATGAATCGTTTTAGCTTGCAGGGCAATATCAGCGATTTAAAAACTGCCGACAGCATCATGCAGACTTTAAATAAAATGAGCTATGAAAAAGAGGCAGGTATCCTAAGATCCCTGGCATCATTGTCCATTCTTCAGCACCGGTTTAAGGATGCCAACAAGTATGTTCAAAAAGCGATGGAAGCGGGAAGCGAAAAATATGCATCATTGCAGTTACAATACGATGTTGCATTTGAGCTGGGGGATTATAACCTTGCAAAAAATACGCTCCCGCAATTAAAAAGCACGAACGAATATGGCTATTTCTTTCGGCTTGCCAGGCAGTTTCATTTTACCGGAGAACACGACAGCAGTATCAGTGCCATGCAAAAAGCATTGCAACTTGCCGGCAGTAGCAAAAGCCTGCAGCAAACAACATTATCCAATATGGGCGATCTTGAACTACATGCCGCAAAACCCAGGGAGGCCTATCAATTATATAAACAAAGCTTACAAACAGATCCTGCAGATTTACACAGTTTATCAGCCATGGGATGGATAGCGCTCCTGCATGATCATAACGATAGCCTGGCACAAAAAATATTAAGCTTTATAAATGATAAAAATCAATCCCCGGAGCAACTATTAAAACTTTCTTATGCAACAGAGCAGCCAATTGCTAATGTTGCTTCAAAAAAATACGCTCAACAATTTGTTGAAAAAGCAAGCGATTCCCTGTATGGCAATATGTATAATAAATACCTGATAGATTTATATACCAGTATATTAATGGAACCGCAAAAGGCCAAAGCCATTGCGCAAAAAGAATTAACGGTTAGAAGCAACCCCCAAATTTTTAGCTGGTATGCATGGAGCCTTTATAAAAATAACGAAGCAGATAGTGCCTATAAAATTTACCGGCGTTACGTATCTGGCAAATCTTTAGAAGGTCCCGAACTTTACTATATGGGTATGATGATGAAAGGCATGAACAAAACCTATAATTCAAAACAATATCTAAAGGCAGCTTATAAAAACAGGTACGATCTTAGCCCTGCAAAAATAAAAGTACTGGATAAAGAAACGGATTAAAATACATTTAATACCAGCATTTATTTTACATAGCATCATCCTTGTGTCACAAACCTTTCATCGGCATACCTATTGGCATCCTTTAAGACCCTGTTTTGCTATCGGCAGTTGTACAAATAATATTTTAGAAAAACATCCTTTGTAAAGCCCAGAATAAAGCAGTCATAGCAATGATAACCGAAAGTGGAATCACTACATGTTTTCTATAAACCTCAGGATGCTTAAACCAGCGGGCCATAAAAAAATAGGCGGCCAGTATGATACTTACCTGCCCTGCTTCCACGCCAAGGTTAAACATGATAAGAGAATTAAGATAAGATTTTTCAGGCAACCCGAGTTCCTGCAAAACGCCTGCAAAACCCATTCCATGAATTAAACCAAATATAAACACTACAAAAATCCGGGTAGCTTTTAACCTGGGCGAAAAAATATTCTCAAGGGCCACATAAAGGATACTCAATGCTATCAATGGCTCTACTATACCAGGAGAAGGTTTAATAATCCCATACATAGCCAAACCAAGCGTTGCTGAATGTGCCAGGGTGAATGCAGCAGACTGCCATAGGATAGCTTTTAATTTTGGACTCAGCAAAAACAAACTCAACACAAATAATATATGATCCAATCCCAATGGAAGAATATGCTCAAAACCCAATTTAAGGTATAGCCATGCTGCACCAGGCCCCGTCATACTTTCTGCATCAATAATAATGTCATGAGCAAAAACACGGTTACCGGCTACAAGAATAAAAAGTATAACTAAAAAGGCTTTGGCCATAAAAGCCATTTTGGATTGCATATTATTATTTATGCTTACTTACGAAAAAAATGGTAATTAGTTTTGAAATTGCTGTAAACCATTCCAAAAGGCCATCCTGGCTTTGCATATCCTTTAACAACAGGGAACGGTTACTTAATTTATGAATTCTGTATCAATGAGCATCTCATTCATCTAAACATTTTTTATGAAATCAAAACTAATTGGGGCTGCACTGGTAGTATCTATCTTTATTTTTTCATGCAATAGAAGTGAAAAACAAACGCAGGAAACAGCGGATATTACAATGGCCGAAATTCCTGATCAGGAAAAACAACAACAGGAAGACCAACTGGCACCCTTGCAAAATCAGGCAACTGAGCCGCCCTCATACGACTCTGCTCCACCAGTATTAAAACCCACGCCCAATATTGATTGGGATAAAAAAATCATCAAAACTGCCACTGTAAAACTTGAAGTAAAAAACTTTAATAATTATAATGAAAGCCTTCATAAAAAAATAAAACAATATGGCGGCTACATTGCAGGAGAAGATAATTTTTTTACAGAAGAAAAATCGGAGATGGTTGTTACGCTAAAAGTGCCGGTACAGCAGTTTGAATTGCTGATGAATGAACTGGGTGCTGCAGATATAAAAGTGATAGAGCGAAGTATTAAGACAGAAGATGTAACCGGGCAGGTGGTAGATATCAAATCGAGACTGGAGGCAAAAAAACAAATGCGTTTAAAGTACCTCGACTTTTTAAAACAATCAAAAAACATGGCCGAGGTTTTACAGGTTCAGGCAGAGATCAACAATATACAGGAAGAAATAGAAGCTGCAACAGGCCGTATTCAATACCTCTCCAACCAATCGGCCTATAGTACAATCCAGCTTACCTTTTACGAACCCCTTGCAGGATTTAAACCCGGAAATGATAGTCCTTCTTTTTTTGCAAGTGCAGCAACCGCTTTTAAAACAGGCGCAGACTTTATTAAAAACCTGGCACTCGGATTAATTACTATTTGGCCATTATTAATCCTCGGTTTTATTGGGTTGTATTTATGGAGAAGAAATAAACCGGTAAAAATTATTAAAACAACTGCTTAAATAAAAATGTATTCATTCCTGATACTCTTTATTTTGATGCCCGTTGTGCATTCGTTATGGGTTCTTTAAAATACTGTTGGTACATTTATTAGAGTAATTCATAAAAATTCGTGTAATTCGTGTTAGCGTGAAGCTTTCATTCCTGTTAATTAGTTGTATCAATGGCAAACAAAAAACATATCGTAGTACTTACCGGTGCCGGCATCAGTGCAGAAAGCGGTTTAAAAACTTTCAGAGACAGTGATGGCCTGTGGATGGGATATAATATTGAAGATGTAGCCACTCCCCGGGCATTTATAAAAGATCCCAAACTGGTACTTGATTTTTATAACATGCGCAGAAAGGATGTAGCCGCAGCCATTCCCAATGCTGCACATCTTGGATTGGCAGCATTGGAAAAAAATTATAAAGTAACCATCGTTACTCAAAACATAGATGACCTGCACGAACGTGCAGGCTCATCAAATGTAGTACACCTGCATGGTGAGATATTTAAAATGTATAGCCTGGGAAGCCCTCATAATATTATAGATATAAGGGCTGATATCAACCTGGGCGACAGGGGAGAAGATGGTACACAATTTCGGCCACACATTGTTTGGTTTGAAGAACCCGTGCCTATGATAGAAATAGCTGCGCAGTTAATGACCGAGGCAGATTTATTTGTACTTGTGGGAACTTCGCTGCAGGTTTATCCTGCAGCCGGTTTAATTCATTATGTGCCATTGGATGTTCCCAAGTATATCATTGATAAGAAAATACCGCAGGTAGGCAATTATCCCAATATTTTTCTTATAGAGAAACCAGCTACAGAAGGTGTGGAAGAATTATTGAAGTTGCTAAAACCTTAGATACATTTAAATTCATATAAATGCCTCAAATTCGCAGATTGAATCTGCGAATTTGAGGCAAAAATAAATCGCAACTATAAATATTTTTTTAACAGAAACTCAGGCAAAATATTTCTCTAAGAAATCTTTGCAGCCCAATACTTCTATTTCAGAAAAATAAAAGTCATTCTTATCTTCAGTGATGATTACCTGGCAATTATTATTTTTTGCAGCATAATATTCAAGACCGTCCTCAAAATCATTTATCTTTTTGTTTTCTATGGCAGCAATCACTTCTTTACTTTCCACTTTTGCAATAAGCAGGTTATCTGCAAGTAATTTTATTTTTTGTTTGGCCATTGCAGTACCGCTTTTTTTTTCTGCAAAATAGAAAGCTATTGCCAGGCAAATGGGAGTTGTGTAAACAGAATGCTTTTTATTATTTGTGAGGCTAATAACACGTGCAGCATAAGTGTAAACAGGATATTCTTTATTAAGAACAGCAACCAAAATATTGGCATCTAAAAATATTCTCACTTTTTAGATTTAAAATATTCTGCCTTAATATCTTTATTTTTCCTGGCCTTGGTTTCGTAAATAGCTTCGCCTTCAGATACCATATTTACCCAATCGGATATGGGGAGATCTTCTAATGATTGGTAATGGCCGCTGGTAATCTTACTATACAAAAATTCTGTAAGCCTGCTAAGGCTCATATTATTTTCATCGGCAAATTCCTTTGCTTTATCTATGATAGATTTATTGAAGCTGAGTGTGATTTTTGCGTCCATGACATATCATTTAAAAGACAAAAATACTATTTATACGTGTAATTAATAAATTCTTTACGACAATTTTTCCACAAATTGAACGCCCTGTACTTCCAGTTCTTTTAATACCGGTTCGTAGATTTGTTTTATGGTTGGTATAAAGAGGCCGGTCAGTTTAAGGTCTCCGTTTAAAATCAATTTGGCAGCAATACCAAGTGGCAATCCTACTGTTTTAGCCATAGCAGTTTGCAGGCTGTCTTCTCCTTTTACTACCAGGCTGCTTTGCAAATATTTATGTTGTCCGTTTAACTCGTATTCAAATTCATGCAGCATTACAATCAGGTCTTTATCTGTAGGCAACATGGCCAGTTTTGTTTCCAATAAATACTGTAAAATATCTGCAGATGTTTTTGCAGTTGACGGCACAGGCAGTTCATCAAACAATCCCAGGTAAGACAATAAGGGTTGATTGTTTTCATTTATAAAAGCCAAAACGGGTGCTGACCATTTTGCAAAACTAAGCCCGGCAACATTCAGTTCCTGGCTATCATCTGTAAGGCCTGCATTTACTATTGCATTCCATCCGATAAAAAAAGCAGGGTAGCGCAGGGTTGTTCTAATAAAGGTACTGGCTTCGGGTAATTTATAAACCGGAATATAACTCAGGGAGTCACGGTTAGGGTAAAACGCTAAGGGGTCTAAACCATCAACCTCTACCGTTTCGGCATTATCAAAAAGTCTTTCATAATCCAGGTGATGTTTTTCAGCATTTAACTTAAACTCTGCACCTGCACTGCCGGCCAATACTACATTTCTTGGATTCCAGCTTATTTTATAATGCCATGGGTTATTATCACTTTCAGGCGCTATCAGTCCGCCACAATGGCTTTTAAAAGACTGAATTTTTCCGCCCTGTTCTTTAATGGTATTAATTATTTTCATAGCACTCATATGATCAATCCCTGGGTCGAGCCCCATCTCACAAAGAAATAATAATTTTCTTTGGTGAATTTCATCTTTCAGGCTCTTCATATTATCATCCAGGTAAGAGGCCGTTAACAAATGCTTGCGAAATTCTACACAGTCCTTGGCCACCAAAAAATGCAGGGCCGGGGGCATCATAGAAATAACCACATGAGCCCGCTGAATGATTTTTTCCCGCTGCTTATCATTGGTAATATCCAGTTGCAACACTTCTGCAAAACGGCTATTATTGGTTTTGGCCAGTGCCTGTTCCTTATCGGCATCTGCCACAATAAATTTCCAGTGATTAAGTTCTGCTTCTTTTATTAGATAGTTAATTAGTACTGTGGCAGATTTTCCTGCACCAATGAGAAGGACTGTTTTCAATCAATAAAGTTTTTGGCAAGTTATTGGTTTCATTTAAGGCAGCCAAGTTTAGCTACACATTACCCTGTAAAACAAGCAAAATGATCCCATTTGTTAGCCATATGTTCCCCTTTCTCCTTTGGGTGCAATGCATTCAAAAACTTGTCCACAAAAGCGCCAAAAATGTGTAAAATAATCAATAAAAACATCGCATTTCAACGGGAAAGCTGGTAATAAAACGTTAGTTTCGCAACCCTACAACACAGGATAATTAAATATGGAAAATCAGGATAATTTAGAAGGAGCCAACCTCAACAACAGGGGCAAAATAATTCCGGTAAATATTGAGGAACAAATGAAGACCTTTTATATCGATTACTCTATGAGTGTAATTGTAGGTCGTGCTTTACCCGATGTAAGAGATGGCTTTAAGCCGGTGCATCGCAGGGTATTATTTGGTATGAATGAGCTGGGTAATGCCAGTAATAAACCGTATAAAAAATCTGCCCGTATTGTGGGCGAGGTGATGGGTAAATTTCACCCACATGGTGACTCGTCTATCTATTTCACGATGGTAAGAATGGCGCAGGATTGGGCCATGCGTTATAAAATGATTGATGGCCAGGGTAACTTTGGTAGTGAAGATGGAGATCCGCCTGCAGCTATGAGGTATACAGAGGTTCGTATGGAAAAATTTGCCGAAGCCATGATGGAAGACATCGATAAGGATACGGTAGATTACCAGCTCAACTTTGATGACTCCCTGAAGGAACCAACGGTACTGCCTACACGAATTCCTCAGTTGTTGGTAAATGGCAGCAGTGGAATAGCAGTAGGTATGGCCACCAATATGATGCCGCATAACCTGAGCGAAGTAATTGATGGCTGTATAGCCTATATCGAAAACAACGATATAGAAATAGATGAACTCATTAAATATGTAAAAGCCCCTGATTTTCCTACAGGTGGCACCATCTATGGTTTTGAAGGCGTTAAACAGGCTTTTCATACCGGCCGCGGCAGGGTAGTATTGCGTGGAAAAACCACTATAGAAACGGATGCAAGGGGCAGGGAAAAAATAATCATTACCCAGGTTCCTTACCAGGTAAACAGGGATGCACTTACTCAAAAAATTGGAGAGCTTATCCAGGATAAAGTGATAGACGGCGTAAGTGATGTAAACAATGAAAGTAATAATAAGGAAGGCACCAGGGTGGTAGTGGAACTTAAAAAAGATACAATTGCCCAGGTGGTGATAAACCAGTTGTACAAGTTTTCTGAACTGCAAACTTCATTTGGTATCAACAATGTGGCCCTTGTAAAAGGAAGACCAAGGATACTCAATTTAAAAGACCTCATCTCTGAGTTTGTAGAATTCAGACACGAGGTAGTGGTACGGCGTACAAAATATGAATTACGCAAAGCACAGGAAAGAGCACATATACTTGAAGGTTATATAATTGCCCTTGATAACCTGGATGCGGTGATTAAGTTGATTCGTGAAAGTGCTTCTCCCAATATTGCACAGGAAGGATTGATGACCAATTTTGGCATGAGCGAAATTCAGTCTAAAGCGGTACTGGAACTGCGTTTGCAGCGCCTTACCGGCATGGAGATAGATAAGATAAGGGAAGAGCATGCAGAAATTATGAAGCTGATTGAAAGGTTAAAAGAAATTTTAGCCAACGAAGGAATGCGCTTTGAAATCATCAAAACAGAATTGCTGGAAGTAAAAGCAAAATTTGGTGACGAAAGAAAATCGATGATAGAATATGCGGATGATGAAATAAACATGCTGGATCTGATTGAAGAAGAAGATGTAGTGGTTACAATTTCTCACCTGGGATATATTAAAAGAACGTCGGCAACCGAATACAGGCAACAACGACGTGGTGGCCGTGGGGCAAAAGGAAGCAGTACCCGCCAGGAAGATTTTATCGAACATTTATTTGTAGCAAGTACGCATCATACCCTGATGATCTTTACCGAAAAAGGAAGATGTTTCTGGTTGCAGGTATATAAAATACCCGAAGGAGACCGTGTAAGTAAAGGACGTGCCTTGCAAAACATGATTCAGATTCCACCGGAAGATAAAGTGCGTGCCATTATTTCTGTTAAGAATTTTGAAGACGAAGAATATGTAAGCAATCACTTTATTGTATTGTGTACAAAAAATGGTATTATCAATAAATCGAGGCTGAAAGATTTTAGCCGTCCACGCCAGAGTGGTATCAATGCCATCGACATCCGTGAAGGAGATCAGTTGATAGCAGCAAGAATGACCGATGGCAACAGCGAGATTATGATGGCAGTAAAAAGTGGTCGTGCCATCCGTTTCCCCGAAACCAAAGTGCGTGCAACCGGCCGTGGAGGTATTGGCGTATTTGGAATTGAAGTAGATGAAAAAACAGATGCAGTGGTTGGCATGGTTTGTATCAACAAAGAAGATAAAACTAAAACCATATTGGTGGTGAGCGAAAAAGGTTATGGTAAGCGTACCAAACTGGACGATCCTGAAACCGGCGAACCCAACTACCGCATTACCAACCGTGGTGGTAAGGGTGTAAAAACCATTAACGTAACGGATAAAAC
>Ga0335397_10006245_pt1 | contig 15410 bp, 5 predicted proteins | sample MAT04_FD_205740 | JGI IMG/M metagenome (GOLD analysis project Ga0335397, IMG submission 205740) | Freshwater microbial communities from Lake Fryxell liftoff mats and glacier meltwater in Antarctica - MAT-04 (spades assembly) (version 2) ... | reverse complement strand
ATGCATGTGCGGTGAACATCCTTGGGCAGCTCTGGTGCTGGGGTGCGAACGGAGAAGGACAGCTCGGCAATGGGAGTTTGGCGTCGACTCGTACTCCCGTCCGGATCCCCCTGGGCGTGAGCGACCCTGTCGTCCTATCGGTGCGCGCGGGAGAAGCACACACATGTGCCCTCGACGCCAACTACGACCTCTGGTGTTGGGGGCGGAACGGCCAAGGGCAAGTCGGTGATGGGGGCGGAGGCGATACCGTACCACCCCCAATCGCCGGTGATCTCCCGGATGGCGGCCTCGACCTCGGCGCCCTGCCCGGTCCGATCACTGTCACCTCGCGCCTTACCCCGCGTTTCGTGATGCCCTTTGTTGACTACTTCGCGACGGGTGACGATCACACCTGCGCGCACGCACCGAACGCGCTGCGCTGCTGGGGCGCAAATGACTACGGTCAGCTCGGGACTGGCAATACCACTCCGCACAACACGCCCACGCTGGTGGCTCTACCGTTCGCGCAGATGTTGTTCCTCGACGGCGGCTCTCAGCACACCTGTGGGATCAAGCTCGTCACGTTCACACCGTTCGTGACGCAGCTCTACTGCTGGGGACGCAACGATGCGCTCCAGCTGGGGGTTGAGCCGCTGACCACCATCGTGAGCACTCCGGCTCTCGTCGCTGTCACGAACCCAGGCATCGTGAGCGCCGGGCGTGGACACACTTGCGCCGTCGGCGGCACGGTGCCGAACCTCTACTGCTGGGGCCGCAACGAATACGGCCAAGTCGGCAATCACGGCTTCCGCGCCAATCGCGTCTCGCCCGCCACCGTGAGGCTGCCATGACGCGGCGCGCTCATATGGCACTGTCCCGCGGAAGCCGCGGATTCGCCCTCGCATCCGCGTGCCTCATCGCCGCATGCGGCGATGCACCAGATCCGATGATCGACGACATGATCTACGTCGACGCATCCGCGCGCGACGGCGACGCCGCCGACCCACCGGCGGATGACGCGTCCCGACCAGACGCCCGCTCAGACTTCGACGCAGGCGACACTCTCGACGCCGGCCCGCCCGACCTCGACGCCGGCTCACTTGACGACGCCGGTACCGACGCCAGCCGCGCCTGCGCCACACCCTGCCTCCCAACTGGCGAATGCGACACCGCTACATGCGTCGAAGGCGCCTGCATCCGCGCAGCCGCAGCCGACGGCGCCGCATGCGGCACCTCCGGCGACATCTGCGTCCTCGGCGCCTGCACCCTGCGCGAATGCGGCGACGGCTACCGCGAATCGGGCCCAGTCCCCGCCCGCGAAGAATGCGACGATGGCAACGCCACCGACGGCGACGGCTGCTCCGCGCTCTGCGAGACATCGGCCATCGGCATGCGCGGCACCATCGCCGCCGAGCTCGCCGCGCCCACACTCGGAGGCCCCGCGCTCGCGACCGACGGCACCGGTGCCTCACTCGCCGTCTGGTACACGAGCGCCGAGATGGGCCGAGTCATGGGCCTGCGCTTCGACGCCTTCGGCGCGCCCATCGACACCGTGCCACTCATCATCGACGCCGCCGTCGCCGAGAACGCAGCGCCCGTCGTTGCCGGCCGCGCAGGTGGCGGCTGGGCCGTCGCATACGTCGCAGGCGGCGCCATCCAGCTCCGCACCGTCGGTACCGAAGGCGTCCCCGGACCACGCCAAGTCGTGGCTGCCGACGCGACCGCCACCGGCGCCGACATCGTCAGTCTGTCGACAGGCTTCGTCGTGGCGTGGAAAGAGACCCATGCCGCCACCGACACCGACCCATACGACGGAGTCCGCGCGCGCCTCTACACCGATGCTGGCGCGGCCATGGGCGCTGCGATCACCCCCTCCACGCGACGCATCGGCAACCAACAACGCGTCACGCTCGCGTCCGTCGGCGACACGTGGATCGCCGCCTGGTCCCACGCGCCCGCGTTTGGCAAGCCCGGCTCGTCCATCGTCCGCGGCCGCCGCTATCGCGCAGCCACGCCAATCGACACCGCCGACCTCGACCTCTCCTTGCCCGGCTCCTTCTCGCCCGCGCTCACAGCCACCGCATCCGGCCAGTTCGTCCTCGCGTACGAAGGTGTCGGCGGCACCAGCGTAGACATCGGCGCCCGTCGACTACCAACAGCCGCCACCGACGACATCGCCTGGGGACCGACGAGCACCGCATGGAGCGTCGCCGCCGGCACACGCGACGAGCGCATCACCTCCATCGCCGCCGCAGGCGATGCAGGTGGCGTGGCAGTCGCGTACACCATCGGCCTCGCGGCGACGCCCGGCATCCACTTCGCCGCCGCCGTCCCCGGTGCGGACTTCGCGGGGGTGATGACCGCATGGGAGAGCGACTCTGTGCAAAATCTGACACTGGCCGCCGCACGAAGAGGCGTAGTGTGCCTCTGGAGCTCGCGCACCGACGCACTCCGCGGAATGGCGACGCGCGGCGTCGCGATGATTTATGTGGGGGTGGAGTGATGATGATGAGTAGAGCTTACAGAACGCGAGCGGCCATGGTGCTCTTCTGCGCGGCGCCATGGGTAGCAGCGTGCGGTGATTCGACGATCGCGACGGACGGCGGCGGGCTCGCAGACATCGGAACGCTCGACGCGAACTTCGACGCTGGCGAAGAACTCGATGCAGGCGCGCGCGATCAAGGCATCGACGCGCCCACGCTCCTGGACGCCGACGACGACGGCATTCCCGCTGCGATGGACTGTGACGACACTGACGCCGCGGTTGGCGCAACCGGTTCGCGAACGTGCGCAAGCGGCTGCGCTGACGGAGTCGAACTCTGCGCCGACGGGATCTGGGCCGCATGTGATGCTCCGGCCGATTGCGCCTGCCCGACCGCTGGCGCGACGCGCACCGCGGCTTGCGGCAACTGCGGTCTCGAGTCGCAGCGCTGCTCGACCGGCAACCTCTGGGAGAGCGTTTCCCCCTGTCTCGGCGAGGGCGAGTGCGCCCCCGCCGCATTCGAGCGCGACATGAGCCGCTGCGGCGATCGCGCAAGGATTTGCGATGACGCGTGTGCGTGGCGTCCGTGGACCGTGACGACGCCGCAAGGGGAGTGCGAGGCGCCTGAGACGAGGACGCCCGCCGGGGTGACGTGCGGCATTGCTGAGGTGCCCGCTTCGACGTGTTCCGCAGCTTGCACCTGGGTCGACGGGTGTCGGAGCACATGCGAGCGCCCTCCAGCCAGCAGCCGCACCGGTGCAGTGCCTATGTGCGTGCCTAGCGGGCCGTTCGTGCTCGGCTCGACCGAGTGGGGGTTCGGCGGCACGGAGGCATCACCCGTCGTGATGCCTACGCTCTCCACGTTCTACATCGACCGCGATATGGTCACCGCGGGGCGATACAGAGCCTGCATTGCCGCGGGCGCTTGCACCGCTCCTGGTCCAGATGAATCGTTCGACGGCCTAGTCGCCGGCGCTATCGCCCTACAACTCCCCTACGAGTCGGCGGCTGCGTTTTGCGTCTGGGATGGCGGACTCTTGCCAACTGAGTACCAATGGGAGAAGGCCGCACGGGGACCGGCGCCAGACGCAAGGCTCGCCCCGACCGCAGGCTTCGAATGTGGCACCAAGGTATTCTGCGACGGACGCATCGTCCTCGCATCCGGGAGCGACGAGTCCAACCCGCCAGCGGTAGAGCTGCTCATTTCTGCATTACCACTCGCCTATTCACCCTGGGGAGTGCACCAACTCGGCGCCCAACCCGAGTTTACGCGGACACTGTTTCTCAGTGGATATGCCGGCGTCGCACTGATCGACCCAGGTGACCGCATTGGTGCTGGTCCCAACGTGACCATTCGCTCTACGAGCGGCGTATACGCGTTTGGCGCGCCCGACTGGCGTGTGGTGCCGAGCGAGTCGACCGGGGCCCGTTACGTCGCAGTCTCTCGAAGGGGAGTCACCGTTTCTCGCGGCCACAACGTCGGATTCCGATGCGTCTATTGATGCCAGCGGTAGCCGCCGTCCTGCTGGTTGGCTGCGTCGCGGGGGACGCCGCGTCCGGGGAACTCGCGCTCCTCCACCAGCCTGCCGTTCGCCCACTACTATCGCTCCAGGAGCGCGAGGTCCGCGGCATTGTCACCGCGAGCGAAACACGAACCACGTCTCAGGGCATTGTGACGTGTGTCGTCGTTCGCGGTTCCGACGGCACACGCCTCGAGGGCCTGTGCTTTCCCGGCGGGCGCGATGGCGACCGTGCACGGCGGGTGTCCGGCTTCCCGTGGTTGAATCCTGGAGATGCTGTTCGGTTGCGCGCGCGGCGCGTCGATGACCAGTGGCAGGTCGTGCAGAATACCGTGACGGAAGCCGATCACGCTGGAGGCGGTCTACAGGTTGTAGAACGCTCTAGAGGGGCGCTATGACGCGCCGACGCGAGTTCTGCTGGCTCACGCTTATCGGCGCCGGCTTCCTGATCTGCGGTCCAAGCACAGAAGTTCGTGCGTATCGCCTGCTTAGCGAGGACCCATCGCTAGGCGTTAGTGGCCGCGTGGGCTGGGTAGTGCCTGTCATCTCGTATAGCGTTTCGTCTCGCGGACTACCGTCGCTCTCTGAGACGGCATACCGATCTGCGATTCAGCGCGGCTTCAATGCCTGGACCTCCGCAACCTGCGAAGTGGCCTTCGCGGACGCAGGAACCATATCCGCCGATGCGGCTCCGGGGGACGGTGCCAACACCGTGCAGTGGACAGAGTACTGGCTTGGGCGCGGATTCGCAGCCGACGCCATTGCGACCACGGACGTGCAGTTCCGCGAAGTCGAGGGAGAGTGGCGTATCGTGGAGTTCGACATGTATTTCCAGAGCGGTTTGAGTTGGGCCGTCGATGCAGGCGTCGATGCTGAATACCGAGTTGACTACGTGGCTGCTCACGAAGCCGGTCACGCGCTCGGCATCGCGCATCCCTGCGACGAGGCCACTTCAGGGGTCTCGGCCTGCGGCGCGGGCGACGCCGAGTTGATGCATCCCATTTACGCAAGCCGTGGTGTGGCGCCCACGCCCGACGACATCGCTGCTGTCTGCGCCCTCTACGACTGCGACACGACCGGACCCGCATGCGGTAACGCGTCCTGCGTCGCAGAGCCCGTTGCGGGCTGTCCGTGTGCGGATCAATCCAACTGCTCCGAACTCCTGTGCGTGCGAAGCCGATGCGCGCCTACGCGGCTGAGCGATGGGGACACGTGCGACACCGCGGACGATTGTGAATCGGGCGCGTGCGTCGGGCGTGTTTGCGCTGAGGCTTGCCCAGCCGGCAGTGAATGTGGACCAGGGGCGGCATGCGTGGTCCGGGGCAGCGGTGCGCGCGCGTGTGAAGGTGAAGTCGCAGACTTTGCGTCAAGCTGCGCCGACTCCGTGGCGTGTGCCTCTGGCCTCTGTGTCGCGACGCGCGGCGGCGCTGACGGTCTGTGCACTCGCTCGTGCCTCGATATTCCGTGTCCCGGCGACTTCGTGTGCGTCGCCGCGGACGGTCAACGTGTTTGCGCGCTGCCCGATGAGGACGCCGGCTGCAATGCGACTGCTGAGCGAGCGGGCTGGGGCGGCGGGGGCACGACTGTCGTGCCGCTCGCGATGATGATGGTCCTGATCGCGTGGCGTAGGTTGGTCTCGGCCAAGAATCGCAGGGAGAAATAGGCATGACGAACGAAAAGCGAACCTCCACCCTCTTCGGACCCATCGGGATTCTCCTGTTCCTCGGCGCCACCGGTTGTGGCGACGGCGCGAGCTACGATCTTCTGAGCGGCGATCCGGAGGGCGCGTCTGTCTTCTCTCGGAGCGACCTTCGTGTCCGTCTTCCCAACGGCCAGATACGAGAGGACGTCACCGAGGCGCTTCTTTCGCAGTTCCTCACCGAAGATTGTAAGCTGGGCCCCGTCGGCGCGGACATCACTGTCCCTGCCCGTACCTGCGTGGTCGAAGGGCGCAACGCATACCTAGAACTCTGCGTCGCAAATCGGCTCGTCGAGTTCGCTGACAATCCAGCCGCGCAGCCGCTTCGGCGTCTTGCATCCGCGTCAGACGCGGCCGACTTCGCGCCCGCGCTGGCTGCGCTTGGCGAGGCCGTCATGCTGCCACCCGAGCGCGCGCAGCAGGCAGCGCTGCTCACGGAAGCGCGGGCCTCCGCTCTTCGTGCGGCGACCGCCGCCGTAGCAGGAAAGACGACGACCCAAAGCGGTTGCGTAAGCGGTGGCTCTGCCGCGATCAATTGGCCCGACCACAAGACCTCCGGCGTAAGCGTTCTAAACCTCGACGAGCATCTCGCAGCGTCGTTGATCGAAGCCAACCAGTTGATTGTGGAGACGAGCGAGAAGCTGGTCCGCGCTCTTCTGGCACCGGCCGACCGACGGATGGGTGATACCGCATCGCCCCAAGAGATCGCGCGACGAGTCTGGGTCGGCGACGGCCTTACCAAGGGGCGCTTCGATGTATCTCACGCGATCGCGTCGGGCGCTCTCGGTCTCCCCGCAGCTTCGCCGACAGTTCGCGACGACGGCATGTGTCCGATCACTGCGCTCAACAGCTCCGAGAAGCGAGCGCTCGGTGCACTCCGGCAGAGCGGTGTCTCCTCCTCGACGCTGGCGTCGACAGGGGTGTCTAACGACACGCTGCTTTCCGGCGTCGGGGGCGTTCGCGAACGACTTGCGGTTCTCCGTTCGGACGACCGATTGCTGACCGCTCCGCCCGCGCCGCTCACGCCGCTGACCAACGCTCAGTTTCTCGACTATCTCGGCGTGACCGCGTCGGACGTCGCCGCCGCGCGCCGCTACCTCGTTCAGGAGTTCGCCGCTTTCGGCCGAACCGAGATCACGATTCCATTCGACTACGTTCCCGGGAGCAATCCGCCAACCCCGCTTCCTTTCGTACGGTCCGCGGCGACGCTCACAGAGCCCGCTGTGCCCAACGCAGCGTACTGGGGAGCGCTGGCGAGCCTGCCCAGCATCAACTTCGGCGCCAATCCGCAGACGGTGTCCGACGTGACCGACAGCCCTTCCTTCGTGACCGTGACCGGGAGCGCCCCCGCGGGCAGCGCAACGGGCGAGGACCTCTTGCTGGCGTACGCCGCAGCCGCTCTTGAGACCGTCGGACGAGACGGCACCTCTTCGGCTAGCCTAGGAGCCGACGCGCGTTCGCTGATATCTTCGCAGCTCCCCGAACTCGAACGACGATATCGTGGACTCGTACGCACGTGCGTCGAGAACGGTTCATCGGCGGCGAACAAGCGAGCGACCTTGCGTATCTACCACCGCATGGCCACTCCGACGTTCTCAATCGTGCAGGGTCACGCTGGACTGCAGTGCGCGACCACAGGCTTCGTCGAGGGTGTGCGGTGCAACCTCGCGACCTACGCCAAGGGTGTATTCCAGGCTGAGGTTACGTCGGGCTTTCCCATTGATCCGTCGTTCACGAAGTATCGTCCTGCTACCATCGATATGAGCTCGCTCGGCACCCCGGGTCCGATCATCGCGCCGGTGCGTACGCTGCTGTTTGTCGTCTACAATGAGGCAGGCATCGCCGCGGGCGCTGGTCCTGGACTGTGGACGGTGTTTACAGGGCAAGCGCTCACATTGACGCCGACGGATGCAGTAGTCGCGACGCTGACCCCGTTCCGCACGTACTGCGTAGATCGACCTGCCATCGAGGGACTCGACGAAGTCGTGGCGCAGATTCTCGCGCCGAATGCGCAGAATTGCACACAACCCGCAACGTCGTGCGCGGGCATTCCTTCCAATCAACTCATCCCACTCGAGAACGACCTGACCTCCGACGGCGACCCTGTGGAATCGTCGTGGCGCCAGTACCTCGATTCTGCATTGACGGCCGCTGATGTTGCCGACGGTCTTGGCGAGCAGCTCATTCGCGAGGGGCTCGAGCAGGACGCGCGGGTGGAATCTGCGGTCGACGAACTTGCTGCTGCATGCGGCGCGCGCATTAATCTGGACAGCATCGTCGGCGCGACTGGGCTGCCACGCACCGCGGGAGTATGCACCGTGGGGGGCACGGCATGCACGACTGGATACGCCTGCATCGCAAGTCCGGTCAACGGAATCTGCACGATCGACCCCGTCGCGCTGGCCATTTCGCGCGCTGCCTCCGATGCTGACGCCGCGCGGCTTCAGACGTGTCTTGGCGCCACTGACATCGGTTCGGTCAGCCTCGGCAGTGAGACGCTCTGCGCGTGGACCGATTCGACGGGTGTGCTCTGCGGTCGCGCGGGTTCACCCGCGGGCCTGAATGCGGATTGCCCCTATGCGGTGACTGCCGGCGCAGCTTGTACCACCTTGCCGACGACCGTGCCGCCGTATCGTCCGGTTGGACCGACCCAGGGCCTCGGATACTTTGCAGAGGACCCGGAGCCGGTCGTCCCCCCTCGTGAACCGGAGGGCGAGCCGCCCTGCCGTCAGCTCGCGCAGCTGCGCAGCCCTAGCAGCGTATCCATGACCCCCGCAGATGGCCTGCGACTCCTGCAGGCCTCCCAGGCCGTCATCCGTGGTCGCCAGTGGTGGTCCACGACCGCCGTCGCCGCCGCAGCGAGCCGGCTCAACTGGCGTCCGCTGCCGGGCGACTTCAGCGAGGTTACGCTTGATGGAGGACGCTGGATCCGACTCGGTAGTCTCACCGGTGCGACGGTCGGACGGCCCTGCGACAATACGCCCGTTATGGGAATCCCATGCAGCGGAACCGAGGTCACCAGTGGAGACCCGGCTACGAGCGGGTCACTGTTTTGCGTTCGGGATCTCTGCGATACCGGTCCGACGCTTCTGAGCAACTCGCTGACTCGGGCGCAGCGCGCCAAGATGAACGACCGCCTCGCACGTGCGGTCATTGCCGCGAGGATCATCGCCGGCGTGCCGCTCGCCGGCGTCGAAGTCCCCACGTACCCGTTCTTTCGCGGTGCCGACACCGAAGGTGACTATTGGGCGCGCTTCCGCGGTGCGACGTGGAGCGCGGTCACGACGCTGGAATCTCAACAGATCTACAGCGCTACCAACGGCGAGATATTCGGCCAGCTCAGCCGCAACTTCCCGCTGAGCGCGGGTGCACGCGCCTACTACGTGGGCGGCGGCGAGCTCTACCCCGCCATGCCGTCTACGACCATCCCCGCGTATGCGGAGTACACGCTCAACGCGTTTGATGGCACGCGGTTCGAGATATTCGACTCGGCCGGCATCAACGACGAGCCCAACGGCAACCGGGATGCCGACGACCCACCCACCGGCCCTGGGTTCGACTTCAACGTTCCAATGATCGTTCGAGCGCTGCCGGCGAGCGTTGATGGCGCGAATGTCGCGCCGAATGCCGCTCTCATTTGGAGTGGCCTGAACGGAACGCCCGCGGCTCGGACCGGGGGCCCTCCGGTGAGGGTGAAGAATCTGATTGAGCGTCTTCGTACGCGACGCGCAGCAAGTGTCACCACGGTGGTTCTTGGTCTCGGCATGGGGGTCAGCAACTACTGGCGGAACTATGACGAGGGCAATGACGATTGGTACGACAACGTCGACTACGCCAGCGATGCTGGGATCGACCACAACTTCACCCCGAGCGGAAACAGGGCATTCATCGCACGGAACGGTCTCACGGAAGCGTCGGTGCTTGATGCGGTAGAACTCATCTGCGCGGCGCAGCTGAGCCGTCGGAGCGCGGGTTCGTTCTCGCAAATTCCGGAGATCAAGTCGGTAGAGGATCTGGGCACGTTCTCCGAGTACCTTCGGGTTGAGTCGACCCGCTCGCAAGGGCAGGCGGCGCGCGTAATCTTCGAGGGCTACCCTCTGCAGGCGATCGTCAATGCGGACTCCTCGGGTGCTGACACTGGAGGATCGGGAGACGGACTGGCCGGCGACTTCGGAGGGCTGGTCGCGACGCTCCGAACCCAGATGAATGCGCTCGCCGATCAGAAGCGCATCGTGGCGGTCGAGCTTTCGCTACTCGCCAACGACACCGAGACGCTGCAGAACGCTCTAGACGGCCTGCAGGCTGACAGGTTGATCGTGGACTTGCAGCTGCAGAAAGAGATCATGAACCAGATGACGGCGTGCGTAACCGCGGTGGCGGCCTCTCCGGCGCTCGATCCAGCTGCGGGCGCTGGCAAGGCTCTGGCCGCCGCGGTCACGTGCGTCAACTCGCTGATGCAGGCGAATCTCTCCAGTGGAATCGCTCGCGCGCAGACGCGGGGCCTCGACGCAGACGAGGCCCAGGCCGTGAACGTCGCAGAGGCCGCAGTTCGTGTTCGGTCCCGCGGGCTGGGCTCGTTGGCGACTGAAATCCGCGGCAGCATCGAGCAACTGCGGGGAACGCTTCGCCAGATTGAGTCTACCCGTGCACGCGGGCGGCGCGCGTTGGCCAAAGCTCTTATGCTCGATGCCGACGAGACCGGAGCAGAGTATGCAGTCGATACCGCCATGCGGCGGCGTCTGAATACGACCGCGATTCGTTATGACCGCGCCTTCAAGAACGCGACCCGGCAGGCGTACATCGCAAAGCTTGCGATCGAGCAGCGAATCGGAATGCCGCTTTCCTCGATTACTACACCGATGCGCCTTCTCGATGAGCCTCCAGCTGGATGGCAGATGGATGTCTGCTCGATGACGGGCATCGACTACGACCGCATTCGTGATTCGGCGGTTCCACCTGCGGGCGAGCTGCCCGACGGTGGCTTGCCGGATGGCGCAACGGCACCGTCGTTCGACGACTACTCGGGCGAGTACATTGGGGACTACGTACGCAAGCTCGAACTCGTGATGAGGTCCTATCCATTCGACTTTCCATATGCACCGTCGACTGACACCGCGGTGATCTCACTCCGCGACGAGATCATGCACATCCGCACGGACTGCCCAACGCCGGTAAACAATCTGCTCTACCAATCGGGACATCTAGACGTCCGTCCTGACCTCACGACGGGCGCAGCAGGCTGGGCGACGGATGGCTGCCCGGTGACCGGAGGCGGTGATGTGCCCGACGGCGGAGTGAGTGTTCCGCCGGCTCCGTGCATCACGACGATACCGGTGCCTGTGTCCGCCACGTGTAACGAGATAGGCACCCCGACTGAACTCGGTGGACCAATACAGCCCTTCGAGGTTCGCTTCGGCGAAGCGCCGGTGAAAGGCGACTACACGAAAGATTCGCGACTCGTTCAGTGGGTCACGCTGGACCCGGGAGTGTATCGGCTCTCTTGGTACGGAAAGGCGGCCGCATCCGACCTGGTTGTTCAGATCCGACGTCGGCGATGGGTCTCTGACCCGTTCTCGACATCCGCGCCAGTATTCACCGATGAGCTCCTTCCGGACGCGTTCGTGGTGCCAGAGCAGTTGGCTGGCCTCGGGTTTCCGGATGCTGTCGACCTCGGGAGCGTCTGCATGAGCCCTGGAGGTTGGAAGCGATTCTATCGGATGTTCCAGATCGATCGTCGCACTGAGATCGGGGTCGCTGTCGATCCGCCGGATAACCCTGCAGTTCCGACTTCGTACTTCGTGGCCGGTCTCATGGTCGAGGATGTGAGCTCGCTGGAGAGCGCACTTCCGGCGGTCGCGTCGAGACCCGGCGCCTACATGGATACCCGCGAAACGCGTACCCGCAGTCGTCCGACATGTGAGGATATCGACGGCGTGGAGTTTCGGCGTACCGGCTTCAGCCGCGGCTGCGACTTCCTCTGCGCGAACGGCCTCGGCGAAGGTTGCACCGGCATCTCCGCAGAGCCGCGCTGCTACTGGGAAACGCAGTTCAGCGTCACGCAGCGCCAGATCGAGCGCGGCGAGCTGATCCGCGGCGGCGGATTCGCCTATGGCAACTTCAACTACCGCATCGAAGATATCGCGCTCAACGTCGTCGGCACGTACGCACGCGACTGCGAGCAGGCGCGCGCCCTGGGGTACACATCCGCGGTCTGCTACGCGAACGGGACCGTACCGTACTCGCTCTATCATACGGGCGACTTCACCGTCCGGAACCACGCGGGCGACGACTACGACGCACCGCTCTTCAACGGCGCCATCGAATACGCGCGTGCCCTCGCCACCGAGGACTACATCACGAACCCGATCTCGTCGGCTTCCGCGTCGCGACTCGAGCCGTTCCGCAAGCGCGAGTTCTCTGGCCGGCCCATCAACGGCACGTACACTCTGCGCATCTGGGATGACCCTGCCGTCGACTTCTCGTCGATCGACGATATCCAGATCGTGATGAACTACCGCTATTGGACGCGCTTCGGCCGTTGATAGGTTGAAAATGCGCCATCCACGTCGCCTCCGGTTCCGGGAAGTCGGCCGCCGCTCTGCGGCTGGCTTCCTCGCAGTCGTCCTCTTCCTCACCGCCGGCACGCCGTACGCGTCGGTGGTGCAGGCACAGGACCCAGAAGGCTACGTGGAGTCATACGTCCCCGCGGACATCGCTGGCTCCGCCGCCGTTTCCCCCTACGCCGACCACCTCGCGTCCGAGCTCGACGGCACGGCCGGCGGCGCTGGCGCGGTGGCCGACCTCTCCGCGCTCGAAGCGTCTGACCCAGAGCGCGCGGCGGCGCTGCGCCAAGCGCTCGCGGCGCAGGCGTCGAATCCCACGGTGACTCCCGTGTCGCTGCCCTCGGGCGACGCGAAGAGCGCGGTGACGCCGCAGGCCATCTCGCTCCCGAAAGCAGAAGGCAGCATCGAGGGTATGGGTGAGTCGTTTTCGCCTGTTCTCTCGTCCGGCACTGGCACGTTCTCGGTGCCGATTGCGCTGCCTCCCGGCCGCGCGGGAGTGCAGCCGTCACTCGGCCTCTCGTACAGCTCGTCGAGCGGCAATGGCGATGTCGGCATGGGCTGGTCGCTCGGTATGCCGTTCATCTCGCGGCAGACGGATCGCGGCTTGCCGCGCTATGACGACCGCGCGGCGTGGCACGCGGAGGAAGATCGCTTCTTCTACAACGGTGGGCAGGAGCTTGTGCCCGTGGCAAATGACGTCGCCGCGGCGCTCGATGGCGGGACGATTCCCGCGGAACTCGTCGGCTGGCAGCAATACCGCGCTCGGGTCGAGGGCGGATTCATGCGCTTCTTCCGCGCCCCCAACTACGACCGTTGGGTGGTGCAGTCGAAGGACGGGACGCGCTTCGACTTCGGCGTGTTGACACCTGGCACGTATCCGTCCGACTACGGCGATCTCCGCACCACGCTGCAGACCGAGAACGCGGACGGCACTGGCCGCACGTTCCGGTGGCAGCTGACGCGGATGAGCGACACGCACGGCTCGACGATCTACTACCGCTATCAGCGCGACGACGGGCAGCTCTACACGTACGACATCCACTACGTGTCGCCGGCGACTTGCGGCAACGCCACACCGAGCCTCGCGCGGAACTGCACACAGCCGCTGTCGAGCTTTGGCCGTCGCGTGAAATTCGTCTACGAGGGGCGGCAGGACGCGAACCGCTCGTATGTGACGGGATTCCGCGTGCGCACCGCCTGGCGGATGAAGCGTATCGAGGTCACCGGCTGGAACCACATCGCCAATGCGCGGACGCTCGTGCGCCGCTATTGGCTCAAGTACGACGCGGAGTCGTTTCACTCGCTGCTCTCGAGCATTCAGGTCGAGGGGCGTCCGCATACGGATGTCGGCGGTGTGTCGATTGGTGTGGCGACGGTGTCCGAGGGATCCCTCGGCGAGACGGTGGTCGGCGACACGCTTCCGCCAATGGCGTTCACGTATTCGCATCAGGACGCGACGACTGGCAACGTGCCCGGCTTCGGCGGTCTGAACGCATTCGTGCACACGTCGGCCGCTTCGCCGAACCACTCCGCCAACGAAGGAATGACTGACCTGTTCGACGTGAACAGCGATGGGCTCCCGGATGTCATCGTCACTGACCCGGCCAGGTATCGCACCTCCGACGGCGCGCCCGCGGTGGGCGTGTTCTTCAACGGCTTCTCGGGTCGCGGCGCAACGCCGGCCACGAGCGCGGGCACGTTCAGCGAAGCCGTGCCGATGCCCATCAACTTCGGCCCGACGGCCCCACGCGCAGGTGTCGATCTCGCTGGCGTGATGCGCCTCTCGAACGCGAACGTCGTCCCCATGGACATCGACGGCGACGGACGCAGCGACCTGCTGCACATGCCGCGTCTCGCAAACTACGGCTACTTCACACCCGTGCGCGAGAGTGCGGACGCGACGAGCGTCGCCGCGGTGAGCCCCGCGCAGCAGGACTGGGCCTGGCACTACGTGCCTGTCGCGCTGCCGGCCGGTGACCTCGATCCGCGCATCGACTTCGGCCGCGACGCACAACACCTGCGCGCACTCGACGTTAACAATGACCATCTCGTCGACGTCGTTCGTACGACGGGGACTGGCATCCAGACCTGGCTGAACCTCGGCTTCATCCCCGGCGGAGACGGTCGCTTCGGCAGTGCGCGGCACGACGGCACGCGCTGGGTACTGAGCACCGAGCCAACCGAGTCGTGCCTCCTCTTCGAAGGCACGCTGCTCGACTTCGAAGACCCGGAGGTCCGCCTCGCCGACATGAACGGCGACGGCCTGCAAGACATCGCGAAGATCCGCCGCGGCCGCGTCTACTACTGGCCCGGTCGGGGCCTCGGCGTGTGGGGCGAGGGCGCATTCGAGTGCGCGCGCGGTGAAGGCGCAGGCCGGGCCATCGAGATGTCGAACCCGCCGATGATCGACTTCGACGCCGACGGCACGTTCCTCGAAGACGTCGACGGTGACGGCTCGAGCGACGTCGTACAAACCCGCTTTCGCGAAGTGGCCGTCTGGTTCAATCGCGCGGGTGAGGGCTTTACGCCTGAGTCGGTTCGCCTGACGAGCACCCCGCACGCACCAGGCTTTGCCCCGCGTATCCGCTTCACCGACATCGACGGCTCAGGCACCGGCGACATCGTGTGGGCGAACGCCGGTCGTTGGCAGTGGATCGACCTTCTTGGAGGCGTGCGCCCGCGCCTGTTGACCGGCGTTGCGAACGGTCTCGGCGCGACGACGACGATGACCTACGGCTCGAGCGCCGAAGAGTATCTGCGCGACCTGCGCGCCGCCGCGCGTTGCGCGCCCGGCGATGACGCAGACGACGGCTGCTTCCGCTGGACGGCGTCGCGACTCGGCTGTGGCCTCGCCGGCGCCGTTCTGGGGAACTGCGACAACGAAGATGGCAAAGCCGGCGGCTACCGCTCCGGCGGCAGCCCCGTCGTGTCGAGCGTCGTCAAGACAGTCGCCACAAGCGACCATTTCGATCGCGTAGGCCGCGAAGAGACGATCACCGAGAGCGCGTTCAGCTATCACGACGCCTACTACGAAGGCATCGAGCAAGAGTTCCGCGGCTTCGGCACCGCGGAGGCCACCGCGCTCGGCGACGAATACCACCCGACCTCAGTCGCGGTCACACGCTTCCACCAAGGACGCCGCCCGAACGAGCTCGCCAGCGACCGCA
>Ga0335397_10006240_pt1 | contig 15416 bp, 12 predicted proteins | sample MAT04_FD_205740 | JGI IMG/M metagenome (GOLD analysis project Ga0335397, IMG submission 205740) | Freshwater microbial communities from Lake Fryxell liftoff mats and glacier meltwater in Antarctica - MAT-04 (spades assembly) (version 2) ... | reverse complement strand
TCGGCTCCGACATCGACACACCGAACATCGACGCGCTCGCCGCCGATGGCTTGCAGTTCACCAACTTTCACGTCACCCCGCTGTGCTCGCCCACGCGAGCTGCGTTGCTGACCGGGCGCTCGAACCATGCCGTTGGCATGCGCTCCATCTCGAACTTCGTCACCGGCTTCCCCAATCAGCTTGGTCACATCTCCGACCACGCGGCGACCGTGGCCGAGGTACTGGGCGACGCGGGCTACGCCACGTTCGCTCTCGGCAAGTGGCACCTGGCGCCGATGGAGCAATGCTCGGCGGCCGGCCCGTTCGACCAGTGGCCCCTGGGTCGCGGCTTCAACCGCTTCTATGGCTTCCTCGATGGTGAGACCGACCAGTTCTACCCCGAACTGGTGGCCGACAATCACCCCATTGACACCCCCGGCACGCCCGACGACGGCTATCACATCTCTCAGGATCTCGTTGACCAGGCGTTGAAGATGATCGCCGACTCGAAGGGTGTGCGGCCTGACCGTCCGTTCTTCACGTACCTCGCGTTCGGCGCGACACATGCGCCCCACCAGGCGCCACCGGAGTATCTGGAGAAGTACCGCGGTCGCTACGACGAGGGCTGGGATGTCGTGCGCCAGCGTTGGTTCGATCGCCAGCTCCAGCTCGGCGTCGTCCCCGAGGGCACCGAGCTGGCGCCGCGTAACCCGGGGGTGAAGCCCTGGGACGAGTTGTCGGACAACGAGCGACGGTTGGCCGCTCGCCTGCAGGAGGCATTTGCCGCATTCCTCGATCACACCGATGTACAGATCGGCCGCTTGGTCGAGGGGCTTCGTCGCCTCGGTCAACTGGACAACACGATCCTTGTGGTGCACGCGGACAACGGCGCGTCGCAAGAGGGCGGCCCGTTCGGTGTCATGCACGAGATGAAGTTCTTCAACGGCATCTTCGAGATGCCTGACGAAGCAGTGCAGCGCATCGACACCATCGGCGGGCCCAACAGCCACACCAACTATCCGTGGGGTTGGGCACAATGCGGCAACACGCCGTACCGCTGGTACAAGCAGAACACGCACGAGGGTGGCGTGCACGTGCCGATGGTGTTCCACTGGCCCGACGGTGTGCCCGTCGAGCAACAGGGCACGCTTCGCGATCAGTTCGTTTTCGTTTCCGACATCGTTCCGACGGTCTACGAGCTGGCGGGTATCACCGCGCCGACGGTTCGCCACGGCTTGCAACAACTGCCGGTGACCGGCCACTCGTTCGCGTCGGTGCTGGCCAACCCGTCCACACCTTCGACCAACCAGGTGCAGTACTTCGAGAACATGGGCAGCATGGCCTTGATCGCGGGTGAGTGGAAGGCAGTGCTCAAGCATCTGCCTGGTGCCGACTACGCGACTGAGGCGTGGGAGCTGTACCGCCTTGCCGATGACCGCTCGGAATGCAACGACCTGGCACAGTCGAACCCGGAGAAGCTGGTCGAGATGGTGGCGCTCTGGGACGCCGAGGCCGAGCGTCAGGGCGTGTTCCCGCTGGATGATCGCGGCTTCGCCCTGTTCGGTCCCCGCTTCCGTGAGCATTCGCCACATCCCGAGAACCGCCGCTACGTGTATCGCCCACCGATGTCGCCGCTGCCGTCGCAGGCGTCCGCCGCGATCGGCGGTCGCCACGTCGACCTCACCGCGACAGTCACGTTGGCCGCGGGCGACGAGGGTGTGCTGTTCGCGACTGGCACGCAGAACTCGGGGATCTCGATGTTCGTGCAAGGTGGTCGGCTGGTACTCGACTACAACGCGTTCAGCGACCACACCATCATCGAGTCCGACGTCGAGCTGCCGGTTGGCAACGTCGAGCTGGCGGTGCGTTTGCGTCGAGGCGAGGGGATGTTGGGCCGCGCCGAGGTCGCCGTCGACGGTCGCGTGGCAGGCTCCGCCGACTTGGGACTGTTCATGCGGATGATCTCGTCCATCGGCCCCAGTATCGGTGGCGATCATGGCTCGGCCGTCTCCGAGCGCTACGCCGCGCCGTACGAGTTCACCGGCACGCTGCACGAGGTAGTCGTGCAAGCCAGCCCGGAGAAGTATGCCGACGTCACCGCCGCAGCAGAACGAGCCGAATCCGCCCGCCAATAGCGCTGGCCGAGGGTTTCGGTGACGTGGGGTGCGCTTGAAACCCTCGGGAATGTGTCCGAGGGTTTCGGTGACGTGGGGTGCGCTTGAAACCCTCGGGAATGTGTCCGAGGGTTTCGGTGACGTGGGGTGCGCTTGAAACCCTCGGGAATGTGTCCGAGGGTTTCGGTGACGTGGGGTGCGCTTGAAACCCTCCAGTAGCGTTGTTGGCATGACGCTGGATGGGGTGCTCGACAACTCGTTCGCTCGGGACCTTGGTGGGATGTACGAGTTCGCGTCGGCGGCGGAGGCCTCGGCGCCTCGGTTGCTGGTGCTGAACACGACGCTCGCGCGGGAACTGGGGTTGGATGTGGAGTGGCTGACGTCGCCCGCGGGTGTCGCGGCATTGGTCGGCAATGCGGTGCCTGCAGGCGCGCAGCCGCTGGCGCAGGCGTACTCGGGCCATCAGTTCGGAGGCTTCTCGCCGCGGCTGGGCGACGGCCGCGCACTGCTGTTGGGTGAACTGCTCGACAACCGTGGCGCACGCCGCGACCTGCATCTCAAGGGCAGCGGCCGCACCACGTTCTCGCGCGGAGGAGATGGCTATGCAGCGGTCGGGCCGATGCTGCGCGAGTACGTCATGGGTGAGGCGATGCACGCACTTGGCATCCCCACCACACGAGCGCTTGCCGTCGTTGCCACAGGCGATGAGGTGGCCCGCGAGACCATGCTGCCGGGTGCGGTACTCGCTCGCGTTGCGGCCAGCCACCTGCGAGTCGGCACGTTCCAGTACGCGAGTGTCCACCACGACACGGCGATGGTTCAGCGGGTGGCCGACTTCGCAATCGACCGTCACTATCCACAGCTCGCTGGAACCGACGGCCATTTCCTTGGCCTGCTCGAAGCCGTCACTCAGGCGCAGGCCGAACTCGTCGCCCAGTGGATGTCGGTGGGCTTCATCCACGGCGTGATGAACACCGACAACACCACCATCTCCGGCGAGACCATCGACTACGGCCCGTGCGCGTTCATGGATCGGTTCGACCCTGCGACGGTGTTCAGCTCCATCGACCACAGCGGTCGCTACGCATACGGCAGCCAGCCTTCAATCGTTCAATGGAACTTGGCACGGCTGGCAGAAACCTTGCTGCCGCTGATCGACGACGAGACCGAACGCGCAGTCGAGCTGGCAACCAACGTGATCCACGGTTTCGTCGACCGCTTCAACGACGCCTGGCTGACTGGAATGCGTGCCAAGCTCGGCCTCACCATTGCCGACCCGAGCGACACGCAACTGGTCAACGATCTGCTGGCGCTGTTGCATGAGCAGCACGTCGACTTCACGTCATTCTTCAGAGCGCTGTCAACCTTCGAGACCTCGCCCGCCTTCGAAGAATGGGCGTCACGATGGACGCAACGCCTCCGTGATGAGCGGCGCGACCAGCGCGAGGTTGCCACTGCCATGGACGCCGTCAACCCGATCTACGTTCCGCGCAACCATCTCGTCGAAGAGGCCCTCGCCGCCGCCAGCGATAACGGCGATCTCGAACCGCTGCACCGGTTGATGGACGCAGTCGCCAAGCCGTTCGAACAACGCAATGGCTTCGAGCACTACGCCGAACCAGACGTGGCCGCAGCTGCCGGCTACCAGACGTTCTGCGGCACCTGACTCTGTTCTGTGCGCTACAACTGCACTGTGAAACTTACGCCCGCCGCCGCCCGCGAGCGATTGCAGACGTTCATCCGGCAGCTGAACCCTGCCGATGTCGAGCGCCTTGCACAGAGCATGCTCGCCAGCATCGATCAGGTCAGTAGCTCGCGCTGGGATGCGGCTGTCGCCCGTGCTGCCGGGCTGAAAGGTGAGGTGCGACCGGAGAAGATGAAGTCGCTGACCGACTCGTTCGCGAGGGAACTTGGCGCGTTCGGTGCCACAGCGGGCGCCGCTGCGGCCACACCGGCCGTGGGCACCACGATCACGCTGATGGCTGCCACCGCCGAGCTGGCCTGGTTCACGGCGCGTGCCGGCGACCTGATCCTCACGGTGGCTGCGCTGCACGGACGATCAGAACCGACGGTGGAGGAGCGACGCGCCTGGCTGCTGGCAGTGTTGATATATGGCGGCTCCGCGCGCGAGGGCTTCACCCGAGCGATCAATGAAGCCAACACCGGGCTGCGGCCAGCCACCGGGGCGCGCCTGCCGATCACCACCCTGCGCACGGTCAACCGACTGCTGACGCCGCAGTTGGTGAAGCGCTATGGAGCGCGGCGGGGTGCGATTGCGTTGGGCACAGCGCTCCCGCTGGGTATCGGAGCCATCATCGGCGGCAGCGCGAACTACATCGCGGTCAAGGCTCTCGCCGGGCACGCCGACGAGTTCTTCGCACGGCTCCCGTACTCCGCGATCGATACGACCGCTGTCGACATCACCGGAGTTTTGGAGCCAGCCAACACCGCTGGCCGTCGTCGTCGCTGACGGGCGAAGGACAAACCGCCCCGAGCGTCACCCATCGGGCCGCGCAATGCGTCTGTAAATACGTGGTGCTTTCGGTGTGGACGCAGGAACGAGCCGGGAGTGGAAGGCTTGGAGGCGTGCATGCGCTGTGCCCACCTCCATTCCTGGTGGCGATAGCCGCCGCGCGAGCCAACGGTGAGTCGATCAGCACGTCCGCTGAGGAACTCGTCGTCCGGCTGTTCGAACTGGAGGGCCGCTCGCTTGTGCGCCTGGCGCGGCTCTTCGTCGATGATCGCGAGGCTGCCGAGGACATCGTCCAGGAGGCGTTTCTTCGGCTGGCCCGCCACGCGGGCCGAATCGAGGACGCGGAGCGCGCGCCGGCATACCTTCGATCGATTGTCCTGAACCTTGCTCGTGACCACAATCGCCGTGGCCTCGTCTCGCTTCGCCACCATGCCGCTGCGGGGCACGAGATCGATGTGGCGGACCACGCTGCCGACGATCTGGTGCGATCGGAGGAGCACGGGCGAGTGCTCGACGCAGTACGCCGGTTGCCGCCGCGCCAGCGCGATTGCATCGCGCTGCGGTACTTCGAGGAGTCGTCCGTCGAGGTGACGGCTGCAACGCTGGGCATCTCGGTCAACTCTGTGAAGACTCATCTGCAACGCGCGATGGTTGCGCTTGATCGAATGCTCGCCGCCGGATGAGTGACGCAACGCTCGAACGTCGCCTGAGTGAAGCGTTCGCCAGCGCACGCGACACTGTGCACGCAAACCCAGATCTGTTCGCCCGAGTCACGCGTTCCATCGAAGAGGCGCGAGCGCGTCGCCGCTTCCGCTGGCAACTGGCGGGTGGGCTGGCGGGGTTCGTCCTCGCCAACGCAGTGCTCGCCCTTTCATTCTCGAACTACGAAAACAGGAGGTTGGACATGCCTTGGTGGGTCATCGAACTGATCACGAACATCGTGCTCGTCGCGCTTGCAGTGGGACTGGGACCATTCATCAAACGCTTCGGTCGCTCCTACGCGGCCGATGTGTTCCGTGCAAACCCGCGTACCGGAAAGAGCTATCTCGTGCTCACAGATGTCGCCTATTACCTAATCTTCACGTCGTTCGTGCTGTTCACCGTGACGTTCGTAGAGCCAACCGACTGGAAGGCCTCCACTGGCGAGCAACTACAGCACCAAGTGGCCCGCGTTGGCGGAATGCTGCTGATCATGGGCATTTTGCATGCTCTGAACGTGGTGGCTTTGCCGATCATCGGCGGGCTGTTGTCGGGCAACGGCCGGCTGGATTCGGCTGCCCCAAGGCGCTCCTACCCGACTGGGGCCGAGTCGGGCACTGCGCCACCGCTCGGACCTGGAACCTGGATCCTGAGGGTGGAGCAGGCACCGGTCGAGCAGGCAACGGGTGAGAGTGACGAGGCTGCTAGCTGATCAGAAGGGCGATGATCACACGAGCCATCAGGATGAACACAAGGCTGCCGGCGACGACCTTCGACCACCGTGGCGCCCGCCATCCGTCGAGCTGCGGGGCGAGCACGAACTGCGTTGCCCACACGATGATGCCGTAAATGGCGAGCATCACCAGCAACCCTGCCAACGAGTGAAGTGACCAGCCGAAGTCGCCAATCACTTGGCTGGCGACCAGTGCGACCGGACCGAGCGCAATGACCACGCACAAGACCCGTACCCATCGGGGCCAATCGGACCGCGCTCGAGCAAGTCCGGCGCCCATCACCGTTGGGAACATGACTGCGCCCGCCGCGACGAAGAGCGGCATCATCCCGACGATGCCGATGACGCGGACGATGGTGAGTGCCCACCGTCGGCGGAAGCGAACGCGGGCCACGGCGACGACGGATTGCAACGTACCGAAGACCGTGATACCGCCAACGATGAACAGAGTGCCACTCCACGTGAACTCCGGATCGTCGGCGATCAGTCGCATCCACGCGCGAGCGCAGACACCCAATGTGAATCCGCCGAAGATCCCGAACGCGAGCGTCGCAAGTGCCGGGGCTCGACGCTTCGTGTCTGGTTGTGCCGAAATGATGACGTCAGTCATGGGTTCGCTCCGATCGATTGCTGAACTCCTACTGACGATGTCAGCGCATCGGCGGGTGACGCGCTCCGTCTATGCCGTGGCAGGGAGTCCGGATCAGGGTCGGGCGACGTCGAAGACTTCGGCGAGGCAGGCGAGCATCCAGCGATGCTCCTCGGGAATCGACTGCTCCAGCGGCGCGCGGATGCTGAGTGCCTCCAGCAACGCGACCGCGCCTCCGGTGAGCGTCACGTCCGCCGCAACCTCGGCTGCGCAGCACACGGCGACAGCGTCGCCCACTTCGACGACGGCGGAAACGCTCGGCTGGGTGACGTTGATGCCGAGCAGCCCGTGCACCGCGGTGCCATTGTTCACGGCAAACGCAAGGCCAAGCGCTGCCGCGTAGCGCAGACATGCCGCGATCTCGTCGGCCTCCTCGGCCGGCGCGATCCCGAGGGGGAGCAGGATGTCGCGTTCATGCACCCACGAGTCCCACAGCGCGTGGTGGGTGACGGTGCTGACGCTGACGTGCCCTGGCGGCGCTTCGGCTGTGGCAGCCCACCCATCGTCGCCCAGCGACGCCCAAAGGTCGGCCAGGGCCGAAGCCGAGGCGGTGAAACTGGCCAACACCTCCTCCGTCGTGCGGTCGCCAGCACCGGCCACCAGTTGGGCTGGTGAGGTGACCGGGTCGAAGGTCGCGAGGAACTGCGTGGACGCTCCCCGAAGGCCCTCACTGATGGTGAACGCCCAGAAGGAATTGGTGCTGTCGAGATGAACGATCACGTCGCGATTCGACCATCCTTCACACCTGCTGGGGTACGCCCACTGCTCATCGGTGAATGTCGCCAATGTCGTTGCCAACCGCCGGCGTTGGCGAATCGCGGGTGCTGCGATGTCGCGTGGCGACCCATCCAGTGTGATCAGCGGTTCGGTTCCGTAACGAGGAGTCAGTTGCATGACGCGAGCCTGTCATAGCGGTCCGTCACCAGTGAGTACCCGAACCGGTACTACGTTGAACGAATGGACCAGCAGAGTGCTCACGGCCCCGACCATGAGCCTGGCCACCGCAACACACACGGTCACGGGCACGATCATGGCGCGGCCGCCCTTCGTGCTGGTGCCCGTCACATTCGGCCGCTCTTCATCTCGCTGCTGTTGATCGTTGCGTTCCTTGTTGTGCAGGTGGTCGTGGGCCTTATCACCGGGTCGCTGGCGCTGCTGTCCGACGCGGGACATATGGCCACCGATGCGTTGGGCCTTGGCATGGCCCTTGCAGCCATCCAGGCAGCTTCCACCGCGCGCGTCCATCCGCAGCGCACTTTCGGGCTCTATCGACTAGAGATTCTGGCCGCGTTGGTGAACGCGGTGTTGCTCTTCGGGGTTGCCGGCTACGTGCTCTATGAGGCGATCAGTCGGCTTGGCGATGCACCCGATGTTGCATCGCTGCCGGTGCTCGTCGTTGGTGTGATTGGGCTGCTGGTCAACGTGGTCGCATTCCTGCTCCTGCGAGCCGGGTCGAAGGAGAGCCTCAACCTTCATGGCGCGTACCTGGAAGTGATGTCCGACATGCTGGGTTCGGTCGGCGTGATCGTGGCTGCCATCGTGTGGGGCGTCACCGGCTGGGCGTGGGTCGATCCGGTGATCGGCGCCGCGATCGGCGTCTTCATCCTTCCCCGCGCGTGGCGACTGGGCCGCGAAGCGCTGCGGGTGCTGGTGCAAGCTGCTCCGGCTCGCATCGACCTCGACGTGGTGCGCACGCAGTTGGCCGACATCGCTGGCGTGGTTGACGTGCACGATCTGCACGTATGGACGCTGACCTCCGACATGGAGGTGGCGTCAGCGCACCTCATGGTGGCCGCTGGCACGGATTCGCATGCTGTACTCGACCAGGCCCGCACTCTGCTGGCGACAAACCACGGCCTCACCCACGCAACGCTGCAGGTAGAACCCGACGACCACACCGGCTGCGACGAAGTGAGCTGGTGAGCCAGCCCTGGTCGGCTGATCAGCTGTTTCATACACGCCCAAGGGTCGTCGGCTACCTCTCGGGGGCGCAGGCGCCAACGTGTACCCTTCAGCTTCATGCAAGCACGCATTCTGGGGAACGGTTTGGAAGTTTCGGCACTCGGGCTCGGGTGCATGGGGATGAGCGCCTCGTACGGTCCGCCTGCGGACCGCGGCGAGATGATTGCGTTGTTCCGCACCGCCGTCGACCTCGGTGTCACGTTCTTCGACACCGCTGAGGCCTATGGCCCGTTCGTCAACGAGGAGCTCGTCGGTGAAGCGCTGGCCCCGGTGCGCGACCAGGTTGTCATCGCCACCAAGTTCGGGCTCGTCGGCACCGACGAGTTCCCGCACGGCAGCAGCCACCCGGACGTCGTCCGGGCGACGACCGAAGCGTCGCTGCAACGACTGGGCGTCGACAAGATCGACCTTCTGTACCAGCACCGCGTCGACCCGGAGGTGCCGATCGAGGATGTGGCGGGGACGGTCAAGGAGCTGATCGAAGCCGGGAAGGTCGGCCACTTTGGCATGTCGGAGGCGGCAGCGAGCACGGTTCGTCGAGCCCACGCGGTCCAGCCGGTCACCGCCGTGCAGAGCGAGTACTCGCTGTGGTGGCGGCGGCCTGAGGACGAGCTGCTGTCGACGCTGGAGGAGCTGGGTATCGGGTTCGTGCCGTTCAGTCCGCTCGGCCGTGGCTTCCTCACCGGCGCCATCGATCAGAACACGACGTTTGCCAGCGACGACTTCCGCAACATCATCCCGCGTTTCACGCCTGCAGCGCGCAGCGCGAATCAGGGTCTGGTCGATCTACTGAAGCGCATTGCCGGCCGCAAGAACGCGACCGCGGCACAGATCGCGCTTGCCTGGCTGCTTGCCCAGAAGCCGTGGATTGCGCCGATTCCGGGAACGACGAAGGTCAGCCGTCTCCGGGAGAACCTAGGCGCCACCGAGATCGAACTGACACCCTCCGATCTCGCCGAAATCGAGGCCGCCGCGAAGCTGATCACGGTCGAGGGCGACCGTTACCCCGACGCACTGGAACGGCGAACCAACCTCTGACGCGACTGTGCCCCTCCGCCCGCCAGGCGAGCGAAAGGGCACAGACGTCGGTGCATGCAGCGCGGATCAGGTGAGGTCGAAACGGTCGGCGTTCATGACCTTGTTCCACGCAGCAGCGAAGTCGGTGACGAACTTCTGCTGCGCGTCGGACGCGCCGTAGACCTCGGCGATTGCCCGCAGCTGCGAGTTCGAGCCGAAGACCAGGTCGTTGCGAGTACCGCTCCACTTGACCGCGCCGCTGGCACGATCGCGACCTTCGAACGCGTCGGCCGACCCGGAGGTTGGCTTCCATTCGGTGGCCATGTCGAGCAGGTTGACGAAGAAGTCGTTGCTGAGCGTGCCGACATTGCTGGTGAGCACACCGTGTGCCGACCCGCCAGCGTTGGCGCCCAGCACCCGCAGACCGCCGACGAGCACGGTCATCTCGGGAGCGCTGAGGCCCAGCAGCTGTGCACGATCAACGAGCAGCGCCTCGGCCGGCAGAGTGTGGCCCTTGCCGAGGTAGTTGCGGAACCCGTCGGAGCTGGGCTCGAGTGCTGCGAACGAGTCGATGTCGGTCTGCTCTTGCGACGCATCGGTGCGGCCGGTAGCAACCGGAACCGTGATGGCGTGGCCGGCGGCCTCAGCCGCGGCCTCGATGGCTGCGGCGCCACCGATGACGATCAGGTCTGCCATCGAAACGCTGGTACCGGAGGCAGCGCGCACGCCCTCGAGTACGCCGAGCACACGGCGCAGTTCGGCGGGGTTGTTGACTTCCCACTCGACCTGCGGTGACAGGCGTACGCGGCCGCCGTTGGCGCCGCCACGCTTGTCGCTGCCACGGAACGTGGAGGCCGACGCCCATGCCGTCGACACCAAGTCCGAGACGCTGAGTCCTGAAGCCAGTACCGCAGCCTTGAGGGCGGTGACGTCGGCGTCAGTGATGGTGCCGGTCGCGGCCGGAATCGGGTCCTGCCAGATCAGTTCCTCGGTGGGAACTTCCGGGCCGAGGTAGCGCGACACAGGGCCCATGTCGCGGTGAGTCAGCTTGTACCACGCCCGAGCGAACGCATCCGCAAATGCGGCCTGATCTTGGTGGAAGCGACGCGAGATGGGCTCGTAGATCGGGTCCATGCGCAGGGCCATGTCGGCGGTGGTCATCATCGGAGCGTGGCTGCGTGCCGGGTCGTGCGCATCGGGCACGGTGCCCTTCGCCTCGGGATTCGAGGGCGTCCACTGCTGCGCGCCGGCAGGGCTGTGCGTCAGCTCCCACTCGAAACCGAACAGCGTGTCGAAGTACGTGTTGTCCCATGTGATCGGCGTACGGGTCCAGGCACCCTCGATGCCGCTGGTGGTGGTGTCGACGCCCTTGCCGGTGCCGAGGGCGTTGATCCAGCCGTGACCCATCTGCTCGATGGGAGCGCCCTCGGGCTCGGGGCCGACGAGGTGCGGGTCGCCGGCGCCGTGAGCCTTACCGAAGGTGTGGCCGCCGGCGACCAGCGCGACGGTCTCTTCGTCGTCCATGGCCATGCGTGCGAAGGTCTCGCGGATGTCGCGGCCAGAGCCGATGGGGTCGGCGACGCCGTTGGGACCCTCCGGGTTGACGTAGATGAGGCCCATCTGGACGGCGCCGAGTGGGTTCAAAAGTTCACGGTCCCCCTTGTAGCGCTCGTCGCCCAGCCACGTGGTCTCCGGGCCCCAGTAGATGTCTTCCTCGGGCTCGAACACGTCCTCGCGTCCGCCGGCGAAACCGAACGTCTCGAAGCCCATCGTCTCCATGGCGACGTTGCCGGCCAGCACCATCAGGTCGGCCCACGACAGCTTGCGGCCATACTTCTGCTTGATCGGCAGCAGCAGCGTGCGCGCCTTGTCGAGGTTGCCGTTGTCGGGCCAGCTGTTCAGCGGTGCGAATCGCTGCGTGCCGCTGGAGGCGCCACCGCGACCGTCTTGGATGCGATACGTGCCGGCGCTGTGCCACGCCATGCGGACGAAGAACGGGCCGTAGTGGCCGTAGTCAGCGGGCCACCACTCCTGCGAGTCGGTCATCAGTGTGGCCAGGTCGGCCTTGACGGCGGCCAGGTCGAGCGTCTTGAACTCGGCTGCATAGTCGAAGTCGGCGCCCAGCGGGTTGCCGGCGGGCGTGTTCTGATGGAGCATCTTGAGGCTCAGCTGGTTTGGCCACCAATGCTGATTGGCGGTGGCGCCAACGGCCGTGTGGGCCGAGTTCGGGCCAGCCATGACCGGGCACACAGCCGGCCCATCGTTGATCTCGAGAACGTTGCCTTCGTCGGTCTTTTCCTGGTCGGTCATTGCTGCTCCTTGGTGAAGAGAGATGTAGGTGATGCGGGTGTGACGTTGCGACAGGTGGGGCAGCGGCCCCAGTAGATGACTTCGGCTTCGTCGATCTCGAAGCCGTGATCGTCGTCGGCAGTGAGGCAGGGAACCGACCCCACAGCGCAGTCGATGTCGAACATGCTGCCACAGCTGCGACAGATCAAATGATGGTGGTTGTCGCCGACGCGATCCTCGAACCGCGCCGCTGAGCCGGCAGGCTGAATTCGGCGGATGAGGTTCTTGTCGACGAGCACGCCGAGCGTGTCATAGACGGCCTGGCGCGAGATGGTGCCGATCACGGCGCGAACATCGTCGGTCAGGTCGTCGGCGGTGGCGTGAGGGCGCATCGACAGCGCGCGCATGATGGCCAACCGCTGCGCGGTCACCTGCACTCCGTGTTGGCGGAGCAGCAGCTCCACGCCGTCGGTCGAATGCGTCACGTCGAACATTCAACCACCAATTCTGGACTTGGTCAACTATTAGATCGACTCCGGATCAGATCTGATGGAGGGTTTCGGCGACCTGGGGCGGTGTTGGAACCCTCCATCAGCTTTGGGCGGGCCGGTCGTGTCGCGGATGATGAGTGCCGACGTCTCGGAGGAGACCGGCGCGGCGAGCAGGCCGCAGACAAGGTCGATGAGGTGATTGGCGAAGAGCTGGTGGTCGGCTCGGCTCTGCCGTTCCCTTGCGCGTGACCCCAACTCGTTGTGTACAAATCGAATTGCGGTGAAACGACGATGTAGAGGTCGGCCGACTGCTTGCGGCGGCAGGAACGGTTCGACGATCTGACTCCAACGCAGCAGGCTGTGGCGACGTGTGACGAGATCGACGACCGCTCGGAAGTGCGTCGGCCGCGCCACCAGTTCGGCGGTGAGCTGCAGGTACTCCGTGCCCCGGCCGACGCGTAGCAAGCTGGCCAACGGAAGCACCAGCGCGGCGGCGAGAGGACGCAGCGCGTCGACCCCGCCGACTGCGATTTCGTCGAGGAGCGTGTTCCGGTGCTCATCGACCGTGTCTCCTTGGCGGTTCAGTAAGTCGCGAAGCAGCCCTTGTCGGTCGTTGAAGTGATACTGCAGCGCGTTCGTGTTCCGCTGGTCGGCAGCGCGCGTGATCTCGCGCAGCGACGGCAGCTCGACGCCCTGCTCGGCGAACAAGCCCAGCGCCGCGTCGAGCAACGCGGCGCGGGTGTCGGTCACTCGTTCCCAACGATGTGCTCGAGCGCGCCGGCCAACTTGCGACGTGCTTCATCGCGTCGAGTTGGCAGATGGCCGCTGGGGAACAACGTGTCGACTGCCTTGTGCTCGCGCAGCACCTGGCGGGCCACCGTGATCTTGTGCACCTCGGTCGGGCCATCGGCGATTGCCATCACTTCGGCGGCGATCATCATCCCCGTGAACGGCATCTCATTGGACACACCCAGCGCGCCATGAAGGTGCATCGCCCGCATCACCACATCGTGATACACCTTCGGCATTGCCACCTTGACCGCGGCGATGTCCTTGCGGACTCGCATGTAGTCCTGGTGCTCGTCGATCAGCCAGGCGGTGCGCAGCACGAGAAGACGGAACTGCTCGATCTCGATCCAGCTATCCGCAATCTGCTCCTGCACGACGCCCAGCGAGGCGAGCGGACCGGTGCGCGTCTGGCGGCTCAGAGCACGCTCACACATCATGTCGAATGCCTTGCGGACCTGCGCAATGGTGCGCATTGCGTGGTGAATGCGGCCGCCGCCGAGACGTGTCTGCGCGATGGCGAACGCTTGGCCTTCACCGCCCAACACGTGATCCGTCGGTACGCGCACGTCGGTGTAGCGCACGTAACCGTGCGAACCATGGCCCTCCGCCTCGCCACCCACGCCGACGTTGCGGACGATTTCAACGCCGGGCGTCTCCGCCGGGACGACGAACATGCTCATGCCCTGGTAGGCGCTGACATCTGGGTCGGTGACGGCCATCACGATGTAGAAACTGGCGAAGCGAGCGTTCGACGAAAACCACTTCTCGCCATTGATCACCCATTCCTCGCCGTCACGAACTGCACGCGTCGTGAACAGCGTCGGGTCGGCACCGGCGTGCGGTTCGGTCATCGAGTAGCACGAGGAGATCTGGCCGTCGAGCAGCGGCTGCAGGTATCTCGCCTTCTGCTCGTCGGTGCCGTAGTGGGCGAGGATCTCGGCGTTGCCGGAGTCCGGTGCCTGGCAGCCGAACACCGACGGCGCCCAGCGGCTACGGCCGAGCAACTCGTTGAGGAGCGCCAACTTGAGCTGTCCGTAGCCCTGCCCGCCCAGCTCCGGACCAAGGTGTGCGGCCCACAAGCCCTGGTCGCGCACCTGCTGCTGCAGCGGACGAACGATCTCCAACGCGCGCACGTCGGACTTGTCGTACGGATCGTCCAGCACGAAGTCGAGCGGGTCGACTTTCTCAGTGAGGAAGGCATCCACCCAATCGAGCTTCGCTTGATAGTCGGCGTCAGTTTTGAAGTCCCAGGTCATGCCGTCGATAGTGACGCACGAACGGGAATAACGCAAGTGCGTTACTTTTGGGCGCTTCGACTCTGCCCCGGCGCCTTGAAGATGACACGCTTCGAAGATGACGACACGAATGAGCGGAACCGGCATCTGGAGCGGCGCTCTGCGCTACGGCGACCCTGCAGAGGCTGCGACGATGGCGACCGAGCTGGAGACGCTGGGCTACTCGGCGCTGTGGCTGCCCGACGTCGGCGGCAAGCTGTTCGAGTCGCTGGCCAACATGCTCACCGCAACCACCACGACGACCATCGCCACGGGCATCTTGAACGTGTGGATGCACACGCCGGAAGTGGCGGCAGCGCAGCACGCCGCAATGACGGCCGAGTACGGCCACCGGTTCCTGTGCGGCCTGGGTATCGGCCATCGTCCGTTCATCGACATGGTCATTGCGCCCGGCACGTATCAGAATCCGGTGGAGACCATGGCCGGCTACCTCGACGGACTGGATGGGGCCGAGACGCCGCTGGCCTCCGTCGACCGCGTGCTGGCGGCACTTGGCCCGAAGATGCTCGAGCTGGCTCGCGCCCGAACCGCCGGCACCCATCCGTACCTGGTGACTCCGGAGCTGACCGCGAAGGCTCGCGCCGGTATCGGGCCCGACCTGCTCGTTGCCAGTGAGCAGGGCGTCGTGTTGGACACCAACCCGGCGTCCGCGCGGGCGACTGCACGACTGCACCTCAAGACGTATCTGGCGCTGCCGAACTACTCGAACAACTGGAAGCGTCAGGGTTTCACGGATGACGACTTGGCTGACGGCGGCAGCGACCGTCTGGTCGATGCACTTGTCGTCTGGGGCGACGAGGCGACCATTGCCGCCCGCGTGCAGGAGCAGCGAGACGCCGGCGCCGACCATGTGTGCATCCAGGTGCTGACTGACAACCCCGCCGGCTTCCCCATCGAACAATGGCGCGCCTTGGCGTCAGCGCTCG
>Ga0335397_10006235_pt1 | contig 15423 bp, 11 predicted proteins | sample MAT04_FD_205740 | JGI IMG/M metagenome (GOLD analysis project Ga0335397, IMG submission 205740) | Freshwater microbial communities from Lake Fryxell liftoff mats and glacier meltwater in Antarctica - MAT-04 (spades assembly) (version 2) ... | reverse complement strand
AAACGCGCGACGGTAGTGGTCAGGCGCCGACTGTGCGGCGATGAAGTCATGCAGCATGGGCGAGTCGATGGTACCGGGCGCCACCGTGTTGACGCGGATGCCAAGCCGGGCGTAGTCGGTCGACATAGCGCGCGCGAGAGCAATCAGCGCGCCTTTGGTCGCCGAATAAACGGCTAGCCCAGGAAGGCCGATGACGCCGGTCACGCTGGCCATGTGGATGATGCTGCCCTGGCGCAGCTCGATCATCTGCGGGATCACGGCCCGGCTGACAAGAAACATGCCGCGCAAGTTGACGGCTATGCAGCGGTCGAAGTCGGCGAGCGAAGTTTCGTGCAGTCGGCCGGCCGGCATGACGGCGGCGTTGTTGACCAGCACGTTGATCAAGCCAAAGTGGTTGCGTAGGTTGGCGACGGCGTACTCAACCTCTGCTTCGCTGGTCAGGTTGGCGCTCAGGGCAACGGCTTGACCGCCGGCTGTCGTAATCTCCTCTACCACTGCCTGACAGGCGTTCTCGTTGACATCCAGCACGCCCACGCGTGCGCCCTCTTGGGCGAATTTCAGGGCGATGCCGCGGCCAATGCCGCGCGCCGCCCCTGTGATCAAAGCGGTCTTGTCGCGCAAACGGTGCATCGCTTCTTTCCCCTTTGCTCCAGTCTATGGGATTGCCCGATCAGGCCGATTGGATTCAAGCAATTTGGCGGTTCCATTTTGTACACTTTTTTTTGCTGCTTGACAAACGCCCGCGACGGTACTATTATACTGGAGGATTATTGATTATCAATAGTGTTGTGTTGGTGATTGAAATTCGGCCCAAAACAGTAATTGTTCGGTTTGCTCCCATTGCCATTCCAACTGAATCGCTTCACCTTGTAGCCTGAAAAAGGAGAATTACCGATGGATAGCCATCAGACAGGGCATCGCGTCTCGCGTCGTGACATGCTGAAGCTCATGGGTGCTGCTGCCGGGACATTGGCCGTCACGCCGATGTTGGCCGCTTGCGCCACCGCCATTGCGCCGGCAACTTCGGGTGGGGCCGCCGCGCCGGCGGCAAGCCCACTCAAACTCGAACTGTGGACCTTCGTGAATACGCATGCGCGTTGGTTCCGTGAGATGGCCGACAAATACAAGGCGGAAGTCAACCCCAACTTCGAGCTAAATGTCAGCGAGATTGCGTATTCGGACATGCACGACAAGCTGCAGATTGCACTGCAATCGGGCGGCGTAGGCGCACCGGATCTTGCCGATATTGAGCAGGGTCGTTTTGGCGGTTTCTTGCGCGGCAGTGATCCCGGGCTGGTGGATCTAAACGATCTACTCAAGCAAGGGGGGTACAATGATCAGTTGGTGGCCACACGCCAGGCACTTTACAGCTACCAGGGCAAGACCTACGGCATAGAGCATGCGCTGACACCTGTGGTGCTCTACTACCGTGCCGACGTATGGGAAGGCGCCGGTGTCGATCTGACCAAAGTGGAAACCTGGGATGACTACATCACGGAGGCAAAAAAGGTCTCCACGGATACCGTCAAGGCAATCCCGTTTGAGGATCACGGCGCCTTGCTGCGTGAGCGCGGCAGCGACTGGTTTGACGTTGACGGGAATGTGATGCTCGATTCCGATCAGTCCATCGACACCATGAACAAGATCATGGCCTGGCGCGACGAGTACGGCATTGCCGATACGCAAACGGGGGGTGTAGCCGGTGGTAATGATTGGTGGGCGGCTGTCAAGGAGGGCAAATGGCTCTCCAGAGTTGGCGCCGACTGGTATGCCGGTTTCTTCAAAGACAATGTGCCGGAACTGAGTGGCAAGTGGAAGGCTGTGGCCATGCCCGCTTGGGAAAAGGGCGGCGTGCGCACCAGTTGTTGGGGTGGCACGGGCAGTTGCATCGTCAAGACCAGCCCCAATGTAGAAGAAGCCTGGAAGTTCCAGCAGAACAGCATGTTGTCCAAGGAAGGCAATGTGCGCCGCTATGAGATGACCAATCTTTTCCCGCCCTTTATCCCGGCGATGGATGACCCGCGGCTGCACAAACCGGACGAATACTTCTCCGGCCAGGATCTCGGCGGTCTTTTTGCCAAGGTTGGCCCCAGTGTACCTGCCCAGTATCAAAGCCCCTATCGGGCTGAAATGGGGAGTAAGCTCGAAGCTGCCTGGCAAGACATTTGGGATGGCAAAACCAAGCCGGCTGATGTCTTTAAGCAAATCTCGGACGAGATCCGCAAGACGATGGAAGCCGAGAAAGCTGGTTAACATATAGTTCGGCTGATCAGAAGCGAGGCCCCTCGTGGGTCTCGCTTCTGAATGCTTTGCGGGCTTGCGGGGGCTTCGACCATGGCCAAGTGGCGACGGAACATAACGCCTTACTTGTTTATCAGTCCGTTTTTTATCGGCTACGCGATCTTTTTTCTCTATCCGGTGCTCTGGGCGCTCTATCTGAGCTTTTTCCAACAAGTCGGCATCGGCAGCCAACCCAAATTTGTTGGGCTAGCGAATTACATCAATCTATTCAGCGACAACCAGTTTCTCAAAGCATTAGGCAATACGACCTATTATGCGGCAGGCAGTATCTTTCTGATTGTACCGGTAGCGCTCGTCCTGGCCCTCGTGCTTTTCATGCGCAATCTACATGGACGCGAATTTTTTCGCCTTTTCTTTTTCTCGCCCAACATCACGGCTGGTGTGGTAGTTGGCATCATTTTTACCCTGGTTTTCAGCGCCGACTATGGCCTGATCAATAACTACCTGCTAAAGCCCCTCGGTCTACCGGCGATCCGCTGGTTACAAGAACCGGTTTGGATCATGCCGGCCATCATCATCCTGGGGCTATGGCGCTACACCGGCATCAATGCCCTCTACTTTATGGCCGGACTACAAAACATTTCCGAAGAAGTACGCGAGGCTGCCGTGATCGACGGGGCCAACCGCTGGCAAGTCTTTCGGTATATTACCCTACCCTTACTGCGACCAACCCTGGTTTTTGTGCTCACTTTTGCCATTATCGGCTCCTACAATTTGTTCGCCGAGCCGGCGATCCTCGTGGGCGCCCAGGGTGGGCCAAACAATGCCGGTCTTTTCATGACAATGTACCTTTATCTGACCGGTTTTCGCTTTCTGAAGTTTGGCTATGCCGCAGCGATTGGCTATGCCCTGGCTGTCATCATCATTGTGTTGACCGTAATCCAATTACGCCTGCTTGGCGTATTCCGGGAGGATTGACGTGACGCCGGCTACTCTCGTACCGACACAGCCCAGTGTGCGCCGTCATTCTGGGCGCGCACGACGCTGGCTCGAGCGAATTCTGATTTATGCTGCCCTCCTATTCAGCGTCTTGTTGGTCGGCATGCCCTTTATCTACATGATCACCGGGTCGTTCAAGTTCAATTCCGAGATATTCAGTTACCCACTTACAATTCTGCCGAATACGCCCACCTTCGACAACTATGTGCGCCTGTTGAACGGCAGCGAGATTCCGTATGTGCGCCAGTTTGGCAATAGCCTTTACGTCGCCACCATGCAAACCATGCTGACACTGCTGGTGGCTTCCATGGTTGGGTGGGGCTTCGCCAAATACGAATTCAAGGGCAAGAAAATTCTCTTTCTCGTGTTGCTGGCCACGTTGGCTTTCCCCTTTCAGGTGACGCTCGTGCCGCTCTTTCTGATGATGGTGCGCATCGGTTGGCTGGACACTTATTGGGCGATCATCATTCCCGGCGCCGTCAGCGCGTTTGGCGCCTTCTTTATGCGGCAGAGCATGCTTGCCGTCCCCAATGAACTCATCGACGCCGCGCGCATCGACGGCGCCTCGGACTGGGGCATCTTCTGGCGCATTGGCCTGCCGCTGTCTCGCGGGGCACTTTCCGTACTCGCCGTGCTGGTCTTTCTTGGCTCTTGGAACGACTATCTTTGGCCGCTCATCGTGCTGCGCACCACCGAAAAGTTTACCTATCCGGTGGGGCTGGCTACGTTGATTGGCCTCTACAAAGTGGAGTACGGGATGATTTTGGCGGGCGCCTTTCTGGCTACGTTACCGATTCTGATCCTCTTCCTGCTCGGGCGCAATATGCTGCTGAGCAATCTCACCGTCGGTGCAATTAAGGGATAATTGGATATGGAATACCATCTTTCTTCGATTGAACACATATCGATTTTGACGTCGTCTGCTCCTTCCTTCAAGCAGCGTCTGGCGACGACCGAACTGCGGCGTGGTCTGCACCAATTGGGCTACCGGCGCGAGACACGTGTGGGCGAATTACCCGGTCCCGCCATGGTGGCCGCCGAGCTACGTTTCGTCCTCACCTCTGGTCAGGGTGACAAGGAGGGATACACGATCACGGCTGGCGCTGAAGGGGTGAGCCTGCACGGCGACGGCGAGCAAGGACTGCTCTACGCTGTCTTTGATTTTCTAGAACGCCAGGGGGCCGTGTTTGGCATCGACAACGACGTCTATCCGATTGGCGCTGTGGGCGCGTTTTGTCTGCCAGACGCCAGCCAGCCCTGGGTGGGCGCGGCGCGCTTTGCGGTACGCGGCCTGCTGCCGTGGCCGGATTTTTTGAACTGCGTGTCGGTCTACAATCGCGAGGATTGGCGCGCCTACCTGGAAGCCATGGTGCGGATGCGTTTCAACACGCTGGGCATCCATGTCTATGGCCAGGAGGATCAATGGGCGGAGTCTTTCCTTTCCTTTGAGTATGGCGGCGTCGGTCATCTCTCGCACTTGGATACGACGGTGAGTGACCGCTGGGGCTATTTGCCGCAACGGACGTCGCGCTATGGGATGAGCGCCGCCCAGTACTTCGATGACGAGATCTTTGGCGCCGATTCGACGCGACGGGCGCGTGGCCCCTGGGAAGCCGCCGAAATGGCACAGCAGGTCTGGCGCGAGGCTTTCGGCTACGCCGCACAATTGGGCATCCGCACGGGCGTCGGCTTCGAGCCCTACCGGGTACCCGAGGAGATCCGTCGCGCCTGCCCGCCCGAGGTGCGTCAGGAAGATGTATACGAGTTCCACGGGCGGACCAATCGTGTCGAACGCATCGATCCCGACTCGCGTACGGCGCGCTATATCCTGGAGAGCCGGTTGGCACAACTTCTGGAAGCCTACCCGTCCGTGCATCACGTTTATCTGTGGGAAGACGAGATGGTGAACTGGGCATCCCAGGCGCACAAGCTTGCCATACCGGTCAAGCCCTTCTTACAAGCCCACGATTTCCTGCGTCGCCACGCGCCGGACAAGCGGCTGGTGCTGGCCGGCTGGGGCGGCGTCGTGCGCCATTTTCCCGAACTCCACCGCGCGCTGCCCGAGGACATTATCTTCACGGCGCTCAACGATCAGGTCGGCTGGGATCCTGTGCATGAAACGTTTGGCCAGTTGGGCGACCGCGAACGTTGGCCGATCCCGTGGCTGGAGGACGACCCGGCCATGTGGTTCCCGCAGTTTCACGTCAATCGCTTTGCCAAGGATTTAGACCGGGCTGAGCAGTTTGGCTGCCAGGGGGTGCTCGGCATTCACTGGCGCCATCGCATTGTGGATCCTACCGCCGCGTACATGGCCCGCCGTTTCTGGAATGCCAGTCTCGATCCGCGCCGCTACTATGGCGCCTATGCGGCCACGCAAGCCACCGGGTCGCGCGTCGACGGCCTCGCCGACCTACTGACCGATGTTGATCACAACCGGCGTTTGTTGGCGACCTGGAACGGCGAATATTTGCCTGACGGTCACGCCATCAACCAAGGTTTCTCTGGCGACTACAGTGAAGCCTTCACAATTGAGGCTGGTTACGTGATCCCGGACCAACTCGTGGTGGACCAGCAGGCCGTCATTGCCGAATTAGGCGCGCTGCTAGATGAAGCGGAATTACCCCTCGAACGCGAGCGTCTCGGCTATCTCTTTGGCCAGATCCGCTTCCTCGACCCTTATGCCCAGGCCTGGCGCCAGGGGGTGGCCCTTCATAAGCTGATTATGGCGCAACAAGAACGGCGCCAGCAGGGCGACGCGGCTGGCGCGGCGGCCGCCGTGCTCGACCAGGGTGTGCCATTGTGGATCGATATTCTCCATAATGTCCGTGCGGCTGTCCTCAGCTTCCAGCACACGGTTGCCACGCGCAACGACCTGGGCATGTTGGCTTCCATCCACAACAAGTTTGTGCGCATCGCCACCTTCCGTTTCCGCGCATCGTTGCTCGAATTTCTGGATGAACTCCCAGCCGGCGCAGAAGCGGCCTATCAGGCGGCATTGGCGCCCGATGCGCTACCTGCGTTGCTTTTTGTGCCGACGCGCCCCACACGCCTGGCGCCTGGCGAGCAAGTCACGATCACCGCAGTGGCGCCGGGCGCGCACGAAGTCACCAACATGACCTTGTGGTGGCGCACGCTTGGCCAACAAGATTGGCACACCGTAAGAATGCAGAATGAAGGGCGGCGCACCTTTGCGGCACTGTTGTCAATGCCCGACAGCGCCGAATGGGGCATCGAGTACTATGTGGAGGCACAGTTTGCCAGTTCGCCGTCGCCGGTCCGTCTCACGGCACCGCCGGCGGCGCCGGAGCACACCTATCTGATTACGCGTTGAGCGTGAGTGGTGGCCGGACAGCCCGGTTTCACCGGGCTTTGTGTGTGAGCACGGCGGTTGACCGCCGTGTGGCATTGCGTGTGAAACGGCAGGTGACCTATCGAAGCTCTTGAATCCCGCCGCAGCGTCCGATCGCTGGCGGAACAAGTCTATGACCGGTTACGCCTGGGCATCGTCAGTGGGCGGCTGGACGCGGGTGTGCGTCTCGTGGAGATGGAGATCGCCAACACCATGGGCACCAGCCAAGGACCGGTGCGCGAGGCGCTGCAGCGGCTGGAACGCGAAGGCCTCGTGCAAAAGCAGGCGCATAGCGCCACGTTTGTTACCAGTTTCTCGGTCGATGAGATGTACGAACTTTTTTCCATCCGCAGCGTGATCGAAGGCTTTGCCATCCGGCGCACGGTGGAGCGGATCACACCCGACGAGTGCGACCGGCTTGAGGCGTTGGTCGGGGCGATGCGCGAAGCCGGTCTGTGCGATGACATGCTGACCTTTACCGAGCACGATTTGCAGTTTCATCGCCTGATCTGCCAGTGGTCGGGCAGCGGAACCCTGCTACGGGCATGGGATCCGCTCTACGGCCAGATTCAGCGTTTCGTGGTCCGTACGCACAAACACTATTTTGCCACCGTGACCGATATCGCCGACACGCATCTGCCGATCATTGCCGCGCTGCGCGAGTGCGACAAGGAAAATGTGACACGGCTCATTCAAGAGCACGTCATGCTGATCTGGTCTCTTTTTGGACGAAATGACCTTCACGCCAAGGAGCAAACGAATGCAACAACCAGAAACAGTGCAGCCGGCTAAGCCGGCGAAGCGTGACGGCGGCGGGTCGTTCTTGCGACGCCTGCTGCAGACACGTGAATTCGGTGTCTTCTTGGCGCTGGTAGCACTGGTCGTACTCATGCGCTTTTTTTCACCCTATTTTTGGAAACCGGACAACGTCTTCAACGTCCTGCGTGGCATGTCCACGATCGGCATTATGGCGATTGGCCAGACGATGATCATCGTCACGGGTGGCATCGACCTGTCGGTGGGGTCGGTATTGGCGGCGTCGGCCATGGTGGCGGCGCGACTGCTCTATCTTGGCGTGCCGGCGTGGATCGCGGTGGTCTGCGGTTTGGGCTTTGGTACGCTGCTCGGCTTGATCAACGGCCTGGTTATCACGCGGTTGAAGGTCAATCCATTTATCGCGACCCTCGGTATGTTGAGCATCGCGCGCGGCCTGGCCTACCTGCTGGCGTCGGGGCTGCAAGGCACCGTGGCGAGCAACATTCCTTTCAAGGACCCTATCGTCGATTTTCTCGGCAACGGGTACATCGGCCCTGTACCCTTCCCGGTGATTGAGATGTTTGGGTTTGTCATTCTTTTCAGCCTGTTCCTGCGCTACACTGTGTTGGGCCGGCAGATCTACGCGGTGGGCAGCAATGAGCAGGCCGCGCGGCTTTCCGGCGTGCCGGTCAACCTGGTCAAGCTCTTCGTCTACACCATCACCGGTATGCTTGCTGCCTATTCGGGCATCATCACGGCGGGGCTGCTGGGCACGTCGGCTACGAATGCCGGCACGGGCAGCGAGCTGGATGTGATCGCGGCCGTGGTCATCGGCGGCGCCAGCCTGGCGGGCGGCGAAGGTACGATCATTGGTTCCATCATCGGCGCGGCGATCATGGCCGTGCTGCGCAATGCCTTCGTGTTGCTCCAATTTCCGATCTATATGCAGACCATCACCATCGGTGTCGTGATCATTCTGGCGGTTGCGTTGGACCAGATGCGCCGGCGCACCCGTTAGTTGATATTTTGCACAGCCAGTTGCCGAGAAACCGTTTTGATTGCAGAAGGAGGCGCCTAATCGACCCACATTCCCACTCTTTTACCTGTATTGTCAAAGACGAATCTGTCCGTGAGAAGGAGCAAAATTTATGAAGACCGCATTACGCATTTTGTCGGTGTTGGCCCTGGTGTCATTGCTGGCCGGTTGTACAGCCGTTGCCCCCGCAGCGCCGGCCGCGCCGGCTGCTGACCAAGCTGCGGCGCCCGCAGCCAGTGCAGCAAAGACCGTGGTGGTGAATGATGTTCAGCGTGCGGCAGCCTCGGCGTTCGACTCTGCTTGTACGGCAGCCGACGAAGGCAAAGTCGTGCCGGCGGATGTGATGCCGGACCGCCCGTTGAAGATCGCTGTCCTCGGGCTGGAGAACAACCCATTCTGGATTCCAGTCAAAGAAGGCACGATGAAGGCGGCTGAGGAGTTGAAGCCTTACAACGTGACCGTGGACTGGATCGTGCCGGGCGAGTCGCACGTCACCTCGCAGTTTAGCGGTGGCTTGGAAGCGGCGGTCGCCCAGGAATATGACGCGATTGCCACGATTGCCGGCGACGCCGGCATCGTTTCGTACATCGACAAGGCTGTCGATGCGGGTATTCCCGTGGCTACCTTCAACTCGGAGACTGCGGCGCCCAACAAGCGTCTTCTCTTCGTGGGCGCCGACCTGTACAAGCAGGGCGAGGCGGCGGGCAAGGCCATGGCCGATGCCATCGGTGGCAAGGGCAAAGTGGGTGTGATCACGGGTCTCTTCGCCGTGGAAGCACATGAACTGCGCCGCACCGGCTTCTCTGACTACCTGAAGGCGAACAATCCGGAGATCGAGATCGTCGCCGAAGTAGAGAACCAAGACAAGGGCGATGTGGCCTACACGCAGGCCCAGGACTTTATGACCGCCAATCCGGACCTGGCAGGCATTTACGTGACCGCCGGCGGCCCCTTTGGCGCTGCCAAGGCCGTGGAAGATGCCGGCAAGGCCGGGCAGGTCAAGGTCATCTCCTTCGACTTTGTGGATGAGACGATGGAATTCGTGAAGAAGGGCGTCATCTCGGCCACCATCGGCCAGGGTCCGTTCGCCCAGGGTCACGACCCGGCGGTCCGCCTGTTCAACTACTTGGTAACCGGTGAAGCGCCAGAATGCGGGCGCCTGCTCACGGAAGCCGCGTTGGTGACGCAGGACAATATCGACCAGTATTGGACGGCGCCAGCGAAGTAGAGGATTGAAACTCGAACAGACCAGGTTTCGTCAGGAAACCTGGTCTGTTCAGCCCTGCAAGGATCACTCATGCTGCAAACAGGAACAGAAATTCTGCGCGTCGAGGGTGTTTCGAAGCGCTATGGCGGTGTGCAGGCGCTGGATAAGGTCGATTTCGATCTGCGCTACGGTGAGGTGCACGCCTTGGTGGGCGAAAACGGGGCCGGTAAGTCCACGCTGATCAAGGTGCTGGGCGGCATCATTGCGCGCAACGAAGGGCGAGTCGTCTTTGAGGGTAAGGAGGTCGACTTTGCGCGGCCGATCGACGCTCTGCACGCCGGCATTGCCATCATCCATCAGGAACTGTCGATGATGCCGTCGCTGACGGTAATCGAGAACATGTTCATGGGGCGCATGCGCGGCCGGTTAGGCGTGCTGAACTGGGGCGAACTCGAACGCCGCACGCGCCAGGCGATGGACCTGATCGACCTGCGTGTCGACCCGTACGCGCGCGCCCAGGATCTGACGATTTCGCAGCGGCAGATGATCGAAATCGCGCGTGCGTTGTCGGTCAATGCCAAGCTCATCATCATGGATGAGCCAAACTCCTCGCTCTCGCGCACCGAATCGGAGCGGCTTTTCGAGGTCATCGCCACGCTCAAACAGCGTGACATTGCCATCATCTATGTCTCCCATAAGATCGAAGAAGTGTTGCGTATTTCCGACCGCATCACGGTGCTGCGGGACGGCAAATATGTCGGCACCGTCGATCGGCAGGAGGCCAGCGAACAGCGCATCGTCGGCATGATGGTGGGCCGTGAGCTCGACCGCAGCGCCGTGAGCATTGCGCAGGACGTGGGGGACGTTCTGCTGGAGGTGCACGATCTGACCGGGTCACGTTTCCGTAACGTGAGTTTTGACGTGCGCAAAGGAGAGATCGTCGCCTTTTCGGGTCTGGTGGGCGCCGGGCGCAGCGAAGTGGCACGCGCCATCTTTGGGGCTGACCGCTTTACCAGCGGCGAGATCCGCTTTGGCGGGCGTCCCGTGCACTTCAAGTCGCCGCAGGATGCCATCCGCGCCGGGATTGCGATGGTGCAGGAGGACCGCAAGGTGCTCAGCCTCTTTATGAACATGTCGATCGCCAACAATATGACCCTCGCCGAACTGCCTTTTATGAGCAAGGGCGTGACCAGCGACAGCGCCGAACGCCGGCTATCAGAACAGATGGTGCGCCAACTGGACATCCGCCTGGCCTCGCTCGACGACCCGGTGAGCAGCCTGAGCGGCGGCAACCAGCAGAAGACGGTATTGGGCCGCTGGCTGGCGACAAAGCCCAAGCTGCTGATCTTGGACGAGCCGACGCATGGCGTGGATGTCGGCGCCAAAGCTGAGATCTACACGTTGGTGCGTGAGTTGGCCAGTGAGGGGTTGGGGGTCCTGTTGATCTCCTCCGAACTGCCCGAGGTGCTGGCGCTGGCGCATCGGGTTGTGGTCATGCACGAGGGGCGGGTCACGGGACATGTTGACCGCGCGGTGGCGACCGAAGAAATCCTGATGGCCTATGCCACGGCGGTGACCGACGATTTTGCCGCCCGGGTTGAGCAATCGGCTACCTAGAAAGCAACTGGACAATGCCCAAATTACCACTACGTGCCGAACAGACCGATTTTCGTGGCTGGAACGCTTACGAGCTCGCCAACGAATTTGTGCGCCTGGTGGCCGTGCCGGACATCGGCGGGCGCATCATGGCGTACGACCTTGGGCCACACCCCTTTTTCTTTGTCGATCCCGACCTGGCCGGCAAGTTATTTACGCCGGCCGAGAACCAGGGCGACGGGTCGCTGGCCGCATGGAAAAACTACGGCGGCGACAAAACCTGGCCGGCCCCGCAAGGGTGGCAAAGTGATGCAGAGTGGCACGGGCCGCCGGATCCTGTGCTGGATACCGGCCGCTACCATCTCGACGAATTGCGTAGCGACGAGCGGGAGGCGACGCTGTGTTTGGTCAGCCCGCCCGATACGCGCACGGGTGTGCAAATCACCAGGCGTTTTACCGTGGGGCGTGCCACCAGCCGCGTGCGCGTCGACCTGACCTTTCACAACGTCGTGGATCGCCCGATCCGCTGGGGAATCTGGGACGTTGTGCAGTTGCGGGCGGAGCAAGTGCAGGCCGACGGCAGCCGTGCCTACGATCCGTCGTGTGCGGTCACTGTGCCGCTGAACCCGCACAGTTGCTTTCCGGGTGGCTATGCCGTGATGTTTGGCGCCGACGACAATCCCCAATGGCAAGTCGACGGCGCGCTATTGCGGGCCGGCTATCTGTGGCAGATTGGCAAAGTCGGCATCGACTCCCCCGCCGGGTGGATCGCGTTTAGCCAGGGGTCACAGGGCGTGGCGTTTGTCGAACGCTTTGCCGTCGAGGCGGACGCCGAATACCCCGACAACGGCGCCACGGTGGAGTGTTGGACGATCGGCGCCGGCCAGGTGGCCAATCTCGACTACGCCAATAGCGGCATCTATCTGATGGAAACCGAGGTGCTTGGCCCGATGCGCACGATTGCGCCGGATGGAGTGACCACCTTTGGCATCGAGTGGGCAAGCTGCCGCTGCGCCGGGCCGGTGGTCGATGTGCAGGCCGGCGGCTGTGCAGTGCAGCGGTTGTCAGCCCTCCGCAGCGATGGGATTGTCCACCTGGTGGGCAGCTTTGGCACATTCGACGCCGGTGAGCTTGAGGTGATCTGGCGCGATGCGCGCGGGCAGTCGCTGACGTGTGAAAGTATGGGGCGCGTCGATCCGTTCACGGCGATTGTGGTGGATCGCTTAGCCAACGCGCCGGCGACGGCGACCGCGGTCGAATTGCAGATTACTGCCGCTGACGACGGTCTAGCACGCCGGTTGGCCGCGGTCGCGATTGAACGCGCATAAGAACAAAATAAGAACAAAAACAGAAATCGTCTCGAAAACGTCACTGATCTTGAAACAGGAGGAACCATGAATTCTCGCCAACGCGTCAAGATGGCCTTGGAGCACAAAGAGCCGGATCGGATCCCCTTCGACCTCGGCGGCACGGTGTTGACCAGCATCCACGTCAACTCCTACCGCAACCTGCGCCGTTATTTGGGTTTACCCGACAAAGAAATCGAAGTGATGGATGTGTTCCAGCAAATTGCGGTCATCGATGAAGATGTACGCCAGAAGCTGGGCTGTGACGCGCGCAACGTGGCGCCGCGTTCGTCCGCCACCTTCAAGATCGTCGTCGACGAAGACTCCATGCCCGGCTATCGCTTTTTCTATGACGAGTGGGGAATCGGCTGGCGCATGCCAAAGGATGGCGGCTTCTACTATGACATGTTCCATCATCCTTTTAGCGGCTCGACCGATATTGCCGAAATCAAGAACTATCCGTGGCCCAATCCGGTGGATCCCGGTCGTTTTACCGGATTGGCCGAGCGTGCGCGCCACGTGGCGGACGAGTTGGGTGAGCCGGTGATCCTGGGCGGGTTGGCCGCCGGCTTTATCGAACTGTCGGCCTGGACGCGCGGCTTTGCCCGCTTCTATCCGGATCTGGTCACCAATCTGGACTGGATGACCTACTTGATGGACACGATCATCGATCTCAAGCTGGCCTACTGGGAGGTTGCACTGCCGCTGGTGGGCGACTACGCCGACGTGGTGCAGGAGGCCGACGACCTGGCTGGGCAGTTCGGGTTGTTGATCAACCCCGAGACCTACCGCAAGATCGTCAAACCGCGCCACAAGAAGATCATGGACTTTATCAAGGCGCGCTCGCCGGCCAAGATTTTCTTCCACAGTTGCGGCGCCATCCGCGAGATCATCCCGGACATGATCGAAATCGGCATCGACATCATCAACCCCGTGCAGGTGAGCGCGTTCGGGATGGAATCTTCTGCGCTCAAGCGGGACTTTGGCAAGGAGATGACCTTCTGGGGTGGGCTGGTGGATACCCAGGGTGTCTTTACCAACGGGACGACCGCCCAGGTGCGCGAAGAAGTGCGCCGCCGCATTGACGACCTGGGGTCCAATGGCGGGTTTGTGGCGGCTGCCGTGCACAATATCCAGGCCAACGTGCCGCCCGAGAACATCATGGCCATGTGGGAGACGCTGCAAGCCTATGGCAGCTATGGCCCCGGCGGTGTGGGGCAACGCCCTGCCGATTACGTGCCGGCGGCGCGCCACGACAAGCCGGCGACGATCAGCCATAGCCCGGACGCCCTGCCGGCGCGCATGCCTACGGCGGAGGAGGCCGCCGCCCTCGCCGCCGAGCGCGAAGAAATCCCGGATGTCTTCCTCGATATGCAGGATGCGATCATCGCCGGACAGCGGGCACCGGCGGTTAGTGCGGCCAAGGAGGCGCTGGACGACGGCTTCAGCCCGCAGGATGTGATCAGCGACGGGGTGGTGCCGGCGATGACGATCGTAGGCGAGAAGTTTGAAACGGCCGAGTTTTTCCTGCCCGAGATGATGGCGGCGGCGCTGGCGGCGCGCGGCATCCTGGAGATCCTGCGGCCAAAGCTTGCCGCATCGCACACCGAGCCGGTGGGACGCGTCGTGATCGGCACCGTGAAGGGCGACCTGCACGACATCGGCAAGAACCTGGTGGCCATGATGTTGGAAGGCGCCGGCTTCGAGGTGATCGACCTTGGCCCCGACGTGCCGGCCGACAAGTTTATCAAGGCCATACGCGAGCACAAGCCCAGCCTGGTCGGGCTGTCGGCCCTGCTCACCACGACGGCGCCGATGATGCGCGTGATCCTGCGCTCGATCCAGGAAGCCGGCGTGCGCGACCAGATCAAGGTGCTGGTGGGGGGCGCCGCGATCAACGAGGAATTTGCCGACGAGATCGGCGCCGACGGCTATGCGCCGGATGCCGGTGCGGCGGTGCGCAAGGCCAAGGAACTGCTGGCTATCGCCGCGTGAGCGCGTCGGCACTGCCTGAGGATCGCACCGAAAGACGCAAGGACGCAAAGAAAAGCGGGGTGGCACACATGCCACCCCGCTTCAATTGATTTCTTCACCCTTTTCCTGCTCGGTACTATATCGGGCTGATAAAGCAAGGCTGTTGGGTTTCGCTACCAAGGCTAACTTGCCACCGAAGCACCGGTATTGAACAAAACTCTGCCGTTCCAAACCACACACAATCCCCATCGCACCTTCACACTATCTTCAAACGTCGGCGCTATCCTTGAGCCATCAACGAGTAACAGGTACGAACGTAAAAGGAGACAAGAGATGTTTCGCAAGATGATGGTTCCGGTAGTAGCGGCATTGGTTTTGACGACAGTCATGGCGACGGCGGCTTTTGCGGTGGGCAATGGGCCGGCAGTTCCGGTCGGTGCAGGGCAATGTGCGACTTTCGTGGACGCCAACAACGACGGTGTGTGTGACAACGCCGGGACGGGTGTCGCACCCCAGGATGGCACAGGCAATCAGAACGGCGCCGGCAGCAAGGCGGCCAGCGCGAATCGTGCGGCCAACTACGCCAACCGCGGTGTAGCGCAATACGACAACCCGTCGTTTGTCGATGCCGACGGTGACGCCGTCTGTGACAACCTGGGCACGGCCATTCCTGCACGCGATGGCACGGGTACGCAGACCGGGCGCGGCGGTGGGCGGCGCTAAGCAAACGTCAGGCGACAATAGGACAAAACGGGGCGGCACATATGCCGCCCCGTTTTGTTGTACAACAGACCCGTGTCAAGCGGCGGGCTAGACGCCCTGCCTCTCTACCGGCGCAAACGCAAGCCGGATGCCGAGCGGATCGAGCACGGCAAGCAACGTGGCCAGCGTCCGGTTGCCGGATGGCGAGAGCACCTTA
>Ga0335397_10006233_pt1 | contig 15425 bp, 12 predicted proteins | sample MAT04_FD_205740 | JGI IMG/M metagenome (GOLD analysis project Ga0335397, IMG submission 205740) | Freshwater microbial communities from Lake Fryxell liftoff mats and glacier meltwater in Antarctica - MAT-04 (spades assembly) (version 2) ... | reverse complement strand
AGCGACGGGGTGGGCGTGGCAATTCCCGGCGTGAACCCTCCCACGGGCTCCGTGCCCAGGATGATGGCCACCGCAATTGCCAACCCGAGCCCCGGGACAGCCGTGCGGACACGCCGCGCCCGAGCGCCGAACCCACGTGGGTCACTGCTGATCGAGGCCGGCGACAACGGCGTCGAGGCAATGGACCTCAGGGCCTCGGCGATCGATGCCGACGCCGGCAGCAAACACAGAAGCCCAAGTAGACCCCAAGAACGATTGGGCAACTGGACGAAGAGTGGATGCAGTTCGAAGAGGGACCTGGCGGCCCAGACCTGCACGCCGAGTGCCACGGGTACGAGAACCACCACCATCGCGGCCTCGTCGCGTTGCCGAAGTCGGGGGATCAGCGCAACCCAACCAAACAGCACCACGATCGCCAGCAAAGGTGGGTACACGAAGGATCCGTCCCACACGCCGACGACCCCATCGATGAACGCCTTGTGATCGAAGAACGTGATCTGCCCACGGAGGTTGGCGTGCGCCATCATCGGGATCACCACCACGCTCGCCATCCCCACACCGAGAGCGATCGCGGCCAGCCCTCCCGCCATCAGCACAACTCGATGCTCGGACCGAACATGCTCCGGATCGGCGCCGGACGATGGGTCCGAACATCCCCGGCCGATTGCTCGAGCGATTGTGCTACTCACGACGGCCCCGACGGCCGCCATGCCCGCCAAAGCGGACGTCACGGGGTGGGTCATGAGAAGGAGCGCGATCAATGCCGCGCCGGCGCACACCGTGGTTACCGTCGGTCGCCGAAGGTGGGTGAGTACGACGGCCAAGAACAGGAGGAGGTACACCGTGGCGGCTTGTTGCGGGAGGAGCCCGACGCCGAAGATCCCACCCAATCCTGCTCCTCCCAACACACTCGAGACGAGGACCGCAAGCACCGCCGCGAGCCCGCTGGCCCGCCGGGAGAGTTGGGCGGCTCGGCCGACAGCAGCAAGCGCGAGTGACTGGCCCGCCAGCATTGCCACGCTCACCACCTTCACCGATGCCACCGCGTCGAGCCGACCGAGCGTGACGAGTCGCACCACACCGGTGAGCATCGAGAAGCCAGGGCCCAGGAACAACGAAGCCTGGTAGCCCGTACCAAAACGATCCTGCCAACCGTCGAGCTGCCCGTTGGGTACATACCACTGCACGAACTCCTCAGCGCGAACCACATGCGCGCCCACGTCCGCCCCCAGGGGTAGGCCGGGCTTCCAGATGTCGCGGGTGAGCCAGATCCAAAGTACGACCGCAATGCCGAGCGCGATCCTCAGCTCTACTCGGCTACCCGAGTTGTCGAGGGTTTCGACTGCGACGGATGCCCGGGGCGACGGAGCGACCGCGTTCTCGCTCGCGCCAGCCATACGGTCAGACGATCGGTGCTGGCGAGTACGACGCTGCTTCGGGGTCGGCGGCAACGAGCTTCGCCACCGACGACACGAAACGGTCCACCTGCATCACGGCGGTGCCGGTGAACGAGAGCGGGTCGGCGAGCGCCTGCTGCAATTGCTCGGTGCCCAGGCCAAGGCGTGTATCGGCAGCAAGGCGATCCCAAAGGTCGTTGCGCTCGGCACCGTCGCGACGGAGTTCCAACGCCACCGCCACGGCATGTTCCTTGATCGCCTCGTGGGCAACCTCGCGCCCGACGCCCGCCCGTACTGCCGCCATCAACACCTTCGTCGTGGCGAGGAAGGGCAGGTAGCGGCGAAGCTCGCGGTCGATCACCGCGGGGTAGGCACCGAATTCGTCGAGCACCGTGAGAATCGTCTCGAAGAGGCCATCCAGTGCGAAAAAGGCGTCGGGGAGCACCACCCGTCGCACCACCGAGCACGACACGTCGCCCTCGTTCCACTGGTGCCCCATGAGCGCACCCGCCATGGTGACGTGTCCGCGAAGAATGTCGGCCAGACCGTTTACTCGCTCGCACGAGCGGGTGTTCATCTTGTGCGGCATCGCCGACGACCCGACCTGCCCCTCTTGAAAGCCCTCCGTGACCAGTTCGTTACCCGCCATGAGCCGGATCGTGGTGGCGAGATCGGCAGGTCCGGCCGAAAGTTGTGCCAGCGCGGCGACGACATCGAAGTCGAGTGACCGCGGGTACACCTGTCCGACGTTCTGGAGCGCCGCGCTGAACCCGAGGTGCTCCGCGACGCGAGCCTCCAGTGCCATGACCTGGTCGGCGTCGCCCAGAAGATCGAGCATGTCCTGCTGGGTGCCCACCGGGCCCTTGATGCCACGCAGCGGATAGCGGGCGATCAGCTCATCGAGCCGTGCCACTGCCTGCAGCAGTTCCTCGCCGGCGTTGGCAAACCGTTTCCCCAACGTGGTGGCTTGGGCTGCCACGTTGTGGCTTCGTCCCGCCATCACCAACGCGTGGTGCTCACTGGCGCGGTCCGCCAACCGGGCCAGAACGGCGAGAGCCTGACGCCGAACGAGCACCAAGCTTTCCCGTACCTGAAGCTGCTCGACGTTCTCGGTGAGGTCGCGCGAGGTCATGCCTTTGTGGACGTGTTCGTGGCCCGCCAGATCGGTGAACTCCTCGATCCTGGCCTTCACATCGTGCCGAGTGATCCGTTCTCTGGCATCGATGCTGGCCAAGTCGACTTGGTCCACAACCGCCTCATAGGCCTCGATCACCCCGTCCGGCACCGGCACCCCAAGAGCCGCTTGGGCTCGCAACACGGCGATCCACAACCGACGCTCAAGCACAACCTTGTGCTCCGCCGACCACAACGTGACCATCGCTTCACTGGCGTACCGTGCCGCCAACACGTTGGGGATCACGGGCTTGGTCACGGCGGGCACTCCTGCGTGGAAAGGGTCGAGCATGGGCCAAACGGACCAATTTCGACACGACTAGGCTGCGAACGGTAAAGCACAGCGTAACTCGGGTCGAACTGGTGACCAGAGGGAGTCAACGTCGAAACCAGCGGACCGGCCACGGCGAAGTGGGCGGTTCGGTGGCGGCGGCCACGGCGTAGCTCCGCCCCAACCCGAGGTTCGTTTCATTCGAACCACCTCAACCCAAAGGGACGCGGACGATGGATGTTCGCTGTTTCAACCACAGCTTCGAATCCGCCGAGAATCTTTGCCGCATGTGTGGCCACGGCTTTTGCGGTGAGTGCCTGGTGTACGCCTTCGGCGACAACAAGCCACCGTTTTGCCTGTCCTGCGCCCTCGCTGCTGCGGGCGTGCGGGCCAACGCTGCCCGCCCTCCGGCCATGGCAAAGCGGGAGATGCGCAAGGCCCAGCGCGAGTTCAAGAAGGCGCAAAAGGACGAGAAGGAGATGGCGGCACAGACCACCACCATCGACTGGTCCGTTCCCGAAGGATCCTCGGGGGCGTTCGGCTGGGCCGACGACCCTCCAGACGACAACCAAAAAGTCGCCTATTTCTGATTCGCACGGCGAATCGCCTCGCGAATCTCACTACACCGCTCACGCGAGCAGAACTCGTGCTGCAACCAGAAACGTTCGCCCGGGTGGATGGCGAGTTGAATGGGATCGCACGCAAGGACAAAGGCCGAAAGCCCCCTTGCTTCCGGGCGGTGAGGACGAGGACAAGTTGATGGTCGGAGGACTAGCCGCCCGCGATCTCCGCCCGGTGTTCTGCCAACTTCTCCTGGAGTCCGGTGTCGGTGATAGCCAGCATCTCCACCACCAGCAGTGCGGCATTCATCGAACCGTCGATCGCCACCGTGGCAACCGGAATGCCCCTGGGCATCTGCACCGTGGAGTAGAGCGCGTCGACACCGTTGATCGCGCCGCCGCTGAGGGGAACACCTACCACGGGAAGGGTGGTGTGGGCCGCAACTACACCAGCGAGATGCGCAGCCATGCCGGCACCGCAAATGAACGCCACGTAGCCCGCTTGACGAGCGGTAGATGCCAGCGCGGTCACCTGGGCGGGATTTCGATGGGCGCTCAGCACACGAACGTCGGCTTCGATGCCGAACCGGGCGAGGGTGTCCGCCGCCGGGCGCATCTTGTCCATGTCGTTGGGCGAACCCATCAGCACGGCAACCTTCATGGGGAAACACTCCTTTGATGATCCCCCGCGGGGGTACGGACGGGCGGCAACGCGATGTCAGTGCGGTGATAACGGCCGGGCCACGAAATCGACCGCACCGCGTCGTAGGCGGTTGTGCGGGCCTCCGCCACATCTCGGCCCCGACCCACCACGTTGAGCACGCGGCCACCAGCGGTGACCAGACTGAGGTCGGTGTCTCCGTCGGGACTCGCACCTCCGTTGGGATCGGCGCCGACGCCCGCCGCGAACACCGTGATGCCCGGCTGGGCACGCGCAACCGCAAGGCCCTCGATCCGATCGCCGGTGCGAGGCGGGGCGGGGTAGTTCTCGGCGGCCAACACCACACAAACGGTGGCGTCGCTGGAGAGCGTCACTGCCGAACGCAGTTCCCCAGCCGCCGCCTCCGCCATCACCACTGCAAGATCGGACGTGACCCTCGGCAGGATGGCCTGCGCCTCGGGGTCGCCGAACCGAATGTTGTACTCGAGCACCTTGGGGCCTTCAGAGGTGAGCATCAGCCCGCAGAACAACACGCCGCGGTAGTCGATCCCCCGGCGCCGCAGTTCGGCCAGCGTTGGCTCGATCGCCGAGTGAAGCACGATGGATTCCAGATCAGGAGGGAGGTCGGCCACCGGGGAGAACGCTCCCATGCCACCGGTGTTGGGCCCCGTGTCGCCATCACCGATTCGTTTGTGATCCTGCGCCGACCCGCACAGCACGGCACGGTGCCCGTCGCAGATTGCGAACACCGAGAGCTCGGTGCCGATCAGCCCTTCCTCGATCACGCAGGTGGAGCCGGCGGCACCAAAGGCTTCGCCGCTGAGGTACGACGCCACCGTCAACTCGGCATCGGCCAACGACGACGTGACCACCACGCCTTTTCCGGCGGCGAGGCCGTCAGTCTTCACCACGTAGGGCGGGATCATCGTGCGAAGGAACTCGAGTGCTTCGGTGAGCTGGTGGGCCTCAAAGGTGCCGTGGTGCGCAGTGGGCACGCCGGCCGCGACCAACACGTCTTTCATCCATGCCTTCGAGCCTTCGAGCTGGGCTCCATCGACGCCGGGCCCGAACACGAGCGCGCCGGCAGCACGGAGCCGATCGGCGAGGCCGTCAACCAGCGGGGCTTCCGGTCCGATCACGAAGAGATCCGTGGCGGCCACAAGCGACTCCGGGGCATCGGCCACAGAGCCCGGAATGCCAGCGTTGCCGGGGGTGACACGAACCTGATGCCCAAAGTGGCGGAAGGCGTGGGCGAAGGCGTGCTCGCGACCTCCCGAGCCAACGACGACGATTCTCACGAGACCGAGGTGAAGTCGAGCACCTGCTCGCGCCCGGGACCCACGCCGACCATCGTGATCGGCACACCCACCTGCGCTTCGAGGAACGCGAGGTAGTCGAGGGCAGCGCCGGGCAGCTCCGACCGATCGGTGACGGCCGAGAGGTCGGTCTCCCAGCCAGGGAGCTCCTCGTAGATCGGCGTGACCTTGTGGAGCACCGACTGGTGATACGGCATGCGCTCGAACCGCTCACCGTCGAGCTCGTAGGCCACGCACACCTTGATGGTGGGAAGCGTGTCGAGGACGTCGAGTTTCGTGACGCCGATCTCCGACAGCGAGTTGAGCCGAGCGGCGTGACGCATCATTACGGCGTCGAACCAGCCGGGCCGGCGACGGCGCCCGGTGTTGGTGCCGTACTCGTGACCGCGGTCCACCAGCAGCTCGCCGACATCATCGAGCAGTTCCGTAGGGAACGGACCCGCACCGACTCGGGTGATGTAGGCCTTGGCCACACCCACCACACGCTGGATGTCGAGGGGGCCGATGCCCGCACCCACACATGCTCCGCCGGCGACCGGATTCGACGATGTGACGTAGGGGTACGTGCCGTGGTCGAGATCGAGGAATGTGGCCTGCGCCCCTTCGAGAAGCACCGCATCGTCGCGTTCAAGTGCCTCGTGAAGCAGCCCAACCGTGTCGGCGATCATCGGCTCGAGCCGAGGGGCACAGTCGTGGAGGTACTTGTCGGCGATGACATCGGCCTCCAGCGGGAGCTGGTTGTAGACCTTGGCCAGAATGGCGTTCTTCTCCTTCAACACCACGTCGAGCTTCTCACGGAAGATCTTGGGGTCGAGGAGGTCCTGCACGCGGAGGCCCACCCGGGTGGCCTTGTCGGCGTAGGCAGGACCGATCCCGCGTCTGGTGGTGCCGATCTTGTTCTTCCCCAACCGACGCTCGGTGACTTTGTCGATCTCCTGGTGGTAGGGGAGGATCAGGTGCGCGTTCCCGCTCACCTTCAGCTTCGACGTGTCGACGCCTTGCGCGGCGAGCATGTCGAGCTCGCTGATCAGCACGGCGGGGTCGACGACCACCCCGTTGCCGATGACCGGGGTGATGTGGGGATACAGGATGCCGCTGGGGACGAGTTGCAACTTGAACTCTTCGCCGGCCACCACGATGGTGTGCCCGGCGTTGTGGCCGCCTTGGTAGCGGACCACGAGTTGCATCTCTTTGGCGATGAGGTCGGTGAACTTGCCCTTGCCCTCATCGCCCCACTGGGTACCTACGACAACGGTCGCTGGCACGAAACCTCCCAAGAAGAAACGGTGGGATTACCGCGCAACACTAGTCGTCCCGCTCGGCAACACGAATCTCATTGCGGGACCGGGCAATCGCCACCTCTGTGGGGCCGCGCTAGTGGACCGCTTCGGCCCGGCCACTCCCGACAATGACGCCGATCCGCCCACCCGTGATCACGAACTGCGTGATCGCCAACTCGATCACCACACCCGCCCCGAGAATCTTGCGAGGGAGGCGACCCCGGGAATCGGAGGAACGGATCTTCTGTTGGACTTCCGGCGGTTGCGGCGGCCGTTTCATCGTGGGACAGTCGCCCGGGAACAGGTGGGACACCGCCCTCAACATACGAGGTGCCGGAGGAACACGATTGAACGAGGCCGCAGGAACTCGAGGCTTTCGGGATGCCTCGCTGGCAACGCGAGGCGGGCGGTAGGGTCCAGGAATGGGGCCAGACCCAACGGCGGCGGACGCCTCGTTGACCGGCAAACAACGGCGGAGAGCGGAGCCGTCTCCTACCCCCGGCGAAACAAATCCACCCGGACGGCGCCCGCGCCGAACGACACTGGTCCCGGTGAAACCGAGGACCCAATGGCAGATTCCGCGACCGACTCAGCCACCAAGGAGTCGTTCCTCGAACGCTGGCGCTCCGGAGCGATGTTCCGGGCGGAACGGGTATACGACACGGCCGCCGATCGAGTGCCCTGGGTGGAGATCCCCGTAGAGACCGGGCGGCGATGGTTCTCCGCCAACGGCGCAGTGCTCTCCGGCCACCTCGCCAATCGCGTTTTCGTCTTCCTCGTGCCCGTGGTCCTGCTCGTGGCGGCGGGTCTCGGCTGGGCCGGCGACCCCACCGACCTCGAGAACCAGGCCGAACAACGATTCGGTCTCAACAAGGCGCTGTCGGCATCCATCTCGGGCACGAGCCAGCAGGTCCAGGGTTCACGGGTGCAGTTGAGCCTGGGCGCGATCACTGCCGTGCTCATTGCCGGTTGGGGGTTGGGGGTTGCTCAGCGCCTTCCGTCATATCTCTGGCGTGGTGTGGGGCGTGGAGGTGAAGTCCGACCGGTCGATCGTCGATTTACTCGCTCGCTTCATGGGAGCGATAGTCCTATTCGTCGTCGTCAGCACCCTGCGCCAAGCGATCACCACGTCCGGACCCATCGCCTCATTCGCCGGCATCGCCGCCACGATCCTCGCGAACACGCTGCTCTTTCTCGGGTTGTCGTGGCTGCTCCCGCGGCGTCCCACCACCCTCATCGACTTGCTGCCGGGCGCCGCTCTCACCTCCGTGGTTCTCACGCTGCTCAACGTCGGTGGGTCGTGGTACTTCACCTCAAAGCTCGAACGGGCGGCGGAGCTCTCTGGGGTGATCGGGATCGTGGTCGTGATCCTGAGCTACCTCTTCGTCGCCGGCCAAGGGGTAGTGCTCGGCACCGTCACCAACACCGTGTGGACGGACCGGGACGACGTACTCGACGCGGCGGCCGAGCGTCGGCGCCAATCGGCCGCCGACCGCGGTGGCCGACGGGTCCGTCAACGAACGAGCGGCCCGGCGGTCAGCTGGGCGAAGCGGCGGCCGATGCGGGCGGGTTCGTGACAACGCCGCCACCGCCGCCACCGCCGGCGGACCGCGTGACGTTCGTTGCCGCCCATGCCACGGCAACCTCGTAGACCACCAAGACCAGCCCTACCAAGATCAAGGCGGACCAGGTGATCCGCTCGAACATCACGACGGCGATGAGTGCCGCTGCGACGCCTCCGAGCGCGAACCCAACGCGACGGGTTCCCACGGCGTGAATCAAAGTGTCGGGCTGGGCTCCTGAAGAACGGCTGCGAAGGGTCCGCATCGCGGACGCCTCACTGAGCAAGAACCCGAGGACCAGTAAGGCCAAGCCGGCGACGATAAGCCAGGTGGTGAGGTCGGTGAATCCAACGAACGCAGATTGCAGGACGGCGGCCAGCGCTCGGCGAGCATCGGGTTTCAAGATCAAGTCGAGCACCTCTCGCTGCGCCACCCCGAACACCGTGCGACCTACGGCGATCGCCAGGATCACCCCACTCCCCAGGCGATGAGGGCTCGGGGTTTGCGCCGGGCCAACAGGATCGCTCCGGCGCCCAGCAGCACCGTGGCGACCATGAGCACCGAAACTGCCTGCCGGAAAAGCACCAGCCCCCGCTGCACCATACCGAGCTTCTCACTCTCATAAATGACGATCTCGCCGAAGTCGGCCGGGATCTCCCGATCCAGGATCTTGCCCAGCCGTTCACGAACCGTGGACGGCAACTCACCCGACGTCACCTCCGGGAACGTGACGTCGCGGCCGAACAGGGAACGCGCCTGCGTGACGATCTCTTGGAGCACCCAGTTGATGACGGGCAGGAGATTGATCGTCACCTTCCCCGGCTGGTTTGACACCACCACGGACGTGTCGCCGTCGATGCACTTCACCACCTTGGAATGGGCAACGCGGTTGGCCTCCACCCACGCCGTACGGAAACGCTCGGCATGGAGGAGATCACGAACCAACCCTCGCGCGTACGTCCGTGCGCTGGCCGCTAGGGGGGCAGCGATCGGCTCGAGGGACGTGGGGAGCTTCTCGCGCTTCCTTCGGTCGAGGTCGGCGGCACTCGTGACCTGCTCGGTCGGCTTCGATTCGACGGCCGCCGCCCAAGAGGCGTTCATTGCCGCCCAGCGTCTCAACACCGAGGGCACGCTCCTCCTCCGTGATGCCGTGTTCGTCGTCCGAGAGGGGAAGAAGGCTCGAGTCATCGAAACCATGGACCCGGCGCCCGGCCAGTCGGCGATCTCCGGTGGCTTCTGGGGCCTGCTCTTCGGCAACCTCCTCTTCGTGCCCGTCGCCGGCCTCGTGATCGGCGCCGCCACCAGCGCCCTCGACGCCAAGTTCGTCGACGTTGGTGTGAGCGACTCCTTCATCGAGGATCTCCGCAAGCAGATCGAACCCGGCAAGACCTACCTCGCCCTGCTCGTGAGCCACGTCAACGCCGAGAAGGCCCGCGAGGAGCTCACACGTTTCGCTGGCATCGCCCCCCTGATCTCTGGCTCGATGCCGGCCAAGGCCCTCGAGCGCGCCCGTGAACTGCTCGATACCGGCGTCACCGCCGGCGACGAGGAAGACCTCCCCGCCTCCTGACGTCTCTGCCCCCCCGACGTGACCATCATCCGTCGGCGGGCACCGCAGGCTCGTGATGGGTGCGACGGGAGCGTGGTGGCGGGGCTCACCGCCTCCGGTCTGGAGCAAATCACCGCATCGGCCACGGTGCTGACCTACCGGCTGGTCATGACGTACCTCCCGCCGGCATGAGGATGGGCCAGCCTCATATGGCTCCGCCCCCACGAGGTTCTCTGATTGCTCGGCCTCGGGAGCGAGGGAGCCCGGCCGCGGCCCTTTCCCCGGGGTCTCTTCACCCCGCACCGGCGGGCCACGTCGCCCAGCAGCGGGCTCAGTGGATCGAGAGCGCCCCCTCGGAATCGACGGTGACATTGATCGTGTCGCCTTCGGTGAAGCGCCCCTCGAGGATCGCGGAGGCCAGCCGGTCGCCCACCTCGCGTTGGATCACCCGCTTGAGCGGCCGGGCTCCGAACGCCGGGTCGAATCCCTCACGGGCGAGGTGCGACGCGGCGTCGGGAGTGACCACGAGCGACAGGCGTCGAGCGGCCAACCGTTGCCGAAGGAGTTCCAACTGAATCTTCACGATGTGGCCGAGGTCGGCGGGGGTGAGCTCCTTGAACCGCACGATGTCGTCGATGCGGTTGATGAACTCCGGCTTGAAGAACGACTGCGGATCACCGGGCAGGTTGGAGGTCATGATCAGCACCACGTTGGCGAAGTCGACCGTTCGACCTTGACTGTCGGTGAGGCGGCCATCGTCCATCAGTTGGAGGAGCACGTTGAACACATCGGGATGAGCCTTCTCGACCTCATCGAGCAGCACCACCGAGTAGGGGCGACGTCGCACGGCCTCGGTGAGTTGACCGCCTTCCTCGTATCCCACGTACCCGGGCGGTGCCCCGATCAGCCGAGCCACCGCGTGTTTCTCCATGTACTCACTCATGTCGATGCGAACCATGGCGCGTTCATCGTCGAAGAGGTATTCCGCAAGGGCCCGGGCCAGCTCGGTCTTGCCCACGCCCGTGGGGCCGATGAACAAGAACGTTCCGATCGGCCGATGGGGATCGGACAAACCGGCACGGGACCGCCGAATCGCGTTGGCGACGGCCACGACGGCGTCGTCCTGCCCGATCACCCGATGATGGAGCACCTGCTCGAGGCGCAGAAGCTTCGACATCTCGCCCTCGACGAGCCGAGACACGGGAACACCAGTCCATTTGCTCACCACCTCGGCGATGTCTTCCTCGTCGACCTCCTCCTTCAACATCTTCTGATCGGCCTGGAGCTCCGCAAGGTGTTTGGTGGCTTCCTCCACCTGTTGGTCGAGCTCCGGAAGTTCGCCGTAGCGGATCGCCGCCGCCTTTTCGAGGTCGGGCTCTCGCTCGAGTTCGAGGCGCTTGTTCTCCATCTCTTCTTTGAACGCTCGGATGTGGGCGATGGCATCTTTCTCCGCCTGCCAGTGCGCCTTCATGCCCGCGCTCTGCTCCGACAGGTTCGCCAGTTCTTCGTCGAGTGCCGCCAATCGCTCCTTCGACGCCGTGTCGGTTTCTTTGCCCAGCGCCACCCGCTCGATCTCGATCATCCGGATACGGCGTTCCACGACGTCGATCTCGGTGGGCATGGAATCGATCTCGATCCGCAACTTCGATGCTGCTTCATCGACGAGGTCGATGGCCTTGTCGGGGAGAAACCGGCCAGTGAGGTATCGATCAGAAAGCACCGCGGCAGCCACGAGTGCGGCGTCTTGGATACGAACACCGTGGTGGACCTCGTAGCGCTCCTTCAACCCTCGCAGGATCGCCACCGAGTCTTCGACGGAGGGTTCGTTGACGTAGACCGGCTGGAACCGACGCTCCAGAGCCGGGTCCTTCTCCACGTATTTGCGATACTCGTCGAGCGTGGTGGCACCCACGAGGCGGAGCTCGCCACGGGCCAGCATCGGCTTGATCATGTTGCCGGCATCCATCGCCCCTTCGCCGGCGCCGGCTCCCACGATCGTGTGCATCTCATCGATGAAGGTGATCACCTCACCCTCGCTCGACGTGATCTCCTTCAGTACCGCCTTGAGCCGCTCCTCGAACTCGCCGCGGTACTTGGCACCCGCCACCATCGAGGCGAGGTCGAGTGCGATCAGCCGCTTGTTCTTCAACCCTTCGGGCACATCGCCCTCCACGATGCGACGGGCCAGGCCTTCCACGATCGCCGTCTTTCCAACACCAGGCTCCCCGATGAGCACCGGGTTGTTCTTGGTACGGCGACTCAACACCTGGATCACCCGGCGGATCTCTTCATCACGGCCGATGACGGGATCGATCTTGCCTTTACGGGCCGCCTCGGTGAGATCACGTCCGTACTTTTCGAGCGACTGGTACTGCGCCTCCGGGTTCTGGCTGGTGACCCGGTGACTACCCCGAACCTCACGAAGCGCTTGGAACAACTGCTCACGCTCCACGCCCACCTTGCTCGCCAGAGCTAGGAGCAGGTGCTCGGTGGAGAGGTACTCATCGCCGAGGTCGGTGCGAAACGTGTCGGCGTCATCGAACAACGCCACGAGTTCTTTGCCCAAGCGGCTCTCGCCCCCGTAGGCGTGCGGCAGCTTGTCGAGCGCGTCGGCCACTTGGTTGCGGAGCGACACCGGCGACGTCCCCACCTTCTGGAGGATGGGGAGCACCACGCTCTCCTCCTGCCCGAGCAACGCCGACAGGAGGTGATCGGGGGTGACCTCCGGGTTGCTGGCGGCCCGGGCCAGATCGACGGCCGCGTTGAACGCTTCCTGGGTCTTGAGCGTCCAGTGGTTGGGGTCGAGCGCCATGGGCGGTCCTCACGATTTTCGAGCAGCAGCGACCTGCGGCCGGTTCCTGTTGGAAGGCTACCTAGAAAACTTGAGTGTGACAATGTCAGGTTTGAGATTTCTTGGATATTCTTCGGCGGAACCCTGATCTTGCCGGCCGATCGTGCCCGCCGGTCGTGGTCGCGGCCACGATCAGGGCCGGCGGGCGTGCGGGCGTGCGACCATCCAGCGGGGGCGACAGGAACGAAAACCAACCGCGTGCCGTTACCGTGGGGCGCGTTGCGGCAGCCCGGTGCCGCGCTCCGGCTCATGCCTACTCCTTTTCCCCGCCTGTCCGAAGCTGACTGCGTTCGCCATTGCCGCGACGTCGTGTTCGGCGATGCCATCCACGAAACCGACCCGGCTCGACATCGCTTCGGCATCGAGCTGGAGTGGCTCACCGCCGACCCCGACCTCGCTCGTCTCCAGATCGACGTCGCGTCTGCGCCCGTCGAGGCCCTGTCGCCGTTCCCGTCCGGCAGCCGACTCACCCTCGAACCCGGTGGTCAGATTGAGCTCTCGAGCGCCCCGTCGGGATCGCTCGCCGAGGCCTGCCATCGCACCGCCAACGAGCTCTTCGAACTCGACCGATGGTGCGAGCGCAACCACATTGGCTTGTTCGCGCTGGGATCCGACCCGGTGCGCCCACCCGAACGGGTGCTCGATCATCCGCGTTATGAGGCGATGGAGCACTACTTCGACGCCATGGGTCCGGCCGGACGCACCATGATGCACAACACCGCTTCGGTGCAGATCAACCTCGGGCTCGGCACGCCGGCAGAGCGAGATGATCGGTGGCGCACGCTCAACCGAATCGCGCCGGTCCTCTCCGGCACCTTCGCCAACTCGCCGCTCGTCGAGGCCGAGCCTTCGGGGTGGATGTCGTCGCGATTGCGCAATTGGTGGGCCCTCGACCCCACACGAAGCCGGCCGGTTCCTCTCGGGCCATCGCCCGTCGACGACTACACCACCTATGCGCTCGACGCGCTCGTCGGTTTCCTCGCCCCCGTCGACGGCGCGTGCACGCCCATCGATCCTCCCCTCACGTTCCGCACCTGGATCACCCACGGGTGCCACGGCCTCTGGCCCACGATCGACGACTTCGCCTACCACCTCACCACGCTGTTTCCCCCCGTGCGACCCAAAGGTTGGTTCGAGCTACGCGCCATCGATGCGCTTCCCACCCCGTTCTGGATGGTGGCCGCCGTCGTGTCAGTGGCACTCACCATCGACGAGACGGCACGATCCAAAACGGCAGCGTTACTCGACCGCACCCAAGCCGATCACCTCTGGAGCGCGGCGGCTCAGCACGGCTTGCACCATCCGGTGCTCGGCCCTGTGGCCATCGAGCTGTTCGGGATCGCCCGTCAAGCGCTCGGCCGGCTCGACGTCGACCCGTCGATCGTGGATGTGGTCGACACCTACACCGATCGATGGGTGGCCCGCGGGCGTTGCCCCGCCGACGACCGCCTCGACGCGTGGCGGAACAACGGCGAGCTGTTCCCACCCCGGGAATCTCCCGTGCCCTACGGGCGAAACGTTTCGGTGAGCCCCCCGTGATCGCCGAGTCGTCGGCGTCGAAAAGCCCACCTGGGGCCACCGCGCCGGACCGTCACGGGATCGAGGCCGAGCTTCACCGAGCACGAAGCCGCACCCTGGCGTTGGTGGACGGTCTCACGCCCGACGAGCAGTGCGCGCCGGTGTCACCGTTGATGTCGCCTTTCGTATGGGATCTCGCCCACATCGGCAACTACGAAGAGCTGTGGCTGCTTCGGGAGATCGACGGCCGCCACGCCATCGACCCATCGCTCGACGACCTCTACAACGCCTTCGAACACCCGCGCTGGGAACGCCCATCGCTCCCGATGCTCAGCCCGGTCGAGGCCCGCGCCTACAACGCTCGGGTGCGGGACGCCGTGGTCACCCTGCTCCACGATCCCGGCCTCGATCTTTCCCCATCGAGCGATACGCCGTTGCTCCGAGACGCGTTCGTGTACGGCATGGTGATCCAGCACGAGCACCAACACGACGAAACCCTTCTCGCCACCCATCAGCTCCGAGGGACTGCCGCGAAACCGCCGGCAGGTGTCGTTCCGTTCCCCTCGCCTGACACCGGCACTACGGCAAGCCAGGCGGCGGTCGCACCGGAAACGTTCATCGAAGGCGGGTCGTTCGAGATGGGCACCACACGTGCCGCCACCCCCTGGGCCTACGACAACGAGCTCGGGGCCCATCAGCGATCGGTTGATCCATTCTGGATCGATACGGTGCCCGTCTCCAACGGCACCTACCTCAACTTCATCGAGGATGGCGGCTACCACAACAATCGGCTGTGGTCGCCCACCGGATGGGCATGGCGGATCGAGGCAGACCTTGTCGCTCCGCAGTATTGGGTTCGGGAGGGCCAACACGATTGGTCGATGCTGCGATTCGGACAGGTGCTCGACCTCGCTGATCACCTCGACGAGCCTGTGCAGCACGTGTGTTTCCATGAAGCCGAGGCCTTCGCCACATGGGCCGGCCGACGGCTTCCCACCGAGCCGGAGTGGGAGAAGGCGGCTCGTTGGGATCCGGCCACCGGCGTGTCGTTCGCCAACCCGTGGGGCAATGGTCCTTGGACTTCGCAACACGCCAACCTCGGGCAAATCCACGATGGACCGGCGCCGGTTGGATCGTTCCCGTTGGGCGCTTCACCCACGGGGGTGCTCGGCCTGATCGGCGATGTGTGGGAGTGGACCTCAACCCCGTTTCTGTCCTACCCCGGCTTCTCGGCGTTCCCCTACGCCGAATACAGCGAGGTGTTCTGGGATGGCGACTACCGGGTGC